>Ga0247713_1000256_pt1 | contig 36847 bp, 33 predicted proteins | sample 21E_NmetaG_FD_189936 | JGI IMG/M metagenome (GOLD analysis project Ga0247713, IMG submission 189936) | Soil microbial communities from hillslope of Landscape Evolution Observatory, University of Arizona, Oracle, AZ, United States - 2-1-E_N | ecosystem: Engineered > Artificial ecosystem >...
CGCCCCGAAGAAGCTGCGCCGGCTGCTGGACGCCAACGGGCTGACCCCCGTCGGGGCGCACGGCAACCTCGACGACGCCGCCATCGCCGCCGCGGTCGACCTGAACATGCCCTACACCGGCATCGCGTTCGAGATCCCGTCGGGCACGGACACCGCCGCGTGGGAGCGGCTGGCCGCGGACTACAACGCGTTCGGCCGGCGGGCCGCCAAGCACGGCGTGATCGGTTACCTGCACCCGCACGGCCCGGCCTTCGCCCCGGTCAGCGACAACCCGGACAAGCGGGGGCTGGACATCCTGCTCGAGCAGACCGACCCCAAGGTGTTTGCCTTCGAGATGGACATCTTCTGGGCGTACTACTTCACCAACGTGTTCCCCGGCTACGACCCGATCGACTGGATCCGCAGTCACCGCAGCCGGTTCCCGCTGTTCCACGCCAAGGACGGCATCCACTCGCTGGGTGACAAGGTCGCCAACCTGCCGCGCGACACCGGCGCCGTGGACCACCGCGACGTGGGCCAGGGCACCATCCCGTTCGAGAAGTTCTTCTCCGCCCTGCGCCGCCGCAAGCGGAGCTGGTACCTCAACGAGCGCGACAACGCCGCGGAGCACCCGCAGGGGTCGTTCTGCTCGGCGCAGGCTAGCTATCTGTTCATGCGCCACGGCCTGCGGCGCTGAGCGGTCGCACCACGCAACGACGACAAATCCGGACGCTGCGTAACCAACCGCCGGGCGACGCGTTGTACCGCCCGGCAGGAATACGTGGTTTCCGCAACGAAACCCCTCTCTGGACCCTGCTCCGCCGCACGGACGCACGAGGAACGACGCATGCCCCTGACACGCCGCACGCTGCTCCGGCACGCCGCCGCCGGTATCGCCGGGCTGACCTCCACACGGCTGGTCGCCGCCGTGACCGGCGCGACGGCGGGCGTCGTCGCCAGTGCCCCCGCCGCCGGCGCAGCAGCCGTCACCCCGTTCTCCCGGCGCCTGCCGATCCCCGAGGTGCTGACCGGGTCGAACATCACCCTGACCGCCCGCCCCGCCGACGTGCAGCTGCTGCCGGGCAAGCCCACCCGGATGTGGACGTTCAACGGCACCTTCCCCGGTCCGACCATCCGGCGTCCCTCCGGGCAGCGGACGCGCGTGACCGTCCGCCATCGCCTGCCGGTGGAGGCCGAGACGCTGACGATCCATCACCACGGCGCGCACTCGGCGTCCAAGCACGACGGCCTGCCCGAGCGCCGGCTGATCCAGCCGGGGGGCCAGCGCACCTACGTCTACGAGCACATGGAGGACGGCGAGCCCGAGCGCGCGGCGATGCAGTGGTACCACGACCACTCGCACCACCACACCAGCCGCAACTCGTGGATGGGGCTGGCCGGGCTGTTCATCCTCGACGACGAGTTCGAGGAGAAGCTGCGTCTGCCGCGTGGTCGCCACGAGATCCCGCTGTTCATCACCGACCGCCGCTTCGACCGCAACAACCAGCTCGACATGGACCTGTTCGGGGTGCCGGCCGAGAGCCGCGAGGTCAGCGGTGACGTCTTCCTGGTCAACGGCGCCGTCCAGCCGTACACCGAGGTGCGGCCGCGCCGCTACCGGTTGCGCGTGCACAACGGGTCGGGCTTCCGGATCTACAACCTCGCGCTGATCGTGGACGGGGCGTTCACCCCTGCCGCGCAGATGACCCAGATCGGCACCGAGAGTGGGCTGCTGCCGCACCCGGTCAAGCGCTCGACCGTGCTGCTGGGACCGGCCGAACGCGCCGACCTCGTCGTGGACTTCGCACAGTTCGCCGGCCGCCGGATCACCCTGGCCTCGGTGGCGCGGGCCAACCGCTTCGGCTCCGACGCCGCGCCCGTCGTCAGCCTCGTGCAGTTTCGCGTCGGCACGCACGCCAAGACGCGGGGACGGCGGATCCCCAAGAACCTGCGCCCCCTGCCGGAGTGGGTGGAGTCCGCGCCGCGGACCCCAAACCGCGTCTGGGCCTTCGGGACCGGCTTCGACGTCGCGACCCGCCACGAGGCGCACACCATCAACGGGCGGGCCTTTGACCACCGCCGCGTCGACGCGCAGGTCGAACTCGACAGCGTCGAGACGTGGATGCTGCTGAACACCACCACGCGGACCCACTACATCCACATCCACGACGTGGACTGGGTCGTGCTAAGCCGCAACGGGGCGCCACCTCCGCCGTACGAGGCGGGACTGAAGGAGACGTTCCTGCTCGACCCCGGCGAGTACATCACCGTGGCCGCGAAGTTCTCCGACCACCTGGGCCGCTACGTCATCCACTGCCACATGCTCGACCACGAAGACGGCGGGATGATGGCGTCGTGGGAGGTCGTCAAGCCCGGTGACGGGTCACAGACGACGCTGACGGCGGCCGAGCAGCGCCGCGTCGACACCGTCCTGAACGCGATCAACGAGCGTCCCGGCGCGCCGGCGCCCCGGGCGGTCCTCGAAAGCCTGCCGCTGTCCCGGGTCACCACCGACTCGCCCGGGTCGCCCTACCTGTGCGTCCTGCCCTGACCGTGAAGAGAGAGCCGTGATGTCGCTGACCGCCTCCACGACCCTGCGCCTGCTGGTAGCGCTGGTTGCGCTGAGCCTGCTGCTTCCGGCGGCCGCCGGCGCGCAGGAGCTGCCGCCGCCGCTGCCGGTGGCGCCCGGCCTGCCGCAACCGATGCCACCGGGCTCCAACGCCTCGGGTGGGTCGACCGCCGGCGACCTCGTGCTGGAGACGCTGACGACCGCGACGCAGGACCCGACCGCGATCAGCGTGACGCCGGACGGGCGGGTCGTGTTCGCCGAGCGGCAGGGCGCGATCAAGGTCATCACCAAGCAGGGCGAGACCGTGGAGGCCGGACGCATCCTGGTCAACGCCACCGGCTGCATTGGCTGCCCCGACCAGAGCCTGGAGGAGGGCGGCATCCACGGGCTGGAGGTGTCGCCGCGGTTCCGCAAGAACAAGCGGATCTACGTCTACTACTCCGTGCCGTTCAGCGTGGGGGCCGGCGGCTTCGCCCCCACCGAGGCGGTCTTCCGCCTGTCGACGTTCGTCCTGACCGACGACAACACCATCGATCCCACCAGCGAGAAGGTGCTCATGCGCAATCCCGCCGGGACGCTGGCGTGCTGCCACTACGGGGGCGACATCGACTTCCTGCCCGACGGGACGCTCACCTTGACCGTCGGCGACGATGCCTCTCCGCGGATGCCCGACGGGATGGCGCCTCGCGACAACCGCCCCGGCTTCGAGGAGTACAACGCGGAGCGGACCTCGCAGAACCCCGGTGACCGGCGCGGCAAGGTGCTGCGGCTGATGCCGAACGGGGCGGTCCCCGACGGCAGCCAGAAGGGCATCAAGCCCAACCCGTACGTCAAGCGCAAGAAGTTCGACCCGTACGTGTACGCGATGGGCTTCCGCTCCAACTACCGCGCGGCGCCCGACCCCGTGACGGGTTCGATCTTCGTCGGCAACATCGGGCCCGACGCCGCCGTGGACGACCCCAACCGCGGGCCCCGCGGCTACGACGAGCTCGAGACGATCCCCGCCGGCGGCGGCACGAACCACGGCTGGCCGCGCTGCATCGGCAACAACATCCCGTACCGGGACTTCGACTACGTCACCCAGACGTCAGGTCCGCCGCTGTCGTGCAAGGGGATGACCCCGGCGACCATCTGGTACCCGTACGGCGAGTCCGACCGCTTCCCCCAGATCGGCTCCGGTGGGGGACGGACGGCGATGGCCGGCGTGGTGTACCGCTACAACGGCAAGGGCCGGTACCGCCTGCCCGACCGGTACCAGGGGTCGCTGCTGTTCATGGAGTGGTCGCGGGACAAGATCTGGTCGATCCCGATCATTGACGGACGCAAGGCCGACGGCTCGCCGGTGAAGCGCTACGGCAAGCTGCGGCCCAAGCGCATGCGTCTGATGGCCGAGGGCCTGCTGCACCCCATCGACGCGGCGATCGGTCGTGACGGGGCGGTGTACCTGGCCGAGTACGGCACCGGCTTCTACATGAACGGCAACGCCCGCATCAGCCGGCTGGTGCCCAAGTCCGCAGTGAAGGTCGCGGCGCAGGAGACGGTCCGCAACGCCGGCACGGCTCCTGAGCTCCCTGTGCCGCTGGGCATCACCGTGGCCGCCGGCGTGCTCGCCGCCGTCGCCATCCGCCGCCGCCGTTCCGTCTTGGCCTGACCGCCGCGCGCATCTGAGAAAGAGAGACGACGACCGATGACTCGAGTGACCACCGCCGCCGCTGTGATCCTCACCCTGGTGGTCAGCATGTTCGCGGTGCTGCCCGCCGGCGCCCAGGAGGACCGGCCCGTCGTCCTCGTCTGGGGCGGCTCGTACGGATTCCGGCACCCGAGCATCACGCAGGGGGAGCTCGCCTTCACCCAGCTGGGCCTGGAGACCGGCAAGTTCACCGCGATCGTCACGGAGAACCCGGCCGACCTCAACGCCACGATGCTGCGCAACGTCGACGCGATCGCGTGGATCAGCACCACCGGCAAGCCGCCGTTCACCCAGCAGCAGCGCGACGCGATCATCCGCTTCGCCTACTGCGGCGGCGGCAACCTGGCGTTCCACGCCGCCGCCGACTCCAACTACGGCTGGGCGGAGTACGCCGAGCTCATCGGCGCCCAGTTCGACTCGCACCCCAAGAACGCCGGCTCCGGCGCCGCCCGCGTGAACATCGAGCGGCCCAAGAACAAGCTGCTCAAGGGCTGGGGCGGCAAGCGCAGCTTCATGCTCGACGACGAGTACTACCGCTGGCGTGGCGCGCAGGGCATCCCGGGCATCTCGCTGCCCCGCGACCTGCCCGACACCAAGGTCCTGCTGTCGCTGGACGAGAAGACCGTCGGTGACGACATCCAGAGCGGCCCGACGCCCTACGAGCACCGCCAGCCGATCGCGTGGACCAAGACGTTCCGCGGCGGCGGGCGCGTGTACTACAACAACATGGGTCACAGCGACGGCACCTGGCACGAGCCGGAGTTCCGCACCTCGCTGGTCAACGGCGTCGAGTGGGTGACGGGCAAGCGGCTGGACACCACGTGCTTCGACAGCGAGACCCCGCTGCCCAAGCCCGAGCGGCCGCCCGTGGTCCCCAAGGGCGCGGACATCGTCGGTGAGCCCTGCTCGATGCCGAAGGTGCCGGCCCGCTCAGGGTTCGTCTGGCAGACCAGCGGGCGCATGAAGCGGCTCACGTCCGCCGGCGACCACATGGTGATGCCCAGCGCAGGGTTCCCCGGCGGCCTCGGGTGGAGCGCGCAGTACTACCTGCTCGACCTGTCGACGTGGAAGGCGCGAAAGGCGCACGTCATCTTGGAGCTGGACATCGCCAACCCGGTGGACGACTACGACTTGTCGGTGACCACCGCCTGGCGCTGGTACGGCTCGCAGCGTCCGCAAGGCGCGACCAAAGAGCGCGTCATCGTCCGCAACGCCCCGCACTGCGCCATCTTGCAGGTCTACGCCGACAACCTGTACGGCGTCTCCGGCCAGCCGCCGAAGCTGACCGCGAAGGTGGTGCGCAAGCTCGAAGCGGATCAGGGCACCGGTCCCGGCGCGCCGCAGCCGCCTGACGGCGCCGGGGGTGTCGTCACGGCGCCGCCCGAGGCCACCACGGCCGGCTTTGTGGCACCGTTCACCGCGGTGACGCAGGGCAGCTCACTGACGTTCGTCAACGCCGACACGATGACGCACGACATCACGTCCGAGGCCCAGCGCGACGGGCAGCCGCTGTTCAAGTCGGCGTTCACCGGCTCGATGCAGACCGCACCGGTCAAGGGCGTCGAGTCGCTGCCGACGGGCAGTTATCCGTTCTTCTGCTCGTTGCACACGAACATGAAGGGGACGCTGCGCGTCCAGTGAAGCCGCATGGCATGCCTCGCCTCAGGTGGGCGCGACGGTTGAGCCGCCGTCAACCACCAAACCCGACCCAGTCACGAACGAGGATTCGTCAGAGGCCAGGAACAGCACCACGTTCGCGACCTCCCTGGCCTGGCCCATCCGACCCAGAGGAGACACGGCCTCGTACTCGCGCACGACGGCCTCGGGATCGTCGGCCACGTCGATGAACGCTCGCGTCAGCGGCGTGTCGATGATGCCCGGACAGACGGCATTGACGCGGATGCCTAGCGGCGCCGTCTCTAGCGAAAGCGCCCGGCTGAACTGCAGTTGGCCACCCTTGCTCGCGCTGTACGTGGCGTTGTCGGGCCAGGCCACGTAGGAATTCATCGATGCCATATGGATGATCGACCCGCCCCACCGCATGTGGGGGATGACCGCACGACTGACGTGGAAAGTGCCAGTCAGGTTCACCGCCATCACGGTGTGCCAGTCTTGGTCGGTGGTGTTCACCACGGAGGGCGCGTGGGGCAGTTCGACGCCGGCGTTGTGTGACAGCACGTCGATGTGATCAAAGCGCTCGGCCGTGGCTTGCACGACTTGGCGCACCTGAGCGGCGTCCGTGACGTCGAGCACCATAGCCATCGGCGCCACACGCGAGCGCTCCCGCACGCCCGCGTACGTCTCTTCGAGGTGTGCCTCCGTCCGTGACGTGACGACGACGTGCGCGCCTTCCTCGGCCAGGCGAATGGCGCAGGCGCGGCCGATGCCGCTACCCGCCCCGGTGACCAGGGCCACCTTGCCCGCAACGCGATCACCCATCGTCCACCCTCTCCGCGCGGCGCCCGTGACCGGGCGGATCAGTCTTCGAACTGCAGCAGCACCTTGCCGCGCTTGCCGGCACCCTCGAGGTGGGTGAAGGCATCGGCGGCGTTGGCGGCTGGGAAGACCTCGTCAATCACCGGGGTGACGCGCACTGACGCCAGGTGGGGAACGACCTCGCGTTCGAAGGCGCGCAGGACGGTGCCCTTCTCCTCTACCGGGCGGGCACGCAGTACGGTGCCCCGGACGACGGCGCGCTTTTGCATCAGGCGCAGCAGCGGCATCTCCGCCGATGTGCCGGCGCCGACACCGACGACCACGATGCGTCCCTTGACGGCAACGGCCTCGATGTTGGCCGGGAAGTGCGGGGCCCCGACGAGCTCGAGGATGACGTCGGCGCCGCGACCCCCGGTGAGCTCCGCGACGGTGTCCTGAAAACCGTCGTCGACGACCGGCTCCGCCCCAAGCTTGGCGACGAAGTCGCGCCCCTCCTCGCTGCGCGCAACGGCGAGCACGCGCGCGCCGGCGGTCAACCCGATCTGGACAGCGGCGCTGCCGACACCGCCCGTCGCGCCGTGCACCAGCAGCGTCTCACCCATTGTCAGCTGCGCCTGCGTCCGGACCGCGTCGTGGGCCGTGATGAACGCCTCGGGGACCGCCGCAGCCGACGGCTCGTCGAGCTGTTCGGGCACCCGGGTGACGCAGCGCTCGTGGACCACGACGCGGTCAGCCAGACCTCCGCCGGCGACGAGGCCGAACACGCGGTCACCGGGCTGCCATGCCTGCACCCGCGGGCCGCAAGCGATGACCACGCCCGCTACCTCGAGCCCTGGGATGTCGGCGACCACCCCAGGGGGGGCCGGGTAGCGTCCATCCCGCTGCTGCACGTCAGCTGGGTTCACGCCGGCGTAGCGGACACGCACGAGGACCTCTTCGCCCAGCGGCTCGGGATCGGGGCGCTCGGTGACCTCGACGACCTCGTTACCGCCGGCGCCGGTGAAGGTGACTGCTTGCACGGTGATCTCCTACAGGTCGGTGGCGGCTCGCGTCAGCGGAGCAGCTCGCGCGCCTCGGCCGCGACGCCGTCGCCGTCGAGGCGGTAGTGCGCGTACAGGTGGGTGGGGGGGCCGACGAGGCTGTAGGTGTCGCGGATGCCGTGGCGGTGCAGCCGCACCCCCGCGCCCTCCCGCGCCAAGACCTCGGCAACCGCGCCGCCGAGGCCACCGTAGACGTTGTGTTCCTCGACGCTCATCAGCTGGCGGGAGCGGTCGGCGGCCGCGAGCACCGCCGCCTCGTCCAACGGCTTGACCGTATGCATGTCGAGCACCCCGACGGAGAAGCCGTCGGCGCGCAGCTGCTCGGCTGCCACCAGGCTGGGGTGCACCATCGAGCCCGTGGCGATGATGGTCAGATCTTCACCGGTGCCGTGCTCTACGGCCTTGCCCAGTTCGAAGGGCGCGTCGCGGTCGTCGTACACCTTCGGCTCACGACCGCGGTTGATCCGGAAGTAGATCGGGCCGTCGTGGTCGACGGTGCCACGCAGCGCCGCCCCCAGCGCGCCGGCGTCTGCCGGGGCGACTACCGTCAGGTCGGCGATGCTGCGCATGATCGCCAGGTCCTCGGTCGCGTGGTGCGATGTGCCGTAGAAGCCAAGGCTGATGCCGGCGTGATGGCCGATCAGCCGCACGGGTTGTGCGCCGTACGCGATGTCGGTGCGGATCTGCTCGCAGCACAGCAGCGCCAGGAACGACGCGAACGTCGCGACGTAGGGCTTCAGTCCCGTGGTCGCCAGGCCGGCCGACGCTGACACCATGTTCTGCTCGGAGATGCCGAACTGAAAGAAGCGCTCCGGGTACCGCTGCTGGAAGCGGACGAGCCCGTTGGAGTACTTCAGGTCTGCGGTTCCGGCCACGATGGGGTGGCCCTGCTCCGTGAGCTCGATCAGGGCGTCGGACAGCGACAGCAATCCCGGCGCCGAGTCGAGCAGCTGCAGCAGGTGCCAAGACCCCTCGCGCAAGGTAGTGGTGGTCATGCGCCCCTCCTCAGCTCTTCAAGCGCGTCGCGCTCGTCCTCGGGGACCAGGTAGCCCAGGTGCCAACCGAACTCCTCCTCCATGTACGTGATCCCCTTGCCCTTGACGGTGTGCGCGACGATCACCGCCGGCTGGTCGCGGTCGGGATCATCGACTGCGCGGAGGGCTTCGAGCAGCGCCCCCACGTCATGGCCGTCGACCTCCAGCGACTCCCAGCCGAACGCCCGCCACTTGTCGATGACCGGTTCGATGTTGATGACGTCGTTGACCTTGCCGTCCAGGCAGTACTCGTTGCGGTCCACGATGGCCACGAGATTGCCGGCCCGGTGGTGGGCAGCCGACAGGGCGGCCTCCCATACCTGACCTTCGTGCAGTTCACCGTCGCCGAGCAGCACGAAAACCCGATACCTCAGCCCCTGCACCCGACCGCCGAGCACCATGCCGAGGCCCGCCGACAGCGCGTGACCCAGCGACCCCGAGCTGAAGTCGATGCCGGGCACCTTGCGCATGTCCGGGTGGTCACCCAGCGGGTTGCCCAGCCGTGTGTACTCGTCGAGGACGGCGTGGTCGAAGAAACCGTAGTCGGCCAGGAAGGGGTAGAGCGCCACGGCTGCATGTCCCTTGCCGAAAAGAAAGCGATCACGCTCGGACCAGTCCGGCTCGCCGTGCTTGAGCCGCATGTGCCCGTAGTACAGCGTCGCCAGGATCTCCGCGCAGGAGAACGCCGAGGAGTAATGGCCGGTCTTGGCGATGCTGATGAGCCGGACGGTCTCCGTCCGGGCAAACAGCGCGCGCTCCCGGAGCCGCTCAAGCAGCTGCTCGTCCCCGGTCACCGTCGCGGTCATGCGGCGTCCTCCTCGTCGTCGATGAACTCGGGCAGCTCGCCCTCCACCGGCGGCGGCGACAGCGAGCACAGGATCTCCAGCGGCTCGTCGCCGTCGTTGACCTGCCCGTGGCCGCGATTGCTGGCGATGTAGACCGACATGCCCTCTTGCAGCCGCAGCTCGCCATGGCCCTCCAGCCACATCGTCCCGGAGCCGCGCAGGACGTAGTACGCCTCCTCGTAGACGTGGCGGTGCCGTCGGACTCGGTCACCCGGCTGCATGCAGCACAGGGAGACGCCGAGCTGGTCGCTGCCGACCGTCTTCGGGTGCATCAGGCGGTACACCGGCGCGCCGAGGCCCAGAAAGGGCCGGCCCTCGTCGCGGGTGACAACCGGTGGATCCGTGTGGGGCATGTGCCTATTCCTTCGCTGTGGACTGCAGGTCGCGTGCGTGGCCCAGCTGGCGGGACACCTCATGACCCGCCTCGACGAGCATGTCGCGCAACTTGTCGGCGTCAGACCCGAGGATCCCGGCCACCAGGCCGCTGATGGAGATTGACGCGACCACCTCGCTGCGGTGGTCGAACACCGGCACGCCGAGGGCCGCGATGCCGGGTGTAACGTCTTCGTTGCTGACCGCGACCCCCGAGGCGCGCACCTGCTCGAGCAGGGGCCGCAGCTGTTCGGCGGTCACGGGCGTGGCGTCGGTGAACCGCTCCAGCGGCGCTTCGGCGAGGTACTGATCCCACGTGGCGGGCGGGGCGTACGCGAGGAGCACGCGCGGCGCCGCGCCGGCATGCAGCGGCAGTGCGCTGCCGATGCGCAGCGCCAGCGACTGGACCCGCCGCCCGTCGATGCGTTCGATGCACACCGCGTCGCGACCACGCCGGACGCACAGGAACACCGTCTCCCCGGTGACGGCGTGGATCCGCTCCATCCACGGCATGGCCATGTGTCGCACGTCAAACCGGCTGGCCACGACGTTTCCCAGCTGGAACAGCCGCAGGCCCAGGCGGTAGCTGCCGCGAACCCGTCCCGGCTCGACGAAGCCGAGCTGCTCGAGGTTGTTCAGCAGGCGGTGCACCGAGCTCCGGGGCTCCTGCAGCACCTCGGCGAGCTGCGCGGCAGTCATCTCCGGCTCGTCGACCAGCTGGTCGAGCACCTGCCCGACCTTGCCCAGGACCTGGATGCTGTTGCCCGCAGCCCCCATTCCCGTGCCTCCCTGTCTGGTCGATTCGGCTTCGAGGAGTGCCGACGCGACTCCTACGGACAAGTTCTTATCATATGCTGGACATGAAGTCCACAACGTGGTTATATCTCCGGCCCGTGGACAGACCGTCCACGTAGCGGGTTACCGGTTAACGTGATGTGAGTCGGGGCCGAAGCCCCAGTACAGGAGCCGCCATGTCCAAGCCGCACGGCATCCTCGTCCGCAACTACGACCGGCGCGCGTTCCTAAGGCAGATGGGGATCATGGCGGCCGCGGTCGGCTCCGGCGCCACACTCCTCGGCGCCTGCGGCAATGGCAGCAACGGCGGCAACGACCCGACCACGGCCAACGGAACCGCTGCTCCGGCCATTGGCGGGACGATCAACTACCACAGCTGGGAGGGCTACGACCTGCTCGACGCCACCGCCGACTGGCAGCAGGAGCACGGCATCGAGATCAGGTCGTCGTACGTGGGCGGCCACGACGACATCCACACGCGGGTGCTGTCTCCCGGTGGGGGCGACATCGACCTCATCACCTACTACCACGGCTATGCCGACCGGTACAGGGAGCTCAACGTCGTCTCTCCGATCGACCCGGGCGAGGTGCCCAACCTCGAGCACCTCATGCCGGTGTTCCGGGACGGTGAGTGGTTCCGCAACGACGATGGCAACTATGTGGGGATCCCTTTCACCTGGGGGGGCATCTGCCTGAACTACCGGACCGACGAGGTTCCGCAGGCGCCCCAGCGTTGGACCGACCTGCTCGAGCCTGAATTCGAAGGTCGCATCGCCATGGTGGACGACCTCAACGGCAACGTCGTCCTCGCCGCGCTGATCCTCGGCTACGAGCCCGAGCGCATGACGACGGGGCAGTTGCAGGAGGTGCAGGACTTGCTCATCCAGTTCAAGCGGCAGGCGGTGGCCATCTCGCCGTCGTTCGGCGACATGAACAACCTCCTGATCTCCGGCGAGGCCGTGGCCGCGTTCATGGGATGGTCAGCGCTGAACGTGTGGGCGGCCGAACAAGACGTGGAGCTGGAGTGCGTCATCCCGGAAGAGGGCAGCCTGACCTTTGTCGACGCCTATGCCATTCCCCCCAATGCGCCGAACCGCGAGAACGCGCTGGCCTTCATCAACGAGACGCTGTCCCTCGAGGTCCAGGTCGAGCAGGCGGAGTACCTGTCCGCGGGTGTGGTCCGCGAGGACGCGATCGACCAGCTGCCCGACGAGGTGCGGGGCCTGTACCCGTACGACGACATGGACTCGTTCTTCGAGCAGGCGGCGCTGTACAACGTCGCGCCGTCGGAGAGCGACGAGTACGTGACCTATGAGGACTGGACGCAGATGTGGCAGGCGGTCAAGGCCGCCTGACGTCCGGGTCGCCCATCGCAAGGGTCGTTTTCAGCAGGGGTCAGGTGATGAACGCCAGCAACCGGCCGGGATACGCGCTCACGGCACCGCTCGTGGGGGTGGTCCTCCTCCTCGTGGTGGCGCCGCTCGCGGTGTTCCTGCTGTATTCGGTCCTGACCCCCCAGCCGTTCAGCGTGCAGTGGTCGCCCACGTTCGACAGCTATCGACGTGTCGCGGGGGAACGTGTGTGGTGGAACCTGATCGCCGGTTCCGTGCAAGTCGGCTTTATCACCGCGGTCGTGTCGGTGGTGCTCGGCTACGTGCTCGCCCACCACATCGCATTCCACGCCGGCCGGTCGAAGTTCCTGCTGCTGGGCTTGACCGCTATCTCGATCCTGGGCGGCTACCTCGTCCGCGTGTACGCATGGCGAACGATCCTGGGCACGCACGGCGTAGTCAACACCGCCTTGTTGCGGCTAGGCCTGATCGACGAGCCGCTGCGCTGGCTGTTGTTCAACCGCTGGGCGGTGATCGTGGCTCTGGCCAACATCTTCGTGCCGTTCGCCGCGATCGTGATCTACGCCCGGCTGGCGAACCTGCAGCCGGAGCATGTGCAGGCCGCGCGTGACCTCGGGGCCAACGCCCGCGGCGCCTTCCGGTTGGTCACGCTCCCGCTGTCCGGACGCGCGGTGTTCCTCGCCTTCGCGTTCGTGTTCCTGCTGTCGGCCGCCGACTACGTCACCCCCCAGCTGCTGGGCGGCGCGACCGGCGCGATGATCGGGGTCGCCGTGCAGGATCAGTTCCAGCGGGTTGGCAACTGGCCGTTGGGAGCGGCCCTGGGCTTCACGATCTTCGCCGTCTCCGCGGTGTGCATCGCCGGGCTGTGGCTCGTGATGCGCGTGGCCGGGCTGCTGCCCCGGGGAGGGCGCCATGCGTAGGCCTGGCGGCTTGCTGGCCTGGGGGCTGATCGCCTTCTTGTACTTGCCGGTCATCACCCTGGTGGTCTTCGCCTTCCAGGAGTCGCCCCGCCTTGGGCTGCCCTTCGACGGGCCGTCACTGCGGTGGTTCGAGGCGATATGGAACGACGCCGGGTTCCGACGTGCACTGTGGGCGAGCGTGCGGATCGCCACCGCCTCGTGTTCTGTGGCGCTGGTGGTCGCGACGCTCGCCGCCCTGGGACTGCGGCGCTACCGGCTGCGCTACGGCAGCGCACTCAGTGTCGCGGCGGTGGTCCCCATCGCGCTGCCCGGCCTGCTGGTCGGGCTCGCGCTTCTGACTTACTTCTCCAGTGTGGGCATGCGCCCGTCGCTGACCACCGTGGTGATCGCGCACACCATCTACGTCACGCCGTACGTGCTCATGGTCGTTACCAGCGGCCTCGAACAGCTCGACCCGTCGATCGAGGAGGCGGCGCGCGACCTCGGCGCGAGCCCATGGCAGGCATTTTGGCGCTCGACGTTTCCGTTGCTGTGGCCGGCGATCCTCGGTGCGGCCGTGCTTGCCTTCGCGCTGTCGTTCGACGAGTTCCTCATCACCTTGTTCGTCATCGGCGGCGACTCCACACTTCCGGTGTTCATCTGGTCGCGGATGCGCCGCACCATCGATCCGTCGGTGAACGCCGTCGCCACGGGTCTCCTCACCATCGTGATCACCGGAGCGGTCACGGCGCTTTCCTTGGCGCTGATGGCACGGCGGCGCACGGGCGTCAGCTACGCCGACGATGCGGATTCCACGGCCACCGCCGTGCCGCTCGCGCCGGCGCAGCCGGGCGAACCGGTCCGTGTCGCCGCCGGTGTCCTCGGATCCGAGAATGGATGAGTGCTGATGCCAGTCGTGCAAAGGAAGGCTATGGCCACCCTCGATGCCGCCGCGTCCACGCCGCTGGTCGAGGTGAAGGCGTTGCACAAGGAGTACGGGTCGGTCTGTGCGCTCCAGAAGCTCGAACTCAACGTCAACGCCGGCGAGTTTCTCACGCTCCTGGGCCCCTCGGGCTGCGGCAAGACCACGCTGCTGCGTTGCATCGCCGGACTCGAGACGTCCACGGCCGGGCGCATCCTCATCGACGGCAGGGACGTCACCAGGATTCCGCCTGAGCGCCGACCGCTGAACATGGTGTTCCAGCGCTATGCGCTCTTCCCGCACCTGAATGTGTTCGACAACGTCGCGTTTGGGCTGCGGCTGAAGAAGGTCGCCAAGGAGGAACGGCGCGGTCGCGTCCACAAGGCGCTGGAGTTGGTCCACCTACCCGGCTACGAGCGGCGCATGCCGCACCAGCTCAGTGGCGGGCAGGCGCAGCGTGTGGCGCTTGCTCGCGCACTGGTCAACGAACCCAAGGTGCTGCTACTCGATGAGCCGCTGGCTGCGCTGGACCGCAAGATTCGCCAGTTCATGCAGGACGAGCTGCGTGATATCCACCGTCGCAGCGGAACCACGTTCATCTACGTCACGCACGACCAGGACGAGGCCATGGCCATGTCCGACCGAATCGTGCTGATGCGCGACGGGCGCATCGAGCAGATGGCTGCCCCCGGCGAGATGTACCACCATCCCTCGTCGCAGTTCGCCGCCGGCTTCATCGGTGACGCGAACGTCGTGACCGGTCGGGTGGACGCCGGCGGCCACATCGCGTGGCAAGGCGTCGTGGTGGGGACGCAGCCCGGCGCCTCCACGGGCGAGGAGCGGGCTGTGCTCCTGCGCCCCGAGGCGCTACGCGTCTGCGCGGACGACCCCCTCAGCCCGGCAGTCGCTGGCGAAATTGTAGGCAGCACGTACTTCGGCTTCTACTGGCTGCACCACATCCGTGTCGGCGACGACGTATTGGACGTCCGCGACTTCCGGCGCTGGAGCGACGGCCCGCCCACCGGCGCGTGCTGGATCAACATCGACGTCGACCGGGCCGTCGTCATGGCCGATCAACCCCCGACCGATCGACAGGAGCACTGACATGCACAGCGTCATCGTCACCGGAGGAGCCGGCGGCATCGGATCGGCCATCTGCCGCCTCCTCGCCGAGCGCGGCTACGCCGTGGCGGCGTGGGACCGCGAGCCCGCCGACGGGTTGACCGAGAAGTTGGCTGCCGATGATTTGCAGCTGACGGCCTACCGGGTCGACGTCACCGACCGTGGACAGATCGATGACGCCGTCGCCGCCGTGGAGCGCGACCTGGGCCCGGTCTGGGGACTGGTCAACTGCGCTGGCATTGCCCCGGAACTCCCTTTCACTGCTACCGACGAGGCGCTGATGGATCGGGTCTACGCCGTCAACGTGCGCGGACCCTTCTCCTGCATCAAGGCGGTCGCGCCGCTGATGACGCAGCGCGGCGGTGGCCGCGTCGTCAACGTCACCTCGACGTCGGCGACGCTGGGCTTTGCCATGCTGTCCGCCTACGACGCGTCCAAGGCGGCACTAGCTCAGCTGACCCGCACCCTCGCCGTCGAACTCGGTCACGTGGGCATCCGCGTCAACGCCGTAGCCCCCGGGACGATCCTCACCGAGCTGTCAGTCGACTGGCTCGAGCGAGGACGCGTGGCCGCCCACGAGGCCGACCGCATTCCTGCGGGCCGCTTCGGCCAGCCGGAGGACATTGCTAAGGCCGTGGCCTTTCTCCTCGACGGCGACAACGAGTGGATTACCGGCGCCACGCTGACCGTCGACGGGGGACACACCATCACGGGACTGCCGTTCTTCGAAGAACTGCGCGGCTGACCTCGCCCCGACCCGACCCAAGGAGCTAAGACCATGATTTACATCGAGTTCGTCAGCCGGCGCCCCGGTGTGGCGCTCGAGGACTTCCACAAGGCCTGGAACGACGGTCAGGAAGGCTGGGGCGGGGACTACGAAGAGGACCTGCTCGTGTGGAGCGGAGCGCGAACGTGGCGTCTGGGCCCCGAGCCCGAGTACCTGGCGGTCTGGTACGTCCCGCACGCCGGGTTCGACCGCCTCGACGACTGGGATCGCATCTTCAAGTCCGGCGACGCCGACCCGTTCGAGGACCCGTTCCATGCGGCGGCGCGCATCGACTTCGGCGGTTGCTACGAGTCGTTGATCGAGCCGACGAAGGTGAAGGGCAAGCGTTACTACGTGGAGCTGTTCCGTCCCAACGGCCCCGACGAGGACATCGTCGACCACTACGAGAAGCGCGCGGCCGGGGGGTCACACGAGCTGCTGGTGCTGGCGAGGCGGATCGGCAAACTCGCACCAGAGCCCGGCGGCCTGGCGGTGTGGGGCATGGACGCCTTCGCCGACCTCCAAGGCGTCGCGGAGGCACTGGACGGCGTGTCGCAGCCCGTCGAGCTCGTGGCCGCTGGCGTGTATGCCGACGTCGGTCAGGAGGAACTCTGAGCCGACCGCCGACGGCGGACGCCCGTGACCGCCGGACGGTCATCGGCGATGACCGCGACGGTCCCGGCTACGGGACCGTCGCGGCGGCGCTGTTCTTCGACGCGCTCGCGCTGAGCATGCTTGCGCCGGCGCTGCCGGCGCTGCAGCGCCGCGTCGAGGTGACCGACGTCGTCGCGTCTGCCCTGTATGCCGGCTACTCGTTCGGCACGATGGTCGGATTCGTCATCGGCGGGGTTGCCGTGCGACGCCTCGGCGTGCGCAACGTCCTGCTGCTTGCCATGGCTGCTCACGTGGTAGCCGATCTGACGATCGCCCTCTCGACGGGGGCACTTGCGGTGGCCGCCGCACGCGTTGGGCAGGGCACCGCCTCGGGCGCACTGTGGATCGCCGTCGTCGCCGCCGCGGTCGCCGCCCCCGAACCGCAGCGATCCAAGCGCGTCGGTCGGTTGGTCTCGATCTACTGGCTCGGCGGCGTCGTCGGACCGGTCATGGGATTGCTGGGCGGCGTGACCAGGCCGTTCCTGGTTCACGCCGGGGTCGCAGTGGTGGTGGCCGTCGCTGTGGCGCTGTTCGTGGCCGGCGGGGTGGGACAGCGCCTGGACTGGGGCGGGCTAGAGACCTTGCGACGCCGAGGAGTGGTCTTCGCCTCCGTCTGGATCGCGTTGCTCGCCATGACTCAGGGCATCTGGTACGGCTCGTTCTCGCTGCGCTTCGCCGCCGTGTTCGACCAGAGCGGACTGGTGCTCGTCTACGGTCTTATGGGCCTTGGGGCGTCGGCAGCGGCGGCGGTCGCGGCAGCGGCGTACCGGTGGGGCGGGCCGTCGCGCACGGTTCGTGTGGGCGCTCTCGTCGCAGGAGCGCCGATGGTCCTGGTGGCGTTGACCGACGTCCCAGCGCTCTGGCTGATCGCCGTCACGATAGCCGGCGTGGTGTTCGGGTTCGCCGAGAGTGGCGCCCTCAACGTGCTGACGAGAACGGTGCCGACCAGCCTGCTGGCTGCGTTGGTCTTGTATTCCCAGGCGTGGGCGGCGGGTTACCTCCTCGGCCCCCTTGTCGGAAGCTCGTTTGCCACGCTGGCTGGATGGGCGGCCCCCGGGACTTTCGTCATCGTCGCTGCCGCCCTGCTGCTGAAGCTCCATGCGCCCGCCGACCCGAGTGAGGCGGTGCCCGCCCACTCCCGCACCCGAGGAGCACCATGATGCGCGCTGCTGAGCGCCACGTGATTGACCGCGTCCGGCCGACTGTTTGGATCGCGGGTGAATGGCGCGGGGCCGCGACAGGCGCCACTTTCCCGGTGGAGGACCCGTCGACCGGCACCGTGCTGGCCGAAGTCGCAGATGCCAACGCCGAGGACGCCCTCGCCGCTCTGGGCGCCGCCGCCGCCGTGCAGTCCGAGTGGGCCACACGGCCACCCCGGGAGCGAAGCGACATTCTCCGGCGCGCCTTCGAGCTAGTCGTCTCCCGCCGTGACGAACTCGCCGTGTTGATCACACTCGAGATGGGCAAGCCGCTCATGGAGTCCGCCAATGAGGTGGACTACAGCGCCGACTTCCTGCGTTGGTTCAGCGAAGAGGCGTTGCGCATAGGCGGGCGTTACGCGACGACACCGGACGGCATGGGCAGGATGCTCACGATGTCGCAGCCGGTGGGCCCATGCCTGTTCATCACGCCGTGGAACTTCCCACTGGCGATGGGGGCCCGAAAAGTCGCCCCGGCGGTGGCCGCGGGTTGCACCATGGTTGTCAAGCCAGCCCCCCAGACCCCCCTGACGATGCTGGCCCTTGCCGCCATCCTCGAGGAGGCGGGCTTGCCGCCGGGCGTGATGAACGTAGTGCCCACGACCGCGCCCGACGCTGTGGCCGGCCCGATGCTTGCGGATCCGCGATTGCGCAAGTTGTCGTTCACCGGCTCCACTCGGGTCGGCCGGCACCTGCTGGCCGCCGCCGGCGAAGGGGTGCTGCGCACATCTATGGAGCTCGGCGGCAACGCGCCCCTGCTGGTGTTCGAGGACGCAGACCTCGATGAGGCCGTAGCCGGGGCCGTGGTGGCGAAGATGCGGAACATGGGTCAAGCGTGCACCGCGGCCAACCGCTTCTACGTGCATGCCGCGGTGGCCGAAAGATTCACCCAAGCGCTGCACCAACGCATGGCGGCGCTGAAGGTTGGGCGCGGCGTAGAAAGCGGTACCGACGTTGGTCCGCTGATCGACTCGACTGCCCGTGAAAAGGTGGCCGCCCTGGTCAGGGACGCCAACGACGCAGGTGCCCGCGTGCTCACCTGCGCGGAACCCGCGGACGGACCCGGCTACTTCTTCCCCCCCACAGTGCTGGCCGACGTCCCGGCAAACGCGCGGGTCATGCACGAGGAGATCTTCGGTCCGGTCGCTCCGATCAGCACCTTCACGTGCGAGGACGAGGCCATTGAGGCCGCAAACGCCACCGAATACGGGTTGGTCGCCTATGCCTTTACCAAAGATATCGAGCGTGCCTTCCGCGTCGTCGAGCGACTTGACGTGGGCATGGTCGGCTTGAACTCCGGAAAGGTTTCCAATGCGGCCGCCCCGTTCGGAGGGGTGAAGCATTCCGGTATCGGCCGAGAAGGCGGGCCGGAGGGCATCGGGGAGTTCCTCGAGACCAAGTACGTGGCCATACCGGCCTACGCGTCAATGGCCTGACCGCACCATCTACGTTCGACCGCTCGGGCAGTGCGGGACGGTCGTTCGCAGGTCCTAACGCCCGTAAGCGAGCATGTTCTGCAGCAGCGTGTAGCCGGTGTAGGTGACTGCGTAGTTCTGCAGGCCGAACGGGTGGTAGTACTCCTCGGTGGGCTGGGGCAGCAGCGCGCCCAGGAAGGTCACCTGGCCGTCGCCGCGGGGGGCCTGCCCGTAGATCGTCTGACCGGTCCCGTTGGTGCCGGCCGTGACGCCGCCGGCGGCCTCCCACGCGGACTGCGCGACCTTCCAGTTCGGGGCGCTGTGCGCGGCGCTGTTGCCGAACCGGTAGCCGATCGGGACGGTGTCGTAGGTCTGGCTGGCGATGCCGCGCAGGCCGGCGTTGAGGGGGTGGGTGCGGTCGGTGAACGAGCCAACGGCCCCGACGTAGTGCTTGGCGACCGAGATCGCGGATTCCGGGACCATCCCCAGCTCAGGCAGGATCCGGACCGCACCGTCGAGCAGCACCAGGTTGCCGCCGGACTTCGTCCACGCGTCGATCGCGGACACGTAGGCTCCGCGGTCGCCCTCGGCCGGCATGACCTTGTCGGACACGACCAGCGAGTCGAACGCGTCGAGCACCGACGGGTCGTCGATGATCTGCGCGACGGTCAGCTTGGTCAGCGGGCGCTCGGCGTGCTCGTTGAGGTCGTCGAAGAACTTCATCCGGGTGGCCGAGTACGACGCCTGCCCCCAGCGCTCCTGCTGCTCGGGGGTGCCCTCGAAGCCGACGCCGTTCTCGTCGTCGTCGGTCACAACCTCCGGGTCGAACACGTACGCGACGTTGCCGCCGACGGGGAACGTGAACTCGACCGGATCGATGGCCTGCGTGAACATCGTGTTGTTGATTGCGCGCACCGAGTCGACCCAGACCTGGTTCGCAAGCCCCGAGTAGGTGATCGCGTTGCCGGCGGGGATGTTGGACACCGACAGCTCGGTGGCGAAGCCGGTACCGCCCACACCGCCCAGCTCGGTGGGGGTGTTGTAGTAGTCGATCAGCGAGCCCGACGCCGAGTAGCCCAGGATGTCGTACAGCGTCCCCCAGCGGTACGGCGCGACGCGGCCGCCGGTGGCCTGGTTGAGCTGCTCGAGCGTGTCGAGCACGCCGTACTCGGCCATCGCATCGTTGATCGCGTCACCGAAGCGGGCCAGCGTCTCCGACTTCTGGTAGTCGAACTCGCCGACGATCTGCAGACCTGACGCGGCGGTCGGCTGCTCGGGCTGCATGAGCTGCCCGTGGTTGTCGGTGCCCAGCGACCACTGGCCGGTGTTGTCGCGCAGCAGCGTGTCGACGTGCACCGATTCGGGCTGGTCCAGCGGGCCGTTGGCGGGGTCCACCCAACCCTGCACGGGGAAGTTGCGGTTGAGGTCCCGGCCGCCGGTGTTCGCGCGGGTCCACGCGACGCTGGAGGCCTGCGCGCCGTAGATGTCCCCCCGCACCCAGCCGTCGGGGTTGGGGAACACGAAGTGCACGACGTGGGTGCGCAGCAGCTCAGGGACCCACTCCTGCGCGAACCGCGGGTCGACGAGGTCCTCGATGTTGCGCGCGGCGCCTTCGCGGCCGCCGATCTCGTTGCCGTGGATAGACGAGATGACCAGCAGCTTCTTCTTGGGCCCGTCGACGGTCTCGTCGGTCACGCGCACGTCCCACACGTCGTGGCCGGCGCGGCTCTTGCCCAGCGACACCATGTCGATGGTGTCGGGGAACGTGCGCTCGAGGAACGCCATGGCGCACTCAAAGTCCGGCAGCCGCAGGAACGCCACGGAGACGCGCGGTTCCGGGAACACCCGGCCGTCGGCGGTGACGTCGCCGCTGCGGCACTTGACCGGTTGCAGCTGTGCCATCGCGGAGTCGCGAAGGACTCCCTCCGGCGGGTTGAGCGCCGGGGCGGGACCCGCGGCGACCAAGGCGAGCAGGACAAACACAGCGGCGAGGCCGACCAAACGTCGCGTCATGCGCGCGAACTTCGACGCCGACCGGCGGATTCCTCCCATCACCGGGGGATGGACGGGGCCGGACGGCTCGGCCACTTGACGCGCCGCGGGGCTAGCATTTGCATCACGCCTCGCGGGGGCGCCGGCGAGGGAGTCGCGTTGCATTCCATATCGAACCAGCTGCTGGGAGCCGTTCGCGACCCGGCACGACTGCGGGCGCTGCATCTGACGCAGTTGCTGGACTCGCCGCCAGAAGAGTCCTTCGACCGCTTCACGCGACTGGCGGCACGAGTGACCAAGGCGCCGGTCTCCCTGGTGACCCTGGTGGACGAGGACCGACAGTTCTTCAAGTCCTGCCTCGGCTTGCCGGAGCCGTGGGCCAGCGACCGCGAGACCCCACTGTCCCACTCGTTTTGCCAGCACGTGGTGGCGCAGGGAGAGCCGCTCATCGTGACGGACGCGCGGACGGACGCGAGGCTGCACGACAACCTGGCGATCCGCGACCTCGACGTGGTTGCCTACGCCGGCTGGCCGGTGCTGGCCCCGGACGGCTCGGTGCTCGGCTCGTTCTGCGTCATCGACTCCCAGCCGCGGGAGTGGACGGAGGAAGAGCTCGCCAACCTGGCCGACATCGCTGGGTCGGTGAATGCCGAGATCGCCTTCCGCCACACCCTCGTGGCCGAGCACACCGCACGTCAGGAGGCAGTGCAGGCCAACCTGCGGCTGCGGTTCGTGGCCGAGGCGAGCACGCTGCTGACCCAGACGCTCGACGCGGACCGGGTCCTGCAAGAGCTGGCGAAGATCGCCGTCCCCGCGCTGGCGGACTGGTGCATCATCGACGTCGCCGAGGGCCCTTTCCTGCACCGCCGAGCCTTTGCTCATGCCGGCGCCGGCCGGGAGGCAATCGCTGCCGAGCTCAGCAACTACCCGCCGCGGACGGACTCGCCGGCCGGGCCCGGCCGGGCCTTTCGCGTCGGCGGCCCTGAGATCGTCGCGCCGGTGACTTCCGAGTGGATCGAGGGCAAGGCCCAGGACGCGCGCCATCGCGAGCTGCTGTACGCGATGGGCATGGATTCCGCGGCCTTCGTGCCCCTGGTCGTCAAGCGGCGGGCGATCGGCGTCATGACGTTCGTCTCCAGCGATCCGGCCCGCCGCTACACCGAGGACGACCTGGAGGTGTTCGTCGGGCTGGCCCGCCACACCGCGCTGGCGGTGGAGAACGCCCGTCTGTACGCCGAGCGGGACAACGTCGCCCGCACGTTGCAGAAGACCCTGCTGCCGCCGGCCATGCCACAGGTCCCGGGCTACGACCTGGCCGTCGCCTACGAACCGAGCGGGGCGGGCAACGAGGTCGGCGGAGACTTCTACGACGCGTTCCGCAACGCCTGGGGCGATTGGGTCATCGCGATTGGTGACGTGTGCGGCAAGGGAGTGCATGCGGCGGTCATCACGGGACTGGTGCGCCACGCCTTGCGGGCCGCGGCGACCGACCACCGGGACCCTGAGGCGATCGCGCGGATGATCAACCGCGTGCTGTGCGCCCACGAGGCCGTGGGTGGCTCGGACCGCTTCTGCAGCCTGCTGTTGGCGACCCTGTGCGGCGGCGAAGGTGATGGGGACATGGCACTGGTGTCGGCGGGCCATCCGCCGCCGCTCGTCCGCCGCGCCGACGGCCGGGTGGAGGAACCCCGGGGCAGCGGCATGCTGCTCGGGATGTTCGAAGAGGTTGACCTGTCGCCGGTGACACTGACCGTGCACGAGGGCGATGTGGTGTTGGCCTACACCGACGGCGTCACGGAGGCGCGCGGGCGCGAGAGCCGAGAGCTGTTCGGGCACCAGCGGCTCGTCGACGTGGTCGCCGCCGCCGACGGCGGGGCGGGGGCGGTCACCAGCGCAGTCGTCCGCGCGGTGCGTCAGTGGCAGGGCAGCCGGGCGCAAGACGACATCGCGTTGCTGGCTGTCGGACGTGCGGGGCGCTCGCCACAGTCGAGCTCGTAACGCCCGCGCTCCCACCCAAACGATGGTGCCGCGGGGGGAACCTGGGCCACTTCACGTTGCCGGTGTGTGACCGGCGGGCAGGAGCTGATTCCCCCGGCGGCGAAGGACTCACCGCCCACACCCGGCGTCCGGAGCCCTGATGACCGACCGTGCCCTGCACCCGCCCGCGGCGGTCCTCTTCCTCCTCATCCTCGCGCTGCTCGCGGCCGGGTTGGAACAGCTCGGTTCGATGCACCGCCACGACCGGCACCCCGGCCATCAGCACGCTTCCGTCGACGTCGATGCCACTCCGGCACGGCTTGTCCCCGCCGGCTCTGACGCGCGGGCAGGGGGCCTTGCGGTGGCTCACCACGCGGGAGGGGTCCCGGCACGCATGGGGAACCAGGTTCCACAGACGACGATGACCTACACCGGCACCCACGCGCTGGAGCCGACCCTTGGCGTGGACGCCCTGGGTCGCATCTTCTACGCCGGCGCGGACATGAATTGGGTGCCCGCCGAAAACTCCAACCCGCGGCTGGGTATTTGGAGCCCGCGATTGCTCAGGACCGCGGACGAAGGCGCGACGTGGACGGCCGTGACCCCCCCAAGCCACCCGGTCACCCTCGACCCGTTCATCCATGTCGACGGCGACACGGGGCGGGTCTTCACCGCTGACATCCAGGAGGTCGCCTGCGGAACGGTGTCATTCAGCGACGACGCCGGCGCAAGCTGGACGACCAGCAAGCCCTGCGGACTTACCGATCACCAGAATTTGTTCACGGGGCCGCCGCCGGCAGGTGCGCCGCCAACCATCGGCTATCCGAACATCGTGTACTACTGCGCCATCGACGCAGGCATCATGACCGCGAGCTTCGCCACCGGCTGCCTGAGGTCCCGCGACGGCGGGCTCACCTGGGTCCGCACCGGTGACGTGGCCTACGGCAACAACCTCGACGCCGAACGCGGGGACTACTTCGACATCGCGGGTCTCTGCTACGGCGGGACGGGCCACGGGGTGGTGGGGCGTGACGGCACCGTCTATCTCCCGCGGGGCTGGTGCGACCAGCCGTGGTTGGCCATCAGTGAGGACGAGGGCGCGACCTGGCGGCGGGTGCAGGTCGCCGACAACGGCATCCCCTTTGACAGCAACGCCCTCATCCATGACCACGAGGCAGCCGTAGCCGTCGACGAGCAGGGAACGCTGTACTACGCATGGGTGGGAGCCGACCGCCGTCCCTACCTCGCGACCTCCGTGGACCGGGGAACGACCTGGAGCGAGCCTGAGATGATCGGGCCGCCGGGGCTCACCGAGGCGTGGGGGCCGAAGATCGTCGTCGGGCAGCCGGGCAGGGTCGCTGTCGCGTACATCGGCAGCACGAACGCTCCAGGCGGCGAGGCCCCCGACGGGCAAGGGCCGGAGTACACCGACGACGTCACCTGGAACGGCTACCTCACGGTGACGCGCAACGCCTTGGCGAAGCGCCCGATCTACATGACCGGCACGGTGAACCACCCCAATGATCCGCTGGAGCGGGGGGAGTGCGGCATACCCGCCTGCGGAACCCAGGTGGACTTCATCGGCCTCGCCATCGGCCCCGACGGGACGCCCTGGACCTCGATGTCAGACGGCTGCCCGCCGCCCGGCTCGGCCTGCGCCGACATTGGGCTCGGCGTCCTCGGCAGCATGCGAGGGGCGGAGCTGCTCTCTCGGCCCAGGTCCCCCTGAGGTGCTGCGGGGGTGAGAGCTGTCGTCTACGACGAGTACCGGACGACGCCAGAGCTCCGCGAGGTCCCGGACCCCGCGTGCCCGCCGGACGGCGCGGTCGTGGCCGTGCGTGCGACGGGCGTGTGCCGGTCCGACTGGCATGCCTGGCAGGGCCACGAGCCGGTGCCGCTGCCGCACATCCCCGGCCATGAGCTGGCTGGGGTCATCGCCGAGGTCGGCACCGCCGTCCGGCGCTGGCGAGTGGGCGCGCGCGTGACCGTCCCGTTCGTGTGTGGCTGTGGCATCTGCGACCACTGCGCGGCCGGCGACGCGCAGGTCTGCCCAGCACAGACCCAGCCGGGGTTCACCGGCCCCGGCTCGTTCGCCGAGCGCGTCGCCATCCACGGAGCGGACACCAATCTCGTCGCCCTGCCGGAGGGCCTCGATTTCGTGACGGCAGCCTCGCTGGGATGTCGGTTCGCCACCGCATACCGGGCGATCACCGCGCACGGCAGGTTGGCAGCGGGACAGTGGCTCGCAGTCCACGGCTGCGGCGGGGTCGGCCTGTCAGCTGTCATGATCGGCGCTGCGCTCGGTGGGCGCGTGGTGGCGGTCGATGTGTCGGAAGCCGCGCTCGAGCACGCACGTCGCCTGGGCGCCGAGGCCGTGATCGATGCGCGCGGCGGGTCCGCGGACATCGGGATCCGCCGGCTCACCGCTGGCGGGGTGCACGTGTCGATCGACGCGCTGGGTTCTGCGGAGACCGCCGTGTCCTCGGTGCGCAGCCTGCGCCGGCGCGGACGCCACGTGCAGGTCGGCTTGCTGTTCGGGCCGGACAGCGCGACGCCGCTACCCCTGGACCTCATCGTCGCCCAGGAGCTGGAGGTCTACGGCTCGCACGGCATGGCTGCCGCTGACTACCCGCCCATGCTGTCGATGATCGCGGCGGGCGAATTGCAGCCCCAGCACCTGGTCGGGCGGACCATCGACCTGGAGGAGGCCGCGGAGGCGTTGGTGGCGATGAGCGGTCCGCCCGGCGCGGCGGGCATGACGGTCGTGGCGCTGGATCGCTGACGTACGTCGCCGCCGCAGGTCGGCATCAGCCGAGACAGGACAACCAGTGACCGTCATCCGTGATCGAGCCGTGATCGCACAACGAGAAACGCGCCGCCCCGGAGAACCGGAACAGCGCGCTGACCTGCGGTTTTGCTTGGAGCGGGTGAGGGGAATCGAACCCCCGTTGCGAGCTTGGGAACCGCAATCACCCTGTCCCACCGCACTCTTCGCCATCCCCGCACATCGCGCTGACCTGCGGTTTTGATGCTCCCGCGTCTCAACTCCCGACCCGGCGGCTCGCTCGGCCTCGCGCGGATGGGATCAGTATGGGATCAGGCTCCGGAGCTTGCGTCGGCCAGCATAGTCACAGACAGTCAAGATTCGCGGGCGGGTGTCCGAGAGACCGTGTACGGTGGCGTTTCCGGTCGCATCTATAGGGGTGTTACTAGGGGTACGCTGCCCTCGCGACCAACGGCTGAGGAGAAGACCATGACCGCGACCCGGCACGGCTAGAAGCATGTCCAATCTGTCGACTAGGGAAAAGGATGCGCACCGCGAAGCGGTGTCGATGAGCATCGCCGACGTGACGAAGTACCTCCAAGACGCCTTCGGCCAGAAGTTGGTCGCCTACATGACCGACACCAAAGACGTGAAGAACGTGGGGCGGTGGAGTCGCGGCGAGCAGGCGCCGCGCAAGGATGCTGAGGACCGCCTGCGGATCGCCTACCAGGTTTTCCACTTGCTTCAGGAGAAGGACAGTTCCCACACGGTTCGGGCCTGGTTCGTTGGCCTCAACCCGCAACTCGGTGACGAGTCGCCGGCCACCGCAATCCGCGAGGGCCGGCACCGGGACGTGCTGATCGCCGCAAAGGCGTTCCTGGCAGGCGCCTAGACGAATGGTGGAGGCAGAGGCGCCCCGGGAGCTGTCTCCGCCGTCCGTTGGCTTCTGGCGGATCGGGCGCGGCGACGACCCGCTACGTCAGCCTCAGCGCGAAGTCATGGACATGGGCGATTCGCGAGCCGGCAACCGATTCGACACCGTCACGGGCCAGTACACCGTGCTGTACTTCGGCAGCACCCTCGAGGCCTGCTTCGGTGAAACCTTGAACCGCTACCGCAAGGATCCCAAGCTGGCGTTCATCGACGACGAGTGGGAAGAGCTGACGTTCATGCCGCGCGGCAGCGTCCCTCGGGACTGGCGGGAACGTCGCACCGCGGTACGCGTTACGCCGCGGGGCCGCCTACCGTTCTTCAACGTCGAGCATCCACGGAACCTGGCCCTGCTTCAACAAGAGCTCGGCGCCTCACTGGCCATGCTCAATGTCACCGACCTGGACGTCGCGGTCGTCCGCGGTCCGGATAGGCGCGTCACCAGGTTCATCAGCCAGTGGGTCTGGCAGCAAGAAGACGAAACCGGCCATGCCAGGTTCGCCGGTGTCCGATACCTCTCACGAACTAACACCGCATGGGAGTGCTGGGCCGTCTTCAACGACATCCCCCTCGTCGAGGAAGCCCGCCAACCCATCCTCGCCACCGACAACGACCTCCGGCGCGTCGCCGGGCTCTTCGACCTCACCGTCCACTGAGCCAGGGCGACGCCCATTGTCGTTGGTAAGTCCGGACGAGTCCTGTCTGACTGGCGTGGAGCGCACGGCGCCTTCATGACCGCTGTTCGCCCTGTCCGAGGGATGGAGGCATCATTCCTCTACTGGTGGCTTCAGACCGAGCGCGTGCGGCGGCCATGGTCCGAGGCTTCTGCAGGGACGAACATCAACAACCTCAAGGTAAGCACCCTCATCTCGACCTCGGTGCCCATCCCGCCCCTTGCAGAGCAGGAGCGGATCGTCGCCGCCATCGAGGAACATCTCTCCCACCTCGACGCCGCAGAACGAGCGCTGCGATCGGCTGTGGCGCGCCTGGAGCTTCTCGAATCGGGTGCAGTCGATGAGGCGTTCTTTTCATTCGTGGAACGTGTGCCAATACGTGAGATCGCTGAGGTCCGTGGTGGCATCCAGAAGCAGCCCAAGCGAAGGCCCAATGAGAACAAAGCGCCGTTCCTTCGCGTGGCCAACGTGGGACACGGCCGGCTCGCACTCGATGAAGTTCACGAGGTTGAGCTGTTCGAAGGAGAACTGGACCGCTATCGACTCAGGCCAGGTGACCTGTTGGTGGTGGAGGGCAACGGCAGTCCTGACCAGATCGGGCGATCGGCGGTCTGGCGAGGGGAGATTCCGGACTGTGTCCACCAGAACCACCTCATTCGTGTTCGACCGGGGCCATCTCTCGATCCCGAGTTCCTTGGTCTTTACTGGAACGCTTCGTCGACGCGACAACAGCTCACATCGGTGGCGAGCAGCACCAGCGGCCTATACACCCTGAGCACCTCAAAGGTGAAGCAGGTCGAGGTGCCTGTGGCCTCGTTGCCCGAGCAGCGATCGACGGTCGCGCGACTCGCAACGAAGCTCGAACAGTTTTCCACGCTCCGCGCGGAGATCGGAACTGCGGCTAAGCGCCATCGCGCGTTGCGGCGGTCGATACTCGCTGCCGCATTCTCGGGCCGCCTCGTGCCGCAGGACGCAGATGATGAACCGGCCTCTGTTCTGCTCGACACCATCCGCACAGAGCGGGCAGCGGCCACGCCGGCCAAGGGCACCCGGAAGGCCAAGACATCGTGAGCGACACGAAAGCGATCGTCGACAAGCTGTGGAACTACTGCAACATCCTCCGCGACGACGGGTTGTCGTACGGCGATTACGTCGAGCAGCTCACGTACCTGCTGTTTCTGAAGATGGCGGAGGAGCAACGCCAGCTCGGCTTCGAGCGGATCGTTCCCGAGGGCTACGACTGGCCGTCCTTGTTGGGGCTGAAAGGCGAGGCGCTGGAGGCGCACTACATCGCCCTCCTCAACCACCTCGGCGGTAACGGTGACCTCTTGGGCGTCGTGTTCCGCAAAGCGCAGAACCGCATCCAGGACCCCGCCAAGCTCGAACGGCTGATCAAGGACCTGATCGGCAACGAGCAGTGGATGACCCTGGGCGCCGACGTCAAGGGCGACGCCTACGAGGGGCTGCTGGAGAAGAACGCAGCAGACACCAAGTCCGGCGCCGGCCAGTACTTCACGCCGCGCGCACTGATTTCGGCGATGGTCGATGTGATGCAGCCGGGTCCGGACATGCGGATCTGCGACCCGGCGTGCGGCACCGGCGGATTCTTCCTGGCCGCGTTCGACTACATCCTGCGCCACTACAACCTCGACCCAGACCAGAAGCGGCATGCTCGCTCAGGATTGTTCACGGGCTGGGAGATCGTCGACAACACGGCGCGACTGTGCGCCATGAACCTGCTGCTGCACGGCATTGAGTCGCCGGACTCCGACAGCCCGATCCACGTCGACGATGCGCTGCGGGCCGACCCCGGCGAGCGGTTCGACATGGTGCTCACCAACCCGCCGTTCGGGAAGAAGTCTTCGGTCCAGATCGTCAATGCCGAGGGCAAGGCCGAGCGGCAGTCGTTGACGGTGGTGCGCGACGACTTCTGGGCGTCGACGTCGAACAAGCAGCTCAACTTCGTCCAGCACGTCAAGACGCTGCTGAAGGTCGGCGGCACGGCTGCCGTCGTCGTGCCCGACAATGTGTTGTTCGAGGGCGGCGCCGGCGAGACGGTCCGCCGCCGGCTGCTGCACGAGTGCGACGTCCACACGCTGCTGCGGCTGCCCACCGGGATCTTCTACGCCCAGGGTGTCAAGGCCAACGTCCTGTTCTTCGACCGCAAACCCGGCTCCGACACGCCATGGACGAAGGAGCTGTGGATCTACGACCTGCGCACCAACAAGCACTTCACCCTGAAGGCCAACCCGCTCAGTCGCGCCGACCTCGACGACTTCGTCGCCTGCTACAGGCCAGGGCAGCGGGCGCAGCGTGAGGAGACCGAGCGGTTCCGCCGGTTCACCTACGACGAGCTCGTCGCCAGGGACAAGGCGAGCCTCGACATCTTCTGGATACGCGACGAGAGCCTCGAGGACACCGACAACCTGCCACCGCCCGGAGTCATCGCGGCGGAGATCGTCGAGGACCTGGAGGCCGCCCTCGCCGAGTTCAGCGAACTCGCCGAGTCGCTCCAGGGCATCGGCGGCGAGGTCGAGGACGCCGCGGGATGATCACCCTCGGCGTGGATGGGATTCCGTGATGGCCCGATGACGCTGCCCGAGACAGACCTTGCGCGCATGCGGCGGTGGATCAATGCGCGCAATGACCGCCTACCACCCCGAGCCGTCGATCAGCTCCGCTACGAGCTGGACGTCGACCCCCGCTCGGTCACGATCCTGGAGTGCCGGCCGCCGTGGCGAGACGACTTCGGCCCCGAGTGGACCCGGCATCCGGTGGCGAGGCTCCGGTACACCAAGTCCCGCCGGGAGTGGACGCTGTACTGGCGGGATCGCAACCTCAAGTTCCACCGCTACGACATCGTGGACTCGAGCCCGGACGTCGAATCTCTGCTGGCCGAGGTCGACGCAGACCCCACGTCCATCTTCTGGGGCTGAAACGGCAAGATCGGTGCGCGAAGTTCACACATTTGCAGTCCCGCCCTCGATGATGTCACCGATCGAGCAACTGGACGCGGGCTGTGAGGGCAAGCATGGAACTAGACGAGTATCAACGTTTGGCGTCCGCCACGGACGACCGGGTACCGGAGGGCATGGAGGGACTCCGGGTACTGCTCCTCGGGGTTGTTGGCGAGGCCGGGTCGGCGGCAAGCGAAGCGAAGAAGTCGTACCGCGACGTTGAGAACCCGCACGCTCAGGAGGAAGCTCCTCCTTGGGTAGCGGAACTCATCTGCGAAGAGCTCGGTGACATGCTCTGGTACATGGCCGCCGTCGCCCGGAGACTTGGTCGCGATCTCGGCGCGGTAGCTGCCGACAACCTCGAGAAGACATCCGAGCTGTGGCGCCGGGAGCTGCCACCGCCGGCCCCGTATGACGACGGATTCCCCGAGGAGCAGTCCCTGCCGCGACGCTTCACCGTCCTGTTCGACGAGGATGCGACCGGGACCGTGCCGGTCGTGCGGATGCGCCCGCATGACCACGCACTGCGCCGACGGATCGTCGCGTTCCGCGAACGCAAGCCGAGCGTGCTTGGGGCCGATCAGATCGGCGACACGGTCGACGACAACGCGCGCGATGACATCGGCTATAGGTTCCACGACGTACTGCACCTCGCGCACGCCGCGGTGCTGGGGTGGTCGCCGGTGTTCCGATCGCTGACCGGGTCGAAGCGCAAAGCCGACGGCGAGTTCGACCGCGTTCAAGACGGTGCGCGCGCGATCGCCATTGAGGAGGGGCTAGCGGCCTTCGTGTTCAACTACGCGGAGGAGCGTGGCTTTCGGGTTGATGATGAACAGCTCGACTGGACGCTGGTTAAGCACATCCGCCGGACGGTGCGCGGGCTCGAGGTCGCCGACGCACCCGCGTTGGCGTGGGGGCGTGCATACGCCCAGGCATTCGACGTGTTTCTCCGGCTCCGGGAGACCGGCGGGGGCCTCGTATCGGCTGACCTGGACGACAGGACGCTGACGTTCTCGCCGGCGGTCTGATTAGAGAAGTGCGAGCTGTGCGTCGGCGTCGTGATGGACGGTGGGGATCCGGTCGTTGATGCCCCACTTCGGTGGGAACCAGGCGGTGATGGGGCGCCGGTCAGGCCGGTACCGCTGTTTGATCCGGGTGCCCGGCGCATACTCGGACAGCTCCGGGTGGGCGACGCGCGTGTACTTGTCGACCTCGCAGAACAGGTTCTGGACGTCGATGAGTTGGAGGTCACGGCCCCACAGGTCGTGCCAGTCGAGTCCGCGCCTAGCGAACTCTTCATGCTGCATGTCGGCGGTGAGGCGGATCAGGTCGGCGGGTGAGTAGCCGCCCGGGTCTGAGAAACACTTCCGCAGACCCCGAATCGCGCCGGGACCAGGGACGACGAACTCGGCCTCAGAGAACGACAGATGCGACGAGTAGTTCAGGTCGGTGACGAACTGGTAGGCGAGAAACGGGCCTATAGACGGGTAGGAGCCCAAGACCGCGTAGGCGTCAGACATGTAGGGGGCGTCGGCGATCCTGTCTGGAACTCCGTCCGCGAGCATCGCGCGGATCAGCGAAAGGTGCCGGACGTACTTGCGGCCCGTTCGGTCTTGGGGCGGCGGCATGATGTATGCGGCGGAGTACACGGGTTGTCGGTCGGCGACCTCGGCGATTGCCGCATCGACGGCGCCCGAGGTGACCGTGTCTGCGTTGACGTCCCCGAGTCGGTCCAGGAGATGTTCCCACGTGTCGACTCGGTTGAAGACCTTGAAAACGAGGGTGCGCGCAAAGGTGTCGACCCAGCTCCTTGGTCGGTCATAGAGGATGTCAGTGATGAGGTGTTGGCTGACGCGGTCGGCGGCGCGGTATGCATTGGTGAATCGGTTGGCGCCCAGAACTGGGTCGTCGGTGAGGGGTCCGGTGTGACCGGCTATCCGGCGGAGGTAGACGTTCTGCCGTTCGATGGCGAACATCCAGTACGCGTCGTAGCCGGTGGTGGTCGTCGGAGCGGTCGTCACCACACGGAAGTCCACGCTTGTCTCCTTAATCGTGGTCGATGGACCGTACTGATCCGTGCGGGTCGTATCCGGCATCCTGCGTCTGACTGCGCCGTACCCTGGCTTCAGGCGCCGACCGTTCGGGCCAGCCCGAGCGCCAGCATCGCCGCGATGTCGCCCGGCCGGTGCGACCAGGTGAGACGGTTGGTTTCGTCGCCGTCGAGTCCGGCCTGAAGGCCGGACCCGTTGTCCGCGGCTGCGGCACGGAGTTTGGTGAGCGAGTCGACGATGCGGGGGTCGTCGGAGTCGTGCTCGGGGACGCCGTTTGGGAGCCACGACGCGTCGCCGAGGTGGAGGGTTTGTGCGACAAGCGCGGCTGCGCCGCCGAAGCCGCCGGCGACGTAGAGCGGCTGTGACGCGTCGAGTGTTGCGTTGGCTTCCTCGATGATCCCGGGCATCGCGCCCTTGAACCCAGCGAGTTGTCCGCCAACCACGATGCGGGCGTGACTAATCGTGGTCATGTAGCGGCGCATCGCCGAATAGGCCCGGGCGGCAGCGTCTGGGTCCGGTGACGGATCAGGGGTCTCTTCGCGTCCGGACCGGTAGTCGACGGCGTGGCCGTCCAGGTCGACGAACCTGAGCCGACACGATGGCTCGAGGGTCTCGTCAAGGCGTTTCAGCTCGGACAACGACAGCTTGCGATGTTCAGGGTGGGCGAGGCATATGGTGAGCCGGTGCCCGTGGACGCCATAGCGGCGGAGCTCGTGCATCAGGAACTGGGTGAAGCCGCTGGGACGGATGCGGCCGCCGTAGGCGAGGTTCCCTCCTGCGGTGAGGACGGCGCGGGCAATCTCAGCGACGGCGTACTCAGCATGCTTGGCGTGGAGTCCGAGACGGGTCAAGTCCGCCGAGTCGGACACGGACACGGCGACGGTGACGCCTGCAAGCGCGTTGGTCGGGACGAGTTTGACGTCACTCATGGCGCGATACGTCCCCCGCGTTGCGCGAACGTGCGTGGCGTGACGATGTCGACGGTCCCATCCAGGCCGGCTAGGCGGAACAGCGCGTCCATCGCGTCTTTCTCGTCGGGCAGGAGCGGCGGGTCGGGGTGCAGCACGACGCACAGACCGCCCTCGAGCGCGCTCGGGTGGTCCGCCAGGTAGCGAAGTGCAGTGAGTGGCTCGGGGGCGTGCCCGGGGAGCCAGTCGAAGCCGTCGCCGATGAGACGTTCCTGCTGGTGAATCCACAGGGCGCGTTTCAGGGCCTCGTCGACGAGCATGTTGACAGCCCGCTTGATCGCTCCGCCCGTGGCGGCCGCCAGTTCGTCGTCGGTCATATCGGCCGTAAGGTTGGCCTGCACGGAAGGGACATGGTCGAGGAGGAACGAGCCTCGTTCCTGGTGTCCAGTCACGGCTCGTAGTTCGACGACGGGGACGCCGGCCTCCTTGGCGACGCGGACCTCGCGCTGGCACATCGTCCGTCCCGCGTACAGATCCGTCCGCACCATCAGTAGGCATCCGCGTGACGCTTCCGTGACGAGTCGTTCTTCCCAGTCCTCGCCGACCTGGAGGCTCGTCTCGTCGAAAAAGTCGACGAGACGAGTGTTGGCGAGGAACGCCCGAACCTGATCGACTAACCGGGTGACGTGATCGGGCTCTTCGTCTGGAGAGTGGCGTTTTGTGTGACTCACGAACACTTGCAGTGGGTCGCCCTCGTTGCCGCTGATGCGTTGGACGATGGCTTGCGCGACCTCGCGGCCAAGCACGCCGCGGTCGACAGCGCACGGGTCCGGGAGGCGCTGCGGGCCGTTCAACATGTCGCCGAGCGCCGTCCCGTCGATCTTTGCATCGGGGGCGCGCAGCGGGAATACGTGCATGCCGGTGCGTTCGGACGCTCCGGCCGCCAGGTCGGCGATCCACCCGCTCCAGGCGTGATTGTCTTCGACAGCCCGTGCTAGATGGGCCGACAGCACCGGGATGACCACCGTTACAGTCGGACTCTCTAGGCTGGCGGGTTGACCGCCTGCGAACGGCAGGGGCCGTGGGGGCCCGTCGTCGCCAAGCCACGGGGTACTGCGCGTGTAGACCTCGACGGCGCCACCGATCAGTCCTGAGAACGCGGTGCCGTGGAAATGGTCGAGGAGCCACTCGGCCACCGTGGCTCCACTTTCGTCGTCTGGGTGCCAGACGACGAAGATCTCCAAGACCGGGGGCAACAGCATCGCGTCATCCTACGGACGTGTCGCACCCTGCTCGTAGCCTGGGAAGGTCACCAGCGAACGGACCTGCCATGGCCGACACCCACAACGTCTTCATGCCTCACCGCCACGAGGACGACCATCACGTGCAGCGCCTGAAGGCCGAACTCGAGGCGCGTGGAGTGGTGGTTCGTGATGCGTCGATCACGTCCGACAAGCCCAACCTGGCGAAGAGTCCGGAGTACATCCGGTCGGAGATCCTGGCGCCCGGGATCCGTAACGCCGGCAAGATCATCGTGATCGTCACGCCGGATACCACGAACCACGCGTGGGTCGACTGGGAGGTCGCGTACGCCGCCCGTTTCCCCGACAAGAAGATCATCGGCGTGTGGGCCCCGGGTTCGGACGGCTGCCCGGTTCCTCAGGAGCTTGAGAAGCATGGCCACGACATGGTGACGTGGGACATCGACAAGATCATCGCGTCCATGAGCGGTGACACCCACTGGGAACGGCCGGATGGTGCGCCGCGCCCAGCGCCAGCGATGAGCCGAGTGGGCTGCTGAGGTGGATCTGTTCAGTTATGTAGTTCGATACGACATCGGGTTCGCGCCCAACCCGTTCCACGGCTGGTGCTCGCTCGGAACTTGCCACGAGGATTTCCGCGGGCGCGTCTCGGTCGGCGACTGGGTCGTCGGAACCGGTTCAGCACAGAAGGGTCTTGCAGGCCGGCTCGTGTACGCCATGCGGGTCGAAGAGATTGTCACGTTCGATCAGTACTGGCACGACGAGCGGTTCACGGAGAAGCGTCCGGTACGGAGAGGAAGCATGCGCCAGCGCTACGGCGACAACATCTACTACCGCGACGAGAACGGCCACTGGGTGCAGGTCGACTCGAGGCACAGCCACGACGACGGCTCCCCGAACGTTGGCCACATCATGAAGGACACGAGCGCGGACGCCGTGCTGCTGTCGCGTGACTACGTGTACTTCGGCCGGGCGGCGCCCGAAATTCCCGAACGGTTTAGGTCATGGCCGGGTCCAGCGTGGACGGGAAGTCGCTTCGATTCGACTCGCGATACGAACTACGACCTGTGCATGAGGTACAGCGGATTCCGTCGGTATTTCCCCGAGGATTTCAAAGCCGAGGCGGTCGGTTGGTTCCGTGACCTCATTGACGAGGATGATGGGCCTTACAGGGGCGATCCCGCGGATTGGTAGCGGCCACACGCCGGCAGGCTCTGGCCGCGACGGCAAGCACGGCCGGGCAGGTCGGCCAGTGATCGCCATATGGGATCAGCGTGGGATCAGACGGCTCAAGGCTCGGGAAAGCCCAGGAGCGGAACAGCGCGCTGACCTGCGACTTCGTGTGGAGCGGGTGAGGGGAATCGAACCCCCGTTGCGAGCTTGGGAAGCTCGTGTTCTACCATTGAACTACACCCGCGGGGGTGGCCGATGATACTCCCGAGGTGCTTCCCCTCGCATCGTGACGGCGGCTGCTGCCGCGCCTTGAGGGGACCCGCATGATCCTGTCCGACCGGGACATCCGCGCCGAGCTCGACGCCGGCCGCATCGTCATCGAGCCGCTGGCCGACGACGCCATCCAGCCCGCCAGCGTCGACGTGCGCATCGACGACAGCTTCCGGGTCTTCGCCAACCACAAGTACCCCTACATCGACGTCCGCGCGGAGCAGCCGGACATGACCGAGCTGGTCAAGGTCGCCGAGGGGGAGGCGTTCATCCTGCATCCCGGCGAGTTCGTGCTCGCCAGCACCTACGAGCGCGTCGAGCTGGCCGACGACCTCGTCGGGCGCATTGAGGGCAAGAGCAGCCTGGGACGCCTGGGCCTGCTCACCCACGCCACCGCGGGGTTCGTCGACCCCGGCTGGCAGGGCTGGCTGACGCTGGAGCTGTCCAACGTCGCCAACCTGCCGATCGCGATCTACCCCGGCATGAAGATCGGGCAGATGGCGTTCTTCCGCCTGTCCAGCGCCGCGGAGGTCCCCTACGGCGCCGGCGAGCTGCGCAGCAAGTACAAGGGACAGCGCGGCCCGACGGCCAGCAGGTACTACGAGAACTTCCACAACTCGTAGGGAACCCCCGCGCCACCGCAGGCGTCCTACCGGCCTGACCGACCCCGCGGGAACTGCAGCCGACGGCGCCCCGTTGGGTCATCTACGACACGCGTAGGAGGCCGACGATGACGGGGATGCGGATCTGGCTGGCGATGGTCGCGGTGGTGCTGCTGGCGGCGCTGCGTGCGACCGTGC
>Ga0247713_1000257_pt1 | contig 36819 bp, 39 predicted proteins | sample 21E_NmetaG_FD_189936 | JGI IMG/M metagenome (GOLD analysis project Ga0247713, IMG submission 189936) | Soil microbial communities from hillslope of Landscape Evolution Observatory, University of Arizona, Oracle, AZ, United States - 2-1-E_N | ecosystem: Engineered > Artificial ecosystem >...
CGATCAGGTTGACCACGCACATCTCCATCCCGGCCGAGCCGGTGCCGGAGGTGGCCATGGTCATCTCGTTGGTGGTGGAGAAGACCTGGCGGATCATCGCCCGGGTCTCGTCCATGATCTTCAGGTACTGCGGGTCCAGGTGCCCGATGGTCGGGGCCGCGAGGGCGCTGAGAATGCGGGGCGGCACGTCGCTCGGCCCGGGTCCCAGGAGGACGCGCTGGGGGGGAGTCACGGGGGGAACAGCGAAAGGGGACATATCAACTCCAGACGGGTTGTTGAAACGAGGTTAAGGCGAGCTCGGAGGCGGGGCGTTAGACCTTCTGCGCCATCACCGAGGCCATGACTTCGCCCAGCTCGGCCGGGTTGGTGGCCACGGTCATTCCCGCCTGACGCATGATCTCAGACTTTTCGGCTGCAGTGTCTCCGAACGCCGACACGATAGCCCCGGCATGCCCCATCCGGCGGCCCGGAGGGGCGGTCAGGCCGGCCACGAAGCCGACCACCGGCTTGCTCATGTGGTCCCGCACGAACGCCGCAGCCTGGGCTTCCTGGGGGCCGCCGATCTCTCCGATCATCATCACGGCGTCGGTCTCGTCGTCCTTCTCGAACAGCTTCAGCATGTCCAGGAACGAGCTGCCGTTGATCGGGTCTCCCCCGATGCCGGCGCTGGTGCTCACTCCCAAACCGTACTTGGCCATCTGCGCAGCCGCCTCGTAACCGAGGGTGCCCGAGCGGGCAACGATGCCGATCCTGCCGGGGGTGTAGATGTGTCCCGGCATGATGCCCAGCATTGCTTTACCGACGCTTATCACACCGGCACAGTTGGGTCCGATGACCGTCATGCGGTACTCGGGCGGGTACCTCAGCAGGTAACGCTTCACCCGCATCATGTCCTGGGTGGGCACGCCCTCGGCAATTACCACCGCCAGCTCGATCCCGGCATCTGCCGCCTCCATGACCGCGTCCGCGGCGAACGGAGCCGGTACGAAGATCTGGGTGGCGGTCGCCCCGGTGGCCTTCACGGCCTCCTTCACGGTGTTGAACACCGGCAGGTCCAGGTGCTTGGCTCCCCCCTTGCCGGGAGTCACTCCGCCGACCAGATTGGTGCCGTAGGCGATGGCCTCCCTGGCGTGGAAGGTGCCCTTGTCGCCGGTGAAGCCCTGAAATATGACCTTGGTGGTCTCGTCTACCAGAATGCTCATACCGAAGCCCCCCGCTTTCCCGACGCCAGCGCCTTCACGGCAGCCTCCGCGGCTTCGTAGAGCTCTTCGGTGCTGGTGATCTCCAGACCGCTCTCGGCGAGAATCTTGCGACCCTCCTCGACGTTGGTCCCCGCCAGGCGCACAACCAGGGGAATCTCGAGGTTGACCTCACCGATTGCCTGGATGATGCCCTGAGCCACCCAATCGCAGTGGTTGATGCCGGCGAAGATGTTGACCAGGATCACCTTGACCTGCGGATCGGACATCACCAGACGGAAGGCGTTGGCCACCCGCTCGGGGGACGCTCCCCCGCCGATGTCCAGGAAGTTGGCCGGCTCGCCCCCCGCGTGCTTGATCAGGTCCATCGTGGCCATGGCCAGGCCGGCGCCGTTGACGATGCAGCCGATCTCGCCGTCCAGGCCGATGTAGCTGAGGCCGTGCTCGGCCGCCTCCACCTCCCGCGGATCCTCCTGGGTGTAGTCCCGAAGCTCGTTGACGGTCGGCCGGCGAAACAGTGCGTTGTCGTCGAAGGACATCTTGGTGTCGAGCGCGAGGACGTCGCCGGCTTTGGTGACAACCAGCGGGTTGATCTCGACCATCGTGGCGTCCAGGTCACGAAATGCCCGGTAGGCGCCGGTAATAGCGGAAACAACTCCTTTGACCTGCTTGCCGGTCAGGCCCAGCCCGTACGCCACCTCGCGGGCCTGAAAGGCCTGGATGCCGACGGCCGGCTCGATGACCTCTTTGACTATCGAGTCGGGAGAGGTATGGGCAACCTGCTCGATGTCCATGCCGCCCTGGTCCGATGCGATGATCGTCACCCGCTCCAGCCCCCGGTCCAACACCAGGCCCAGGTAGAACTCACGAGCGATCGGAACCGCCTTTTCGACCAGAACCCGATGACACACCTTCCCGGCGGGCCCGGTCTGGTTCGTCACCAGGACGTTGCCCAGAAGGTCGTGGGCCGCGGCCTGCACCTCGTCCAGGGTGGAACACAACCGGATGCCGCCGGCCTTGCCCCGGGCACCGGAATGAATCTGGGCCTTCACCGCCCACCTGCCCCCGCCGATCTCCTCCGCTGCCTGCACCGCCTGGTCTGCGGTATACGCCACTATTCCCTCGGGAATGGGCACCCCAAAGCCGGAGAGAAGGTCCTTGGCCTGATGCTCGTGAATGTCCATTAGGACGATACTCCCGCAAGTGAGGCCTTGATCTTGATTTCGTCGTCAAGGCGAACCACGTTCTCCGCCATCCGGGCCGACGCCGCGTCGATCATCTTTCCGTCCAGCACCGCCGCACCCTTGCCGGCGGCGGCAGCCTCCTGGAGGGCGACCAGCATGCGCCGGGCCTTGTCGGCCTCGGCCGGTGAGGGGGTGAATACCTCGTTGGCCCCGCTGACCTGCGAGGGGTGGATTGCCCACTTGCCCTCGTAGCCCAGCGCTGCGACCCGCTTGCCGGCGGCGAGGAAGCCGTCGGGGTCGCTGATGTCGCCGAAGGGGCCGTCGATCGGCCGGATGCCGTACGCCCGGCATGCAGTGACCATCCGGGACAGGTGGGCGTGCCACTGGTCGCCGGGGTAGTCGGGGTTGAGCCCGCCGATGTTGACCGTGCGGGCACGCAGGCTCGCCGCCAGGTCGGCCGGGCCGAAGTGCATGGCCTCCAGGCGGGTGCTGGACTGGGCGATGGTGTCGACGTTGGCCAGGCCGAGTGCGGTCTCGATCAGGACCTCGATGCCGATGCGGTGGGTCATGCGGAAGCCCTGCTCGATCTGGGAGAGCATCGCGTCCACCATGTAGACGTCGGCGCTCACTCCGACCTTGGGGACCAGCAGGACGTCCACGTTGTTCCCGGCCTGCTCAACCAGGTCTACGACGTCCCGGTACATGTAATGGGTGTCGATCCCGTTGATGCGAACCGACATCGTCTTGCCGTGGCCGCGCCAATCGAGCGTGTTTAGCGCTTCGATGGTGTTGATTCGGGCCTGTTCCTTGTCGTCGGGGACGACGGCGTCCTCCAGGTCGATGCAGACGTAGTCGGCTTCGCTCTCGAGTGCCTTGGAGAAGAATTTCGTCTGAGAGCCGGGGACCATCAGCATGCTTCGCTGAAGACGCGTCCGCACTGGCTCGTATCTAGTGTGGCTCATGATTAAGATTCGCTTTCTATCGGGGAATCCATGTCCGGGCAGCTTGAAAAGCGGCTAGGGAGGACAGGAAGCAAATCCTATCGCAATCGGCGGCTTGTGGGAGTCTACTCCCGGTTTACATAGATGGGCAGTGGCCGGTCGAGCTTGGAGATCGTGAACTCCGCCGACCCCTCGAAGGTCTCGCCATCCCGGGCCAGCCGCAAGCCTGCTCCGTCAAGCGAGCTCACCTTCAGTTGTTTTACCAGGCAGTGCTCATAGACCCCGCACCTGCCGAGGGTCCCGCTCAGCACGGCCAACAGCAACCGGGTCCGGGCCCAGGGCTGCGTGCCGTCGACCATCCGTACGTCGAGCAGGCCGTCGTCCAGACGCTCCCGCCAGCTCGGCGCAAAGCCGCTGGGGTGGTAACGGCAGTTGCCGATGAAGATCATCCACAGGCTGCGCGGGCGGCCGTCTATCTCCACTCGTATCGGCGTGGAGGACCGCAGGACCCTGGTCAGGGCAACCAGGACCGCCGGCCACTTTCCTATCTTGCCCTCGAGCTTCTCCCGGGCGTCAACCAGCTCGACGTAGCTGCCGAAGCTCGCGGTGTTGAGGAACAGCTTGTCGTCGATTGTTGCCACGTCCACCGCGGCAGCGCGCCCGTGCTTGATGGCCTGGATTGCATCCTCCACGGAGTCGATCCCCAGGTCCCGGGCCAGGTGGTTGAGCGTGCCGGCCGGGACGACCACCAAGGGCACCTGGTTGGCGACTGCAACTTCGGCGGCTGCATTGATTGACCCGTCTCCTCCGGCCATACCCATGACGGTGGCCGAGCCGGCCGCCGCGAGCGCTGAGTCCCAATCCTTCGGGTCCTCAACCACAATTACTTCGGCTTTTGGAAGCATCTCTTTGATCTCGTCGGCCGGCGGTCTGGTGAGTGCCGGGCCCGCCGACGGGTTGATCACGAAGGTGATCCCGTCGCCGTCATCGGAAACGACGGTGTCGACGTTGGTGTACGCGTGGCGTGCCTTGGCCGGCTCCCGGCTGGCCACCGGCCACATCTTGCGCAGCCCCAGGGAGAGTGCAGCCCCGCTGGCGACTCCGCAGATGACGTCCGCCGGATAGTGGACCCCGGCGTAGACGCGGGAGGCCGCGACCCCGGCTGCCAGTACCCCGAGAGGCGGGCCCAACGCCGGGAACTCCTGGGCCACGCCGGTGGCAAACGCGGCGGCGGATGCCGAGTGGCCGGAGGGAAACGAGGAAGACTTCGGGGCGTGGCCGAAACGCGTCAGGAGGAGCTCGGTCACCGGGCGATTACGCCGGGCCACCCTCTTCACCCCCTGGTTAACCAGGGCTGAGGTCAATGCAACCGAAAGCAACCCCCGCGTTGCGGCCCGTCGTCCGCGGCGCCCGCCTGCGACCGCCAGGACGAGCGCAATGGCCATCCAGATCTTGGACCGGTCCGCCGCTCTCCCGAGGGGAACGATCGTGCGGTTCAAGGCTTCGCTTTCCATCCCGGACAGGCGCCGGAACGCCCGGTCGTCCAGGTCCGCGATCCATCTCAGCCTGGCGTTGAAACCTTGGCTCTTCACCTTGGCGGCGGCGGTCTTCAGCACCGGGGGGCTCCTAGTCTCGCTTGCGGGCATGGGTGGCAAGGATGTACCCAGCGACAACCGAAATCAGTCCGGAGTCGCCTCGGCTCCTGCAGCGGCCGGTTTCTCCGGGCCGGACTCGGCCGCGGCCTCACGTTGCTTCTGCCTTCGCCGGTTCCGGCGGTCGAGGTAAAGGACCACCGCGAGGGGAATCAGCACCAGCAGGCCCTCTTCCCCCGCATGCATCAATTGGACCCCACCCATGTCCGAAGTGTTGCACAGGCAACACTGTTTAGCCGATTGTTGCCAAGGGGTACTTGACTCTAGGTAACCGTCTATCTGGGAAGGGGAACACAGAATGGGTCTGGTCATAGTGCTGTTGGTGCTGGCTCTGCTGTTCGGAGGCGTGGGACTTTTCGTTGAAGGCCTGAGGATCCTGTTGATCATCGCCGGAATTCTGCTCGTCATCGGCCTGTTCACCGGCTACCGAGGTCGCGGCAGGGTCTGAGCCAAGCAACATCCCATAGTCAACATCCCATAGTAAGGAAGCGGGCCGATGACGAAGCAACAGCCGTCATCGGCCCGCCTTCCTTAGAACCTCCGCAATGAGTCCGGTCCGCGGCGCCGCTACCCGGCCCGAGGACGCGATGCGAGGCGTCGCAGGGGCATTCCTCCTTGGGGTGCCCCTCGTCTACACCCAGGAGGTCTGGTTCCACGGCGGCAATCTGCCTCCTTCGGCAATCCTGGGTCTGCTGGCCGGGTCCTTCCTGCTCAACCTGGCCCTGTCCACCGCTGTGGGTTTCAGCGCCGGCCGTACCCACCGGCCGTTCGAGGATGCGGTCGTGGGATTCGGACTCTCCTTCCTGCTCGCAGCGTTCCTTTTGCTGCTGCTCAAAAGGATCGACCTGCAGATGGAATGGGCGCCCCGCTTCGGGATCATTGCCCTGTCCGCGGTGCCGATGAGCATTGGGTTCGCTCTGGGCAACTCGCTCGCCCCGGCCGAGGGGGGGCAGTTGGGCGACAAGTCGAGCGGCGGGCTCGGTGACTTGCTGGCGGCCGCCGGCGGCGCCGTGGTTCTGGTTTTCAACATCGCCCCCACCGAAGAGCCGCTGTTGCTGGCTGCCGAGCTGGGCCGGGTCAGGCTGATCGGCCTGGTGGTGACGGCACTTGCGCTCTCTTACCTGATGGTCTTCTATGCCGAATTCGGCGGCAAGCATCGGCGTCACCAGGCCGGCAACCCGATCAACACGCCGGTACTGGAGACCCTGTTTGCCTATTTGGTGGCCTTTGCGGTGTCGGCCGGTTTGCTGGCGTCATTCGGTGAGGTCTCCGGCCTGGACGGTCCATCTCTAGCCAAGACGGTGGTGCTCGCATTTCCCGCATCGTTAGGCGCCGCCCTGGGAAGGCTGATGGTATGAGCCCCTCCCGGCAGACCTCCGCATCCAAAAAGAACCGCCACAAGGCCGAAGGGGGCGAGTCCTCCCGGCCCGGTCCGGACGAGAACCGGGGGCTGAAGCGGAACAGAACCCCATTCGAGTGGGGGCTTTTGGCAACTGCCCTGGTGGTTATCGGGACCATGGTGATCGGGCTGTTCGTCTACGCCGACAAGCGCGCTGGTGGTCAGGCCGAGCTAAGGGTCGAGGTCCGGGACACCGGCAGGCAGCACGAGGGGGGACCCGAGGTCCAACTGACCGTCCGCAACACCGGCGGAGCCGGGGCGGAACAGGTGACGGTCGAGGTTCAGATGGGGCCGGAGGTGCGCGAGGTAACGATGATCAGGATCCCCAAGGACGACGAACTGACTGCCACCGTCATTTTCCCGGCGGGGACCTCCGGGACGCCCGAAGCCGAGTTGCTGAGCTACGTTCAGCCTTGACCGACCGGGCCCCGGCCGGGTAGCACCCCCAGCTAGTACAAACTGTAAGGATGAAAGTGGTGGTCGCCGGCGCCAGCGGTTTCCTGGGCAAGCTAGTGGTGCCCCTTCTGGCCGAGGCGGGCCACGAGGTACTGGCGCTTTCCCGGCATCCGGACCCATCGGGCAAACGACCGGGCGTCGAGCACCGCGCGGTCGACGTCTCCGATTGCACCGAGCTGGACGGTGCTTTGGAGGGAGCCCAGGCTGCCTACTACCTGATCCACTCAATGGGCAGCGGATCCGATTTCGTACGCCGGGACCTTGAACTTGCCAACCGGTTTGCCGAATCGGCAACCCGGGCGGGCGTTGAGCGGATCATCTACCAGGGGGCGCTCGGCCGGGGTGAGCTATCCCCCCATCTCTCCAGCAGGCAGGAGGTTGGAAGGGCCCTCGCCGCCACCGGTATTCCGGTGGTGGAGCTTCGGGCGGCGGTGATTCTCGGATCCGGGAGCACCTCGTTCGAAATGCTTCGGTATTTGACCGAACGGCTGCCAGCGATGATCTGCCCGCGGTGGGTACGGACCCGGACCGAGCCGATTGCGGTCACCGACGTGCTGCGCTACTTGATACGGGCCCTCGAGGCGCCGCCGGGCATTTACGAGATCGGCTGCGGGGAGGTCACCACCTACCAGGAGATGATGCGCCTGTACGCCGAGGTCCGGGGTCTTCGATACCGGCCGATCTTCAACGTCCCGGTGCTGACGCTTCACCTCTCCGGGTACTGGGTTGATCTGGTGACTCCGCTCAACCGAAAGGTCACCCGCTCGCTGATCACCAGCATGACCTCGAACGTGACGGTTCGGGACGCCGGTCGGACCCTGGCGGCGTTCAGGATCCACCCGCTTTCGCTACGGGAGTCGATGCACAAGGCGCTCGACGACCAGGCGCGGGCAATACCGGCAGTGCTCTTCGACGGTTTCCAGGGACTGTCGGAAAACGTTCACCGGGTGTACCTGGAACAGGAGGTCGATCCTGCCTCTGCCGAGGCCATTCGCAAAGACCTGGCCGAGATCGGGGGCGACCTGGCTTGGTACGGGTGGCCCTGGGCGTGGCGAGCCCGCTTCATGCTGGGCCTGCTGCTCAAAGAGCGGCACCCGGTCGCCCGACCTTCCTCGATGACTGCGGGCGAGAACGCCGACTGGTGGGTCATTGAGCAGACTTCTGAGGATTCTCTGATCCTGCGGTCCGCCGGCTGGCGGACCGGCGAGGGCTGGCTCGGCTTTTCGATTCCTGCCGGCGGCTCGTATCTCAGGGTTGCCGCCGCTTTCCGGCCCCGAGGAGTGCCCGGTTTCCTGTACTGGTTCCTTTTAACGCCGCTTCACCGGGCGGCGTTCAAGGCCATGGCCCGGGCCCGTGTGCGAAGGGCGGCGGCGGAGCAAGCGGCGTAGTCCCGGTACCGCGCCTCGGTCAAGGCGGCGGAGCCAGGGCTCGCTTCAGATAGAGGACCGCTCCAACCACCGCCGTGAGCCCGATGAAAGCGGTGAAGCGGGCGAAGCCCCCGTAGGCCTCGAACTCGGGTCCCATCCGTGCGGCGATCCAGGTGACGATCCCGCCGAAGGCGGCTACCCCGCCTGCGCCGATGAGAAGAGCCGCAACCTTCCGCTTGACCCGGCCGACGGATTGCCTGGCATCCCATGACTGCGGGTTGCGGGCGTAGACCTTGGTGGCGTAGAACGCGGTCGCCGCCAGAGCAATGACCATCAGCAAAAAGCCGGACACTGCACTAAAGCTCAGCCAGGCGACTACTATCTCCCAGACCGGTGGGCTGAACCCCAGCCTCCAGTCGGTCTGGATGGCCAGCAGTTCCCATGCGAGGCCGGCAGCCAGACTCAGCGCAACCCCGCCGATGAGGGGGCCGACCACACCAACCGTCCGGTCGTCGGGAGAGTAGTCCAACGGGTCAGGCCTCAACGCGGTCGGCCAGTCTCCAGCCGCCGTTGGTGGATTCGTAGATCCAGATCGGTGGGTTCACCGGCTCCCCCCGGTCGTCGAACTCGTAGTTCTTGGAATCGCCACGGAACATGCGGTTGGCCGCCAGGAAGTCGGTGATGGCGTTCAAGTTGCCCTGGACCTCCTCAACCGCCTCCAGAAGCATCAGGGCACCTTCGTAGGCCTCGAGGGAAAAAGCAGTCGGCTGCGAGTCGAAACGGTTCCGGTAGCGCCCGGCAAACCGGGAGGAGGACTCTGCTGCCGGGTCGGAACCTGCCGAGCTGCTCACCACTCCACCCCCGACCCCCTCCGGATGCAAATCCCGCATCTGGTGAGATGCTACCGTCAAACCCTGGAATTCTGCCTGTCTCAGGGCATCCAGGAGCGCCTTGCCGGTGGCGCCCCCTCCCCCGTAGAGCACAGCCTCTGGTGCCGCCCTCACCAGCGCCTGGGCAAGCGCGGTGGGATTGGATCCCGGGTCGATGGTGTCGGTGCGGCCGGGGGGGCGCTGGAGGCGCTCCAGCTCCGCCCTTGCTCCTTCGGCAAACGGCCGTCCCTCGCCGGAATCCTCGGTCACCAGGGCGATGGCTCCTGCGACCCGGCCGGCGGCATGGGCCGCCAGCAACCGGCCTTCGTCGCGGTCGTCGGCCACCAGGCGGCGGAAGTTTCTCCAGCCGTCCTGGGGGATCCCGGCGCCGGTCACGGACGGGAGGACGTAGGGCAATCCAGAGCTCTCGAAGGCCGGAGCCAGAGACTCCACCTCGGCAAGAGCGAACGGGCCGACCACGCCGATAAGGCGCTCGGTGTTGGCGATTTCGCTTTCCCCGGCGCCGGCTTCCCCGGGCGTCGCCTGGGTGTTGAACTCTCTGAGCTCGATCTCGTAACGGGAGTCGGGGTTGCCGTTGTACTCGGCCACCGCCTGCCGGACCCCGTTGATCATCCCGACGATGATGGGATTTTCTGAGTCGGAGGTCCCCATGACCCCGAGGACGAGAATCTCCCGGCTAGCCGGGGGAGCTGCCTCGCCGCCCCCGCATGCCGCGAGCGTCAGGATCAAAAGAACCTGGGCGAGAGCCCTTGAAGCCCTTGAAGCTCCCGAACCCCGTAAAGCGCTGCTACCGTCCGAAGCTGCCCTGACGGCCGCTCTAGGTCTCACTTTTACTGAGTAGCTGCTCGGCGACCTCCGCCATACTCTTGCGCTGCTGCATGGCCAGCTTCTGGATCGAGCGGAAGGAGTCCTGCTCGGACAGGCCGTGCTGCTGCATGAGGATTCCTTTGGCACGTTCCACAAGCTTGCGGGTCTTGAGACGTTCTCCCAGGTCGCGCGACTCTCCCGCGAGGGCCTTGGCCTCGGTCCAGCGCGCCATTGCCACCTCTACCGCCGGGATGAGGTCTTGCTTGTCGAACGGCTTTACCAGATAGGCCATCGCGCCGGCTTTGTTCGCCTGGTCCACCAGGTCCCGCTGACTGAATGCGGTAAGGATCAGGACCGCGGCCAGCTCGCTCTCGTTGATCTTCGCGGCGGCCGTCAGGCCATCCATCTTCGGCATCTTGATGTCCAGGATGGCGAGATCGGGACGCAGGTCCTCGGCCAGCTTCAGGGCAGTCTCGCCATCACCGGCTTCCCCTACTACCTGGTAACCCTCCTCTTCGAGCATCTCGCGCAAGTCCAAGCGAATAATCGCTTCATCTTCGGCAATGAGAATCCGGGCTCGGGGCTGCACTACGGGAAAGATAACAGGCGAGCTTGCATCAGTGCGTCAATTGCCCACGGATGGGTGGGTAACGTGGCCAAAAACAGCAAAGCTGCCACCGCCACGCCGTTGCGCAAGATGTGTTTTATCTGGATGGGTTCCGACTCGCGCTTGCATCCACAGGGGATCCGGCGGCCCCGTAACAAATTGATCGCCATGGCCGCGGCGAAAACCACCAGCAGCACCGACCCAACAAGGCTCGCGAACGGTATGCCTGCCCCGACGATGAGCACTGCGCCGAGCACTACCTCGGTCACCGAAATGGCTCTCGCCGCCGCCCCGGCGGTCGCTCCGGGGATGATCCGGTAGTGCTTGATTGCGTCGGCGAACTCCCCCAGGTCGGACAACTTCGAGGCGCCGGCGGCAAGAAACATCGTGCCGAGGACGAAGCGGATCAGCAGACCGAGGGATGCGTCCAAGCGTTCTCCATGTAGCCGGGCGTGGGGGCCGATTATTCAGCTTCGCACACGATGATGATTGGTTCACCCACCCGCCGACAGCGTTCGATCAGGGAGAACCGAGCTTTTCGGCGATCGACAGGCCTGCCGGTCCGATGATCACCACGAACAGCGCGGGGAAGATGAACAGCATCATCGGGATGAGCAGTTTGACGGGGAGCTTGGCCGCCTTCTCCCGGGCGTTCTGCCGGCGAATCAGCCTCATGCGGGCCGAGTTCGATTGCAGCACGTCGCCTATCGGGCTCCCGATGGCGTCGGCTTGAATCATCGCCAAAGCGAAGGACGACAGCTCGCTGACGTCGGTGCGGTCGCGCAGCTGATGGAGCGCCTGCCTGCGGCTGGACCCCAACTGGATCTCCTGGAGAAGACGGTGAAGTTCGTCCCCCAGCGGACCGGGAAGGCTCTGGGAAGCCAGTTCGATGGCTGCTTCCAGCCCCATGCCGGCCTGCACCGAGATCGCCATGAGGTCGATGGTCTCCGGAAGGTCCTTGCGGATCAGAGCCTGGCGCTGCTTGCCTTTGCGCGACACCAAAAAGCCGGGAAGAAGAAATCCCACCCCTCCGCCGATGATCGCGAACATGACTACGCTTCCCGCCTTTACACCCAGGCCCGCCATGGCAAGAGGCACCAGGGTGGCGCCGATCGCGGTGGCGATGGCCTTCGACGCCAGAACCGACTCGACGCCTTGAGCCCCGACTCCGGCAAGAGTGGCGTGGCGGCGCATCTGTTCGAGCTGCGAGCTGGGAGTAAGGCGCCTGCCCAGCCGGCCGAACGCCTCGGTGACCGGACCGAACAGCCGGTACCGCAACGGCACCAGGGGCTGCGCATCGAAGTCGACGAAACCCTCGTCGGCGATCTCGGCGAGCGGCCCCTGGGATTCCCGTGCCAGGCGGCTGTACCCCAAGGTGGCGAGCAGAATCCCGCCGGCAACCGCAACCATGCTGATCAGTTGGAGAATATTCACGATCAGACCTCCACCCTTCCCAATCTCTTCATCCACATGTGACCGAAAAGCAGAGACACGCATGCGGCGCCCAGCAGGGCCCGGCCCGGGCCGGTGATGAACAGCGGCTCAATGTACTCCCGCCTTGTCAGGAACAAAAAGGCGGCGAGACCTATCGGCATGCCGATGAGAATCTTTCCCGAGATGCGCGCCTCGGCAGACAGGGCTCGCACTTCACCCCGGACCTCCTGCCGAGCGTGCATGAAGTCGGCGAGCACCCGAAGGGTGTCGGCAAGCTTGCCCCCGGTCTGCTGCTGAATCTTGATCGCTTTCACCGTCCAGGTTATGTCCTTCGAGCCGATGCGCTGGACCATGGCTTCCAAGCCCTCGATCAGCGGCCGTCCCACTGCCGACTCGGCGACCACCCGGGCAAACTCGGTGGACAAAGGCGCCTCGCCTTCCTCGCCGGCCAGTTCCATTCCCAGCAGCAGAGAGGTTCCCGCATCCAAGGATCCTGCAATCAGCTGAAGGGCCTCGGGAAGCTGGGATTCCATCTTCATGACCCGTTTTCTGGCCTTGGAATTCAGCCTGGACATTGCGAACAGCGGCATGAATACCACCGCGGCAAGCGACATGAGGATCGAGCCGGTGATCAGCAGGAGTAACGCCGCGACTACGAGCGTGCCCAGGGCGAGCAATGCACCGAACTCCCCCGCCTGTATCGACGATCCGGCCTGGATGAGCTTGAAGCGGACCCTTCCCACCGCCTGTGTCTGGCCCAAAGCTCGCTCGGCGAAGGCTCCGGCCCGCTCCATGAGGTCGGAGATGTCCTGAGGAGGCTTGGTCGGCGCTTCCAATTCCGCTTCGAGCAGCTCGCGCAGGGCGGTGTTCCGGTCTCCCAGGTACCTGGAAAGGCCGTAGGCGCCGAGCGCTATCCCTGCCCCGACAAAGACCATCGCCAGCAACTGAATCATCGGACCGGCCTTCTGCCGTTTGCGGCACTCAACAGCCGGGCGGGGACGGCCGGCTGCTCCGTCTTAGGCCTAAAGAGCTTGGCGGGTAGGTCCACCCCCTTGTCCTGCAGTTTCTCGATGACCTTGGGGCGTAGTCCGGTGGGCTTGAGAATTCCCGAGGAGGTGGCAGATGCGCTTCCGCCCTCGGCGAACGAGTACCGGAAGATGTCCTGCAGCGTGATGATGTCGCCCTCCATGCCCTGGATCTCTGAGATATGGGTGATGCGCCGGGAGCCGTCGCCGAACCGGGCGATCTGGACGACCAGGTCCAAAGCAGCCGCTACCTGCTGGCGGATGGCCCGCACCGGCAGGTCGTACCCGGCCATCATCACCATGGTGTCCAATCGGGTCAGCGCGTCGCGAGGCGAGTTCGAGTGGATGGTGGTGAGGCTACCCTCGTGGCCGGTGTTCATCGCCTGCAGCATGTCCAGCGCCTCACCGCCGCGAACCTCTCCGACGACAATCCGGTCCGGACGCATTCGAAGAGCGTTGCGAACGAGTTCCCGGATCCCGATGTGTCCCGCTCCTTCAATGTTCGCCGGACGCGACTCCATCCTGACGACGTGGGGCTGGGACAGCCGGATTTCGGCTGCGTCCTCGATGGTGACAATCCTCTCGTCGGGGGGCACGAAGTCACCGAGGATGTTGAGGAGGGTGGTTTTGCCGGTTCCGGTTCCCCCGGAGACCACGATATTCAGCTTTCCCAGAACCGCCCCCTCCAGGAAGGCGCCGGCATCCTCGGTGATAGCACCCAGCCGGATCAGGTCGTGGATGGTGAACGGCTTGGCCGGGAACCGCCGGATGGTAAGGATCGGCGAGTCTACGGCTACCGGCGGAAGCATTGCATTGACCCGCGAGCCGTCGGGCAGCCGGGCGTCGACCATAGGCGAAGCTTCATCGATTCTTCGGCCCACCGTGGCCACGATCTTCTCGATCACCTGGCGAAGATGGGCCTCGTCGGTGAAGGCGATGTCGGTGTGGATCAGCTTGCCCTTCTTCTCGACGAAGATGTCGTTGTAGCCGTTGCACATGATCTCGGTGATGGTCGGGTCCGAGAGAAGCTCCTCCAGCGGCCCGTAACCCAAAAGGTCGGCCGTCAGCTCGGCGACGAACTTCGGCCGCTGTGAGCTCGGCAGTACGATGCCGGCCCTGTTCAGCGCCGCTTCGAGGTTCTCCGAAACCACGGCCTTCAGCTCTTCGGCGTTCGACTTGGCATAGAGCTTGTTGCCCAGCTCCTCCATGAGGGAGTCGCGCACCTGGCGCTTCATTTGCCCCCAGCTCCCCGATCCCGTAGATACGATCTTGCGCCGCTTTTCGGGTGCGGCTGAGGGTTTGACTCCCGCAACCCGTGCCTTTTCGGTCTGGATCTTTTCCAGGCGGTCCGACAGAGCCATCAGTTCCTACCTTTCTTGAGGCCGAGGCGGCCGGAGCGGCGGCCGCCCTGCTGCGACCACGGCATCGTCTCGCCCGCAGACGCAGGCACGAGCTTGGCGAAGCCCTCGGCAAGCTGCCGGGACACCTCCGCTTTGGGGTTGGCCTGAAGGATGGGGACGCCCATGTTCGTGGACCACGGGACCTCCTTGGACATCGGCAGGACCGCAAGGAATCCCTGAGGGAACAACTGCTCCACTCCCTTGATGTCCAGGCCGATTCCCGATTCCGCCCGGTTGACCACCAGAGTGGTCTCGATGTCCGTGACGCTGAGCTTCTCGACGGTTTCCAGGTAACGCCTCATGTTCTTCAGCGACGGCACGTCCATGTTGGCGAGAACGATGACCTTCTCCGACTGGTCGAATACGGCCAGGCAGGTCTCGTTGAGGCTCGGCGGAGTGTCCACGACGATGAAGTCGAAGTCGCGGCGTGCCACCTCGAGGATGGCGGACACTTCGTTCGGCCCGACCCGTTCCCCGGCAAGCGGGTCGGTGGGCGCACAAAGAGCCTTGAACCCGGCCGGGTGCTCGACCAGAGCCGAGGCCAGGTCCTCGGGGACCTCCACCAGATCCTCGATGCTGTGACGGGGGTGCAGGTGCAGCGAGGGGGCGATCTCCCCGAACTGCAGGTCGAGGTCGATCAGCAGTACCCGGCCGCCGGTGGCCTTGACCAGGTAGGTGGCGAGGTTGGAGGCAAGCATCGTCTTTCCGCTGCCTCCGGAAGCCGAAGCAACGGTGAATACCCGGGCCAGCGCCGTGGGAGGCGCCGAAGTCTGGGGTTGGACTACCGGCGGCGGCGCCTCCTGGACCACCACGCGCTCGGTTACGACCACACTTTCCACCCGGAGCTGATCGGCGGTGTGCAGAGCCCCTGCCAGCTTGGTCCGCAACTTTGACCTGGACGGGTTCACCGGGAGAAAGTCGCTGGCGCCGCTGGCGGCCATCTGAGCCGCCGACCAGGTCTTGTCGTTGTCCGACAGCAGGATGACGATTCGGGGCTGTGCCTTGTGGATCTGCGCCAGGCGCTTCAGACCGGCACCCGTCACCTCCTCCGGGCTGAACACGATGACGTCGGGATCCTCCTCACGGGCAATCTCAACGATCTCGGTAGGCCGGTCGAGCTTCAGGATCTCGGGCTCGGGGACCATGCCCTCGGCGGCCTTGCCCAGGTTCATGGACAGCTTGCCCGCCCGGTCGACGACAATCACCTTGGGAATCCGCTCGTTACCCTCTACCGGCTCGATCTCCTCAGCCTCCTCCTCCATCTCGATAGCGGCCGGCTCGTCGAAGACAGGTGCCTTCCCCGTCTCCTCGGTCCCGACTACCTCCGGCACCTCGAAGACGGATTCTTCCTCCGCCTCCTCGGCAGCCGCCGGCTCGTCGAAGACAAGTGCTTTCTCTGCCTCCTCAAGCTCATCGGCCTGTTTCCGGTCGTCCTCAACCGGGCCGGTCCACGGCGAGACCAACGTTACTATCGGCCGCCGCCTTTCCACCGGCTCCTCCGACGCGAGGTCTTCGACCGCCTCTGCGGCTGCCTGAAGCCTGTGCGTGGACCGGGCCGCCCGCACCGGGTGCTGAACCCGGCTCGCGAGCGGATGCAGCTTGAAGACCCCGTTGGCCGACGCTTCGGCTGAAGGCCGGCGCAGCACCTGGTAATCGACCGGCTCGACCGGCTCCGGGACTTCGGCCTGGGGTACTTCGGGTTCGGCGAGCATCGGCTCGGAACTCTCTCTGGCGCTTCGATACCTGATCATGCCAGGGCCGTTCGGTAGGTGCGGCCGGTCCCTACGCCTGCCGGTTCGCCTGCGTTCATCAAGGTGAGCCAAACGCCGCCGTTCTCCTTGGCAAAGATGATCTTTTCCGCTTGTTCGATGGTCACCGCAAGGGTGAGGAGGATGTCTCCGGAGTCATCCGGGGCGGCGCCCTCGGCTTGAGCCTTCGCCGACAATGCACGCCGGTTGGCCAGCACTGTGACGTCGCTCAACAGCAGTTGGGTGAGGTTGGCGTCCTCGGCGCTCGCCCCCGGCATCCCCTTGAAGGTCACATAGATGTCCGCCTTGGAACCGGGCTGGATGTAGTCGCCGACACCCTGGGGAAGCGGCACGCTGATCGTGAGCGCCCGCATCCCTGCGGGGATCTTGAGGCTCTCCGCTCCCGTGGCGTTGAACTGGACTGTGGTGAGTATCTCGCCCTGGGACATTGACCGGACCAGGGTCTTGCCGCTGGCCTGTTCCTCGTCGGTAATCGCCTGTGGGGGCCGCAACGAGGCCGGCACCTGCCGCAGCTCAATCGAGTCGGCGAGGTCCTCCCACAAGGTGCCTACCGTAAGATCGGCGGTCGCCACATAGGCGGGCACGGTGGTGGCATCAACTGGAGCTACGGCGCCGGATCGCGCCGCGCCGGCGGTATAGAGGTAGGACAGCAGCATTCCCAAAACTGCAAGCACTGCCCCGCCAATGACGACAATCTTTGAACGCTTCATGATCTGCTTTCTCCTCGATCTACTTGGTAGGTCTGAAACTCTCCTGCGCCGGGTCTCCCTAGCTTCGGGTCCGGGGCCTCGGACAAAACCTTCGTCATTCGACCAACTCGAACCCGCCCGACCGGCCGGGATAGCTCTCGTTCCTGGTGATGGTCTGGGAAGACCCGCTCAGCTTCACGGTCTGGGCAACCAGACGCCCCTTCAGGGAGGCCGAGACGTTGGTGCCCGAGAAGTCCAGGGGACCTCGAGGGGCATACATGATGCCGGTCCACAGGTGGTTGTTCCCGTTCAGCTTGATCACCGCTTGCCCGGCGCTGCAGCTGGGCTGGTTCTTGTTCGAGAACAACAGCAGCCCCTCGGGATCCCAGGGCTCGAAGTCGATGTTATTGCCGTTGATCTGGATGTCACCGTTGCTGGTGACAAAGGTCGCTCCGGTGGTGTTGAGCCCGCTTTGGTTGAGGTGGTAGCTGCCCGCCGTGTAGTAGAGCCCGGGTGTGATCCTCTGGTTCGCCTTGTCGTACAGCCAGGGCCGGGCCTCCAAGAAAGTTATGTCGATATCTTGAGTACCGAGATTGAAGTATTTGGACTGGGACTCGGCCAGCGTCGCCTTGGACCCCCCGGGCGCGTAGTCTTCAATCTCGAACGACTCCGGATACGCCAGCGGTGCGCTCAACTTACGCGGGTTGTCGATCGAAGGGTTGTACTCGACGTTTCCTACCGGAGCGCTGCCGGCTAGATAGGTGGCGTCACCGTTGATTTTCGTGCCGGATGAGGTGATCTTCACGTCGTTGTTCGAGTGGACGCCGCCGTTCACCGTTCGGTTGGAGCCCGAGAACTCAAGTGCGGAGTTTGTACAGGTGGTGGATCCGGCAAAAACTGCGTACTGGCCGCCCAGTCCTGGACTGGCACATGCGGTGGCGGTCGCCCCCACCGTCAGGGAGTCCACGTTGAACACCCTTCCGAAGATCGTCGACATCTGCTCGGTCGGCTGCACCTGCACGCAACCGGCGACACCGCTTCGCGCGCCGGACACGGGCGGGATGTTCACCTGGGCGTCGCTGCCGGAGAAGCCGTTCTTGCCCACATAGTCCCGCGCCGCGGTAATGGCCTGGGCCGTAGTGCCGTTGACCAGCACCCCCGCGCCGGCAAGGGCGGCGAAATCGGCGCTGTTTTGCGCCTGGGCCCGCCGTTGCCGGGCATAACCCAGGTCGACGGCAAAAGCGGAGAAGCCGAGCAGCACGGTCATGCTGAAGGCAACGATGACCAGCACCGCCCCTTTTTCGTCCGAAAGGCCGCGGGTCATGCGCACCACGTCCAGTCACTTCCGGGCAGCGCGGTCTCCGCAGCCGTGCCGAACGTAGACAGGTCCTGCTCGATCCTCATCTCGACCTTGGCTTTCAGCACGCCGCCGAGAAGAGAGTCAAAGATGCTGGTTACCGAGTCGAGGGGATACTGGTGGCAAAGGATCATCGAGCCGCCCTTGACCTTGGAGCCGGGGAAGTAGACCATCGTCCGGCTCTTCTGCTCATCCAGGCCGACGAGGCTCTTGGTCTGGCACATCAGGTTGCGGGTCGGTGCGTTGGCGCTGGCGGCGCCGACGATGGTGCAGCTGCCTGGGTTGCCGACCTGGCCCACAATTCCCTGACGAACTCCGGACCCGACCCCCTGACGCATGGTCATGAGGTCGTTGAACACAAGGCCGAAGTCCATGATCCCGGCCAGCAGAAGCACAAGGATCGGAAGCACCAGGGCCATCTCAACTGCGCTGGCTCCACTCTCGTCCTTCGCTCGAGCCGATGCCGACCGGCCGATTAGCTTCTTGAGCAACACGCCACGCCCTTTCCAAATAAGTGGAAATCCGCTGGCTTGCCCCCCGGCACCTGCCCCATCGGCTGCGCGATCCCTTTTCTTGCTGCCTTCCTTATCGGCAGTAAGTTGTACGCGCTTAAGTCGGGAAATCTGTTCTAGGCACTTTCGTTAAGGGATTCGGGACCTTCTGCCGGCGCGCGGTCCGGCAGGCTGAGGCGGGAACGAGACCGGTTCCCGCAAGGCGCGCCCGGAGGCTAGGTGTTCAGCGGTGCCGGGAGCGGGACTTGAACCCGCACGAGTTTGCACTCAATGGTGTTTGAGACCATCGCGTCTGCCGTTCCGCCATCCCGGCCGGGCTGCAACTCTAGGTTAACAACCGTCCGGAGATCGGTCCGACGACCCGTGGCCGGCGGGGTTGACGGCCTTGTCGATCGAGCCGACCAGGCCCACCACGCCGGGCAGGTCAAACTCGAGCACCCGCTTCACTACTGCCGTGCCGACGATCACTCCGTCTGCGACCTTGCACGCCTCCACCGCCAGCTCGTCGTTTGAGATGCCGACGCCGATCAGCACCGGCAGGTCGGTGTGGGGCTTGACCCGGCCAACCACCTCGGCCGCCGCCGAGGCAAGCGAGTTCTGCAGGCCGGTGACTCCCATGCGCGATACCACGTACACCCAGCCTCGGGACGCTGCAGCCAGCATCGCCGCACGGTCGGCGGGTGTCGTCGGCGCCACCAACTGGATCAGTGAAAGACCCTGGTCCTTCAGCGCCCGGTCCAGCTCATCGCACTCCTCGTAGGGCAGGTCGGGGACGATGAGGCCCGACACGCCGGCGGTTGCCGCCTTCGCCGCGAACCGTTGGATGCCCGCCGAGTGGATCGGGTTGAAGTAGGTCATGACCACCGCGGGCGTGGAGCACCGCTTGAGGGCCTCTGCAACCAGCCCCAGGCACCCGTCGACCGTCACGCCGGCCTCGAGCGCCTTCGCCGAAGCCTCCTGGATGACCGGTCCGTCCATCACCGGATCGGAAAACGGGATACCGACCTCGATGGCATCGGAGAACGCCCCCAGCTCGACGTAGAGATCGACGAACTCGCCCGGAGTGGGCAGCCCGCAGGTCAGGTAGGGCACGACAAGCTTTCGCCCCTCGGAGACTCTCTGCCTGAGATGGGCGCCCAGGTCGAACTTGATCTCGACGCTCAAAGACCCAGCATCCCGGCGACGATGTCCACGTCCTTGTCGCCCCGGCCCGACAGGCACACCAGCACGTCGGCGTCCCGGCCGAGGCTGCGGGCAAGGTCCATGCCCCGGGCAACTGCGTGCGCCGACTCCAGGGCGGGGAGGATTCCTTCCGACGAAGCAAGGGTGCGAAAGGCAGCCACCGCATCGGCATCTGTGGCAGTGAGGTACCGAACCCTCCCGCTGTCCTTCAGCATCGAATGCTCGGGACCGACCCCCGGGTAGTCCAGGCCGGGGGCGACCGAGTGCGCCGGGAGGATCTGCCCGTCGTTGTCCTGAAGCAGGTAGGAGCGGGCGCCGTGAAGCACGCCGGGCCGGCCCAGGCCGATCGCTGCGCTGTGCGGGGATCCTTCCTGCCCGGTTCCGGCCGCCTCCACCCCGTAGATCTCCACCTCAGGGTCGTCCAGGAACCCGCGGAAGATACCGATGGCGTTGGAGCCGCCCCCCACGCACGCCACCACAGCTTCGGGGAGCCGGCCGGCCAGCTCCAGCATCTGGCCCTTGGCCTCCCGGCCGATGATGCTTTGCAGGTCCCCGACCATCTGCGGATACGGGTGGGGGCCCACCACCGAGCCGATCACGTAGTGGGTGCTCTCGACCGTGCTCACCCAGTCACGCAGGGCCTCGTTGATCGCGTCCTTGAGTGTCTGGGTACCGTTGGTGACCGGCCTGACGTCGGCTCCGAGCATCTTCATCCGGGCGACGTTGTGACTCTGGCGACGGGTGTCCTCGGCTCCCATGTAAACCCGGCATGGGATTCCGAAGTACGCAGCGGCCGCGGCGGTTGCCACCCCGTGCATCCCGGCTCCGGTCTCGGCGAGCACCCTGGTCTTGCCCATCCGGACCGTCAGGAGCAACTGCCCCAGGGTGTTGTTGATCTTGTGGGCGCCGGTGAACGCCATGTCCTCCCGCTTCAGCCAGATGCGGGCCCCGCCCACCTTCCTGGTCAGCCGGGAAGCCAGGTAGAGCGGAGTGGGCCGGCCGATGACCTCGCGGTTCAGCCGGTCGAGCTCGTCGTGAAACGACGGGTCGGCCCACGCCTCCGCCCGCGCGGCCTCGAGCCGGCGAAGCGCCTCCATCAAGGATTCGGGAACGAAGACGCCGCCGTAGTCCCCCCACCGGCCGCGGTGGTCTGCCGAGGTCACCCCGGAAGGGGCTGAGCGAGCAGTCATTGCCTCAGTCTACTTGCGCTCCGAGCAGCTCGGCCGCCGCCCGGGAGGGGTCCTCGGCTCGCATCAGCGTCTCCCCGACCAGGATGGCGTCGACCCCGGCCTCCTGAAGCTCCTCCACCTGCTCGTGCGAGGCGATCCCGCTCTCTGCCACCATCGCCACCTCGCTGGGGATCTCCCGGCGAAGCTTGACCGCCAGGCCGGTGTCCACCTCGAAGGTCGACAGGTTGCGCTGGTTGACCCCGACCAGGCGGGGTTCTACGTGGAAGGCTGCGTCCAGCTCGTGGGGGTCATGTATCTCGACGAGGGCGGTCATGCCGTAGTCGGCGGCGGCACCCGCCAGCTCGGTGAACAGCCCGATGTCGGGAAGTGCGGCAACAATAAGCAGGATCGCATCGGCTCCGCCGGCGCGAGCCTGCACGACCTGGTAGGGGTCGACGATGAAATCCTTGCGCAGGACGGGCAGCCGGCACGCCGCCCGAGCGGCCTTCAGGTCCTGCATCGACCCTCCGAAGAACTGCGGTTCGGTGAGCACCGACATGGCCGAGGCGCCCCCCCGCTGGTAGGCCCCCGCAGCGTCTGCCGGCTCGAAGTCCAGACGGATCTCGCCCCTGGAGGGAGACCGGCGCTTGAATTCGGCGATCAAAGAGATCCGCTCCCCTTTCATCGCCGCCAGGAACGGCCGGGTCTGGGGAAGGGCCCGAGCCTCCCGGTCTAGGTCGCCGAACGATTGCTTTTGTTTCTCGCCGGCCACCCGGTCGTAGGTGAACTCGAGGATCCGGTCCAGATAGGTGCGCACGCGCCACGATAGCGCGAAAGGCCCGGAGTCATCTCGCCTGCGATCGAACCTCCCCCCGGGATGTTTTCTCATAACGCCAACGGTGCAAGAAGTCCTTATGCGCACCCCGGGGAGCATGCCCCTTCCTTGCCAGCGCGGCGCGGTCCAGGCGAAGTGGTTGATCGGTGTCGTCGCGGTCGTGGCCGTAGTCGGGATTGCCGCCTATCTGACCCTCGTGCAGCTGCAACGCGGCAACACGACGACGCTGTCCACGGTGACCCTGGGCCCCCACGACCTCGGGGACCTGGAGCGGCAGGCCCTCGAGGACGCGGTCCGGCAGGCGGCGGGCGAACACCTGGAGCAGCGCGTGACGGTGTCCACGGAGGCAGCCTCGGTGGGCGCCAGCCGGCAGGCTTTGGGGCTGAGCATCGACGTCGATGCGACCGTGGACGCAGTGTGGTCCCGGGGCCGTCAGGGCATCTTCCGGGGGCTGAGCGACCAGCTTGCCGCCCGGCGCGGTGACCCCATCGAGGTGCACTTCGAGGCAGAGATCGACGAGGGGACGCTGGCAGATTGGACCCGTCAGGCGAGCGAGAACCTGTCCCGGCAGCCCCGGCCGGCCGGCATTGGGTTCATCCACGCCGAGGAGCCCGACGGGGTGGATGTCCACGCAGTCGAACCGGTGCCCGGCCGGGAGATCTCCCAGGAGGGGCTGACCCGCCGGATTCGAACCGCGCTGGAAGAAACCTACGGCCCGGTTGAGCTGGAGGACCCCGGAGAGAGGATCCAGCCTGAGGTCACCATGGACGACCTCGAAGCGGCCTTGCCGCAAGCGCGGCTGGCCGTCTCCGCCCCGGTGATTCTCCAGAACCCCAGCGCCGGCCCGGACCTGGAGGTCTCACCGGCGGAACTGGTGCATATCCTTGCCGTCGTCGTGGACCCGGATGCCGAGGCCGGGAACCGCCTTGTCGTCTCCGGCGACGTCGATGCTTTCCGGGAGCACCTGGCAGGCCGGCTGGAGGCGCTGGAGGCTTCGCCGGTTCCGGCCACCTTCGAGGTGGTGAACGACCAGGTGAACGTGAGCGGCGGCCTTCCGGGGTTCGAGGTCGATGTCCAGGCCAGCCTGGGGCGGCTGGTGGAAGCAGCCCTCACCGAGGCCCCCCGGGCGGGCGAGCTTGCCGGCCAGACCACCCCGCCGGACTTCACCCGCGAGCAGGCCGAGGCTCTGGGCATTCAGGAGCGGGTCTCGTCGTTCACCACCGAGTATTCGTGCTGCCCGCCGCGGGTGACGAACATCCAGCGGGCTGCCGACATCGTAAACGGCACGATCATCCCGCCGGGAGAGCGGCTTTCCCTGAACCAGGCCATCGGGCCCCGCACCCGGGCCCGCGGTTTCGTCTCGAACGGATACATCGAGGACGGTGAGCTGAGGACGGCCGTGGGCGGCGGGGTCAGCCAGATCGCGACCACTTTCTTCAATGCCGCATGGTTCGCGGGAATCCGCATCCCCGACTACAAGCCCCACTCCCTGTACATCGACCGCTACCCGATGGGCAGGGAGGCCACTTTGGATTGGAATGTGATCGACGTGGTGGTGGAAAACGACTCCCCCCACGGCATCCTGATCCAGACGTCCTACACCAACACGTCGGTGACCTTCGAGTTCTGGTCCACCCGCTGGGCGGAGGTACAGACCCAGACCTCCGAACCGACTAACTTCCGGTCGGGCTCCAGCCGGGACGGGTTCGACGTGAGCTTCAGCAGAACCATCACCTACCCCGACGGCACCAGCCGCACGGAGGAGCACTTCCACCGCTACCAGCCGGAGAGCTAGCCTCCCGGGGCGCCGCTACCCGTTAGTGAAGTAAGGTTCCTTTTCCAGTGGAACACGTCCTGATTCGCAAGCTCGAGCACCTCGCAGGCACAGCCAAAGCGCCGCGCCTGGGCTACGCCGTGGAGGTCAGGGACCGTCCCGGCCCGGTGCACAAGAACGGGGCGTGGGAGGACGACGACGTTTGGGTCCAGCTCCACGGCGGGCTGATGATCGCCAAGGCTCGCATATCGCTGTGCTGGATCGGCGAGTACTCCAACATCCGGGAGATCCGGATGAGGACCAAGGGCACCCCGCTGTACGACATGGACAGCTTCTGGACCGGCCGGCCGAAATGGGGATACGCCGCAGTGGCGTCGCTGAAAAACGAGCAATGGCTGCCGCCGTTTTGGGCCGGGCCCCGCACCTACGGCTACGAGTGGGTACGGCTGGAGGACGAGAAGAAAGCCAAGTCCTGGCTGGATCGAAAGGACGCCCCCCGGGGCGGAGAGCTCCTTCGGGCCGACTTCGACTCGTGGCTTCGGACCAAAAAGACCTACTAGCGCGGGCTGCGCACGTGCCGGGAAACGAGCGCAGGGCGGTGGGTGCCGGGCTACGTCTTGCGGGCCATCGCCCATGCGGTCAGTAGCGCCTTCGCCTTGTTGACCGTCTCCAGCCACTCGGTCTGCGGATCCGAGTCCGCGACGACCCCGCCGCCGGCCTGGATGTAGATGTTGCCGCCGGTCACGTAGGCGGTCCGCAGCGCAATGCAGGTGTCCAGGTTCCCCGAGAAGTCGAAATACCCGACCACCCCGGAATAAGGGCCCCTGCGGGTCGGCTCCAGCTCGTCGATGATCTCCATCGCCCGGATCTTGGGCGCCCCGGATACGGTTCCCGCCGGAAACGAGGCGTAGAGCGCATCCAGCCCGGTCTTGTCCTCCTGGAGCTCCCCAGCCACCTGGGAGGTCATGTGCATGACGTGGGAGTAGCGCTCGATGACCATGAACTCCTCTACCTCCACGGTCCCGTAGGTGCATACCCGGCCGAGGTCGTTACGGGCGAGGTCCACGAGCATCACGTGCTCGGCCCGCTCCTTGGCGTCGGCCAGCAGGTCCTGCTCCAGCGCCTGGTCCTCCGCATCGGTCGCGCCGCGGGGACGGGTGCCGGCGATGGGCCGCTGCAGGACCCGGCGGCCCTGGACCTTGATCAGCGGCTCGGGTGACGACCCGACGAGGGTGATCGCGGGATGCTTGAGAAAGAACATGTACGGGCTGGGGTTGACCAGCCGCAGGGTGCGGTAGACGTCGAACGGGTCGTCGGGCTGGGGGGCCGAGAACCGGTGCGAGGGAACCACCTGGAAGATGTCGCCCGCCCGGATGTACTCCTTGGCCTTCTCTACCGCTTCCATGTATCCCTGCTCCCCCATCGTGCTGGGTGGAAGCTCGAACGCTGCCGGGTGGAGCCCCCTCGGCTCGTAGGCGAGCGGTTCCCCCAGCTTGGCCACCAGACTCCGGGTACGGTCTATCGCCTGGTCGTAGGTGTCCTCGCCGACCACGTTGGACACCACGGTGAGGCGCTGGCGCAGATGGTCGAACACGAACAGGGTGCGGGCGAAGATCAGCATCAGCTCCGGGGTGGCCACGTCGGCAACGGTCGTCTGCGGCAGCTTCTCCAGGTAGCGCACGACGTCGTAGCCCAGGAACCCGACACCCCCGGCGATCAGCGGCGGCAGCTCGGGCATCGTGGGGACCGAGAACGATTCCAGGATCCGGCGCACCGTCTCCAGCGGCGTGGCCTCGGGGATGTCGCCCAGCAGCTCGCCCTGGATCTGCACCTCACCGTCGTACGAGGTCAGAATTAGGAAGGGGTCCACCCCCACGAACGAGTACCGGCCCCAGCGCTGGCCGTGTTCGACCGACTCCAGCAGGAACGACACGCTGCCGGGATCGGCGCCCTGCACGAGCTTCATGTAGGTGGAGACCGGCGTTTCCAGGTCGGCTATCACCTCGGTCCACACCGGGACGACATTGTGATGCTTCCTGAGGTCCTCGAACTTGTCCCTGGACGGCAGGTACTGCGAAGTCAACTGAGAGCGCGATAAAAGCAGGTGCGCTCGCCGGTGTGGCAGGCGGGACCGTCGGGGGTCACCTTCACCAAAAGGACGTCGGCGTCGCAGTCCACCAGCACCTCGCTGACGTGCTGCATATTGCCCGAAGTAGCGCCCTTGTTCCAGAACTCCTGCCGGCTTCGGCTCCAAAACCAGGTCGTCCTGGTCTCTATGGTCTTTGCAATCGACTCGAGGTTCATCCACGCCATCATGAGAATCTCACCGGTGCCGGAGTCCTGGACTATCGCCGGGATCAGGCCGGCGGAGTCGAATTTGAGCTGTGCGGGGTCGACTTGGGTGAGCATCAGAGGCTGATCATCCTTTCAAGGGCCAGACGGGCCCGGTCTGCGATATCAGGGGGCACCGTCACTTCGAACTGCAGGTTCTCCAGGCTGGCGAGGAGCTTGTCCGGGGTGATCATCTTCATGTACCGGCACACCGCATCTTCGTTGGCGGCCAGGAACTGCTTGTCCGGGTTGTTCTTGCGCAGCGAGTGCAACAGGCCGGTCTCGGTGGCAACGATGATCTGGCCGGCCGAGGAGGAGGCCGCGGCCGTCTGCATTCCCGAGGTGCTGAGCAGATGGGTCCGCCCTGCCGGCAGGGCGCCGCTTGACGCCAGGTAGAGGGCGTGGGAGGCGCACCCGCACTCGGGGTGGATGTAGAGTTCGGCATCGGGATTCTCGGCCAGCCGGGCGTCGATGTCGGCCGGTGCAATACCGGCGTGGACGTGGCACTCCCCCATCCACAGGTGCATCTTGCGGCCGGTTACCCGCTCGACGTGGGCGCCGAGAAACATGTCGGGCAAGAACAGGATCTCCTTGCCGGGGTCGATGGAAGCGACCACACGCGGGGCGTTGGACGAGGTGCAGCAGTAGTCGGACTCCGCCTTCACCTCGGCCGTTGTGTTGACGTAGGACACGACCACCGCGCCCGGGTGCTCGGCCTTCCAGGCGCGCAGTTGATCGGCGGTGATGGAGGCGGCAAGCGAGCAGCCTGCTTCCAGGTCCGGGATCAGCACCGTCTTCGACGGGGCAAGGATCTTGGCGGTCTCGGCCATGAAGTGGACGCCACAGAAGACGATGACCTCGGCCTCGGTCTCGGCCGCCTTTCGGGAGAGCTCCAGCGAGTCTCCGACAATGTCCGCCGCCTCCAGAATCCACGGCTCCTGGTAGTTATGGGCGAGAATGACCGCATTGCGGCTGGCAGCCTGGGCGCGAAGTTTGGCTACCCACTCGCCGTAGGCTCCGGTTGCCAGGTCCATCTCGAGAATTCCCATATATCTAAGGGTACTGGTTAGGAGAAGACCCCGCCTATGAACGAAGACCTGCAGATCGATCCGGGCACTCTAAAGCTTTTGGTCCAGCGGGCGCTCATCGAGGACCTGTCCGATGCCGGTGATGTCACCTCCGACAACATCCTCGGCGCCGACCAGACGGCAACCGCCGTCATCGTGGCCAAGTCGCCGGGGGTTCTGGCCGGGCGCCCGGTTGCCGGCGCGGTGTTCTTCAAGATGGACGAAACCCTTCAGGTGGAATGGCTGCTCGACGACGGGGCGCGCCTGGAAGCGGGAACCGAGGTGGCGCACATCACCGGGAGGGCCCGCTCGATCATGGCGGCCGAGCGGGTGGCCCTGAACTTTCTTCAACACCTGTCGGGGGTGGCGACCCTCACCAGCGGCTTCGTCGATGCGTGCGCACCCCACGGGGTGAAGCTGTTGTGCACCCGCAAGACCATCCCCGGGCTCCGGGCGGTCCAGCGCTACGCGGTGGCGGTCGGCGGCGGCAACCTGCACCGGGAGGGTCTCTACGACGCGATCCTCATCAAGACCAACCACTGCAGGCTGGCGGGAGGCATCGCCGAGGCGGTCAGGCGGGCGAAGTCCCGCAGCAGCCTGGAGGTGGAGGTGGAGGTACGGACCCTGGACGAGATGAACGAGGCGGCCTCCGCCGGAGCCGAACGGGTCCTTTTGGACAACGCAGAACTGGCGGTGGTCGAACAGGCCGTGAAGACCAAGCCCGCGGGCCTGTTTCTCGAGGTTTCGGGGGGGATATCGCTGGACACGGTGGGCGCGATCGCGGCCCTGAAGCCCGATGCGGTCTCGGTGGGCCGGATCACCCACTCGGTTGACGCAGTGGATCTGGCACTGCACGTGCGAACTTGAGAGGACCGGCCGTCTTCACCGGCACAGAGTTTTATCGTTCGGTGACAAAATAGAGCTATGAGAAATCTCTCGCGCCGGACCTGGCGCCTTCCGGTTGTCGCCGTACTGCTGGCGGCGCTGCTTGCCGGCTGCGACCGCGGGGGGCCGGCTTCGGACCTGCCCGACGGCAGGACGTTGTTGAGCGAGAGCGCCGACGCCCTGGACGGCGTTAGCTCGATGCACTTCGCTCTTTCGGTGGAAGGGGACCGCCCGTCCAACTTCCAGATCACCCGGGCCGAGGGCGCGATCACCCGGGAAGGCGGCGTCACTGCGACCGCCCAGGTGCTGCAGGCCGGGCAACTGGTTGAATACGAGTACGTGGTAGTGGACGGCGTTCCGTACCTGAAGGGTCCCACCGGGGGCTTCCGGCCGGTCCCCGAAGCCATTTACAGCCGGATCTTCAACCCCACCGGGCTGCTAACCGGCGAGCGGAGCCTTCCCAACGCCCTGCGCCAGGTGACCGAGGCCACCACCGAGGACACCGAGACCATCGAAGGCGTCCCGACCTACCGGATCACCGGAAACCTGAACCCGGCGCGGGTGGAGGGTCTATCCCTGCTGGCCTCCGGCGCCGGCGGCGAGGCCACCATCTGGGTTCACCAGGAGAACAAGCACCTGGTCCGGGCCCGCGTGCCCTTCACGATCTCCGGGCAGGACGGCGAGACCGTGGTCACCGTGACCCTCTCCAGGTTCGACGAGCCGGTGGACATCCAGGTTCCGGTCTAAGCACCGGCCCAGCCCTATCCGAAGTTGAGCCGGACCCCCGCCCTCCAACGCCGGCGGCTGGCGGCGGGAGTCGGCTCCACCGCAGTTCTTCTTGCCGCGCTGGATGCCTACGTCGTCGTCACGATCATGGTCGACGTGATGCGGGACATGGGTATTCCGATCCAGAGTCCGGAGCGGGCCACCCCGATAGTCACTGCCTACCTGCTCGGCTACGTGGCGGCGATGCCGCTGCTCGGCCAGCTATCGGACCGGGTGGGCCGTAGGCGGGTGATCCAGGGGTGCCTGTTGTTCTTCGCCATCGGGTCGGCTGTGTCGGCGGCAGCCCCGTCGCTGTCCATCCTTGTCGCAGGCCGCCTGGTTCAGGGTGCCGCCGGCGGCGCGTTGCTCCCGGTGACCTTCGCGGTGATCAGCGACCTGTGGGAGGAAAGGTCCCGGCCGCTTCCGCTGGGCCTGGTCGGAGGGGCCCAGGAACTGGGCAGTGTGCTGGGACCGCTCTACGGCGCAGGATTGGCCGCACTGCTGGGATGGCGAAGCGTCTTTTGGACCAACCTTCCCCTGGTCGCCCTGGCGATGTACGCAGTCCACCGGGGGCTCCCGGCCACGGGGGGCCGCAGGGAGCTGAAGGTAGACCTGGGCGGGGGGCTGCTGCTGGCCATCAGTCTCGGGGCCCTGGTGGTCGGCCTGTACAACACCGACACCTCCCGCACGGTGCTGCCCCCCTGGGGTTGGCCGATGCTCGCGCTGGCCGGCCTGAGTCTGGCGGCGTTCTTTTTCTGGGAAAAAAGGTCGTCCTCCCGGCTCATCGACCTGTCCCGGGTTTCGGTCAGGCCGTTCCTGGCCACGCTGGGGTGCAGCTTTTTGGCAGGCGTGGCGCTGATGGTGACCCTGGTGGACATTCCGCTCCTGGCGAGGACCCTGATGGGTGAGGACGGGCTGGGCGGAGCGCTGGTCCTCTCCCGCTTTCTGGCCGCCCTGGCCGGAGGCGCGGTTGCCGGCGGTCTCCTCACCCGGCACGCCGGGGAACGGCTGGTCGCCGCCGGCGGGCTCACCCTGGCGGCGGCCGCCTACTGGCTGATCTCCCGCTGGCCTATGGAGATCGGCGACGCCGCCTACCGGCTGGGCGGGCTCACCGTGCCCCGGATGGGACTGGACCTGGCGCTCGCCGGCTTCGGTCTCGGACTGATCATCGCTCCTCTGGCTTCGGTCGCGCTCCGGTCGTCGACTCCGGATCAGCACGGTGTCGTTTCGGCCGCGGTGGTGGTGGCCCGCATGGTGGGGATGCTGATCGGAATTGCCGCCCTCGGAGCCGCCGGGGTCTACCGGTTCCGGCAGCTGACCAGGGACCTGGTCCCACCGCTCCCCTTCGAGATTTCCCCCCAGGAGTTCAGCCGGCAGGTCGAGGCCTACCAGGACGCACTTAGAGCAGCCCTTCACATGCAGTACGGCGAGCTGTTCCTCATCACCTCGGTGGTGTGCCTGGTCGGGGCCCTGGTGGCCGCCGGACTGGGCCGGCCGGCCGGTGATTCAGCCACGCCCCGGGCTCTTTAAGGTTCTGAGAAGCCGTTGGCCTTCTGGGGGGCCGGCTGAGGCTGGGGATCGGCCGGCCGTCGGCCGAGCATTCGATCAGGACCGACAGCCGCCTGGCACGGGTCTCTTCCCGCTTGGCGCTGACCACCCACCAGACCGCAGTCTTCCGGTAGGACGGCGCCTGGGTCTCGAACCAGTCCCACGCCGCCCGGTTCGCTTTGAACTGTTCCTGCTGCTCGTCCGTCAGCCGGGCCTGGTGGCGCTGCTCGTACGAGTAAACGCCCGACCGGGCCTCTTCCCTCCTGGCGAATGCGGCCAGGCCCGCCGGGCGCATCAGGCCCTGCCTGGTCAGTTCTTCGACCTTGCGGATGTTGACGGCGCTCCAGTTGCTGCGTGGCCGCCGGGGGGTGAACCGAATGGTGTGGGCCTCATCCCCGAGGGAACGCCCCTTCCCGTCGATCCAACCAAAACACAGCGCCTGGTCTACCGACTCGGACCAGGTCAAGGTCGGCTTGCCGGCCTTCTTTTTGTAGAAGCCCACCAGGACCTCGTCCTCGGTTTCGGAGTGCTGCTCAAGCCATGACCGGAACTCGGCCGGACTCGAGAAGAAAATCGGTTCCACCGGCCCATTGTGCCAGTGTGAGCCTGCCGGTTCAGGCGGCTGTAGTCGCCCGTACCCTGCGCTCGACGCCGGCCAGTACCGGTTCCAGGTCCGCCGGGTTGCCTTTCAGGTGAAACCTGTGACCGTAGACATCCTCAATGGACAACCGGGCGGGGCCGATGGCTCGGCGCCGAAGCGTTATCGCATCGATCTCGTAGAACCGCAGGTACCGGTTGCTGCCCCGGAACAGGTGGGCTTCGATCCCGAACTCGCCGACCGTAAGGTCGCGAGCCAGGTGAAGCAGCGGAATTGCGATTCCGAGCAAAGCGACGGTGGCCGCTCCCGCGATCTGTGGCGGGGACAGCGGAAGAGGCGAGGCGAGCGCCGACAGGGCGGCTGCCGTCACCAGGGACGCGAACACGGCCGGCCCGAACCAGATGTGCCAGGCGGGCGTCGCCTGCCGATGGGTGAACCGGCGATTGACCTTGACGACCATCTGAAGCCCCCTTCGAATACCAGTTTCTGCCTACTTGTTGTATCGGCAGGAACCGCTCCCGGTTAAAGGGGAATCGGGTTTAAGTGACGTGGTACCTGACCGGGATGCCCCTCTCGGCCATGTGATCCTTCACCTGGTTGATGCGCAGCTCCCCGAAGTGGAACAGCGATGCCGCCAGCACCGCGTCGGCCTCCCCCTCCAGGATTGCCTGGGAGAAGTGGTCCAGCGTCCCGGCACCGCCCGATGCAATCACCGGCACGTTGACCACCTGGGAGACCGCCCGCAGCAGCTCGGTGTCGAAGCCGGAACGGGTCCCATCGCGGTCCATCGACGTCAAAAGGATCTCCCCGGCGCCTTCGGCCACGCACCGCTCGGCCCATCCCAGGCAGTCGAGCCCGGTGGGCTTGCGGCCCCCGTGGGTGTAGACCTCCCAGCCGGTTCCCTCCGGGCGCCGGCGGGCGTCGATGGCCACCACCATGCACTGGGAACCGAACCGGTCGGCGCCTTCCCGGATGAGCGCCGGGCGCTCGATCGCGGCGGTGTTGACCCCCACCTTGTCGGCGCCGGCCCGCAACAGGCGCCGGACGTCCTCTAGCGTGCGGACCCCGCCGCCGATGGTCAGCGGGATAAAGACCTTCTCTGCGGTTCGGTGGGCCAGCTCGACGATGGTGTCCCGGGCCTCGTGGGAGGCGGTGATGTCCAGGAACACGAGCTCGTCGGCCCCTTCCCGGTCGTAGGTGGCGGCCAGCTCCACCGGGTCCCCGGCGTCGACCAGGTTCACAAAGTTGATGCCTTTGACCACCCGGCCGTCGTGGACGTCGAGGCACGGGATCACCCTCTTGGCGAGCACCGGCTCAGCCCGCGAACTTCGCGGCCAGCTTCGCCTGGGCGTCCGCCAGGTCGATGGAGCCGGAGTACAGCGCCTTGCCGACCACGATCCCCTCGAGCCCCCTCGGGGCGAGGTCGGCCAGCAGCTCAAGATCGGCGGTGTTGGTCACGCCGCCGGCGGCGATCACCGGGATTTTCACCGCATCCAGGACCTGTTCGATCGCCTGCAGGTTGGGGCCGGTGAGCGTTCCGTCCCGCTCGATGTCGGTGAACATCACCCGGGCAATACCGCAGTCGACCATACGTTTCAGGGCATCCAGAGTCGGGGTCCCGCTGCCCTCGGTCCAGCCACCAACCCGCACGGTTCCCTCTCGCGTGTCTAGTGACGCAACCAGCCGGTCGCCGAACTCGGCCGCCGCTTCGGTCAGGAACTCGAAGTCCATCGACCTGGTGCCGATGCAGACCCGCGCGGCGCCGCGCTCGACCCAGCCGGCTATGGCCTGCATGGTGCGGATGCCGCCGCCGATCTGGACCGGGACCGTGACCCCGTCCAGGATCCGGCCGATCGGAGCCGAGTTGTCGATGCCGGTCCCGGTTGCCCCGTCGAGGTCCACCAGGTGCAGCCAGCGGGCGCCCCGGTCGACCCACTCCCCGGCGGCGTGCACCGGATCCTGGCCGTAGACCGTCTTTTGGCCCATGTCGCCTTTGGTCAGCCGGACCACCTCGCCTGCCACCATGTCGATCGCCACCAGGATGTCGGGGGGACCGCTCAAGCCGCTGCCTCGTAGGCCTGCCGGTTCGCCGCGCTCAACCGATCTCCTCGATGAGCCGCCGGTAGAGCGCCACCCCGTCGTCGCTGCTCTTCTCCGGGTGGAACTGCACCCCGTAGACCGATCCCCGGCGGACCGCCGATGCAAAACAAACGCCGTATTCGGTGCCGGCGGCGACGATCCGTTCGTCCTCCGGGACGCAGTAGTACGAGTGGACGAAGTAGAAATACCGGTCGTCGAACTCGTCGAAGACCGAGCCGGCGCCCCGTTTCTGCAGGGTGTTCCACCCCATGTGCGGCACCTTCAGCGCATCGTCGAACTTTTCCACCCGGCCGGGCAGAATGCCGAGCCCCTTTGCCGGGCCTTCATCGGACTCCTCGAAGAACAGCTGCATCCCCACGCATACGCCGAGCAGCGGGCGGCCGCTCCCGGCCCAGTCGACGACGAAGTCCTTCAGTTCAAGCTCCTCCAGGTGGTCCATGCCGGCGGAGAAGTTGCCGACTCCGGGAAGCAGCAGAAGGTCGGCGGTGGAAAGCTCCTCGGTTTGGTCGGACACCACCGGCGAGGCGCCGGCTTTTTCGATTGCCTTCGAGACACTGGCCAGGTTGCCCATCCGGTAATCCACGATGCCGACCTTCACCGGATCCCCCCGGCGGAGCCGGCGCCGGTGTCCACCAGGCCGGCCTTCACAGGATTCCCTTGGTGGAGGGAACCACGTCGCCCCGGCGGGGGTCCCTCTCGATTGCCAGCGCCAGCGCCTGCGCCGTCGCCTTGAAAACCCCCTCCACTATGTGGTGCGAGTTCTTGCCGTCCTGAAGCTTGATGTGCAGGGTCATGCCGGCGGTCCGGGAGAGTGCGACGAAGAACTCCTCGGTCAGCTCCGGATCGTAGTTTCCGATGGCCTCAGCCGGGACCGGCACCCGGTACGACAGCAAGGGGCGGCCGGAAAGGTCGAGGGCCACCTGCACCAGCGCGTCCTCCATGGGAACCAGGGCCCAGCCGTAGCGGCGGATACCCTTCTTCTCGCCCAGGGCCTGGGTCAGGGCCGAGCCGAGGCAGATGCCGACATCCTCCACCGTGTGGTGGGAGTCCACCTGAAGGTCCCCGGTGGCCTGGATGTCCAGGTCGATCAGGGAGTGCCGGCCGAGCTGGTCCAGCATGTGGTCGAAAAAGCCCACGCCGGTCGAGATGTTGGTCCGGCCGGTGCCGTCCAGGTCCACCCTGAGCTTGATCGAGGTCTCGCGGGTCTGCCGGGAAACCTCGCCTACCCGGCTCACCGGGGGAAAAGCTGGACGGAGAGAGCCTCGAGGAACTTCTCGTTCTCCTCGTGGGTCCCCACCGAAACTCTCAGGCAGTTCTCGCAGCCCGGCACGTCGGAGAAGTCGCGCACCAGGACGCCCCGGTCCAGCAGCGCCTGCCAGACCTCGGGGGCCGGCCGGCTCTCACAACGAAAAAGGATGAAGTTGGCGTCGGAGGGGAATGCGGTGACCCCCCGCATGGTCGACAGCTCCTCGAACATCTTGGCCCGCTCGAAGTTCAGGGTCTCGATGGTCCCCATGATCTCCTCCACGTGGTTCAGCGCGGTGAGGACGGTCGCCTGGCTGAGCGCCGAGAAGTGATAGGGAAGCCGAACCTTTTGGACCTCCTCGATGATGCGCGGCGGCGCCACCAGGTAGCCGATGCGGGCTCCGGCCAGTCGCCAGGACTTGGAGAAGCTGCGGGAGACCACCAGGTTTTCGCACTCCTCCACCAGGCGCAGGTGACCCCGGCCGGCGAACTCGATGTAAGCCTCGTCCAGCACGACCAGCGCCGAGGACGCCTCGCAGATTGCGATGACCTCTTCCGCGCTGTTGGAGTTGCCGGTGGGATTGTTCGGTGAGCACAGGAAAACCACGTCGGGCCGGTGCAGCTGGATGGCCTCGATCGAGGCTTCGGGGTGGATGGTGAAATCGGGGTTGCGGCGAGCCCGCAGATGCCGGGTCCCGCTGATCCGCGTGATTTGACCGTGCATCCCGTAGGTCGGCTCGAAGGTCATAACCTTACGCTCCGGTCCGCCGTAAGCCAGAAGCAACTGGAGGATGATCTCGTTGGAACCGTTGGCCAGCCACACCCGGTCGGTCAGGGTGCCCAGGTATCCGGCCAGGCCCTCGCGGACTTCGGTGAAGTCCCGGATGGGATACCGGTTGAGGCTGAGGCCGGCTATTCGCTGCTGCAGCTCCAGCGTGAAGCTGTCGGGTGGGGGAAACGGGCTCTCGTTGGTGTTGAGCTTTACCGGGGCATCGAGCTGCGGGGCGCGGTAGGGCTTGAGGTCGGCCAGGTCCGTCCGGCCTTCAGGCGCCAGTCGCAGGTCTTGATCGTTCATCGTTCCACTCTACTGCCTGCAGGGGCACCGGCTCGGCGAATCGGGCGGCCACCGCCCGGCTGTGGTTCAACAATCCCTCTGCCTCGGCCATTGCCTCGACGTATTTCGTCGCCGCCGCCAAAGAGTCCTTGGTGTGCCTGATCACTGCCGAGGTCCGCTGGAAGTGGGAGGTTCTCAGACCCGAGGCCCACCGTGCGCCGCCCCCGGTGGGAAGCACGTGGTTGGACCCGGCGACGTAGTCGCCCAACGGTACCGGGGACCACGGACCGACGAAGACCGCCCCGGCGTAGCGGAACCTGTGGTACTCGTTCTCCGCACCTTCGAAGAGCAGCTCCAGGTGCTCGGGGGCGAACTGGTTGATGACATCGGCTGCCTGGTCCAGGTCGGCCACCGCCACGCCGACGCAGCCCCGCTCCAGGGCCGCCTTCAACCCCTCCGGCGCGTCGATCTCGGACTCGATCAGCGTCAGCTCCAGGGCAACGTCGACCAGGGTCTTCTCGTTCCAGGTAACCAGGGCAAAGGTGCCGTCTGGACCATGCTCGGCCTGGGCGACGAGGTCGAAGGCAATGACACGGGGGTCGGAGTTGCCGTCGGTGACCACCGCAATCTCGCTGGGCCCGGCGATCGAGTCGATGCCCACCAGGCCGGCAACCTGCTGCTTGGCCAGCGCGACGTAAATGTTGCCCGGCCCGACAATCACCTCGACCTTGGGGATGGACTCAGTGCCGTAGGCCAGGGCCGCGATGGCCTGTGCCCCACCTACCCGGTAGAGCTCGGTGACTCCGGCCACCTTCGCTGCGGCCAGGGTGGCCTGGGGGATGGTCCCGTCGGGGCCGGGGGGCACACACAGCGCAATCTCCGGCACCCCGGCTACCGCGGCCGGGATGGCGGTCATCAGGACACTGGACGGATACGACCCCCGGCCGCCGGGGACGTAGCAGCCGGCCCGGGCCACCGGGTGAACGGTCTCCCCCATCATGCCGCCACCGATCTCCGCCTCCCATGGCTTGATTGCCTGGTGCCCGGCGAAGGTCCGGATGCGGCCCGCGGCTTCCTCCAGGGCGCCGACCAGCTCGGGGGGGGCGGCCTCAAACGCAGCGTCGATCTCCGCCTGGGGGACCCGTAGCGAGTCGAGCTTGACCTTGTCGAACTGCTCGGTTAGCTCGAACAGGGCGCGGTCGGCTTCGTCGATGACCTTTTGCACGATGTGACGGACGACCTCGACCGGCTCCCCGGCCGGGGGCCGCGGGATCGCCAGGTCCGGATTGGCCTTCAGATCAAGAAAACGCATGGGGTCATCAGTCTAAGCGTGGAGGATCGATCTTTGGCGGTATTGCCCTGCAAAGCGGGGGCCGGCGGGCGTCCGCTGTCCACCCCCACCCGGCCGGGGTGCCGGGTGCTCGCCCCGGCTCCAGCATCGTCCGCATTTCCCGCCGGGACCATCTTGTTCGAGTTCGAAATGCGGGGTAAACCAGGGTCTAGAATGAGCCGGTACAGCGTCCGGAGGGACGGTAAATGGCAGAGATCGTGCTGGAAGGCGCCACCCGGCGGTTCCCC
>Ga0247713_1000258_pt1 | contig 36790 bp, 40 predicted proteins | sample 21E_NmetaG_FD_189936 | JGI IMG/M metagenome (GOLD analysis project Ga0247713, IMG submission 189936) | Soil microbial communities from hillslope of Landscape Evolution Observatory, University of Arizona, Oracle, AZ, United States - 2-1-E_N | ecosystem: Engineered > Artificial ecosystem >...
ACGCCACCGAGCGCCGGTCCTACGAGCAGGAGCTGCTCGCCGCCCGCCGGCGGGCCGAGGAGAGCGAGGCCAAGGCCACCGCCCTGGCCCGGACCCTGCAGGCCACCTTCCTGCCGCCGGCCATCGTGAACCCACCGGGGCTGGACGTGGGGGGTGCATACCGCCCGGCCGGCGACGGCAGCCAGGTGGGCGGTGACTTCTACGACGTCTTCGAGACCGGGCGGGGCACGTGGGCCGTCGTGCTGGGCGACGTGTGCGGGAAGGGACTGGCGGCGGCGGTGGTGACCGCCCTGGCCCGCTACAGCGTCCGGTCGGAGGCGCTGCGCACGCCGTACCCGAGCGCGGTGCTCGCCGGCCTGCACGAGGTCCTGGTCCGCTATCACCCGGACCAGTTCTGCACCGCAGTGTTCGCCGCCCTCGACCGCACCGCCGAGGGCGTGCGGCTCACCGTCTCCTCCGGAGGCCACCATCTGCCGCTGCGCCGGCGGGCCAGCGGCCAGCTCGACACCATCGGCGAGACGGGCACGATCCTCGGGATGCTCGACACCCCTCGCCTGACCGACACCACCACGATGCTGGAGCCGGGCGACGTCGTCGTCCTCTACACCGACGGCGTCACCGAGGCCCGGCGGGACAGGGAGTTCTTCGACGACCAGCGCCTGGTCGACGCCATCGGCCGCCACAACGGGACCAGCGCCCAGGACATGGCCGACGGCCTGGTGGCCGAGGTGCTCGAGTTCCAACGGGGCGACGCCCGCGACGACATCGCCGTCGTCGTCATCCGGGTCCCCTGAGCGGCGGATCCGCCCTGCCGAGCCCGGCCCCCTCTACCATCCCGGCAGTGTCGTCAGAACAGCGCCCCTGTCTCAGCCGGCAGTCACCATGACCGGCACGGACAGCCTCGGTGAACTGAGCCTGGCGGCCCTCGGCGGCGGCGGGCCGTTCGGCACGGTCCTCGCCGACCCCCCGTGGCGGTTCCAGAACCGCAGCGGGAAGGTGGCGCCGGAACACAAGCGCCTCAGCCGCTACGACACCATGAACTGGAAGGAGATCGCCGCCCTCCCGGTCGACGAGCTCATGGCCCCCAAGAGCCACTGCTACCTCTGGGTGCCCAACGCCCTGCTGGCCGAGGGGCTGCAGGTGCTCGAGAACTGGGGCTTCACCTACAAGGCCAACCTGGTGTGGGCCAAGCGCCGCAAGGACGGGGGGCCCGACGGGCGGGGCGTGGGCTTCTACTTCCGCAACACCACCGAGCTGGTGCTGTTCGGCACCCGCGGCAAGTTGCGGACCCTGGCGCCGGCCCGCAGCCAGGTCAACATCATCGAGACCCGCAAGCGGGAGCACTCCCGCAAGCCCGACGAGCAGTACCCCATCATCGAGTCGTGCTCGCCGGGGCCGTACCTCGAGCTCTTCGCCCGCTACCCGCAGCCCGGATGGCACGCGTGGGGCGCCGAGGCGGCGGCCGACGTCGTTCCCCGCGGCCGCCAGCACCCGATGTACCGGGGTTAGTCCCCACCGGCAGGCGGGCGAGCGCAGCCTGCCGGCGGATGCCGCAGGCGGTCGTCCGGCCCCGCCCCCGCGGCCGCCTGAGGCGCCGGGATAGCGTTCCCTGCATGCCTGAGTTTGCCGAGAGCAAGCCCGAGAACCCACCGCGGCCCGATCGCGACCTGGCCGAAGACGAGCCCGATCTCCTCTCCGACGCCGAGCTCGACGACGCGGCACCCGTCCTCCCGCCGCTCGACACCGCGCCCGCCGATCCCATGGTGCCCGTACCTCCGGGGCCGGAGACCTCCGTGTCACCCCTCGCCGAAGCCGGTGGCGTCGTGCCCCCCGACTCGCTGGAGGACATGGCCGACGCCGTCGAGGAGGGTCGCCTCCCGCAGGACTGAGCGTCACAGCATCTTCTCGGTTCTTCTCGAAGTCGGTGCGCCTGGTCATGGTGCGCTTTACCCCGAAAGGCAGAGGCACCCGCCGTTGACGAAGCTGGTCAGGGCCTCCAGGGGGCCCTGCCCGACCGGTCGAGGTAAGCAGCGCAACACTGAGGAGTCCCCCGCCGGCGGCGGGTCGGGATCAGCCGAAGGCGCCGTTGGCGATGTACGGACGGGGTGGGCCATCGAGGCCGCGGACCATGATCGCCCCTGAGGGTCGTAGGCCCAGCCCGGCGGCCACCACGATGTCCATGGCCCACTGCTGGCCGGCGCTCAGCCATCCCACCTCGACGGCCTGTCCCGCCTCGCCGCCGGCGAGGGTGGCGGTCAGCAGGGCGCGCGCCGCCTGGTCGTCGGTCGCGGCAAGGGCGACCGGTTGGGCGCCTCGCACCAGGGCGTAGCCCCGCTCCTCGACGACCATCAGGGCCACGCCGTCGTCCAAGAGATGGCGGACGTCGTCAGCCCGAGCTGCACCCCGCACCGCCTGGTCGACCTCCACGGTCAGCCCAATGTCGGCCGGCGATCCTGCGCGCACGCCGTCTACCGCCGGCAGCCCGTCCCGCCGGACCACCCCTGTGGCGCTGACGACCGGGTGCAGGTCGAAGCCAGCAGCGACGTACCGCCGTATGGCCCGGGGGTCGGCCGAGCTCAGGATGAGACCCGGCCCGCCCTCCAGCGCATACCTGCGCGTGGCATCGAGGAGCCGGCCGCCGATGCCTCGCCCCTGGACCGCCACCGCCACACCCAGCAGGGAGAGCAGCCACAGCGGGCCCCGGCGGGACGCCTGCGCCACACCCACCACCGCCTCGCCGGCCGCCGCCACCCACGAGCCGGCCGGATCGGTCACCAGGAAGTGGCGGAGCCGGGCCCGTGTCCGCTCGGCGGCGACGTCGTCGTGTGGGCGGGCCGGCAAGCCGGCCCTGGCCCGCATGTCGGCGAAGGCGACGTCCCAGACGGCGCCGGCGGCATAGACGTCGTCCGGCGCCATGAGCCGAACATCGACAGTGGCCGGCCCGGAGGGCGGGGTGACGACGTCCGCGGTCAACCGCCGCTTGCCACCTGCGGGGCGTCGTACTCGTAGTCGTTGCCCCGGAACCGCTCCACCGTGGCCTGGCCGTTCTGGGTGATGCCGGTGCGGCGGACGACCGACAGCGCAGTGGCAGCCAGGAGACCGGGCCGGCGTTGCACGAACAGGATGGGGCGGCCCATGGCGGCGTAGACGACGAGGGCGACGACCACCATCACCGGGAGGGCGAGGAACAGGGTGATGATCGCCCCCACGACGTCGACGGTGCGCTTGACCACCAAGCCGGCGGCTCTCGCCCAGTCTTGTTCCTCAGCCCGTCCAACCACTGGTCCCCGCCCCGCCTCGCTGCGTGCCAAGTCACGGTAGTACATGCCGAGGCCGAGCCGTTCCCGGCGGCGACGCTGTCCAACCACCATCGAGTCCACCCGGCCCTGCCCCAACCGCTGCGGCGCCGGCGGGGTCGACGGTGGCCGAGGCAGACGTGTCGGACATTGTCGACGCGTGTGTCGCAGAAGGGGCGCGGCGACGCCGCGATCTCGTCGTCACGTCCGATCCAGGGGATCTGAAAGCCTGTGCGAATGCAGTCGGCGGCCACCTCGAATTCGCTCCACTTGCCGGGAGCTCGGGTCGGGTCGCCGGCGCAGACTCGGACGGTAGGGCAGCTGCGCGACCTCAACGCGCCCCGAGCCCGGTCGGCCAGCCACCGAGTCGAAGGCGGCGACGCGCCCAGTTCAACCGGTCGTTGCACAAAGTCGCCGACGGAACTGAAGTGTTCTATCGCGGACGCCGGTTGAATTTCGGCTTGTCCATCAAGGACCGGCTGCCCCGAGCGGGCTCACGAGTCCGTGGGCTATGGCGAAGCGAGTCGCGCCGGAGCGCGTCGTCACACCCGTCTTGGTGTAGATGCGCTCGACATGTGTCGAGGCCGTCTTAGGTCTGATACCAAGCGCGTAGGCGACCTGCTTGGCGGATGCGCCGGTTGCGATCAACACCAGGACCTGCACTTCACGGGCAGTGAGGCCGGCTGGCCCCGGTTGTCGGCGTGGGCGGTGCCCGACCGCGCCGAGCACTAGGTCCACGGCCTCGGTGTCGAGCCGCCCCGCCCGGGCCTCGGCGCGGAGCTTCGCCGCCGCCTGCCCGCGCGACATCCTGGCCTTGGACTCTCCTGTCGCGGTGATCGCCTGGTACGCCTCGCCCGCGGCGATGAGCTGGCTGTAGGTCGGCGAGAAGTCGATCATCTCGCAGGGCTCGTCACCGACCACCCAAGCGTCGTGCCCCGGGGGGATGACCCCCGCGTCGCCGCGCCGAAGCTGGAGGTCGGCTCCGTCTTCCATCACGACGTGAAGATGACCCGACACGATAAAGAACTGGTGGAGGGCTCGGCAGAAGTCGGTGCCGACGACTGGTTTGACGTCCTTCGACCACCGCCAACCCGGTTCCATCACCTCGCGGGTGATCGTTGCGTCACCGACGTGTGCGACCGCCAGTTCGGCGCGGCCAAGCTGGCGCGCTCCGATGCCTCGGCATCTCGCGGCACACACCAATGATGGTCGACCGCCCCGGATCCGTTCACGCACGGCGCCTTTCCGTAGGGCAAACGCCGGATGATTGACGGCGTCCCCCGGTCGTACCGTTGGAGAGATCAGTCACCAAGCCCAACGGGTCGGAGGGTGCGACATGTCACTGCCGGATCGATCTGGCGCCTATGCGCTGGGGCCGGATGATGGAGAGGCGCTCTGGTTCAACGGAGCGCTCGGGCTCCTGCGCGCAACGGCGACGCAAACCGCTGGTCGCTTCGCGGCCTTCGAGTTGCGTCCTCCGAAAGGCTTCGCCGCACCCCTGCACTCACACGAGCACGAAGACGAGTTCTTCGTCGTCCTATCAGGATCGGTGCGGCTGCAGCACGGCGACGAAGTCGTCGAGGCGGAGACAGGAGCGTTCGCCTACACGCCTCGCGGCACCGGGCACTCCTTCCACATCGATTCAGACGATGCCCGCCTGCTCCTGTTCTTCGGCCCGGGAGGTGTCGAGGCGTTCTTCCGCGACGTCGCGACACCGGCGCGCTCACTCACCCTGCCGCCGAGCGACGAGCTCGTTCCCGATCGCGACACGATCATGAAGATCATGGCCATGCATGGCCAGACGGTCCTCGGCCCGCCGCTTCCTCCGAAGGCGTGACCGGCGCGCAATCCATCGCGGTCAGATTCGGCGTCGGCGCGTAGAAGACCTGCCCTGACCCCCGGAGGCACTTCGCTGAGCTGCCCAGATTCGCGACGTGCAGGTCACGGCCTCTATGTCCTGACTGCTGTAGCGCCCTCCAACGCCCCGTTTCGCGGCAGATATGGCACAAAACGGACAGCGGTCACCGGTGTGTCCGGACCTGAACCCCCGGTAGGTCGACGAACGCCGCCTGGTCAGCAGTGACGACCAGCCGACCGGTCGCCTTGGCCGTGGCGGCGATCATGAGGTCGTGTGCACCTCGGGGCCTCCCCTCACGCCGCACGCCGACGAGGAGCTCGGCGTGGGCCTCAGCCACCGCCCGCCCGTACTCGACGACGGGGATGACCTCCATCGCGTCCTCGAAAAAGGCAAGCCGGGCCGCGCGGGCCTTGCCTTTTCCCAACAGCACACCGACGCGCAGTTCGGCGACGGTGATCGCCGCCATCGCCGCCTCATCGTCGTCATCGATCCACTCGTCGAGGGCGTCTCCCGACCGCTCCGAGTCGATCAGGAAGGTCGTGTCGAGGAGCACTCTCAAGGGCGGTCCTCGATCTCGACCAGGGAGCGGACGGCGGCCAGCTCCTGGGACCAATCGCTGTCCGGCCGGCGTCGACGCAGCAGCGCCTTCACGTCTGCGCCGTGGCCCTCCTTCGCCGGCTGAAGGCTGGCGATCACCTTGCCGCGTCGGACGATCGTGAACCGCTCACCGCGGTGCTCGACGGCATCGAGCAGGTCGGCAAAGCGCCTTGCCGCCTCGGTGGCTGTAACCTCCGACATAGGAATCAGATTATCAGATGCGGCGGCCTCAGAGCGGCATTCCCACATCGATACTTCTCGCGGGGGCGCCTTCGCGCACCGAGGCAATCCGGCACTCTGGTGGACCAGCCTGCGGCGGCAGCTCCGCAGACCCGGCCAGGATGTTGCCAGGCGGCTCAGGAACCGTCCATCGGAGCTGGAGGACCACCGAGTCCCGCGAGCATCGCCTCGAGGGCAGCCTGGTCCGGACCCTCGAACCGCTCGGCGTCAGGTGTCTTGGCCAGGGACTCGACGAAGACCTCGAGCATCGCTCCCGCGGCGGGTGGAAGGTGGCTGCTATAGACCATGGACGGATCGATCGCTCGGAACTGGTCGAGCTTCCGTCCGAGCTGGGCGCGGTCGGTGTCGTGAATCCACGGTGAGTCGATGCTGGCCCAACGGATCTGGCCGAACTGGAGCTCGGCTGTCCCGAGATCGCCGGCGTTATCGGGCACCTCGGGGAGGACGGCGCCGAAGCAGTCGGAGCTGAAGAGTGCGCCGGTCTTGTCGTCGACAAAACCGGTGGTGATCGGACTGTCGAACGTCGGCGGCTTGACCGCGGTCAGACGGCGATCGCCAACCGTGACCGACTGGCCGGCGTTGATGAGGTGCACCCGGTCCATCGGCAGCGGCGTCCCTGACAGGCCCATGATGCCGACACCCAGGAACGACGTGATCACCCGGATCCGGGGGTTCTCCTCCACGAGAGCCATCAGCGACCCGATGTGGTCGAAGTCGGTGTGGGTGAGCCAGATCCAGCGCAACGCCGCAGGGTCGATGACCGACCGGAGGGTGGCCAGGAAATCGGCGCTGCCGGCGACGGTGCCGGTGTCGACGAGGAGCGGTTCGGAGCCGTGGAGCACGAAGGCGTTGATGGCGATGGAACCGAGGGCGGGGATGGCGGCGGTCGTGGTGATGACGTCGACGCCTGGGCCGGCCGTGAAGCTTCTAGTCATCGCGACGTCTCCTCCGGGGCCGAGGCCGGCGCAGTGGTCTGGCTTTCGGCCGCCACCTTCAGCCGCTCGAGCGTGGTCCGCATGTTCTCCACCAGTTCCCGGTGGCGGTTGGTCGGCACGTCGACGATGCGAGCCCACGTCGGGATCCATCGGACCTCGTAGGACTCGGTGACCCGGGTCCCGCCATCGACGGGGGTGAAGGTGTAGCGCCAGACCGTCGACGGGCGGCCACCCTCGTCAGTGATGAAGGCGAACTCCTTGCCACGGTCCGCCACGAGTACCTGACCGTGGCGCTTGTAGCGGATGCGGCGCCCGGGGCCGACGGCGTTGTGCCCGAAGAAGGTCGTTCCCTCGACCGGGGCATCGACCTCGCCCTCCCAGACCACGCGCTCGCACTCGGGACTCCACTCCCCGATGCGGGGGAGGTCCGAGACCATGTCGTACAGCACAGTGGCGTCGGCGGTGATGTCGAGGTCGACCTGATCGGTCGTCAACCACCAGCGTTGGTTCTTCGGGGGCATCTCGGTCTCCTCCAGGTCTCGGTGCCGAAGGTTAAGCTAATAGCCATAGCTATACCTGTCAACAAGAGATTGTGCTACCCTTGCTCGAATGAGCCAGACGGCCGATATCCCGAGCACCGACAGGCGAGGCCGGCGCCGGCTGGAGACCATCGAGGAGATCCTCGACATCGCCCAGGACATCATGTGCGAGCACGGCGTCAACGGCCTGACGCTTTCAGAGGTGGCGCGCCGGCTTGGCGTCCAACCCCCGTCGCTCTACAAGTACTTCGACTCCCTCATGGCCGTGTACGACGCTCTGTTCATGCGCGGGAACATCGCCAACCTCGAGGTCATGCGGGCCGCGGTCGCGCAAGCCGACCCCGGCCTCGATGCGTTGACCGCCGCCGTCGAGGCCAGCGGGCGGTGGTGCGTCGCCAACCCTCCCCTCGCCCAGCTGATGTTCTGGCGACCGGTCCCCAGCTTCGAGCCGTCAGCTGAGTCGATGGCGCCCAGCGTGGAGATGGTGAACCTCCAGCGTCAGGCGCTCGCCGACGCCGCCGCCGCTGGCCAGCTCGGACCGGGAGCCGATTCCGACGAAGCGCTTTGGGTCGTGTCGGTCTTCATCAGCGGCATCGTCGGCCAGGCGATGGCCAATGAGCCCGGGCTGCCGTGGGGTACGGGGCGCTTCACCCCGTTGCTCCCGAAGCTCATGGCGCTGCTCGGCGCCCTCTACCCGCGCCATCCCGAATAAACAGCTCGACACGATCTGCCCTTCGCGTCGGCACAGGAGTCAAACACTCGAGGGGCGACGCCGGGTTCGGTGCCAACCCGGCGCCCCGGGGGCTGGCCACCCGCCGGCCCCCGCGCAACAACAGCCGGGCGGCGCCGCCGGTGCGTACGCCCCGGCTGTTGCCTCGCATCATCCCGGTCTCGTCGCGCTTCTTCACCACGGTGGCCGCCCATCTCGACGCCGAGCGTCCGACGCCGGTCGACACCACAAAGTCTCCCTGGTGAGAAGGGACCGAACCGCGGTCGCTGCGGGTCTGGAAGGTGCCTGGGGCGGTGTGTTCGATGCCGTCGACCCGGTACCGGGCGTGCGGCCCGAGGGCGAGCTTGCGGATGCTCCCCCAGTCGATTCGCCGCCGTGCCATGGCGCGGGGTACCTCGTGCCACTCGCTATGGCACGGTATGGCACGACGGCAAGCACACGTGGGCCGCCGGACCATCCCAGAGTGGCGTTTACGGTCTGACCTGGCTTTTGTCTGGAGCGGGCTTGGGAAGGGCAACGAAGCACCTTCCGCGAGCAGCGAAAATGGGCAAAAGCCCAGGTCAGAGACTCGTGCTCCTGACCAGGAGTGACCCGAAATCGCCCCTTCTGACCGCCCCTTAGGTCACGCGAAGGTCACGCCGGCCGCCACCTCCGTATCCGGACGATGAGAATCCGCCGGTTGTCTTCCTCCACTACGTAGGTCACCCGGAATCGCTCGCCTAGGTTGTCGTCGAACATCCTCACACCTAGGACATCACGAGCCGTCAGACGAAAAGGACCATCGGCCACCCAGCCGAACATCTCGTCTGCGAGCAGCCGTTGCTCCTCATCGTCCAGGCGATCGAGGTCAGATTCGGCGTCGGCGCATAGGAAGACCTGCCACGTCACGCCGAGCGGCGGCCGCGGCGGGTCACGTGGGCCAAGAATTCGTCCTTGTCGGTGAAGCCCTTGAGCAGCCCTTCGTCAGCCTGCCGGCGGACGTCCTCGACCATCGCAACGACGGCCTCGGGTCCACCCTCGTCTGCCACCCACTGGTCGAAGCTCGACTCCCCGTCCACGACGTCAATGGTAGGCGCGCTCGCCTCCACTGATCCCGATGACTCGCCGGCCGGTCGCCGGTAGCCGGCATCGACCTGGTCAGTACCAGTCGAAGCGGCTCGACGATGTCCCAGCGCGTCGCCGCAACCGGTAACAATCCTCGTCGGGGTTACCACGCGACCCGAGAGCGCGACACGACCATCGCCGAAGCGATGGGCGCCATGATCCGGTCGGCGCGAAGTGCTCCGGCTGAGGTCGAGCACCCCGTCGCGGAGGCCCGACTGCGACCGGTCGTGACCCAAGAGGGCCGTTCGTTAGGTCACGCTAGGGTCACGCCGGCCGTTCGGCGGAACCCGAAGAGACGGCCGCAAGCCCGTGACCAGGGCTTTCGGGAGAGCGGGCGACGAGAATCGAACTCGCGTTCTCAGCTTGGGAAGCTGATGTTCTGCCTCTGAACTACGCCCGCGGCACGCTCATCTTACCGCCGGCCAGAGCCGCCGGCGCCGCGACCGGTAGTTCACCCGGGCGAAACACCGCGGCAACGTTTCGTCTCTATGGTCGGCAGAGATGGACGTCACCATGCTCCGGTGGCCGGAGGAGGAGTCCCGGCGTAGCCGCATCAGCGAGGCGGGCGAGCCCCGGCTGCTGCTCGTGCCCGATGGCGAGGAGCCCCCTCGGGTGGCCGACTGTCTCGAAGACTGGATCAGGGTGCCGGCGGCGGAGAACGAGGTGAAGGCCCGGGTCGATGCCTTGGCGGTCAGGCGCAAGGCCCACGACCCGACGAACGGACACGACGGCCATGGGACGACCTCGGCCGGGCCCGTGCTGGACGACTTCGGCGTCCTTCGGGTCAACGGCTCCTGGGTGGCGCTGCCGCCGCTGGAGGCGCGGCTGGCCGAAGCCCTGCTGGAGCACCTCGGCGCCGTCACCAGCCGCGACTCGCTGATCCGCGCCGGCTGGCCTCGCGGCGCCCCCGGCCGCAACGCCCTGGACGTGCACGTCCTCCGGCTGCGCCGGCGGCTCACCCCCGTCGGGCTGGCCATCCGCACGGTCCGATCGCGTGGCTACCTGTTGGAGCCGGCACCTCGCTGACGGGGGGCCCTCCGGGGACCTCGTACGCTGGGGGCACTATGACGTTCGATCTGGCCACCCTCGTCCAACCCGCGACCAGCAAGATCCTGCTGGTGGTGCTCGACGGCCTGGCGGGCTACGCCACCGCCGACAGGGGCACGGAACTGGAGGAGGCCGACACCCCCAACCTCGACGCGCTGGCCGCCGCCGGCACCACCGGGATGCTCGACCCGGTGGGCCCCGGGATCACGCCGGGGTCAGGGCCGGCGCACCTGTCGCTGTTCGGCTACGACCCCTTCGACTACCACTTGGGCCGGGGCGCCCTGTCGGCCGCAGGGCTCGACGTGCATCTCAACCCTGGCGACGTGGCCGCGCGCGGCAACCTCGCCACCGTTGACGAGCGGGGCATCATCATCGACCGCCGGGCCGGGCGCCTCCCCGACCTTGAGGCCGTCGAGGTCATCCGCCGCCTGAACGAGGGCGTGTCGATCGACGGCGTCGAGGTGCTGTTCGTCCACGAGGCTCAGCACCGGGTGCTCGTCGTGCTGCGGGGCGCCGATCTCGACCCCCACGTCGACGACACCGACCCCCAGAAGAATGGCTGCCCGCCGCTGGCCCCCATGGCCCAGACGCGCGCCGCCACCCACACCGCCGGAGTCGTGGCCGAGATCGACCGTCAGGCCCGCCACGTTCTCGCCGAGCAACCCAAGGCCAACGCCATCCTCCTGCGTGGGCTGGACTCTCACCGCCAGCTGCCCACCGTCCAGGAGCGCTACGGCCTGCGGGCCGCCGCCGACGCCATCTACCCCATGTACCGGGGCATCGGCCGGCTCGTAGGCATGGACGTCATCGGTCCGCCGGTGACCATCGATGAGCAGGTCCTCCTGCTCAAGGAACACTGGGACGGCTACGACTTCTTCTTCTTCCACCACAAGGCCGCCGACTCCGCCGGCGAGGACGGGAACTACGACGCCAAGGTGGCGGCCATCGAGTCGCTCGACGCCGTCATCCCCCAGCTGATGGACATGACCCCCGACGTCATCGCCGTCACCGGCGATCACGCCACGCCCAGCCAGATGGCCGCCCACTCCTGGCACTCCGTGCCCGTTCTCGTCCACGGGGAGCTCGTGGGGCGCGACCACGTCGAGCGCTTCGGCGAGCGGTACTGCATCCAGGGTGCCCTGGGCCGGCGCCCCGCACGCGAGCTCATGCCGATCATGCTCAACGTCGCCGGCCGCCTGGCGAAGTACGGCGCTTAAATCGGGTTGAGGTTGCCGGAGCGGAAGCCCTCGAGGTCGAGCGTCACCCACCGGTAGCCAGCGGCCTTGACCGCGGCGACGACCTCGTCGCGCCGGGCCACAACTGCGGCCAAGTCGCCCACCTCGACCTCCACCCGGGCCACCTCACCGTGGTGGCGCACCCGAACCTGGCGGAACCCGAGCCGGTGCAGCGTTGCCTCCGCCCGACCGACGCCGGTGAGGGTGGTCAACGTCACGGGCGTGCCGTAGGGGATGCGCGAGGCCAGGCAGGCGGCGGCCGGCTTGTCCCACGTGCGCAGGCCCAGCTCCCGGGATGCCTGGCGCACGGCGGCCTTGGTGAAGCCGGCGTCGACCAGCGGGAACACCGCCCCCCGCTCGCCGGCGGCCTGCTGGCCCGGACGGTGGTCGCCCAGGTCGTCGACATTGACTCCCAGGACCACGGTGGCGCCTTCGGCCGCGGCCAGGGGGCCCACGGCGTCCATCAGCTCGGTCTTGCAGTGGTAGCAGCGGTCGGTGCCGTTGGCCACGTAGTCGGGACGAGCCAACTCGTCGGTGGTCACCGGCGACCAGCGCAGGCCCCACTCCTCGGCCAGCGCGGCGCAGTCGGCGGCCTCCTCCGGTGCCAGCGACGGCGAGATGGCGGTGACGGCGAGTACTCGGTCCGGCCCGAGCGTGTCGTTGGCCACCCATGCCAGGAACGCGGAGTCGGCGCCCCCGCTGAACGCGACCGCCACCCGGTCAAGCTCATGCAGCCGGCTGCGGAGGACGTCGATCACGGGTCCACCGTACCGGCGTTTCGCCTCCCAACCTCCTACTACTCGGAGGACCGGGCTCCTACCCCCGGCCGATCTCTGCCAACACTTGTTCCACCGGCGCTACCAGCCCGGTGATGAACGGACCGAACTCGGCGTAGACCGCCGAGGCCGGGTCGAACCGCATCTCGTACACGCACTGCTTCAGATCGGCGGGGTCGGCGGCGAAGAGGGTGACGCCCCACTCCCAGTCGTCGAGGCCGGTGGACCCGGTGACGAGCTGGACCACGCGGCCGGCGAACTCCCGGCCCTTGCGACCGTGGCTCTCCATCATGTCCCGGCGCTCCTCGTAGGGGAGCATGTACCAGTTGCCGGCCACGCTGCGCCGCTTGGACATGGGGTAGAAGCACACGACGTTCTTGCCCTCGGGCGGCAGCTTCGGGTGCAGGCGGGGCTCGAGGCGCTCAGGAGGCACGCCCTGGGCGTACTCGGAGACCTCGGTCATCGACAGGTACGAGTCGACCACCGCCAAGCCGGCGCCGGTGAGGTCGGCCTGGAGCCGGCGTAGCCGCCACAGGTCCGGTCCCAGGGCCATGAAACCGAGCTCCGCCTTGTGGCCGAGGACGGCGAAGGTCACCACCTGATGGTCGCGGTGTTGGGCGGCCTTGACCGCCGCGCTGACGGCCTCCCCGTCGGCTGAGGGCCCGAGGGTGCAGAACAGGTGCAGCACCCCCCAGCCCGCCGACGACGTGACCGGGTCAGCCATCAGCCGTCACAGTTCCTCGGCGCACTCCACAAGCCCGTACAACTTGGCTGCGTCAGCCGCCCGCTTGGCGTTGGACTGGGCGCCTTCCAGGGCTCGCTGAGCCCGGGGCTGGTCGTTGACGAGACGGGACTGGTGAACGTCCTGCAGCGAGAGGTACAGGTTCTCCATGGCCGCGATGAAGAGGGCAGCCCGCTGGTCGTCGTCCCTGGGGTACGGGTTCGATCGAATGCGCATCACGGCGTCTTCGACGTCCTTGGCCTGCTGCTCGGGGTTCTCCCCCAGCTGACCGATCTTGCCCTGCAAGTCGGCACAGATGGGATCGACCTGGGCGGCCCATTGCCCCTTCGCTCCGGTGAGGCGACCGTCGTCGCCTCCCGACCCACAGGCACCTACGACTGGAGCGATGAGGAGAGCGACGGCAGCGATACGGATTCTGGATGCGGTCACGGCGGGGACACTAGCGCGACACAGCGCCAGCCCAAAGGGGCCGGCGCTGCACGGGTTCAAATTGCCGGTGGCCGCGAACGCCGCCGGCCGGCGGCCCCTCCCGGCTAGCGGCCGGAAAGGAGCGGCGGCGGCCGACCGGCTTCGCCGGTCGGCCGGAGCGCCACATCCTCGCCGAGGAAGCTCTGCTTCCGAAGGCGACTAGAAGTCGCCCATGCCTCCCATGCCGTCCATCCCGCCGCCGCCGTGGCCGCCGCCGTTCTTCTCCTCCGGCTTGTCGACGATGACGCACTCGGTGGTGAGGAACAGGGCGGCGATGGACGCCGCGTTCTGCAGGGCGGACCGGGTGACCTTGGCCGCGTCGATGACGCCGGCCTTGAACAGGTCCTCGTAGTCGCCGGTGGCGGCGTTGAGGCCGGTGGGGCCGTCGAGGTTGCGCACCCGCTCGACGACGACGCCACCCTCCATGCCGGCGTTGACCGCGATCTGCTTCAGCGGCTCCTCCAGGCTGCGGGCCACGATGCGGGCCCCGGTGGCCTCGTCGCCGTGCAGGGTGAGGGCCAGCTCCAGGACCTTGGCCTGGGCACGGAGCAGGGCCACGCCACCGCCGGGCACGACGCCCTCCTCGACCGCGGCCTTGGTGGTGGACACGGCGTCCTCGATGCGGTGCTTCTTCTCACGCAGCTCGACCTCGGTGGCGGCACCGACCTTGATGATGGCGACGCCGCCGGAGAGCTTGGCCAGGCGCTCCTGGATCTTCTCCCGGTCGTAGTCGGAGTCGGTGTTCTCCATCTCGGCCTTGAGCTGGTTGACCCGGCCCTTGATCTCCTCGGCGGAGCCGGCGCCCTCGACGATGGTGGTCTCGTCCTTGGTGACGGTGACCTTGCGGGCCCGGCCCAGCATGTCCAGCGTCACGTTCTCGAGCTTGAGGCCGACGTCCTCGGTGATGACCTGGCCGCCGGTGAGGATGGCGAGGTCCTGCAGCATGGCCTTGCGGCGCTCGCCGAAGCCGGGGGCCTTGATGGCCACGGACTTGAACGTGCCCCGGATCTTGTTGACCACCAGGGTGGCCAGGGCCTCGCCCTCGACGTCCTCGGTGACGATGAGCAGGGCCTTGCCGGACTGCATGACCTTCTCGAGGACGGGCAGCAGGTCACGGACGGCGGTGATCTTCTGGCCGGCGAGGAGGATGTAGGGGTCGTCGAGGTCGGCCTCCATGCGCTCGGGGTCGGTGACGAAGTAGGGCGAGATGTAGCCCTTGTCGAGGCGCATGCCCTCGACCAGCTCCATCTCCATGCCGAAGGTCTGGGACTCCTCGACGGTGATCACGCCGTCCTTGCCCACCTTGTCGATGGCCTCGGAGATGGTGTCGCCGATCTCACGGTCGGCGGCGGAGATGGACGCCACCTGGGCGACCTGCTCCTTGGACTCGATCTCGACGGAGATGTCCTTGATGCCCTCCAGGGCCCGGACGACGGCGGCCTCGATGCCCTTCTTGAGCGACATGGGGTTGGCGCCGGCGGCCACGTTGCGGAGGCCCTCCTTCACCATGGCCCACGCCAGCACGGTGGCGGTGGTGGTGCCGTCACCGGCGACATCGTCGGTCTTCTTGGCGACTTCCTTGACCAGCTCGGCGCCGATGCGCTCGTAGGGGTCTTCGAGGTCGATCTCCTTGGCGATGGATACGCCGTCGTTGGTGATGGTGGGAGCGCCCCACTTCTTGTCCAGCACGACGTTGCGACCCTTGGGACCGAGGGTGACCCGCACGGCGTCAGCCAGCTGGTTCATCCCGTTCTCCAGGGCGCGGCGGGCGCCTTCCTCGAACGCGATCATCTTCGGCATATGTGTGCTTCCTCCTCTTTCGGCCCGGGCACCGGGCCGTTAGCACTCTCTACTGTCGAGTGCTAACCAGCAAACCACGTGTGGGGAGGATGTGCAACCGGGGCCCGGCTAGCCGCCGGCGACGGCGGGGATGATGCTCACCGTCTGGCTCGGCTCCACCGCCGTCTCCAGACCGTCGGAGAAGCGGACGTCCTCGTCGGCGACGAAGACGTTGACGAAGCGGCGTAGGGCGCCGGCGTCGTCGAAGACCCGGGCGGCGAAACCGGGGTGGGCGGCGTCGAGGGACTTGAGGACCTCGCCCACGGTGGAGCCGTCGGCCTCCACCTCGGCGGCGCCGCCGGTCAGGGAGCGGAGCTGGGTGGGGATGCGGACCGTGGCCATGCTCAGCTCTCCTGCTGTTCGAAGGCGGCGTTGAAGGCGTCCATCGTCGGCGGGATGGTGGCGGTCGGGCTGCAGACCGGCGCCACCGCCTCGATGGTCTTCAGGCCGGCGCCGGTGATGTAGGCCACCACCCGCTCGTCGCGGCGGACGACGCCCTTGGCCGCCAGGCGGCACAGGGTGGCGATGGTCACGCCGCCGGCGGTCTCGGCGAAGATGCCCTCGGTGCGGGCCAGGAGGAGCATGGCGTCGACGATCTCCTGGTCGCTCACCGCTTCCAGGCCGCCGCCGCTGCGCTTCACCTCGTCGAGGGCGTAGGGACCGTCGGCCGGGTTGCCGATGGCCAGCGACTTGGCGATGGTCTTGGGCTTCACCGGGCGGATGTAGTCGTGGCCCTCGGTGAAGGCGGTGGCCACCGGCGAGCAGCCCTCGGCCTGGGCGCCGGAGATGCGCACGTGGGGCTCCTCGTCCAGCAGCCCGACCTTGTGCAGCTCTCGGAAGCCCCGGGCGATCTTGGTCAGCTGGGAGCCGGAGGCGACGGGCACGACGACGTGGTCCGGCACTTCCCAGCCGAGCTGCTCCACCGTCTCGAAGGCCAGCGTCTTGGAGCCCTCGGCGTAGTAGGTCCGCAGGTTCACGTTCACGAACGCCCACGTGGGGTTCTCCGAGGCCAGCTCGGCGCACAGACGGTTGACGTCGTCGTAGCTGCCGTCGACGGCGATCAGGCTCGGCCCGTAGACGGCGGTGGTGACGACCTTGCCCGCCTCGAGGTCGGCGGGGATGAAGACCACGTGGCGCATCCCGGCCCGGGCGGCGTGGGCGGCGACGGAGTTGGCCAGGTTGCCGGTGGAGGCACAGGCCGCCACCTTGAACCCCATGGCCCTTGCCCTGGCCAGGGCGACGCTGACCACCCGGTCCTTGAACGAGCCGGTCGGGTTCAGGGTGTCGTTCTTCAGCCACAGCTCGCCGAGGCCGAGGTGGGCGGCCAGGCGGTCGGCCCGTACCAGCGGGGTGAAGCCGGCGCCCAGGTCGACGGCGCCGTCGTTGACCGCCGGCAGCAGGTTGGCGTAGCGCCAGATGGACGGCGGGCCGGCGGCGATGGTCTCCCGCGACGTGGCCGCGGCGATCTGCTCGTAGTCGTAGACGACCTCGAGGGGGCCGAAGCACCACTCGCAGACATGGAGCGCCTCGGCCGGGAAGGCGTGGCCGCACTCCCGGCATCGCAGGCCTTGCACGAAGCTCAATCCTGAATTCAAAGACATGCAGTCTCCTCATCGCTCCGGGCATTGGCACCTGGTCGCCCCCGAACTCTTCGGAGACGGCTGGTTGTCGCGGTTTCAGCGGGCCCGGTCCCTCGACCGCTCTGGATGAAGCACACATGATACGTCACCGCGCCAAGCCACGGATAGCCGGCACCACCACCTCGCCGACACACCCGGCGATGTCGGCCAGCACCCGTTCCGGCCCGAACCGGGCGGCGAGGGATACCACCTCCACCGACGCCGGCAGCTCGGGCAGCTCGCCGGTGAGGACGTCGCCGGCGAGCACGAGGACGGGGACGCCGGCCGCCACTGCCAATTCCACCACGCCGCCCACCGGGTTCCCGTCGAAGGACTCGGCGTCGAGGACGGCCTCACCGGTGACGACGAGGCCGGCGCCGGCGATCCGCTCCGGCAGGGACAGGGCCTCGGCCACCACGTCGAAGCCGGGGACCAACTCGGCGCCGGCCGCGGCCAGCCCTCCGGCCAGGCCGCCGGCGGCGCCCGAGCCGGCCAGCTCGGTCACGTCGACCCCGTAGTCGCGCAGGTAGACCTGGGCCAGCCGCTCGAGGCGCCGGCGCAACAGGGCGACCTGGGCCGGCGTGGCCCCCTTCTGGGGCCCGAACACCTCGGCGGCATCGACGAAGAGCGTGTCGACGTCGCAGGCGACGATCAGCTCGACGCCGGCGTGGAGCCGCCGGCGGGGGTTCAGCGCCGTCAACGCGGCAAGGCCGCCGTCGGTCGACGCCGAGCCGCCGGCACCGACGATGACCCGGCGGGCGCCGGCGTCGAGGGCGGCGGCGATCAGCTCGCCGGTGCCGGCGGTCGAGGCCCGCAGCGGGTCGTTGCCCTCCGGCCCGCCGGCGAGGGCGAGCCCGGAGACCCGGGCCACCTCCACCACCGCCGTCCCGTCGTCTCGCACCCGCCATTCGGCGGCCACCGGCTCGCCGAGCGGGCCCCGCACCGTCGCCACCCGCGCCGTGCCACCGAGGGCCTCCAGGATGCCCTCGCCGCCGCCGGCGACGGGGGCGACGTCGCAGCCGGCGCCGGCCACCGCCGCCGCTTTGGCAATGGCCGCCGCCACCTCGGACGCGGTCGCCGTCCCCCCGAAGGCGTCGGGAGCAGCGACGACAAGCACCGGATTATGTTGGCCGACAATGTGCCCTTTGCCTGGTGGCGAGGCTGACGCCCCGGTCCTCGTCGTCTCGAACCGGGGCCCTATCTCCTTCAGCTTCGGTGAGGACGGCGGCCTGGTGGCCAAGCGGGGCGGGGGCGGGCTGGTCTCGAGCCTCGGCCCGCTGGTGCGCGACATCGGGGCCACCTGGATGGCCGCGGCGCTGACCGACGCCGATGTCGAGGCGGCCAAGGAGGGGGTGATCGAGGCTGAGGGCTACCGGTTCCGTTCCCTGGCCATCGACCCGGCCAAGTACCAGATGGCCTACGACGTGGTCTCGAACGCCACCCTGTGGTTCCTGCACCACGGCCTCTTCGACCTGTCCCGGCGACCCCGGCTGGATCGCCGGTGGCGGGAAGCGTGGGACGCCTACCGCGACATCAACCACGCCTTCGCCCAAGCCATCATCGACGAGGCGCCCGAGGGGGCCATCGTCCTGGTCCAGGACTACCACCTGGCCCTGGTGGGCACGTGGCTGGCCCAGAAGCGGCGAGATCTGCGAGCCGTGCACTTCAGCCACATCCCGTTCTGCGAGCCGGGGGCGCTGCGGGTCCTGCCTTCCGATGTGGCCGAGGAGCTGCTGATCGGCATGGGCAGCCACGCGTCCTGCGGTTTCCACTCCCGGCGGTGGGCGGCCAACTACGAGGCGTGCTGCGACGAGGTGCTCGGCTTCACGCCGGCCACGTTCGTGGCACCGCTCAGTCCGCACTACGACGACATCGCCGCCCGCGCCGCCGAGGACGACTGCGTACGGGAGCAGGGGTGGGTCGACGGGGTGAAGGGCGACCGCCAGCTGATCGTGCGGGTGGACCGCATCGAGCTGTCGAAGAACCTCCTGCGGGGCTTCTGGGCCTACGACGACCTGCTGCGGACCCGCACCGAATGGCGGGGACGGGTGGTGTTCGTCGCCCTCGTCTACCCGTCGCGGGAAGGCCTGCCCGAGTACCTGGCCTACCGCCAGGAGGTGGAGTCCGTCGCCAAGGTCATCAACGAGCGGTGGGCGACGCCGGGGTGGACGCCGATCATCCTCGACACCTCCGACAACTTCCCCCGCTCGATCGCCGCCCTGACCCGCTACGACGTCCTGCTGGTCAACCCGGTGCGCGACGGTCTGAACCTGGTGGCCAAGGAGGGGCCCGTCCTCAACACCAACAACGGCGTGCTGGCCCTGAGCCGGGACGCGGGGGCGTGGGACGAGTTAGGGAGCGTCGCCCTGGAGGTCAACCCCTTCGACGTGTCGGGAACGGCCGACGTGCTGGCTACCGCGCTGACCATGGCCCCCGGCGAGCGGGCCACCCATGCCGCGGCGCTCGCCAAGCTGGCGTCGGCCCGGGTGCCCCGGCACTGGCTCGACGACATGCTGGCCGTGGCGGGCGCGTCGCACGGGCTGCCCGACGTGAACACGGTGAGAGCTACAAAAGGCCGCGCAGGATCCTGAGTGAGCCCTCCGGGCCCTCGACGACGATGTCGGCCCGGTCGAGCAGCTCCTCGGGCGCCTCGGGGCTGTCCACCCCCACCCGGAGCACGGTGGCGCCGGCCTCGGCCATGCGGTCGAGGGTGTCGAAGGCGGTGAGGTCGCCGCCGTCGTCGCCCAGGAAGCAGACCTGGCGCCGGCCCTCGGCCGCCTCGGCCAGCACCGTGCCCTTGTCCCGCTTGATCGGCGGGCGCAGCTCGAACGACATCCGCGCCGGGTGGACGACGAGCCCGGTCTCCTCCGCCCGGGCCTCGACCCAGGCTCGGGACTCCGGCGCCCGCGACGGGTCCCGGCGGTGGTGGACGGTGAGGCACAACCCCTTGCGCTCCACGCTGATGCCGGCAGGCAACGCCGCGTCGCCGGCGACGGCCACCTCCTCCACGATCTCCCGCCAGGGGGCGGCCTCCTCGATGGCCTCGATCCCCCCTCCCTCGTCCTCCACGAACTCCAACCCGTACAGGCCGGAGAGGAACACGCCCCGGCCCCCCAGGTGCTCGGCCAGGAACGACGCCGGCCGCCCGGAGATCACCCCCACCCGCCCGTAGCGTTCGGCGAGGGCGGCCAAGGCGTCGGCCACGCCGGGCAGGGGGAGGGCCGCCGCCGGGTCGTCGACGATGGCGGCCAGGGTGCCGTCGAAGTCCGTGAACACGCCCGTCCCTCCGGGGTCGTCCCGGAACGGCGCCAGCAGTTCGGTGACCGACAGTGAGGAAGCCAACTCGCCGGGAGACCCTATCGCCACGCCGGGTGCCGCTGTACGCTTCGGGCGCCGTGCGTCGACTGGCCCGTTCTTTGCTCGTCCCCGTGCTGGCGGCCGGGGTCATGACCGCCTGCGAAAAGGAGTCCGTCCACGTCGGCTTCCGTCCCGAGGCCGGCGCCAGCTACCGCTACGAGATCAAGGTCCAGTCGGTGACGACCACCGTCCTGGGCGACGAAGCACCCGACCGGGCTATCGACGAGGTCACGCTGGAGTCCCTCGACACGGTGCTGGCCGCCGGGGCCGAGGAGGTCAAGGTCCAAGTCGTGCTGCGCCGGGCCGGGTCGCCCGAGCGCACCTTCCACGTACGCTTCGACCGGGGCCACCAGCTGGCCGGCGTGGATCTGGTCGACGGCCTGCCGCCGGAGGTGCTCGGGCCGGTGGGGCTGCCGGCGTTCATGCCCGCCGCCGCCACCGCCCCGCCGGACCGGGCCCTCACGCCGGGCGAGAAGTGGAAGATCGACGCCACTCCCACCGTGCCGGGCGCCGGCAGCCAGGTGCGGCTCGAGGGCACCGGACGCCTGGTCAAGGTGACGACCATGGGCGGGCGCAAGGTGGCGGCCATCAAGGCCGAGACCAGCGTGCCCCTGGCCACGACGACCCAGCTGGAGGGGGCGACCGTCACCATCAGCGGCACGGAACGGACCGAGAGCACGGCCAACCGGGCCCTGGCCGACGGGGTGGTGGAGGAGGCCAACTCCGTCACCCGCGGCACCTACGACCTGACGCTGTCGCCGGCCGGCGCCGGCGCCCCTGTGCGGGGATCGATGCAGGTCGAGATCCGGGCCCAGACCAAGCGCCTGCCCGACGGGGCGAAGAAGCAGTAGCCGGCTACGGCCGGCGGGTGGTGGTCGTCGCCCCCGGCGCCGTGGTGGCGGTGGACACGTCGGTGCCCAGGATCACCAGGAGCTTGGCATCCCCGATGTCGGCGGCGGCGACGGGCGGGGAGGCGAGGCGGGTGATCACGGTGGCCGGCAGGGACAGGACGCCGGCCAGCTCGCGGGCTTCGGCCTCGTAGCCCTCGGCGTACTGGATCGCCGTCCTCTCCACCCCCGTGGTGGCGTCGGTGGGGGTGGCGATGTTGGTGTAACCCCGCTCCCGCAAGGAGTTGGTGGTCGACGCCCCCAGCCCTCGCACGCCGGCGCCGTTGGCCACGAGCACCCTCACCTCCGCCTTGGGGCGGGCCCGCCCTGCCGTGGTGGTGGTCTGGGGAACGGTGGTCAGCCCCACCGGGCGGGTGGTGCTGGTGATCTCGTCGTCGTCGTCTGGGATGGACGTGGCCGAGACCTGGCCGCTGGGGACGCTCGGGGTGTCGAACTGCTGCAGGAGGACGATGCCGAGGATGACGGCGACGGCGAGCAGGAGGGCACCTCGGGCGCCGGCGCTCCCCGCCGGGCCGCCGGCGCCGCCGGCGGGCTGGCGCGGTGGCCGGCCCGGGATGCCCCTCCGCTGACTCATGAGATCACCGGCCGCGAGGCTGCACGGCGCGGCCACCCTCGATGCGGGCCCGCCGGCGGTTGGAGCGCATCTTGCGCAGGCGCCGGACCACCAGAGGATCGTAGACGGCGGCGTCCGGCGACCCGATCAGCGCGGACAGGAGTTGGTAGTACCGGGCCGGCGACAGACCGATGCGGGCCTGGATCGCCGCCGCCTTGGGGCCTGCACGCCCCGCTCCCTCGGGCCGCTCGGGCCCTGCATGCCCCGCTCCGTCGGGCCGCTCGGGCCCTGGCTCCGACCACCACGTGCGTTCGAAGTCGAGGATCGCACGCTCACGGTCGGTCAGAGGCATCCGAGCCAGGCTGCCCGCATCTGGCACCCAGGTCAAGGACCCCCGGCTACCGTGTCTGCAACGCCGGTGTGGCGCAGTCCGGTAGCGCAGGCGACTTGTAATCGTCAGGCCGTCGGTTCGAATCCGACCACCGGCTCCAGTCTCACGGAGCGTCAGGCCGCGGGCACGCTGTGGGCGATCGTGGCTTCGGCCAGATGGCCCTCCAGCTTGCGCTTGATGCGCTGGAGGGCGTTGTCGACCGCCTTCACGTGACGGCCCAGCCGGTCACCGATCTCCTGGTAGGAGCAGCCGTCGAGGTGGAGGCGGAGCACGTCGACCTCCAGGTTGGACAGCATGGCGGCCAGGGCGGCCCGCATGGCGGCCTGGCCCTCCAGGCTGACCACCTCGTCGGCCGGGTCGGGCACCCGCTGGTCGAACAGTTCCTCGACCAACCGCTCCGACGGGTCGTCGATCACCCGCAGGCCCCACAGGGAGACGTAGCGGTTCAGGGGCTGGTGCTTCTGCCGGCACGCCCCCTTGATGGCGGTCATGATCTGGCGGGTCACGCACAGGTCGGCGAAGGCCCGGAACGACGACTGGCCGTGGCGGAAGTCGCGGATGGCCTTGAACAGGCCGATCATCGCCTCCTGCTGGAGATCGTCGTTGTCGCCGCCGGCGAGGAAGTAGCCCCGGGCCTTGGCGCCGGCGAAGCGCCGGTAGCGCTCGAGTAGCAGGTCGAGCGCCTCGACATCACCCTCGTGGAAGAGGCGCACCAGCATCTCGTCCGAGACGTCGGAGGAGATGGCGCTGGACTGGGGCATCCGGGCTCCTGGCTACTGCGAGAGCGTGGCGTTCGACGGGGTGTCAGTAGATGAGAAGTGACTACAGCGAGTTGCCACTTTCTAGTCACGGGATCCCCGTGTGTCAACGGCCTCCCAACCAGAAACCTCGCCTCTCAGCGTCGCCGGCTGACCTCGAACAGCGCGAGGGCGCCGGCGGCGCTGACGTTGAGCGACGCCAGCCGCCCCCTCATCGGGATGCTGGCGACCAGGTCGCAGCGGGCCCGCACCAGGCGGGACAGGCCGGTGCCCTCGGCCCCGACGACGACCACGATGGGCTCGTCGGCGACCGGGAGGCCGTCGAAGAGCGACTGGGTGCCGTCGCCGGACAGGCCCACCACCCAGCACCCCAGCTCCTTGGCCCGGGCCAGGGCGGCGGGCATGCCGGCGACGAGGGCCAGCGGGACGTGCTCGATGGCGCCGGCCGCAGCCTTGGCGACCGTGGGGGTGACGTGGACGGCCCGGTGGCGGGCCAGCACCGCCCCGGTGGCGCCGGCGGCCTCGGCGCTGCGCAGGAGGGCGCCCAGGTTGTGGGGGTCGGTCACCCCGTCGACGGCGAGGAGGAACGGCTTCGGGCCGGCGCCGGCGGGGGGACGGCACAGGTCGTCGAAGTCGGCCTCCGGAAGCGGCCTGGCGTGGGCCAGCACGCCCTGGGGGGCGTCGGTGGCCGCCTCGGCGTCCAGCCGGCTCCGGCTGACCCGCTTGAGAGGCACCCGGGCCCCGCTGGCCAGCGTCTGGATGCGCTCCAGGATCGGCGCCGGCTGCAGGTCCTGCGCCATCCACACGTCGGTCACCGCCCGCCGGCCGGCGGCGAGCAGCTCGGCCACGGCCTGGCGCCCCTCGACCTGCTCGCCCCCTAACTCGGTTCGACGAGGGCGACCGCCCAACACGCCACCCCCTCTCCCCTTCCGACGGCGCCCAGGCCCTCGGCCCGGGTGGCCTTCACGCTGACGTCCGCCCCGACCACCCGGACCAGGTTGGCGACCATCTGGGCGCGGTGGGGCGCCAGCTTGGGCGCCTCCAGGAGGACGGTGCAGTCGACGTTGCCCACCGACCAGCCGGCGCCGGCCAGCAGTTCGACCACGCCGGCCAGGATGGCCAGGCTGTCGGCGCCGGCCCACGCCGGGTCGGTGTCGGGGAAGTGCTGGCCCAGGTCGCCCAAGCCGCCGGCGCCGAGGAGGGCGTCGGCGACGGCATGGGCCACGACGTCGGCGTCGCTGTGACCGGCGAGGCCGCGCTCCCCGCCGAGGTGGACGCCGCCCAGCACCAGCCGGCGGGCGGGGTCGTCACTGAAGGGGTGGACGTCGAAGCCGAGCCCGACTCTCAAGCGAGATCTGTTCTCAGCGTGATCTTGGTGTTGGCGGGGTCGCCGGGCACGACCATGACCCGCCCGCCGGCCGCCTCCACCAAGGCGGCGTCGTCGGTGGCCTCGCCGCCGCCGGCGTGGGCCTTGCGGAGGGCGGCGGCGGCGAAGGCCTGAGGCGTCTGCACCGCCACCAGCTCGTCGCGGTTCAGCGTGCCCAGCACCCGCCCGCCGGCCACCCGCTTGACGGTGTCGGCGATGGGGACACCGGGGATGGCGGCGTCGGCGCCGGCCCGCACGCAGGCCACCACCGCCTCGAACAGCGCCGGCGGGGCGAAGGGCCGGGCCGCGTCGTGGACCACCACCACATCGGCGCCGGGCGGAACGGCGCCGAGGCCGGCCCGCACGGACTCCGAGCGGGTGGCGCCGCCGGCCACGACCACGTCGGCGGCCGGCGCCTCGTCCTCCAGGTGGGCGGGCGGCACGACGAGGACGACGCCGTCGGCCACCGAGCGGCTGGCCACCAGCGCCCAATCCACGACTCGCCGGCCTTCGAGCTCGGCGAACTGCTTGGGGCCCCCGAAGCGCGAGCCTCTCCCCGCGGCCACCACGATGGCCCAGACGGTCACCGCTGGTTAGGGAAGCGCCTCGTCGAGCTTCTTCTCGGCCTCTTCCTCGGTGACGCTCAGGGCGAAGGTCAGCTCCGACACCAGGATCTGGCGGGCCTTGGTCAGCATCCGCTTCTCGCCCGCGGAGAGGCCCTTGTCCTTCTCCCGGATCGAGAGGTTCCGCACCACTTCGGCCACCTGGTAGATGTCGCCCGACTTCAGCTTCTCGACGTGGTTCTTGAAGCGGCGGGACCAGTTGGTCGGCATGCGCGCCTCCTTCTTGCGAAGAACGGCGAACACCTCCTCGACCTCTTCGTCGTTGATGACCTCGCGCAGACCGACCTCGTCGGTGTTGTCCGCCGGCACCATGAGGGTGAGGTCGCCATAGGCCAGGCGCAGGACGAGGTACTCACGGTCGGCCCCGAAGGCATCGCGCCGTTCGCGCCGTTCGATCACCGCCGCACCGTGATGGGGGTAGACGACCTTGTCACCTACATCGAAGGCCATACAACTCCCGGTTAGACGAGCGGAGGACCACTCCAGAGTGCCAGGAATCGCCTGGCTCTGCCAGCAGGCGGCCTTCGGCCGCCACCCAGCGTGGTGGGCGGCGGCGCCGCGCGGCGGTCCGAGCGGCGTGAGCCCGAAGGGGTTGCGCCGGTCGCCGAGGGCACGGCCGCCGGCGTGAGCCCGAAGGGGTTGCGCCGGTCGCCGAGGGCACGGCCGCCGGCGTGAGCCCGAAGGGGTTGCGCCGGTCGCCGAGGGCACGGCCGAAGGCCTTGTGCCATCGGAACCAGAGAGACGGCGACCGAAGGTCGCACCACGCCTTTCACGACGGCGGTCGAAGGCCGCCGAGGGCACGGCCGAAGGCCTTGTGCCATCGGAACCAGAGAGACGGCGACCGAAGGTCGCACCACGCCTTTCACGACGGCGGCCGAAGGCCGCGTCTAGAAGCGGTCGAAGCCGGTGCCTTCGGCCACGCGGAGGAGGTTCTCCTTGATGGCCCGGGCCCGGGCGGCGCCGACCCCGTCGACCTCGTCGAGGTCCTTGACGTCGGCGTCGAGGATCTTGTCGAGGGTGCCGAAGCGGGCCACGATGGCCTCGATCACCGCCTCCGGCATGCGGGGGATGCGGTGCAGCAGGCGGTACCCCTTGGGTTGGAGCGGGAAGTCGAGCTCCGAGCCGCTGGAGGGGAGGTGGAGGACCGACGTCACCGCCCGCAGGTCGAGGATCTCCTCAGTGGTGAGCTGGGACAGCGCCTCCATGGCCTCTGCCAGGTTCCACTTCTCGCCCATGTGGGAGTAGTCCTGGATCACCAGGCGGCGGTCGTCCTCCACGCCGCCCATCAGCTCTTCGAGCTGGAGGCGGACGAGGCGGCCGTCGGTGCCGGCCTCGATGATGTAACCGCTGATCTCCTCGGCGATGCGGCGCACCATCTCGGTGCGCTGCAGGACGGTGACCACGTCTCGCACCGTCACCAGGTTCTCGACCTCGAGGGCGGTCAGGGTGCCGGCGACGGCGTCGAGGCGGTTCTTGTACCGCTCCAGGGTCTGCAGGGCCTGGTTGGCCCGGTTGAGGAGCCTGGCCGTCAGCTCGAGCGGGTGCTTGATGGGGCCGTAGTAGACGGCGATGACCGAGAGGTCCTCGGACACCGAGATCACCGGGACGGCGATCGAGCGGGCCACCCGCTCGGCGGTGCGGTGGCGGGTGCCGGTCTCCGACGTGGGCACGTTGGGATTGGGCACCAGGTGGACGTTGGCCCGGGCGATGCGGCTGGCGTCGGGCGCCAGGATGATGGCGCCGTCCATCTTCGCCAGCTCCGACAGGCGCTGGGGGCTGAACTCGGCGTCGAGCAGGAACCCGCCCGAGCAGATGGCGAGGACTTCCGGGCCGTCGCCGACCACGATGAGGCCGCCCATGTTGGCCTGCAGGATCCGGTCGAGCCCCTCGCGCAGGGGCTGCCCGGGGGCGACCATCGTCAGCGCATCGGTGATCGCATAATCACGCCGAGACGGCACGCGAAAATCCTACCGGTTTGTCGCCGACGGGAAGGCCGGCCATGGTCAGGGCCTCCAGGAGGGTCGACGCCCGGACGACCTCGAAACCGGGTGGTGGCTGTGGGGCCGACGCCGGCACGATGGCGCGGCGAAAGCCGAGCCGGGCCGCCTCGGCCAGGCGCCGGCCGGTCTGGCCCACCTGGCGCAGCTCCCCGCACAGCCCGATCTCGCCGCAGGCGACGAGATCGGCGGGCAGCGGCCGGTCGACGACCGAGGACGCCAAGGCCAGGGCCAGGGCGAGGTCGGCACCCGGCTCGGCGATGCGGACGCCACCGACGGCCAGGGCGTACACGTCGGCCCCGCTGGTCAGGACCTTGGCCCGTTCTTCGAGGACGGCGCAGATCATGGCCAGGCGGCCGGCGTCGAGCCCCTGAGCCGAGCGGCGGGGCATGCTGAGCGGCGACTTGGACACCAACGCCTGCAGCTCGATGGTGAGCGGGCGGTGCCCCTCCAGGGTGGGCACCACCGCCGAGCCGGGGGCATGGGCCTGGCGGTCGGAGAGGAACAGCCGGCCGGGGTCGGGCACGCCCGCCAGGCCGTCGTCGGTCATCTCAAACAGGCCGAGCTCACTGGTGGGACCGAAGCGGTGCTTCACCGCCCGCAGCAGGCGCAGGGCGTGGTGGCGCTCGCCTTCGAAGGAGAGGACGGTGTCGACGACGTGCTCCAGCACCCGGGGGCCGGCGAGGGCACCGTCCTTGGTGACGTGGCCGACGATGACCGTGGCCCGGCCGCCGTCCTTCGCCGCCCGCACCAGGCGGTGGGCGCACTCCCGTACCTGGGCCACCGAACCGGGTGCGGAGGCCAGCTCAGGATCGAAGACGGTCTGGATGGAGTCGACGACGAGGACGTCGGGCTGCACGTCGGCGGCGTGGGCCAGGATGGCCGAGAGGTCGGTCTCGGCGACGAGCCACAGCTTGGGGTAGAGGGCGCCGAGGCGGGCGGCGCGCATGCGGACCTGCTGGGCCGACTCCTCGGCGCAGGCCAGCAGGCAGGTGATGCCCTGCTTGGCCAAAGCGGCCAGGGCCTGGAGGAGGAGGGTCGACTTGCCGATCCCCGGCTCCCCCCCGAGCAGGGTGACGGAGCCGGCGACCAGCCCGCCGCCGAGCACCCGGTCGAGCTCACCGATGCCGACGGGCCGGGGCGCCCAGCCCTCGCTCTCGACGTCGGCGATGGGGACCACCCGGCTGGGACCGACCAGGGCGGCGTTGGCCGGCGTGGCCGGAGCCAGCCGCTCCTCCACGATGGTGTTCCACGCCCCGCAGCCGGCGCAGCGGCCGGTCCACTGCGGGCCCTCGGCGCCGCACTCGGCGCAGCGGTAGGTCGATCTGATCTTCGCCATCGGGTGGGACCCTACCGAGCGGCTACGACACTCCGGTGGGATCTGCGCCGGCGGACGAGCAGGACGAGCAGCACGCTGGCCAGGAGGAGGGCGCCTCCGGCGGCGATGATCAGCCGGGGGTCGATCTGGAAGGCCTCGCTGGACGCCTCCAGCTGAACGGTCTGCGCCAGGTCGGGGGCCCAGAGGGCCCGGCCGCCCTCACGGGCCGGGGCGTTGGTCTTCACCTCACCGGGCAGGCCGGCGGTCACCCGGACGTCGAGCTGGTCGCCGAAGCGCCGGCGCAGGCCCTCGACGTCGAGCCCGAGGTCCACGTCGGCCAGCGCGGCGGCGAGCTCGGGGTCCGACAGGCCGCTCAGGCCGGCGGCGAGGTCGACAGTGCCGGTGAAGGTGATCTTGCTCTTCGTCAGCGACTTCGTGCGCTCGACCCGGAAGCCCCGGAACGGCCCGTCCGGACCGTTGAGCTCGGCGACGATCGCCGGCACCTGCTCCGGCTCGGTGAAGCGCTTGGCCGCCCGGATCCACGTCATCCCGTCGCCCTCCTTGCGGGGCGGGTCGACCTGCCAGCCGGCGGCCCGCACGTCGTCGAGGCGGAGGGCGGTGGCCAGGTCGCCGACCTCCTTGACCGCGTCGTCGTCCAGCCCCAGGCCGGCGACCACCCGCCCGGTGCCGTCGCGGTACACGTCGACGCCGGCGGTCAGGGTGACCTGGCAGGCGGCCGTCGCCCAGGCCAGGACGACGATGAGCAGGGGCAGGAGCCGGCGCATGTGAGCCAGGACCGTAGTGGCGGACAGACGCCGTCCGGAGCCGTCAGCGCCGGCGGGTGCCCACCACGCCGGCGGTGGCGATGGCGGCCGCCAGCAGGGCGGCGAGGGCGATGAGCGCCGGCACCGTGCGGGACCCGGCGGGCTCGTCGAGCGGTACGGGGGCCCGGACCGGGGCGTGACGCGACGAACTGGTGACGTTTCCGGGGGCCGGAGGCCCCGGATTCGTCACCAGTTCGGAGTAGTGAGCTAGTCGGCGGGGCCGGTCTCGGCCAGCTCGACCGGGGGCGGCTCGATGCCCTCGATGGTGCGGAAGACGATCTCGCCGTCTTCGACGTCGACGATGATGGTCTCGCCGGCCCGGAACTCCTTCCAGAGGATCCGCTCCGACATCTTGTCCTCCACCATGCGCTGGAGGGCACGGCGCAGGGGCCGGGCGCCCAGGGTGGGGTCGTAGCCCTTCTCGGCCAGCAGCAGCTTGGCCGCGTCGGTCAGCTCCAGGGTGAGGCCCTGGCTGGCCAGCTGGTCCTTGAGCCGCTTGCTCATGAGGTCGACGATCTGGGTGACCTCTTCGCGGCTGAGCTCGTGGAACACGATGGTGTCGTCGATCCGGTTCAGGAACTCGGGGCGGAAGTGCTGCTTGAGCGCCTCGGCCACCTTCTCCTTCATCTTCTCGTACGTCACCGCCTCACTCGACTTCTGGAAGCCGATGGAGGCCTTCCGCAGGTCGGCGGTGCCAAGGTTGGAGGTCATGATGATCACGGTGTTCTTGAAGTCCACCGTGCGGCCCTGGGCGTCGGTGAGGCGCCCGTCCTCCAGGATCTGGAGCAGGGCGTTGAAGACATCGGGGTGGGCCTTCTCGATCTCGTCGAAGAGCACCACGGAGAACGGCTTGCGGCGGACGGCCTCGGTCAGCTGGCCGCCTTCCTCGTAGCCGACGTAGCCCGGAGGCGAGCCGACCAGACGGGAAACCGTGTGCTTCTCCATGTACTCGGACATGTCGAGCTGGATGAGGTGGCTCTCGTCGCCGAACAGGAACTCGGCCAGCGTCTTGGCCAGCTCGGTCTTGCCCACGCCGGAGGGGCCCAGGAAGATGAAGGAGCCCGACGGCCGCTTGGGGTCCTTGAGGCCGGCCCGGGTGCGGCGGATGGCCTGGGAGACGGCCTTGATGGCGTCCTGCTGGCTGATGACCCGCTTGTGCAGCTCCTCCTCCATGCGCAGGAGCTTGGCCGTCTCCTCCTCGGTGAGCTTGTAGACGGGGATGCCCGTCCACAGGGCCAGCACCTCGGCGATGCCTTCCTCGTCGACCTCGTCGAAGAGGTCGATGCCCTCGGCCTTCCACTCCGCTTCCTTGACCTTCTTGCGCTCCTCGAGCGCCTTCTCCTGGTCGCGGAGCTTGGCCGCCTGCTCGAACTTCTGGTTCTCGATGGCCTGCTCCTTCTCCTTGCGGACGCGGGACAGGTCGTTCTCGAGCTCCTTGTAGTCCGGCGGCGTCTTCATCCGGCGCATCACCATGCGGGAGCCGGCCTCGTCGATGAGGTCGATGGCCTTGTCGGGGAGGTGGCGGTCGGAGATGTAGCGGTCGGAGAGGTTGGCGGCGGCGACGATGGCCTGGTCGGTGATGGTCACCCGGTGGTGGGCTTCGTAGCGGTCGCGGATGCCCCGGAGGATCTCGATGGTGTGGGCCACGGTGGGCTCCTCCACCTTGATGGGCTGGAAGCGGCGCTCGAGGGCGGCGTCCTTCTCCAGGTGCTTGCGGTACTCGTCCAGCGTGGTGGCGCCGATGGTCTGCAGCTCGCCCCGGGCCAGCATGGGCTTGAGGATGGAGGCGGCGTCGATGGCCCCCTCGGCGGCGCCGGCGCCCACCAGGGTGTGGAGCTCGTCGATGAAGAGGATGATGTCGCCCCGCGTCCGGATCTCCTTGAGCACCTTCTTGAGGCGCTCCTCGAAGTCGCCGCGGTAGCGGGAGCCGGCGACCAGGGCGCCGAGGTCGAGGGTGTAGAGCTGCTTGCCCTTCAGGGTGTCGGGCACGGTGTTGGCCACGATCTGCTGGGACAGGCCCTCGACGATGGCGGTCTTGCCCACGCCGGGCTCACCGATGAGGACGGGGTTGTTCTTGGTGCGGCGGGACAGCACCTGCATGACCCGCTCGATCTCGCGCTCGCGGCCGATGACCGGGTCGAGCTTCTTCTCCCGGGCCAGCTGGGTGAGGTTGCGGCCGAACTGGTCGAGGACCAGGGACCCGGCCGGGGTGGCCTCGCCGGCGGGGCCGCCGGAGGTGGCGCCCTCCTTGCCCGCGTAGCCGGAGAGGAGCTGGATGACCTGCTGGCGCACCCGGCTCAGGTCGGCACCCAGCTTGACCAGCACCTGGGCGGCGACGCCCTCGCCCTCACGGATGAGGCCGAGGAGGATGTGCTCGGTGCCGATGTAGTTGTGGCCGAGCTGGAGGGCCTCACGGAGCGAGAGCTCGAGGACCTTCTTGGCGCGCGGAGTAAACGGGATGTGCCCCGATGGGGACGAACCACCCTGCCCGATGATCTCCTCGACCTGGGTGCGCACTGCCTCCAGGGAGATACCGAGCTGCTCGAGGGCCTTGGCGGCGACCCCCTCGCCCTCGTGGATGAGCCCGAGCAGGATGTGCTCGGTGCCGATGTAGTTGTGGTTGAGGAGGCGTGCCTCCTCTTGGGCCAGCACCACGACACGGCGGGCTCGGTCTGTAAATCGTTCGAACAAGGTGAACCCCCTAACGGGGACGGCGGGCTCTTGACGTCAGTGTAGTGGTGCCCGCAAGAAAACGAACACTCAGCACCCTCGCCTGATTCCTCTCATTCCAACCATTTGACGTAGCGTCGGGCCGTGGTCAGCCTCGCCCCGCTGCTCTCCCTGCCCTGCCTGGAAGACGATCTGGCCAGGGTCGAGAAGGCCCTGCTGGCCAATGTGAAGACCGGGGACCCCTTTTTGGCCGAGGTGGCGTCGCACCTCATCACCGCCGGCGGCAAGCGCCTGCGGCCGGCGCTGGCGGTGGCGGTGGGCGAGCTGGGCGGGGGGCCGGCGGACGACGACGTCATCATGGGAGCCGTCGCCGTGGAGCTGGTCCACCTGGGGTCGCTCTACCACGACGACGTCATGGACGAGGCCCGTACCCGGCGCAACGTCGACTCGGTGAACGCCCGCTGGGGGAACCTGGTGGCCATCCTGGCCGGCGACTTCCTGCTGGCCCGGGCCTCGGAGATCGCCGCCTCACTGGGGACCGAGGTGGCCGGGCTCCTGGCCGCGACCATCGGCCGGCTGTGCGAGGGCCAGGTGCGCGAGCTGGCCCAGACCTTCGACGTGACCCGCTCCGAGGAGTCCTACCTCATCTCCATCGCCGGCAAGACGGCAGCCCTCATGGCCACCGCCTGCCGGGTGGGCGCCATCACCGCCGGCATCGACCGCCCGGGGATCGAGGCGCTCACCGCCTACGGCGAGCAGGTGGGGATGGTGTTCCAGATCGTCGACGACATCCTCGACGTGGTCGCCACCGACGAGGAGCTGGGCAAGCCGGCCGGAAACGACCTGGTGGAGGGCGTCTACACCCTGCCGGTCATCCGGGCACTGGCGTCGTCGCAGTCCTCCGAGGAGCTGCGCCGGCTCCTGGGCTCGCCGCTGGAGCGCGACGAGGTCGACGTCGTCCGCGGCATCGTCCGCTCCAACGGAGCGGTGGGGGCGGCGATCGACGTGGCCCGCCGCTACGCCGGCGAGTCGGCGGCGGCGCTGGAGGGGGTGCCCGCCGGCGGCGAGGGCGGCGAGGCGGTCATGGCCGCCCTGGCGTCCCTGGGCGACCATCTGATCGAGAACATCCCCCGCCACGCTTGAGCATTTGTCACGGTAGAGCCGTGACAAATGCTCACGACTCCGGGCGCAGCGTGGGGAAGAGGATGACGTCGCGGATGTTGGGGGCGTCGGCGAGGAGCATGACCAGGCGGTCGATGCCGATGCCGAGGCCGGCGGTGGGGGGAAGGCCGTACTCGAGGGCCCGCACGTAGTCCTCGTCCACCGACATGGCCTCCTCGTCGCCGGCGGCCTTGTCGGCGGCCTGGGCCTCGAAGTTGGCCCGCTGGACGTCGGGGTCGGTGAGCTCGCTGAAGGCGTTGCCCAGCTCCCGGCCGGCGACGATGGGCTCGAAGCGTTCGACGTAGCCGGGCTTGGACCGGTGGGGCCGGGCCAGGGGCGACACCTCCTGGGGGTAGTCGCACACGAAGACCGGCCCCCAGATCTCGGCCTCGGTGGTCTTTTCGTAGATCTCCAGGACCAGCTTGCCCGGCCCCCACCCCGGCTTGAGGCTCACCCGGCACTGCTTGGCGACGGCCCGGAGAGCCTCCACCGGCATGGCCACGTCGACCTCCACGCCGGCGTGCTCGGCGATGAGCTCGACCATGGTGGCCCGGCGCCACGGCGGCGTGAGGTCCAGGTCGCGCCCGCCGTAGGTCAGCTTGGTGGTGCCGCACAGCTCCTGGGCCAGCCCCGACACGAGCTCCTCGGTGAGCACCATGGCGTCGGTGTAGTCGGCGTAGGCCCAGTACAGCTCCAGCATGGTGAACTCGGGGTTGTGGCGGGGCGAGATGCCCTCGTTGCGGAACACCCGCCCGATCTCATAGACCCGCTCCAGGCCGCCGGCCACCAGCCGCTTCAGGTACAGCTCCGGGGCGATGCGCAGGTAGAGGTCCTGGTCCAGGGCGTTGTGGTGGGTGACGAACGGCTTGGCCGTGGCCCCGCCCTGGACGGCGTGGAGCAGCGGCGTCTCCACCTCAAGGAACCCCCGCTCCTCCAGGAACCGCCGGGTGAGGCTGACGACCTTGCTGCGGAGGATGAAGGTGTTGCGGGCCTCCTCGTTGACCCACAGGTCGACGTAGCGCTGGCGGTAGCGGGTATCGACGTCGACCAGGCCGTGCCACTTGTCGGGGAACTGGCGGCGGGCCTCGGCCAGGACGCACCAGTCGTCGACCCGGACCGAGAGCTCGCCCCGGCGGGTGCGCATGACCGTGCCGGTGACGCCGATCCAGTCGCCCAGCGACAGGGAGCAGAACTCGTCGAACCGGGGGGTCGCCTGCACGCCGGCGAACAGTTGGATGCGGCCCGTGGGGTCGACCAGGGTGGCGAAGGCCACCTTGCCCTGGACCCGCCGCAGCAGCATGCGGCCGGCGACAGAGGCGACCTCCTCGGTCTCCGCCCCGTCGGCCAGCTCGGCGTGGCGCTCGTGGAGCTCGCCGGCGGTGGCGGTGCGGTCGAACCGGTACGGGATGGTCACGTGCTGTTCATAGCGTGGATCAGCCGCAGCCCACGAAGGGTCAGCCACGGCTCGTGGTGCTGGATCGTCGCCGAGATGGGTGTGATCAGCTCGGCCAGGCCGCCGGTGGACACCACGGTGCACGGCCCCAGCTCGGCCTGGAAGCGGGTGACCAGGCCGTCGACGGCGGCGGTGTACCCGTACAGCACCCCCGACTGGACCGACTCGGTGGTGGTCTTGCCGATGACTCGGCGGGGCTTGGCCAGCTCGACCCACGACAGGGCCGCGGCCCGGGCGAACAGGGCGTCGAGGCTGATCTCGATCCCGGGCAGGATGGCACCGCCCAGGTACTCGCCCTTGGCCGAGATGGCGTCGACGGTGGTGGCGGTGCCGAAGTCGACCATGATCGTCGGTCCGCCGTGGCGCTCGAAGGCGGCGAGGGCGTTGGCGATGCGGTCGGGGCCGACCTGGCGAGGGTTCTCGTAGAGGATCGGCATGCCGGTGCGGGTGCCCGGCTCCAGGACGACAGGGGCCACCCGCAGGTAGCGCTCGGCCAGGGTGCGCAGGACGGCGGTCAGGCGGGGGACGGTGGAGGAGACCACCATGCCGTTCACCTGGGAGAACGTTGCCCCGTGCTGGGCCAGGAACTGGCTGAGGAGGAGGGCGTGCTCGTCGGAGGTGCGGCTGGCATTGGTGGCGATACGCCAGTGGTCGACGAGCTCGTCGCCGGCGAACAGCCCGAGGACGGTATGGGTGTTGCCGGCGTCGACGGCGATCAGCATCAGCTGATCGTGAGATCCAGGCCGATGTCGAGGATCGGCGCCGAGTGGGTCAGGGCGCCGATGGCGATGAGGTCGGCGCCGGTGGCGGCGTAGGCGTCGACGTTGCCGAGGGTCACTCCCCCGCTCACCTCGACCAGGCAGCGCTTGCCCACCATCTCGACACACTCGTGAACCTCAGCCGGCAGCATGTTGTCGAGCAGGACCATGTCGGCGCCGGCGGCGAGGGCCTGCTCCAGCTGGTCGATGTCGTCGCACTCGACCTGGACCGTGCGCCCCGGCCACTGCCGGCGGGCCGCAGCCACGGCGGCGCCGACGGTGAGGCCGGCGAGGTGGTTGTCCTTGACCAGGATTCCATCGGACAGGTTGCCCCGGTGGTTCACGCCTCCGCCGGCCCGCACGGCGGCCTTCTCCAGGGCCCGGAGGCCCGGCGTGGTCTTGCGGGTGTCGCGGATGGCGCACCGGCCGGCGGCGATGTCGACATAGCGGCGGGTCAGGGTGGCGATGCCCGACAGGTGGGACAGGAAGTTGAGGGCGGTGCGCTCCGCGGTCAGCACGGAGGCGAGGGGGCCCACGACCCGCGCCACGGCGTCGCCGGCCCGCACCCGGTCGCCGTCGGAGGACGTCCACGCCACCGCGATGCGGGTGTCGACCTGTCCGAAGGCCTCGTGGGCCGCGTCGCAGCCGGCCAGCACCCCGTCGTGGCGGGGGACGATGACGGCGTCGCCGGTGGCCCTGGGGGGTAGCAGCGAGGCGGTGAGGTCGCCGAGGGCGCCGATGTCCTCCTTGAGGGCGTTGGCCACGAGCTCCTGCAGGCTCAAGAGAGCACCAGCCGGCGGGCGAAGGTGGGTGAGGTCTCCGGGAAGTCGGTGCGGGTGTGGCAGCCCCGGCTCTCCTCCCGGGCGATGGCGGCGGCCACCAGGCCGGCGCCGACGGTGGCCAGGTTGCGGACCTCGCACACCTCCACCCGGTCGGCTTCCTCGGGCATCGCCAGCTCGACCCGATCGAGCGATGCTGCATCCCGCACCACGCCGGCGCCGGCGGTCATGGCGTGCTGGATCCGCTCCCTGGCCTTGGCCACATCTTCCGTTTTGGCTGCATTTGGCCGCGCATACGCGGCCAACTGCAGCCAGTTGGAGGGGCGCATGGCGCCGGTTTCCTCGCAGCCGTCCTTGCCGGCGGCGATGGCCTCGACCACCCGGGCGGCGAAGACCATGCCCTCCAGCAGTGAGTTGGACGCCAGCCGGTTGGCGCCGTGGACGCCGGCGCACGCCACCTCGCCGGCGGCCCAGAGGCCGGGCAGCGACGAGGCGCCGTCGAGGTCGGTGAGGACACCGCCGATGCAGTAGTGGGCGGCGGGGGCGATGGGCAGCCAGTCGGCGGCGGGGTCGAGGCCGGCGCCGGCCAGGGCGGCGGCGATGGTGGGAAACCGCTCGCCAAAACGCTCCAGGCCGGTGGCGTCGAGCCACAGGTGCTCGACGCCCTGGGCCAGCATGCGGGCGGCCATGGCCCGGGACACCACGTCGCGGGGCAGCAGCTCGTCGACGAAACGCTCCCCCTCCGCGTCGCGCAGCAGGGCTCCGTGGCCGCGGAGGGCCTCCGACAGCAGCGGGCGGGGCATCTGGGGGTGGTGCAGGGCGGTGGGGTGGAACTGGACGAACTCCAGG
>Ga0247713_1000259_pt1 | contig 36466 bp, 39 predicted proteins | sample 21E_NmetaG_FD_189936 | JGI IMG/M metagenome (GOLD analysis project Ga0247713, IMG submission 189936) | Soil microbial communities from hillslope of Landscape Evolution Observatory, University of Arizona, Oracle, AZ, United States - 2-1-E_N | ecosystem: Engineered > Artificial ecosystem >...
TCACCTACTTCGTCAACGAGCAGGTCCCCTATGTCGGCGTCGTTCGTGTCCGGCGGCGCTGATCCCAGCAGCGGGTATCCCACAAAGGCGCCGTCTCGCCGACGGTCGTGGGCGCCCACAACGCCGGACTGCGGGCGCCAACCTCGAACGTCGGTCCGCATGGGGTTCGACCTACTCCAAGTCGCTCGAAAGCAGCGAGTAAATGAAAGCGTCGTGCTTTCCCTTCAGATAGGAACGAAGGAGTCCCTCCTTCTGGAAGCCGCAGCCCTCCAGCGCCCGGATCGAGGCGAGATTCTCCGGCTCGACGAGTGCCTCAAGGCGGCGTACCGATGCCTGCTGAAGCGCCCACGGCGCCAGCAGGGCGACGGCGCGCGCTGCGAATCGGCGCCCTCGTGCCTCCGGTATGACCCAGTACCCGACCCCGGCGACCAGCGGCTCGGGACGGAACAGCAGCGCGATCAGGCCGACCGCCGTGCGCGTCGCTTCCTCCTCGATGGCGAGCGACAGGCCTTCGCCGTCACTCTGGCGGCCCCACTGCCGCTTGATGAACGCCGTCCCCTCCGCCTCGGAGAACAGGGCGGGGACCGTGGTTCCCGACGGGGTCCCGGGGTCTGTGGCTGCGGCTTCAACGCATGCGAGATCCCGCCGTTCCCAGCGGCGTAGCAGAACCACGTCGTCCCCCAGGGGCGGGTCCGGAAGCGGGAGCGTCGTCGGTCTGTCGCCCACGGACAGAGCATCCTCCAGTTGACTGCGTGGTCGCACGGCATTTCTGCGAAGGCAGCCGGCATGCCCCACAAGGACGCCGGAACGCTGGGGCCGGCATCGCCCGACGCCGGCGAGGTGAAGACAGTCCCGTCGATGTGAATCGCGCTGATCCTGTACTCGCCCACCCGACCGTTCTCCCAGCTTCCTGCTGGTCGCCACCAAACCCTTGACCTCTGTCGTGGACCATGGCGCGATGGCGCCGAACGACGACCACTACCACGCTCCAATTCGACGGTCCGCCTGCGTGGTGCAACTCATCTCCCGTCTGCGGCGGCCAGTGGTTTCCCTGGCAAGCCCGGACCAAGTGAGCGAAGTTAGAGACGACTCTCAACGAGAGCGTGCCAACCGGTTGCCGGCGGCGAAACTGCCTGCAAGCACGACCACCAGACCGGACAGGAGCCACAGCAACGGCCGCTGGCGGACTGGCTTCGGCGCAAGCGGGAGCGGAATCGGTCCTCCGGCAGGGCTCAATGGGCTGAGGGCGTGACGAACAGGCGTGACCGGTACGGCGAAGTGACGGCCTCGGATGGATCTGCTGGTCAGGCGCAGTATGCGGATCAGGACGGCCGTCATCCCCAACAGCGGCACCGAGACGGCCGCCAGGAGCAGCCCACTCATGGCGACCTTGAGCACGGCCCCGGCCGCCAGGCCCGCCGCCAGCGCCTTGCCGTGGAGAATGATCGACTCCACGGCGACAGCGACGAACCCCGGGATGGACGCGAGCAGTAGCCCGACACACGCGGCCAGCAACGGCACGCTGAGAACCACCCAGACCGTGACCACGGCTTGGGCCCGCGCCGTGAGCGGGCTGGCCCCCTGAGTGCCTCGCCGTCCCACCAGGCCGGACAGCACTGGCCGGATCCTCGCGAACAGGTCGGGGACGCCGGCCAGGTCGCTGACGATGTAGTAGCCGTCAAGGCGGAGGAAGGGTACGAACTGCTGAAGGACCGCCAGGTGCTGGACCACGATGGCGGCCACGAACACCTCGAGACCCGTGAACTGATAGGCGGCAGCCAGAATCAGGATGCAGAGCCCGTTGAAATAGACACCACCAAGGTCGGCTCGTAAGCGGCCCGCCCGGCTGAGTCGGTACGAGTCGTTGAGGTCGTTGTAGAACACCGGCCAGAGCAGGTAGATGCCGGCGCCGATGACGCCTGGTTTCGCCCCGCCATACCGGCTGGCAGTGGCGTGGCCAAGCTCGTGGAACACACCCGCCAAGAGCGTGATGCCAAGCACGGCGAGAGACAACTCTGGATGCAGCAGCAGTTGGTCCATGGCCCCCCGGGCCCCTGGCCCAAGCAACAACCAGGCGTCGACTGCGATCAGTCCGGCCAGCGCGCCGGCCACGACAGGAGGTAGAAACAGCGGTCGCAGGAAGCTAGCCAACGCGCCAACGAGCCACTCCGGTATGACGCGGGCGTGAACGGCGAGTCCGAGCACTGGAGGGGCTGCAGTGGCGGCTGTCGGCGGGCTCGCCGACTCCTCGACGATGCCGAGGGGGCGCAGCTTTGCTTCGATGACGTACATCACGCTGTTGGGGCTGATCGGGCGGCCGCACTCTGCGGTGACCCGGGCAGCGACTGCTCTCAGGTCAGCTTCGTGGCGGAGAGCTGACGCAACGAGGTGAAGTAGCCAGGAGACCTCGAGCATCCGGCCATCGGAGAGGCGGATCAGATAGGGGGGCTCGGTGCACCCTGAGCCCTGGTACTGACCCAGCAACTCGATGTCCTGAGCGAGTCGAGGCAGCACTGGAGCCTCCGTCACCGGACAGTGCGGGCTGGCACTCACAGGGCGCTCTCCTTGGGGCGAAGGCGTTCCGGTAGGGCGAGGGATCCGCCCTACCGGAACGGGAAAATGGGACTAGACGCCGCCGACCGAACCGAGCCAGTTCGGGCCCGCGGTGTCAACGTTCACGCCGACGCCACTGACGCCCGCCAGCGGGATACCAAACAGCGTCAGGGCGATCAGCAGATCGCGGCGGGGCAGTTCCGCCGCGCGCTGCCCGTCCAGCTCTTCGATGCTGAAGTCGTTCAGGTTCATAGGGCTCCTCCGTTGTGAGCGCCCCAAGATAGACAATCTGGACAAACCGGTCAAATACTCGTCTTCACCTTCCTGATCCGCCGGCCTACCGTGCGACACGTCCCGCGTCCTAAGGCCTTCCTGTCCGAGGGTCGAGGTTGCACATCCACCATCTCGCGGTGGCGGTGATGGACCCGGTGGTTCCTTCAACAGATCCAGAGGAGCCCATCATCGTCACCCGACGGAGATCATCTACCGCCGGCGCCTGCGCGCGCTGGACCATGCCAAGCAGTGCGGCAACGTCGCCGAGACGTGCCGGGTGTTCGGCATCTCCCGGAAGACCTTCTTTGAGTGGCGGAGCCTGGCCGAGCGCTACGGCGTCGAGGCGCTGGTGCCCAAGCAGCGCCGCGGCCCACAGCTCCCCAATGCCACCCCGACGTGGGTCATGAACGAGCTGCTGACCCTGGCCGTGACCGAGCCCACCATCGGCTGTCGCCCCTACGCCGATCGCCTCGGCGACGGGGCTACGGCGTCTCCAAGTCCACCGTGCAGAAGATCCTCCTCGCCCACGGTCTGGGCCGGCGGGCCCAGCGGGTGCCCCGGGCCCCGGCCGTGGCGGCAGCCACGACCGGGCTGATCACCCAGCCCGCCGCCGCTGATGAGCTGTTCGGCTTTCTGCCACTGGGCGCCCCGCCCCGGGGACCTGGTGCCTGGACGGCAACCTCAAGGGCGTGGGCAACCGCCGTCGACACCGCCACCCGCTGGGCCGTGGCCATGACCGTGCTGGGAGTGCGCAACGGGGCGACCACGGCCCGCTACCTGGACCACATCGGGCGTCGCTTCGCCCGCCAGGGCGTCATCGTCCGGGCCGTGCTCACCGACAACGGGCCCGAGTACCTGGCCCGGGCCTTCACAACCGCGGTGGCGGCCTAGGGACTGGTCCACCACCGCAGCCCTCCTCGCTCGCCCAACCACAACGCCGTGTGCGAGCGCTTCCAGGGCACCGCCCTCCAGGAGTGCTGGCGACCGGCGTTCCACCGGCGTCGGTTCACCAGCCCACGTCAGCTCCAGAGCGAGGTCGACGCCTGGCTGGTCCACTACAACACCCGCCGGCGCAACCACGGCGACTTCATGCGAGGCCGCACGCCGAAGCAGTTCTGACCATCCGCTGCACCGCCCCCGCTGCCTGACATGATCATCGAGCCCTTTTGGGGTCCCATCTGTCACCTCGACCTCCGGTCTGGAAGCCCTAGACGACTCAGCGGCATATCGGGCAGGCGTTCCGGGACGCGCGAATGAGGCGACCTGAGAGCGGGGATCCGGCAGATTCTGGAGTTCCCGGAGGGCGTCTACGACCTAGCTCACGGGGGTTCGGGGCCCCTTGTCGTTGACACTTTCTCTGGAGTGGTGTTCAGGGTGTTTACAACTTGTTCCTCGTCCGGTACCCGGCGATCCTGCCGGGCCGACTGCTGTGCTGCTTGACGCCTTTGTGGCCGCTGTACGCGCAACTTGAGCGCAGCCCACCGAGGACGAGCCGCTCGTTCGACCGCGTCCGCCGTCGGCTACAGCGGCAAGGATAGGTACGGCTACTGACTCCTCATGTGCTGCGAACCGTCAGAACGAACTGGCGCTGGCCGGGAGGCCGTCCGGTCGGATCGGAGGAGTCGCCCAACGGCGGTAGGCGGGCGGCCAGGTCCCCCCAGATACAAGATCGACCGCATCCTCCAGCGACAGAGCGCGACCGATCCGGAGAGCCCTCTGGATCGCGCCATCGCCGGATCCGGATTCGAGCGACGCGACCAGCTCGGCGTGTAGTGCCATCTCCTGTTCCCAACCTGGCGTTCCGAGGCGGTGGCGGAGCCCTTCGGCCGCACCCAGGAGGCGCGCGGCCATGTCCCGCCGTTTCTTCTGGGCAGCGACGGCGGCCAACTCGACGAGGCAGGCCGCGGCCAGCCGTCGATCACCCGAACGGTGGAAGACGTGGAGGGCCTGCTCGAGCAGCTCGCCGGCACGGACGGGGTCTCTCTGCCGACGCGCGATACGGCCGAGGTCAGCGATCGACTTCGCGCAGGCGTATTCGTCGCCGATCCCCTCGCGAATCTGACGGCTTTCCTCGTACCAATCACGGGCCTCGCCCAGCTCGTCCTCCATCTCGGCCACCCACCCGAGATTTGTGGCGGTGATGGCAACGCTCCAGCGGTCGTTCAGGGCCCGGAAGCGATTGATAGCCTGCAGAAAATGCTCCATTGCGGACTGGTTGTCGTTTCGTCGGAGCGCGATCACCCCTAGACCGTTGAGACCATGGCCCATGCCCCGCTCCTCCCCTATGTCGCGATACACGGCCGTCGCCTCCTCAAGGCAGCGTTGGGCGGTCTTGTAGGCACCGTGTTGGTCCGCCACGTTGCCCTCAGTCAGCATGGCGAAGGCGAGCTCGGACCTTGCTCCTAGCTCGAACGCCAAAACCTTGGACTGTTTCAGACAGTCAAGGGCCACGTCCAGGTCGCCTTGGTGCCGGGCAAGCATCGCAGACCCATTCAATGCCTTCACGCGGTCGATTGAGAGCCCAGGAGCGGCGTGAAGGGCAGCCTTCAGCCACCGACGGCCTTCGGACATTCTCCGCATGAAGAAGAATCGCCAGAGGGTGGCGGCCAGCCGAAGCGCCGTGGGTGGTTCTTCGAGGAGCGCCCAGTCGAAGGCCGCAACCAAGTTGGGGTAATCCTCATCGAGGACGGAAAGCCAGCGAACCTGGTCACCTCCGCCGCTGAGGTGAGGCTCAGCCGCTTCACTCAGCTCGACATAGTACGAGCGGTGACGTTTCCGGAGCTCGTCCAGGCATCCGGACTCGCCGAGCCGGTGCTCGCCGTACCGCCTCACTGTCTCCAGCGACCTGAACCGGGAGACGCCTGTCTTACTCGGTACCGCCTCTAGCAGGCTCTTGCTTTCGAGCGCCGCGAGGACCCCGAGGACGTCTTCGCCGTCCTCACCGCTGGCACAGACCGTTTCTGCTGCAGCGAGCGAGTAGCCGTCGGCGAACACCGCAAGCCGGGCGAATAGCCGTTGCTGGCCGGGGTCAAGCAGGCCCCAGCTCCAATCGAGGGCAGCGGTCAGCCGGCGATCGACCAGACGACCGGTCGCGGCGTCCGCCGGCAGCTCAAGACGGGCGCTGAGGCTGCGAACAATGTCGGACGGGGATAGTATTTTGCTGGCTGCCGCCGTCAAGGTGATTGCCAATGGAAGGCCGTCCAGTCGCTGGCAGATCTCGACAACCGGGCGAACGTTCGTCGGCGTCAATGCAAAATCGGGTCGGACCAGACGCGAACGAGTGACGAAGACCTCCACCGCCGGGTAGCTCTCGACATCCTCTAGCTGCCCCGAAGGGTCTGGGAACGGCAAAGGGCGAACGGCGTACGTGTGCTCCCCAGCCACCCCAACGGCTTCTCTGCTCGTAATGAGCAGCCGCACACGGGGGGCGTGTGAGACCAGCTTCTCCACGAACGACTTCGCCGCCAGTACGTGCTCGAAGTTGTCGAGGACGAGCAGCAGCGCCCTGCTCTTGACGGCCTCTAGAAGGACGTCTTCCGGATCACATCCTGCCTGCTCCGCCAGTCCCAGCTTCTGCACGACAGCGGTGGTCACCAGCTCGGGCTCGCTGACATCGGCGAGGGGAACGAAGCAGGCGCCGTGCCGATAATCCTCAGCCATCTGCCACGCCACCTCGATGGCCAGCGTGGTCTTACCTATCCCGGGTGCACCCACCAGGGTCACACACGGCCGCGCCGCAGAGAGCTTCCTGAGCTCCGCCACCTGGGTCGATCGGCCGACGACCGGGCCGGCTAGAACGGGAAGCCGAACCCGCGCCGTCGGCCGACGGCAAAGGCGCAGAAGCTCGTGCTTCGGCATGGCGGCGACATCGGCCAAGCGGGCCACGAACTGCTCGGTCGGCCGTCGTCTCCCACGTTCAATCTTGGCGACGTAGGACACTTCGTAGCCAAGCGCCTCGGCCAGCCGTTCCTGCGTCCATCGGTTGCTGTGCCGCCATTCCCGAAGCCACGTCGCGAGCCCATCAACGCGAGCGGTACTCACGACTTCACCTCGAAACGGCGTTTTGTCCGGCTTTGTCCCTTCTGGTGCAGGCCTTGCCCGGGTTCGATGGCGGTCATGGGAACGCCGGGGCGTGAAGGGACCGAGCACAGGGCTCGGTTGCTGGCGCCGCCCACCCATGACCGAGAGCCGCGAGTCAGACCCGATGGCGCTCGGTGACATCCAACGCATCCGTTGAACTCTTCGAGAAGGGATAGATCGATGGAAGGACGTTTCCCGAACTTCCACGCGGCGCGGCAGGGGTCGCCCACGAGCGCCCGCCATGCGAGGCGCCGTCGGCTGGTCCGCTGCATAAGACAGCTAGCCGTTGCCGTCGCGGCCATGGTGGCGACAGTCGTGGTCAGCGCCCCGGCGGGGGCATGGCCCGAGATTGGTGGGTAACAGCCCCTCCCGACCGCGACGATTGGCGGTCGTGCGTGACAGCCCAGTACCGACAGGTAAATGAAGCTCGGGACGAGCGTTGTGACCGCAAGAGGCGAACCGGCTGGGAAAACGAGATGACAATCGACTGGGTGGTGGTGCTCGAAGTGGTGAGGCGTCCGATCGCGTCGCCTGTCGATGGCGCCGTGCTGCAACGTCTGCTGCAACTGCTCTTTGAGGCCGAGCCCAAGGCAGCAGAGCCCATCGTCCTCCATTCCGACGATCGCTATGCGCTCCACCTCAGCGTGAGGGCGGACAGCATCCCAGAAGCGGTAATGATCGCCGTCCTTCGCTGGGAGAATGTGAGCCGCCGGCTCGGGCTGGGCGGCTGGGACGCCCGCAGAGCCGAGGTCATCACGCAGGACGATTTCGACGAGGAGGCGCACACGCTCGTCGATCACACCTGAGCCCATGGCGAGCCCCAACGATGACCGCGGCGTCGCCTTCGGCGCCCCTCTCTTGACGTGCGCTCCGTGCTCGTGTTCGTCCGACCGCACAGCGAAGTGATTCCAGGTCGACCGCTTGCGTTCGTCCAGACAGTTCCGCAAGGCACGGTCATGGCGTGCGTGAATCCTTTCGCAGGACACTTGGTGTAGGAGTAAGCGAAAAGTTCGGCGCACCAGCATCCCTTCGATGTTCTGTGCCTGTCCTGGCAACCGGTCCGCCTCAGACTTCGGCTGCATTCCTCCCCAGCTACTCCTCGATTTGCGGAGTGCGACACCACGATCTTCGCCTGGGAACGAGGCCACGAGCTCGCCGCCGCCGCGGCACCTCCACCCGGTGTCAGTGTCGTGGTGTTTCTATCATCAGACACATGCTCCGGAAGCCGCTGTTCGGCTACGAGCCAGCTCGAGCGACTGGGCGACCGGTCACCTTTCCTCCCATTCCCAGCGTGCATGTCAGCGTCGACTCCATGGAGTTTCACGGCTTGAGACAGGGACCCGCCGTTCAGGGAGATTGGCCGAGGCGTCGGCCATGCGGCGGAACATGCCCGAACGTGCTCCCGCCGAGGTGACCCGGATGGCTTCCCGCGGTTGACAGTCGGGAACGGTCCTGTGATGCGCGCCCGGAAGGCCAGGGCTTCTCACCAGGTGGAGCACCTCGGCTGCCAGACGACCGATGATGTAGTGACTGTCCCTCGACGTGCGCCACGCCATCCCCCATCCTGCGCAAATGCTGGCTGAGCGCCGCAGTCGCTCAAGAAGTGCGATCGGAGACTAGACGATTCGCCCAAAACGCACAACTCCCACAGGGCGAACGCGCTCCGGTGTGACCATCCACCTCGCGGAGGGAAGTCCCGCCGCAACAAGGGGTCGCATCGCAGCCATCGACTCCCTATGTCCGGCTGCGGCGTTTGCCTTCACGGTGATTGCCTCGGTCCGACGCCGTGCCGTGCGCCAGAAGCAGCCAGTGTCCAGCTTCCGCGAGCGAGGACCACCAGCAATGACCACGACTCGGCGGGACGGGGGTGCGAAGCGGCCTGGCGACGCCGTCCGGGAATCCAATCTTTGGCCGCGAGCGCCAGCACGGGTGGAGATTCGGAACGGTGGCCCCTAGACGATAGAGGTGGGATCACGTTCGCTCAAAAACGCAGGCGATGTCCTGGCACTGACCGGGCGCGCGCCCTGTCTGTCAGGCTGACCTGAGACACCTGCCGTAGCGGATTAACCGAGCAGGGCGAGACGGGAATACCTACAACCATGACCATGACGTCCACACCCTTGGCGACGCGCGTCCATGATGGCGCGGTGGCCGACGACGACCCGGCTGCCCGGCCCCGCCGGCGAGCCTTTAGCGCCGAGTACAAGCTGGCGATCCTCGAGCAGTACGACCGCCTGGAAAAGCCCGGGGCCAAGGGCGCCCTGCTGCGACGGGAGGGGCTGTACTCCTCCCACATCGTGGAGTGGCGCCGGGCCCGGGAGGTCGGCGCCCTCAACGCCCTGGCCGCGCAGGGCCGCAAGCCCAAGAAGAGCCCCGAGGCGGCCGAGGTCGAGCGGCTGCGCCGCCAGAACGAACGACTGGCCGCCGAGCTCGGCCGCACCAAGGCGGCGCTGGAGATCATGGGAAAAGCGCACGCGCTCTTGGAGTCGCTCTCCGAGAGCGCGGACTCCGATCCCAAGTCGAGGCCGTGACCGAGGCGGCCTTCGTCGAGCTCCGCCCGCTGGTGAAGACGAAGCGGGCCTGCCAGCTGCTCGGCAAGCCCCGGGCCACCCATTACCGCCGGCTGCGGCCCGGCGCCGTCCGGGAGCGACGGCCACGACCGACGCCGCCCAACGCCCTCAGCCCCGCCGAGCGCCAAGCGGTGCTCGACGCCCTGCACCGGCCTGAGCACGCCGACCTTCCGCCGGCCCAGGTGTGGGCTCGGCTGATCGACGAGGGGACGTACCCGGCGTCGATCTCGACGATGTACCGGCTGCTGCGACAGGTCGGCGAGAGCCGTGACCGCCGCCGCCAGCGCACCCACCCCGCCCGCACCAAGCCCCAGCTCCTGGCCAGCGCGCCCAACGAGGTGTGGTCGTGGGACCTGACCAAGCTCCCCGGTCCCGCCCGCCATGAGTTCTACGAGCTGTACGCGGTCATCGACATCTTCAGCCGCTACGTGCCCGGCTGGCTCGTCGCCCCCGCCAAGTCGGCGGAGCTGGCCGAGGCGTTCATCGCCGAGACCATCGCCCGCAACGGCGTGGCGCCCCGCAGCCTGCACGCGGACCGGGGCAGCTCCATGACCTCCAAGCCGGTGGCCCAGCTGCTCGTCGACCTCGGCGTGGCCCGCAGCCACAGCCGCCCGCATGTGTCGAACGACAACCCTTACAGCGAGGCGAGCTTCAAGACCCTGAAGTACTTCCCGGAGTTCCCCGAGCGCTTCGGCTCCATTCATGACGCCCGCGCCTTCTGCGGGGCGTTCTTCACCTACTACAACCACGAGCATCACCACGGGGCGCTGGGCCTACATACGCCGGCCTCGGTCCACTTCGGCACCGCCACCGAGATTCGGGCGTCTCGGGCGATGGTGCTCGACGGCGCCTACGCCGCCAACCCCAACCGCTTCGCCAAGCCGCCTGTCCCACCCAGGCTGCCCACCGCCGCCTGGATCAACGAGCCGACGCCGGAGGCGCTCATACAAACGAAACGATGACGAGTTGTCTCAACGGGCTTGACAGCTTCCGGCGCACGCCGCTGTAGCACAAGCGCAGTCGTTCGCCGTGAAGGGCAGAACGGTATGTAGAGGGCATGAAGCCTCCACCCCCGATTCGCCACGACAGAGGCGAGGTGATCACGCTTCCTCGGCGCGTCGCTCGAGATGTCCAGCGAGGCGATCGGAGCGGTAGCAACGTATGCGGCCAGGGGCATCGCCGTACGACGGACGACGCCTCGTGAGGGCCGTCACACAACCGGCTCTGATCGGTGCGCGAGGTAAGTCCGGTGCCGACTCCCCAGCCCGGCGCTGGACCTCCTCGCCGAGATCGGTTCCCGTTGATCGCGGGCACTCTCGCGGGCTCCCCGGCAGCGCAATGTACGACTCTCCCGCGATTCCCTAATCCCGAATCGCCTACAGTGGTCGCACTTCCCAGAGATCATGGTTTGCGGTAGTCGCCCGCAGGGAACGGAGCCGTGATGGCCGAAGCCGAGGAGGGCGCGTACCTCACCCCCCGCGAGGTGGCTCGGGTGCTACAGGTGTCTCCCAAGACGGTGAGCCGTTGGGCTGACCTCGGCCTCATCCCCTGTCTGGTCACGCTGGGAGGCCACCGTCGCTTTTCGCGGGCCGACGTCGAGGAGGCAGTTCGCCGTATGTCCGGCGACGAATAGGCAGCCGTTGCCGCTGAGCTCGACCGTCTTGGGAGACAGATAGAGGCGCGCGGCGATCTCTTTTGTGGAGCGTCCCTCGGCCAGCAGCGCCAGTACCTCCGCCTCTCTCGGGGTCACCCCCGCGGCCGCCCAGGGGCCGGCCAGGTCGGGAGCCGGCCGACGGCGTCGCGGCACCCGGGCGCCAGCCCGAGGAGCAGCGATCGCAGGCCGAGACGACCGCGGGCGGACAGGCCCGATCGAAGAAGGCCAACGCGTCGGCCAGCCATCGCTCCGCTCGCCCCAGCCGTCGACCAGGGCCGCCTCCGCCACCAGCCGGCGGGCGTGGTGCCACCGGTACCAGTCGCACGGGACGAGGTCGGTGTCAGCCCGAGCGAAAGCCTCCTCCGCTTCGGCGGCGCACCCTTGCCGGCCCAGGATCACCGCCCGCGCGTGGCCTACCCAGCCTCGGATCAGCCAGTACTCAGGCCCGACGCCTCCACCGCGATCACGGCTGCCTCGCCATCGCTGCCGTCGAGGGCGTGGACAAGGGCCCGCTCCAGGTTCGCCTCGGAGCTGTCCAGCGCGCCGCGCCCGAACGACCGCCGGCCCGACTCGAGGTGCAAGCCGGCCGCCCGGGCGGGTTCCCCGGCCTGCTCGGCGAGCTCGGCCGCCTGCTCGCACCACTCCCCTGGCAGGCCGGGATGAGTGGTCTCGACAGCACGGAGACCGCCCGCCGCCAGGGTTGCTCGCTCTGGCGGAAGGAGTCCGCGAGGATGGCGTCCCGCGTCAGAGCATGGCGGAATCGGAAGCGGGGGCCGGAATCGGCGGCCTCCAGGGACACAGCTGGGCGTCGACAGCCCGGCGAAGGCGATCGAACACAGTGGCTTCGTCCTGGCTGTTTATGTCCGCCAGCAGGCGCCAGTCGAAGCTTCGGCCGAGCAGCGCTGCGGCCACGAGCAGGTCCCGGGTGCCCCAAATGGTGCTGTGGCAGAGGGCGAAGAGTGCACCGAATGAGGACTTCCCCCCTAATTCGACGGCTCATATCCGCCGCCGTACGGCGCACGCGGCCAGCTTGGCGATGGGGGTATCGCATGCGGCGATCACCGCCAGATCGGGGTGCTGACGGGCCGCCAGGTCGACGAGCGTCCGGCCGGGCCGGGCTTGCACGAAGACGTCGATGCCGGACTCGACCAGGATGGCGACCGAGTCGCGCCACTGCACCGGCTCGGCGGTCAGGCGGGCCAGGTCCTCCCGCACTGCGGCCGCGCTGCGGAGGAGCCGTCCCGTTACGTTGCTGGAGCACGGCAGAGGATCCGGCCGGTCCTCCACCGCGGCCAGCATCGGAGCGATCGCGTCCACCACCGGGGCGAGGGCGGGCCCATGGCTCGCAACGCTGACTGCCAGACGTTGGACGCGGCGCGCCCCAGCGTCAGCGGCCCGGGTGACCAGCTCCTCGAGGGCTTCGTCGTTCCCGGCGAACACCGTCTGGTCGTCGCTGTTGACGTTGGCCACCCAAAGGTCACCGCCGGTGGCACGGATCTCCTGCGCCAGCCGGCGGGCGGCCCGGGGCGACAGCCCGCTGGTCGCCGCCATAGCGTATCCCGAGGGAAACAGGAGGGCCATGGTCTGCGCCCGCACATGGACGACGCGGATGGCCTCATTCAGGGTGAGCACTCCGGCGATCACCGCCGCCGAAAAGGCGCCGACGCTGTGGCCTCCAAGGGCATACGGACGGCCGAGTTCACGGACTATCGTCCGCCCGCTCGCCACGCCGACCACCAGCAATGCGAGCTGGGTGCGGACCGTCCCGGCGAGGAGCTCCGGTGAATCGAGGGAGTCGATGGGCACCCCGGTCAGCTCCTCGATCGGGCTCGCCGCCTCGGCCAGCGTGTCCTGACCCGCGACGTCGTCCCGGAGAGGCGCCAGCATCCCGAGATGCTGCGCGCCCTGGCCCGGGAACAGCAGGGCGAGCTTCAACGCCGTGTGGCTCCGCTTCCTCCCGTACCAACCCCTTGCCAGGGGTCGGCGACGAGCAGTGGCCCGCCGTTGGTGCGCGCCAGCTTCATACCGGGTGCAACGAGGTCACCAAGGTGGACGCCGCCCGCTGGCGTCTCGACCTGGCAGTCCAGGCGGCATCCGTGCACCAACCCGACGTCTCGAAGGCGGGCAGCAAGATGGTCCCATCCAGACGCGATGGGTGAGCTGGCCCGGACGAGGATGTCGAGGTCACTGGCCTCGCCAGTCGAGGGGCTACCGGTTGCCAACTCGAAACCGACACTGCCAATCGGCCCCCACGGAAGCTCGACGCCCGCCATCGAACGGGCGACATCGTGCAGGGCACCGACCCAGCGTCCGGAGGAGCAGTCCGTCGCCGGCGCGGCGAGTTCCTCCGGCGTCATGACGTCGAGCACACACCCTGCGTCCACCCACGCGCCGTAACGCAGTCGCCGAATGTGTCCTCGCACCCCGACCGGCACGCGGTCCTTGCTGCGGATGTCGCGGCGGACAACCACCCACGGATGGCGGGCCAGGGCGCGAGCGACCCACGGTGGCTCGTGCTCGCGACTCTCAGCCTCGGCGAGCAGCGGGCTTCCCGGCGCCAGCCGCAGGAGATCGTGAGGGCTCAGAACCACTGGTCTCGGATCCGTGCTCGGGCCCGGATCGATGCCGCTCGGGCCGTTGCCGCCGCGGCGGCGTCGAGGCGGCTCGACAGCTCACGCGGGGCCCGGCGGGCCTGGCCGACGCCGGTCACCAGTGCCTCCCGCACATGAGCGACTTCAGTCGCCGTGGGAGCTGCGGGGTCGGAGACGGCCACGAGCCGGTCACAGTGCCCGAGGGTCGCCCATCGGGCGACGTCGTAGCTATGGGGCGCCAGCTGGTATCCGAGACGCTCGAGGTCGGCGACGGAGCGGCGAGTGATCCGCGCCGCCGTCCTCCGTTTCATCACCTGGACCTCCACGCCCGGCCCGTCAAAGGCCACGACGTGGCCGGCCATGAGGCCGTGGGCGAGGAATCCGCCGGAGATAGCGGAGCCCACGATCAGGGCGACAACCGGGAGACCCGCCAGGCGTGCACCGGCATATGCGTCGACCGCCGCGGCCACGACGAGGTGGAGGCCGAGGGTCTCTTCGAGCCGTCCATACGCCTGGCTCGGCACATCGACCACCGAAACGACCGGCATCCCGTCCGCCGCCGCCGCTCGAACCGCGCCCGCCACCACCAACGACTCTCGGACACCGACCTCACCCCGCCGCGCCCGAAGGTAGGGGCTGGTCGAGTCCTCAACCACGCACAGAAGCCGAGCGATGTCATCACCGAGACGGCAATCTGCGACGAGGAGCGAGCCCTCTACGCGCTGGACGTCGCCGGCCGCCAAGGCCTGGATCCAGGCGGATCCTCGGTCGCTCATGTCCCGTCCGCCGGCGGCCACGGCACGGACGCCAAATCGAGTGGTGGCAGATCGCCGAACTGCGTGCCCCACCGGGGGCCAAGATCGGCGGGGTCGATCTCGACGAGTCCGTCGAGCCGGGCGTGCAGCGTGTCCAGTTGCTCGGACCGGTGCCTGGTCGGCACGCCAGCTGCGATGGCGGTGATCACCGAATGGCGGACGTCGTCGATGCTGTCGGAGACCAGCGCGTCGGCGAGGCCGGTCCGGTAGCGCTGCGTGCCGCCGTCGACGGCCCAGACCAGTGCCCGGTCGCACGAGTCGAACTCCTGCACACCAGCCTCGACCTCGATGGCCTCCGGTCCGTTCAGGCCGATGCGCGCTTCACGGGTCACGATGAGACGGGTGCAGAGGCCGGCCACGATGCCCATCCCGCCGAAGGCGCCGATGGGCCCGGCGACGACGCCGATCACCGGCGCCCGCGGGCGGAGGACGAGAAGGGCATCACAGATCTCGGCGATGGCGTTGAGCCCGAGCGTTCCTTCCTGGAGCCGCACGCCGCCGCTCTCCAGGAAGAGCACCGCCGGCGTGGTTCGACCCTCGGCACTGTCGGCCGCGGCCAGGCTCAGCGCGGTGGACGCCTTGGCGCCGCCCACCTCGCCGACGCCTCCGCCGTGAAAGCCACCCTCGACCGCCACCACCAGGCAGGCATGCCCAGCCAGCCTGCCCTTGACCACCACCATGCCGTCGTCGGACTGGGGCACGAGGCCCTGAGCGGACAGCCAAGGCGACTCGATGCGATCGAATGGTCCACACAACTCGCTCGCGCTCCCCTCGTCGAGGAGAGCGAAGGCGCGGGCCCGGGCGCCGAGCTCAATGACGCTGCGCCGGCCGAGGTAGCCGTCATTGGCAAACCTGTCGGTCATGTGGCGCCGGCGACGGCCTGACGCAACCGGAGCGAAACCACCCCCGGCGTCGCACCCTGGTCGTTGATCTCGTAGCGGCCGGCGACCGGATAGCGGGCGAAGAAGGACCCCAGCACCCGCTGCCAGATCAGCTCGAACCCGTCGACGGCCGTGCGCACCCGCACAACAGCGTCGGTAGCGTCATGGGGCTCGACGAGGACCTCGCAGTCGCCACTGCCCACGACGCCCACATGGGCCCTCGCCGTCACCCGCTGGCCCCCGGGGTAATGGAGGGTCAGCTCCTGCACAGCCGGTCCAGTAGCAGCGTGGCCGCCAGCAGGTCGCCACTGCCTCCCGGCGACAGCCTGTGGGAGATGAGCCGGCGGTCGAGGCGGAGGAGGGCCGCGCCGCCGGCAGGTGTGCCCGCGCCGCCGCAGGCGAGGACGCCGGCGGCGCCGGCCTTCACTAGGCTCAGACCGGCGGCGCCACCCCGGAACAGCAGGCACGTGTCGTCGACCTCGGCCATCAGCGCCAGGAGCGCGTCAACCCGGGCGACGTCCTCCGGTGCTCCCTTGGCCCGCCCTCCCCGCAACGCTGGAAGGGCGACGTCGACCACCGCCGGAAAGCCGGCCTGCGCCTGGCGGGCCGCGCCGGCGTGGGGGGCGAGCCGGCGGGCCCACCGACCGTGGGAGTCGGGCTGGCGCCCCCCGCCGGCGTCGGGCAGCCGAGCGAGGGCGCCGGCGGCCGCTGCGACGCTCGCCGGCTCGGAGGTCCCCGTGGCGGCGGAGCCGGCCACCAGGAGGCCGAGCGCGTACAGCGCCCCCCGATGGGTGTTGACGCCACCGGTCCCCGCCAGCATGTCGGCCTCCGCCTGCCGGCCGATCTCGCCGACCTCCCTGCGGAGTTTGCGGTCGATCGAGCGGTGGCGGCTCACGTCCGCCAGGCGCCCGAACCACGGTTCGAGGATGTCCGCGGAGCGCAGCATCAGCGCCAGGTCCATGTCGCAGTGCGCACCCGCCCCCCGGCCGTCGACCAGTCCGGGCTTGGGTGCGAGCATCGCCTCCTGTCGCAAGCTCGTCGCCGCCCAGGCCCCCAACAGCGGCGCAGTCGCCGTTCTCACCATTCGCGGAACCGCGCCGGCGGGTCGTACAGCCCGCCGGACCACGCCACCAGGTCGGCGACGCTCCGCGCCGCGAGGAGCTGGCGGTTGGCGAGCATGGGATCGACGCCGAGGTCCTCCGGTAGGGCGACGAGCCCGTCCGCCCGCAGTTGGTCGGTCAGCCGCTCGTCACGCCCCAGCCCGACGGGGGTGGCGCCGGCCACCGCGGCCAGCGCCTGGCGCCGCACGTCCAGGCTGGGGGTCCTGTAGAGGTAGGCAACACCCTCCTCGGTGACGACATGGCTCACGTCGTCGCCGTAGATCATCACCGGCGGCAGGTCGAGGTTCGCCTTCTCTCCGACCGCCACCGCATCGAGTGACTCGACGAACACTGGCTGGCCGCCGCGACGGAAAGTCTGTGCCATCTGCACCACCAGCTTGCGACCGCGTCGGCCGGCGCCCTCGCCATGGGCCAGGCTCATCCAGGCCGGCGTGGGATGGCGCCGCCCGCCCGGGTCGTGGCCCATATTGGGTGCCCCCCCGAAGCCGGCCAGGCGGCCGTCGGTCACCGTGGAGGAGTTGCCGTCGCCGTCTATCTGCAGCGACGAGCCGATGAACATGTCCACGCCGTACTGGCCGGCGAGCTGGCCGAGCAGCCGGTTGGAGCGCATGCTGCCGTCCCGCCCGGTGAAGAACACGTCCGGGCGAGCCGCGGTGTACCGCTCCATTCCCGCTTCACCACCGAAGCAGTGGACCGACTCGACCCATCCCGACTCGATCGCCGGGATCATCGTGGGATGGGGGTTGAGGGCCCAATGCCGGCAAATCTTCCCTCGCAGGCCGAGCTGCTCGGCGTAGGTGGGCAGGATGAGCTCGATCGCCGCGGTGTCGTAGCCGATCCCGTGGTTCAGCGATTGGACGAGGTGCCGCTCGTACACGCCGCGGATGGCAATCATGGCCTTCAGGACGTCGATGTCGGAGATCCGGCGGGGGTCCCGGGTGAACAGCGGCTCCAACGCGAACGGCTGATCGGCCTCGACCACGACGTCGACCCAGTCGCCGGGCACGTCGACCCTCGGCACCCGGTCCACCACCTCGTTGACCTGCACGACCACAACCCCGTCGTGGAAGGCGGCGGCCTCGGCGATCGTCGGAGTGTCCTCCGTGTTGGGACCGGTGAACAGGTTGCCACGGCGGTCGGCGGAGGTGGCGACCAGGAGGGCGACGTCGGGCGTAAGGTCGACGAACATGCGGCCGTACAGCTCCACATACGTGTGGATGGCGCCCAGCCGCACGGTACCGTCCTCTACCATTCGGGCCATCCGGGCGCTCTGGGGGCCGGCGAAGGACAGGTCGAGACGGCGGGCGATGCCCTTCTCGAACAGGTCGAGGTGCTCGGGGCGGCTGACCGAAGGTATGAGCAGATGCAGGTCGTGGACGACGGCGGGGTCGACCGTAGCCAGCGACCGCGAGAGGAAGTCGGCCTGCTTCTGGTTGTCGCCCTCCAGCGCGACCCGGTCGCCGCTGCGCAGGATGGCCTGGAGGGCGTCGACGACATGGGCTGGGTCGAGCAGCCGGCCGTCGAGCCACGACCCGATCGCTTCCAAACGCGCCGCCTTCGCCTCCCGCCGGCAGGTCCAGCTGCGGGCCTCTACCATGGCCCGGCGTGGCTTCGGTGACCGGCATCGTCCTGGCCGCCGGCCGATCGCGGCGGCTGGGGCAGCCGAAGCAGACCCTGCCCTTCGGCGACACCACCCTCCTCGGCTGGACGCTCCGCAGTGTCGAGGCGTCTTCGCTGGACCGGGTCATCGTCGTGCTCGGCGGCGCCGCAGGTGATGTGGTGGCGTCGCTGGCATCGCAGCGGGCGGAGATCGTCCACAACGCCAACTTCGACGAAGGCCCATTCACCTCCGTGCTCGCCGGCCTCGATGCCGCCGGGCCGTGTGACGCAGTCATGCTCTTGCTGGGCGACATGCCGGCGGTCGACGCCGCCGTCATCGACACCGTGGCGTCGGCGTGGCGCGAACACCGGCCCTGGGGCGCCGTCGCCAGCTATCGCGGAGAGGTCGGTCACCCGGTCGTCTTCTCTTCCGATGCGCTGGAAGCCTTGCGCACCCTCACCGGCCCGCGGCCGGTGTGGAACCTGGTCGTGAACCGGCCTGAGGACGTGTCGCGGATCCATGTCGACCGGTCCCTTCCGCGCGACGTCGACACTTGGGAGGACTACCAGGACGCGCTGGGGACCCTCGACCCGCAGCCACCTAGCCTGCCCCGGTGACGAACCGGCTGACGGCGGCAGCGAGCTCGCGTTCGGCGCCGGCGCGCTGCTCCTGCTTCGCGGCCAACCACCGACCGTGATCTTCCTGACAGCCCTTCTCGATCTCGATGTCGCGAAGTACTTCCGACGGCTTGGCACTTCCCAGTGACTGAAGGCTCTCGATGTAGGCGCGAGGTTCGAGCGACGCGCGCACGACCTCGTCGGCGATCCCCAGGGCGCGGCCCAACGCCTCCTCAGCGGCCCGGTCCAGCATGCCGGTGGTGACACCCTCCGGCCCCACCCCGGCCTCGACGCAGTTCCGTACCAGGCGGCCGACCACGCCGTGGGCCATCCGAAAAGACAGGTCGCGTTCCTTCACGATCGTGTCCGCCAGGTTGCTCGCTGTCGTCCAGTACACCCCCGCCCGGTCGGCCATGGTCTCCTCTGACACGGTCAGCGTCTCCAGGCTGACCCGCAGCAGCTCGACGGCACCGAGGGTGTCCCGCCCCATCGGGGCGATGGGATCGGGCGAGAAGTGCAGGTCGAGATCGGACGAGGACGATGAGCGTAGCGTGCCCAGCACCGAGGGGAGCCAGCCGATCGACTGCCCGGCCAGGCCGCGGATGCGCTCCAGCGAGTGGGGATTCTTCTTCTGCGGCATGATGCTGCTCGTCCCGGCGAGGGCATCGTCGATCTCCACCATGCCGAACTCCCACGTCGACCATAGGTACAGGTCTCCGGCCAGCCGGGCGCAGTTGTTGACGAGGATGGACAGCACGGCGGCGTTCTCCGCCGGGTAGTCACGAGTGAAGATGCCGGCGTCGGTGGCGTTCAGCACCAGGGCGTCGTGGCCGAGCAGCAGCGACACCCGCTGGCGGTCGATGGGCCAGGTGGTGCCCACCATGGCTGAACCACCGAGGGCGCTCAGGTTCGTGCGGCCGAAGGCGGCGGCCAGCCGCTGCTGATCCCGCTCCAGGGTGTGGTAGTGGCGCATGAGGTAGTGCCCGAGCGTCGTCGGCTGCGCGTGCTGAAGGTGGGTGAACCCGGGCATGTACGTCTCGACGTGGGCTGCCGCCAGTGCCAGCAGCGTGGCCTGCAGGCGGGCGACCGCCTCGCACACCGAGAGGAGGACGTCTCGCACATACAGCCGGTTGACGGCCGCGCTCTGGTCGTTCCGGCTGCGCCCTGTGTGCATGCGCCCGGCGGTATCGGCGCCGATACGGCCGGAAAGATACCGCTCGACCTGGAGGAGAAAGGAGCCGGCCTTGGGGTCGAGGTCGAACGACGCCGGCCCGGCCGCCCGGCACTCGGACAAGGCCCGGAGAATGTCGGCCGCCTGCTCAGGGGTCAGGATCTTCTGCTCGGCCAGCATGGCGGTGTGGGCCAGGTCGACGCGCAGGAAGGCGTCGAACAGCTCAAACTCGGCCGCGAGCAGCGGCTCCATGCCGTAGGCGATGGCCTCGGCGTTGGGGACCTTGCCCAGGCGGGCCTCGCTGAAGACCCGGTCGGGCATCTACCCTTCCCTCGCGTCGATCGCAGCGAGGACCTTCTCGGGCGTGAACGGCGTGGACCGCACGTAGTTGCCGATGGCGTCACGGATGGCGGCGCCCACTGCGGGGGCGATGCACGGCAGGCTGGTCTGGGCCAGCCCCTTGGCGCCGAAGGGCCCGGGGCCGTCCGCGTTCTCGATCAGCGCCGAGCTGAACTCCGCCGGCATGTCGCCGATGGCGGGGAGGCGGTAGCTGCGGACGTGTCCGTTCTGGAGGTGGCCGCCGGCGTAGATCGTGTCCTCGAACAGGGAGAGGCCGATGCCGAGGACGGCGCCCCCCTCGATCTGGCGCCGGGCCGACACGTGGTGGATGGCCTTGCCGGCGTCGCCCACGCCGCACAGGCGGAGCAGGCGGACCTCGCCGGTCTCCACGTCGACCTCCACCTCGACGGCCGCCGCTCCTGGCGCCCAGTGGTCGAGGCCACCGAACGCGGTGTCCTCCGAGGCCGCGTAGCTGTAGGACCCCACGGCGCGCAACGGGATCTCGTCCTGGAAGGGCTGCAAGACTTCGGGGAAGGTGAACGACCGCTCGCCGTGCCATGCCCGGCCGCCCTCGATGCGCCACTCCGCCGGCCGGCCGCCGAAGGTCTGCGCCGCGGCATCGACGAGCTCACGCTCAAGGTTCTCGCATGCGGCTCGGACGGCGTTGCCCATCTGCACGGTGGTGCGCTGGGCGCTCGTGCCGCGGAAGGGCACCCGCTTGGCAGTGTCCGGAGAGGTGACCACCACGTCGCTCTGCGGCACGCCGAGCGACCGGGCGGCGGTGACGGCCAGGATGGTGTACACGCCGGTCCCCAGCTCCGGTGCGTTGTGCACCACCCGGACCGTCCCCTTCTTGTCGATCTCCACAAGGGCGTGGGCCCGGCCACCGCCCTGGGCACCGTGGCGAAGTGACAGGGCCACGCCCCGGCCGCGGACCAGGTACTCCGCGACTAACGGGGCGCGCTGGCCTCCGGCGAGCTGCCGGCGCCGCCGGCGCTTCCCGGGCGCGCCGACACCCCGGCCCCGACGCCCTCGCCGAAATCCAAGATCTGCTGGAGCGACGCTGGCTCGACGAGTCGGTCCCCGTCCTCGGCCGGGTTGACGCCCCGCCAGGCCGCCGCCGACCCCACCCGGCGCGACGAGCTGCGCCACCTGATCGCCGGTTTCCCGGACGACGACGCCGTGCCCGAGGGGGCGTTCAGCAGCGCCCCGCCCGGCTGCGGGAGCTGCTCGGGCTGTAGAACGGAAGGCATCCACCCAGCGGCATTGCCGCCAACCGGACGCCCGCTCGCCGGCTGTACGCATCCGTCAACGCCGGGCGCCGTCGAATCGATAGGACTGGTAACGACCACGCAATGAGCCCGGTTCGCGTTCTACCCCTCGCACCTAAAGACTCGGCTATGGCCGGACGAATCGCCCAGGTCCTTCCTTATTGCCCCCGGCCGATACCGGCGCTCTTGAGCACACGAGGCTCCACCCCCGCCGCCCGCCAGGCGTCGTAGCTGATCCCCTTGCGCCGGCTGTAGGGCCCCGCCGCCTCGATGAACGCCGCCTCCAGCGCCGCCAGGTCGACGCCGCCCTCGCCCGAGGCTGCCAGCTCGGCCTCGAGGTTCAAGCGCTCCTGGGCCAGGTGCAGCCGGCTGAGGGCGTCGGCGACGGCGAGGCGCTCGTCGATGGCCGCCAGCCGCTTGGCGATTCCCTCAGGGGTGCGCTTGCGCCCCCGACGGGGCTTGTTGGCATCCATCGCCTCCAGGTAGCGCCGCACGGCCCGGCCCTGTTCCCGCCCGACCGCCAGTGCTTCCTTGTGCGAATCGGACATGGAACGGGACGCCTTCTTGGCCGGCGCTGCGCGCTTCTTTGCCACTCGGGCTCCTTGGTCTCCGCCGCGGTGGACCGGCTTCATTCCCGAAACCTACCAGGCCATACCCGCCCTCTTTGGTCATCGTCCGGCCGCCGTTCATAACGATGAAACGGGCATCGCTCGCCATGCTCGAGCCAGCAATCGCCGCCGTCCCTTACACCACGCCCGCACGGCAGACCGACCGCCGGCAGCTCGCCAGCACTCATCGAGTCCGATCCGGTCCGCCGGCCCAGCACCACCACATCAGACGGACCTCGGGGTAGTACCCGGATGCTCAGGCACGTGCGTCCGGCCGAAGGGCCGGCGGTGCCCACGGCGCCCTCCTCTCCGTGTCAAGAGCCGGGTTCTTTGCCGCTCCAGGCTTGCACGGCTCGGGGCGAACGCAAGGGCTGGTCCGTGGCTCCGCTGCGCTGCGCTACTCCCAGGCCTACGGCAGACCCTTGCCCTCCCCCCTCCGGTGCCGTGCTCGGCCATTGCTAGGAACCCACCCCCGACACATGGAGGAGACCATGAACACCATCAACCTCATCGGCCGCACGACCGCAGACCCCGAGCTCCGCTTCACCCCCGGCGGTACGCCGGTGTGCGGGCTCCGCCTGGCCGTCAACGTCCCGCCCCGGGACGGCAGGGAGCAGCCGGCCGTGTTCATCGACGTGATCAGCTTCGGCGCCCAGGCCGAGGCCGTCGCCGCCCACGTCCGAAAGGGCCGCCAGCTCGGCATCAGCGGGCGCCTCGGCTACCGCCAGTGGCAGGGCGACGACGGCTCCACCCACTCCAAGCACGAGGTCGTCGCCAACCAGGTCGACTTCCTGGCCAAGCCGGCCCTGGCCGGCGCCGTTGTCAGCGGGCCGGAGCTCGCGCCCGGCGACGACGACTTCGGCGAGCCGGTGTAACCCGACGACCTCACGAGGCGGCCGCCGTCCGGGGGGCGGCCGCCAACGTCGACATCTCCCCGGCAATGGCCTCCCCTGCCGGGCGCCCTGGACGCCGCCGACCGTCGTGTTACCGACGGCTCGTCCAGCCAGGACGGGCCCTGAGATGTGCTTCGCATAGCCCCCCGTCACCGGGACGAACCACCGGACCACCCTTACAGGACGCGGTATCTTCGCCGACGACTACTCCAATCGAAGCCCGCGCTGCCCCTGTAGTGGGTTCCTCCTGCGGGACCCCGGTCGTCGCTTTGCGGTGGCGTGCGCGAGGATTGGACCAGACGGCCAGGGCGGCGGGATGCGTAAAGGGCATCGAGAGCTTGACCAACCGAAGGGCAGCCTCGGGGACAGGGCGAAGAACTTTGGCGCCCTGATTGCTGCACTCGCGGTCATGTTGATGGGCGTGGGCGCCGCTTTTGGGCTCGGCGTTGGACCTCTTCTCTCTGCGCACCGGGATCGAACGATCCTCCGCCAGGTACTCGCCGGCCCGCTCGCTTCCACGTCGAACACCGAGGGACCCGTGGTCCTAAGGGGCCGCGTCAACCCGAACCAGCTTGTCCCCGTGGGGGGTGGTGGCCTGGCCCTGGTCGAGCAGGAGAGCATGCGAATTGACTGGTCCTGGGCCTGGGAGCTCATCTATCACCCCGAGTTCGAGCTTTTCCTCGAAGACGGATCGGTGCGGGTGGTCAACGGGTGCCGACGTGAGGAAAGCGACTGGGTTGGTCACCTTTTCAATGCCTCGCTGACTCTCGGCATCGGTCTCGACCGGTGCTACCGGCTGGGCGGCAAACGGGCGGTGGCATACGACGAGAGCGGCCGCCGACGCTACTTGGGGTTCGGTCCCGGTCATGAGGTGCATGTGGTGGGAACCCTCCGTGGCGGCCGACTGGAGGCCAGCGTGGTGTTCGGCGGCTCGCCGGAGGACTATGCCGCAACCCTTCGGAGCAGCCTGTGGCCATTGTTCATCGGTGTCGCAATAGGCCTCTTACTCGTGGTGGGATCCGTCATGATCGGTTACATGATGATCTGTCTCGCCCGTGCGGCCGGAGTTCCGCGCGCGCGGGGCCCAGCTTCGGGTGCTGAAGCCTGAGGCCGGCCGCCGGGTAGCCGAACCATTCCGTCGGAAGGGTCGTGCGGTCGTCATTCCTCCTGCGGGACCCGGTCGTCGTTCCTGACCCGCAGCACGCCGACTCGGCGTAGGGTCGCACCGAACGGCTCACCGGGGAGGTCAGGTGGTGAGGTCGTCAACCGGCGCGGGGGCGGCAATCCTCTTGACGACGACGTAACGGAGGCACGAATGCAGATCCTGTTCGCCGGCGATGTGCACACGGATTACAACCTGATCTACGTCGAGTCCAGGCCGGATTCGGATGCCGCCTTCGAGACAGCGTTCAACGGTCAGGTCAACGGGCTCTGTGGTGGGGCATCCCCGGGGTTTCTGTACCTGTCCACCGGTCTACACGCCGGGCACGTCGGTTTCACCGTGGAGCTCCACGAGGAGGCACCACCCGTCGACGACTCCTGGGAGGACGTCGTCGAGGTGACTTTCAGGCCGGGCTCGGAGACCTTGCACGTGATCCAGTTGTTCCGGGAGGCGGCGTGCTCGCTGGCGGTCCCGCAGGTCGATCTCCGGGTCCGGTACTGCGCTTCCGGGATGGACGCCGCCGCGCCACTGCATTTCGTTCCCGACGATGAACCGACCGTGGATCGCTACCTGCTTCAGTTCTGGCCGGCGCCGCCGAGCGCCGATCGGGTCTTGAGACAGACCAGTGCCGCCGCCGCCCACCGGCACGAGTGGGTTCGCACGCTGCCGCCGCCGCCCACGCCGGAGGAACAGGCCGAGGCGGAGCGCAGGATCGCCGAAGCCGAGCGCCAGGCCCAACTGGAGGCGCAGGAGCGCTGGGAGCGCAGGCAAGAGGAGATGTTCTGGGGCGGCGTCCGACCCAGCGAACGCCTACGGAACCTGCAGGCCAACGTGATCGGCCTCGCCCAGCTGGACCGTGCCCTGGGTCGACACGCTCGCCGAGGCCGGCCCGGATCTGCAACGGTCCGTCGCCCGCTGGGCCACGCGGCGTGCCTGGGACGCTGCCGGACTTTCGTCGCTGAACTGGGCAGCTCCCGCCTTGGCGGCCCTCGAGCACGGCGAGAAGCTCCCGGCGCCCTTCGACGACCAGATGAAGGTGTGGCGCATGCTCCTCGGAGAGGACCGTGAGGTGCAGAACGTGCACGTCCGGACGACCGGGCCACCCCGTTCCGAGCTACCGACCAATATCGACCCACAGTTTGCAGGCGCGGTGAGGTCCTCGAGCTCGGCTCAGATGCGCCCTTGACCATCGAGGCGTACCAGTACCAGTCGTAGTCCGCTCTCTACCAGAGTCCCGCTGGCCGATCGGTGAAAGGGATGCGTCGTCGATCGGGCGCGTGTGACCTTCCGAGTGTTCGGCAAGAAGTTCCAATACCCCTGGCTGGGCCCGACCATGGCGTCGGCGTACGGGAACGGTGCCTGGCAAGTCCGACGCCGGCACCGGTCAGAGACCGATGATGTTCACGACCGCGGGATAGCCCAGGAAAGCCACCCACGCGAGCAGCATCAGGACAACCGGAACGCCCAGGGCCTCGCTCTTGCGCTCCTCGGTAGCCAGTCCTTCGGCCACCCGCTCACCATCGCCGACGTCATCGCCTGGGCCCGTGGTGCCTGGACCGACAACGACGACATGGGAATCGATGCCAACGAAAGCGTCGTGTGGCTGGTTTGGCCGGAGTGCAGCTACAGCGTCAGCATCACTTCCGAGGAGAGCCAGATCAGCCGCCTGACGAAGAACTACATCCGAGATGTGGAACTGCCCCCCGTCGGTGACGTCCGCGCTCTCTTCAGCGAGGTCGTCGGTGACCCCGTGCACCCGGACGCGATCAACCGCGGCATCGAGCTGTACGTACCTTGACCAGCAGCCCGGAGCGATCATCCGCGGACGTGACTGAGTCGTGACGATCGACGGTTAGCTGCGCCCGGTAGTCCTCGTACCCACCGTGGGTCTGGTAGTGGCGCCGAACTTGTTCACCGCTCGCCCATGACCGTGCGAGGCCCATAGCGACGATCGGGCCTGCCCGCCTTCGTCACCGCAGGCTCCGCCGCCAAGTGGGCGCCGGCGGCGTAGGCGTTCAGGTGCGCAAGCTCGCCGGGCTTGATGCGGCAGCGCTCGCGGCAGGGGTCCAAGTCCTCTCGCCGGATTCCGACCGGGGACCGGCAGGCGGCGAGCCGCCCCTCACGGATCATGCGGTAGATCGTGTTCGGATGGAAGGCGAGGTACCTCGCCGCAGCCTCCACGTCGAGCCACTCGGCCTGCTCCGCCACCGGAGCGAAGCGTACAGAACCGACGTCGAGCGAACGGGCACCGCCAGCCCGCCCCGCGTTCCGTTCCATGCAACGCACCACCATGTCGACCGTGCCCCACCCCTGGACGGTGGCGGTCGCGGACGAGATAAGCGGCGCAGCCTGTGAGTGGCAACGAAGCTGCGCTGGGCTCCGGGCGACCGGTCTCCAACGGCCGACGCGTGACCGTGCATTGCCCCCCCGAATGGGGGGCGTTTCTCTGTTGCGGAGCGGGACTGAGCGGAAGGTGACGCCCCCGCGCTGCTTCGCAGTACCACGCCCGCGGGCTCCTCCTGGCAAGGGGCCTGCGGGACGCCGCTGCGCTTCGTGTCCTCGGCGCCCTCCGGGCGAACCCTTGCCAGCGCCCGCGGCCGTGGCTCCCCCGCACCCACGGTCCCGGACGAGCCGGGACCGGGACGAAAGGAGCACACGATGGAACACCCGCACCCGACCACGCCAACGCCGGCGGTCATCCTCCGCACCGCCCCACTGCCTGGCGACGCCAAGGTGCTGGTCTTCGTCGCGGCCAATGCCCACGTCACCCACGTCGTCAGCCTGAGCGCCCAGGCCGCACGGGACTTCGTCCTCGAGCTGCTCGATGCGATCGACATCGCCGCTCCCGACGGCGACGGCAACGGCAGTGCCTGGCGGGAGAGGGGATAGGAGCCCATGGCCACGGAGCCTTCCGGAGCGTCCGTACCCCCGCCCGCGGGCCAGTGCCGCTTCTACGGTGAGAAGACCAGGCGACGGGACCCGGCGGGCCCTGTTCACCCCTGCTGTGCCATCCACGCCGTCGAGAGCCCGGGGCAACCCTGTCCGGCGTGTGAGGCGTCGAGAAGGCCGCCCGTCGCGGTCATCGCCGGCCTTCAGCAACGGGTGCCTGAGGCCGGTAGCGGGGCACCACACGACCCCCGGCACCAGCAACCACACCCCCACGCCGGCACCGCCGGCCCGTCCTCCGATCCACAAAGGCATTGCTTCTCGGGGATCCCCCAGCTCGCAGGGCTGTGTTTCCTGCGCCCGCGTCGGCCCTGACGGGCCGGCGGGCGCGAAAGGATCGCCCTGCTCGTAGCGACCCCGTGGCCACCCCCATCGGCGAGTGACACCAGCGGGACGCAGTCACTACGTCAAGGCACGCTGCACACCCTCGCTGCAGTCGACGCCCGCCGCCCCTGCGGGGCGCGTCCTGCCTCCCCGGGGGCTGGCGCCCCCGCACCCCCGGCGTCGACTTCGCTGCGGGCGCTTCGCTCTTCGGCCTTGACGTTGGCCCCGGAGTCGCTGGATCGGGGGCATCCCCGAGAAGCGCTCGCGGGACATGCGCCCCAGGAGGCAGCCACATGGAATGGACCCTTCCCACCCACCTGCAGGTCATCGCCTGGCCGGACCCGGTCGTCGACCGCCTCGGTTTCGCTCCCCAGAGCATCTACACCGAGTTGGCCTGGACGCCGATCCTCGGCCCCGCCTCGATCCTGGCCTACCGCCGCATCGCCGGCGCCCTGGAGCACCACCCCGACGGGTACCGCCTCGACGTCGTCGAGCTCGCCACCTCCCTGGGCCTGGGCGCCGGCACCGGGGCCCACTCGGCCATCGCCCGCACGCTGCGCCGCATCGCCGCCTTCCACCTGGCCGTGTTCACCGACGCCGGCACCTACGCCATCCGCCGGCGCATCCCGCCGCTGACGGCGCGCCAGGCCAACCGGCTCAGCCCCAGCCTGGCCCGGGTGGTGAGGGGATACGAGCAGCGCCACCACGGCGGCGTGACGACGACCAGGACGGCCTGATCCTCGGCGACAAGGGGTCGGCTCCGGCCGGCCCTTTCGTCGCGTGCGCCCGAGACGCGGACGCAGCTCAAAGGAGGCAATTTCCCATGACCGTCACCACCAGGACCGACAAGCTCGACCAGCTCCACCGGCGCCTGGAAGCCGAGGTTCTCGGCCTCATCAGCGGGGCCGACTGGCAGGCGATGCTCGCCGTCGCCAGCCGCTTCCACCGCTACAGCGCACGCAACATCTTCCTCATCCACGCCCAGCGTCCCGACGCCACCCGGGTGGCCGGGTTCGGTCGCTGGCGGGCCCTCGGCCGCCACGTCCGCCGGGGCGAGTTCGGCATCGCCATCCTGGCCCCCTGCCTCTACCGGCCCGAGGCAGCAGTCAACGACCCCGATGACGCCGGCGAGGCCCGCCCCGCCGCTTCGGTCCTGCGCGGCTTCAAGGTGGCCTATGTCTTCGACGAGGCCCAGACCGACGGCGATCCCGTCCCTGACGTCCGCCCCCGCCTGCTGGCCGGCGAGGACACGGCCCGCCTGTGGTCGGGATTGGCCGACCAAGTCACCGCCGCCGGCTACACCCTCGGGCGGGGCTACTGCCAGGGTGCCAACGGTGTCACCGACTTCGCCGCCCGCACGGTGAGAGTCCGAGCCGACGTCGACGACCTGCAGGCCACGAAGACGCTCTGCCATGACCTGTAGACCGCACCAATGTGACCCGGCCCGGGGCTCGTTCGGCCCATCCCCAGCTTGGAGTGTGTGGGGTGGTCCAGTGGTCGAGTGCAAGCGAACGAGAGGACGACGTGGATCCGAGAGACGTGAGTGCGTTGACGGTCAGCAGGGTTGGCCGAGTGGACACGATCCCATCGATGGTCGGCGTCCGCGTCCTTGACAGGTCCGGCGTCGAGGTGCTCCCGGTCACCGAGTTCCTGATGTCGTTCCTGGCCAGCGGGGCGAGCAGGTCCAGCCCGCGCTCCTATGCCAAGGCCTTGCTGCGCTGGTGGCGGTTCCTTGCTGCCGTCGATGTCGCCTGGGACCGGGCCAGCCGGGTCGAGTGCCGCGACTTCGTCCTCTGGATGCGGACCAAGTCCAAGCGCCCTCCGCACGGCGGGCCGTCCCGGGCAGCCTTCGCCCCGGGCACGATCGATCACAACCTGGCCGTGCTGCGCAGCTTCTACGACGACCGCATGGCCGCGGGTAGTGGGCCGATCATCAACCCCGTGCCTCAGGCCGCCGGGCGAAACGGTGGCCGTCCCCACGAGCACCACAACCCGATGCAGCCTTTCGAGCGCTTCCGGCGGGCACCCCTTCGCCAGCGCAAGCCGCCATCCCAGCCGAAGGGGCTGGCTGACCATCTCTTCGATCAGTTGTTCGCAGCAATGGGATGCGACCGCGACCGTGCCCTCTTGGCCTTCTATGTGAGCACCGGGGCAAGGGCGAGCGAGATGCTCGACGTCACCGTCGACCATGTCGACGTTGGTCGACAGCTCATCGCCGTCAATCGCAAAGGCAGCCGCCGGCTGCAGTGGCTTCCCGCGTCAGCCGACGCCTTCGTCTGGCTACGCCTCTACGAAACCCACCAGCCCAGGCCCGATGGCCAGACCGCGCTGTGGCTCACCAGGCGGGCACCGCACCGGCCGCTGACCTACTCGGCCATGCGCCGGGCGCTGCAGCGCGCCAACGACCGCATCGGCACGCACTGGACGCTGCACCAGCTCCGCCACACCGCCGCCCAACGGATGATCGCCGATCCCAGGCTGGCGCTCACCGACGTCCAGTGGGTCCTCGGCCATGCCCATCTCACCACCACCGAGATCTACACACGCCCGAGCGAAGACCAGCTCGTGGCCAGGGTGCTTGAGCACCAGCGGCATCGTGCGGAGCCCCGGCCGGCGCCTCCAGTGGGCTCCTACCGGCCCGAGGTCCTTCGGACCCTGCTGGGAGGTGGAGCAGGTGTCGACTGAGGATGTCCCCGCCGGCGTCATCGACGTCTATGCCGACACCGTGCCCGGCCCCCGCCAGCGGGTGCGCGGCCAACGCCCGACCAGCCATCCGATGCCCCCGTCGTCGTCGCATGACTTCCGAACGCCCAACCTGGAGACGCCGAGAATCGAGCGCCCGGCCACATGGCCGGAGACCGCGGTGGACCGCGATGAGATCCTGGTCCGGACCAGGACGCTCGAAGCAGTAGCAAAGGGAGAGAAGCTTCACCGTCGCGTTGTCGGTGTCAAGGTCTTCCTCGACTGGCTGGAAACGTTTCCCGGAGCCACGTGGCAGCAGCGCTGGCTCGCCTCCGGGGCCGACGCTCGGGGCCCGGAGTGGGCGGATGAGGTCCGCATCCCGGGACCGCTGGCCGGTCTCCACGGGCGGGGCCAGCTCACCGGAGCGCTCGGGCGGATGATCCTGCTGGAGGCGCTCAGGCCGTCGTACTGCATCCTCTACCGCCTGCGCTCGGCCATGGTGCTCAGGCGCTTCCGCGCCATGCGCGATCCCGAGGGCTTCGCCACCATCGACGCGATTTGTGACGGCACCGCCCGTTTCACAGCCACCGATCGCAGCTTCGCCTTCAACCAGCTCACCCGCCTCCTCATGCACAACGGCGGCCGGTTGGCCGACATCACCGTCGACGACTGCATCGAGGCCTACCGGGCCCAGGCCGGCTACGCCACCCGCCAGCACAGCCACTGGTATCTGCTGCTGCGCCAGGCCGGGCTGCTGGCCGCCGACAGCCCGCCCACCATCTGGGCCGCGTCCCGACGAGGCCAGCTGCGGGTCGAGGAGCTGGTCGACGGCTACGACCTGGAGTGCCGGCCCGTCCGGGACCTGCTGGTCGAGTACCTCCGCGAGCGCCAGGCGGCCATGGACTACACCTCCCTGCGCCAGCTCGCCTCCAAGCTGGTGTTGCTGTTCTGGCGGGACCTGGAGCTGCACGAACCCGGCATCGCCTCCCTGCATCTGTCCGACGACGTCGTGCGCCGGTGGAAGGAGCGCCTGCGCGTCGTCCGCTACGGCACCCACGGCCTGGGGGAACTGCGGGAGGACCCCAACACCGTCTTTATGGCCGTGCGCGCCCTCTACGCCGACCTGGCCGGCTGGGCCCTGGAGGAGCCGGAGCGATGGGCGACCTGGGCCGCGCCCAATCCCATCACCGGACGCGACTTCCTCGGACAGAACAAGCAGCGCAAGCGGGCCACCGCCCGCATGCACCAACGGATCCGGGAGCTGGCACCCCTGCTGCCCGCCCTCGTGACGGCCGCCGACAACCACCGTCGTCACACCGGCGCCGTTCTCGCCACCGCACTCGCCACCTTGCCGGGCGAGGAGTTCACCGCCGACGGAGAACACCTGCGGCGCCTGTCCATCGTCACCGATCCCGCCCGGGGCGGAACTGGACGCCCGGGGGTCATCTACGCCGCGGCGCCGGGCACAGCCGACCGCCGAAACCTCACCCTGGAAGAGGAGAACGGCTTCTGGGCCTGGGCGATCGTCGAGGTGCTCCGCCACACCGGCGTGCGCATCGAGGAGATGCTCGAGCTCACCCATCGCAGCTTCGTCGCCTACGCCCTGCCCGCGACCGGGGAGGTGATCCCGCTGCTGCAGGTCACGCCGTCCAAGACCGACCGAGAGCGCCTGCTAGTGGTCAGCCCCGAGCTCGCCGAGGTCCTCACACTCATCATCTCCCGCGTCCGCAATGGCGCCGAGTGGCTGCCGCTCGTGACCCGTTACGACGGCGCCGAACGCCTCCACAGCCCGCCTCTGCCGTTCTTGTTCCAGCGGCCGTGGGGCCTCGCCAATCACATCCTCACGCCGCACCGGGTCAAGGTCCTGTTGGACCGCACGGCGGAGGCCGCAGGCCTGACCGACGCCGGCGGTGGCGCACGGCGATTCACCCCACACGACTTCCGTCGCATCTTCGCCAGCGAAGCGGTGGCCACCGGCCTACCGGTGCACATCGCAGCCAAGCTCCTCGGCCACCAGAGCCTGGCCACCACCCAGGCCTACGTCGCCGTCTACGACCAGGACGTCATCGACCATCACCGGGCGTTCATCGCTCGCCGCCGGGGCATGCGCCCCAGCGAGGAGTACCGAGAGCCAACCGACACCGAGTGGGAAGAGTTCCTGGGCCACTTCAGACGGCGCAAGGTCGAGCTCGGCATCTGCGGTCGGGCTTACGGCACCCCCTGCCAGCATGAGCACGCCTGCATTCGGTGTCCGATGCTGCGCCCGGATCCCAAGCAGGTCGGCCGGCTGACCGAAATCATCGAGAACCTCGACGCTCGCCTCGCCGAGGCGCACGACCGGGGGTGGCTCGGCGAGGTTGAAGGACTCCAGGCCAGCCTCGGCGCCGCGCACCAGAAACTCACGACCGTGCAGCGCATGGCAGCGCCGACTGGCGACACCGGCGAATCGAGCGTCCGCGTGACGATAAGCGCCGGAGCGCTGTCGAAATCGAGAACGGGCTCCGCCTGAGCATGGCCGTCCACGTCGCAAGCTGCGGCTCCTAAGGATCCTCTCCCGCCCGCATGTCGATGTGGTCTCCTCGACGCGGGCACCGACCCTGGCGGCACCCAGCAATTTGATGGTCACGCCTCCCTGTCGACGAAATCGCGCTACCGACCGCCGGGCCGATCCGCCCCGTGGGTCCGCGTCCGAGCGCCTGCGTCCCGATCTCGGTGCCCACGGGCGCCCGGATCATCGGCGATACGCCTCCGCAGGGTTCCCGCGGCTGACCGGCCAGCGCGTTATCGCTCGGTTCGCGCTTGTACGGCAGTGACCAGTATCAAGCGTTATTCATCGGGTCGTCTCCCCGTCTCGCGGATCGCTACGCTCGCACCAGTGATGGAGCGCCGGTGAAGGATCGGTGGCCGCGCAGCCCCAAGCGGAGGGCCTGACGTGATGGCCTCGTCACCACAGCCCACCCGGCTGGTGACTCGGGCAAGTCCGATCCTCCGCCTCTACGGCGGTTGGGCCGTCCTCGTTGGCCTCGGCTGGATTGCGATCGGCTTCTTCGCTTCTGGGGCAGAGGGCGGCGGACTCAGCACAGTTCCCGGCGGCGCACTCCTAACCGCGTACGGCGTTCGAGTCATCCGCGCACGCGTAGTTGCGCTACCTGACGAAGTGCGCGTTTACAACCGCTTCCGCAATTACCGGTTTGATCGAACTGACGTGCATGCGGTCGAGTTGCGCCGCAACTCCCGGACGCTCTGGCAGACACTGCGCCTCCCCCGGCCGCAGCGGACGGCTGGCGTCCTTGTCCTTAGATCGAGAAAGCCGATTCGGATGTTCGCGACGGAGCGAAGCGACTACGGAGCGCCTCAGGGGTACTTCGGGCCACCGAAGAATGCTCAGCAGGTCGAGGCCCTACGCGATTATCTCGGTCTGTCGTCACCGGATGCCGGCGGGAGCGCGTCTACGACGACCTGAAACCCGGCTTGGGACGTCGTCCCGGCTGACCCTCCCAAGACGGGAACATCCACCCCGTCATCCTTCGACCTCGGCAGGCCGTGGGTAGTCCGCGGACCTGAGCGGAAAGTGCCGCTCCGCCCGGTCCGCTGACGGCCCTCGCCCGAGCGGTATCGGCGACGTCGGTCGTTATCGCTCGGAGGCCCCGCCGATCGGCGACGGCATACGGTCCGTCCCGGCGTTTTCGCGTCGCATGCCGGCACTGTCTCGCAGCTCGTCCGGCCCACGGCAGGCTCACCGCGCCCACGGCTTGGCCGATCCTTCATCCCCTGGGCGCGTACCGGGCCGGCGCACGTTGACGTAGTGCAGGAAAGAACTGGCCCATGTCCTCCTGCACGGTCCCGAGCACGCCGAGGTGGCATCCAACGTCGCCGAGGTCGAGGCCGAGAGCGTGGCCTACGTCGTCTGCCAGGCCGCCGGCATGGACAGCACCGACTACAGCCTCCCCTACCTCGCCCGATGGTCGCGGGGCGACGTGGGCCTGATCACGGCCACAACCGAGCGGGTGCTCGCCACCGCCCGCACCGTGCTGGCCGGCGTGGGCGTCGACGCCGGCGCCGTCGAGGACCCAGTCAACTAACCCCCACACGCCCTTCGCCACGCTCGCGGCCGCTCGCTTCCCCCCGTCCGATCCACCAGGTTCTTTTCTCGGGTTTCCCATTGCGCAGCGCAGCTGTGTTCCCGGCCGGCGCAACGGGCCGTACGGCCCGGCGCCGGCCCGAGGCTGCGCTGCTGTAGCGGGGCCGGGGCGACCGTCATCGCTCCGAAGCCACCAGCCGACGCAGTCCCTCTGTCAAGGCCCGCTCCCCACCCTCGCTGCAGGCGAGGCCCGTGGCCCCAGCGGGGCCGCTGCCAGCCCTCCGGGGGCGGCCGCCCCCGAGCCCCCCGCCTCGCCTTCACTGCGGGCGCTGCGCTCTGCGGGCCGGCGCCGCCGGCCCTCCGGCCTTGACAGTCGCCCCGGCCCCGCAGGTCGGGACGCATCCGAGAACGGCTCGGAGGAGCGGAAGGAGCACGGCAATGGCAACCGGCGAGACGACGACCACCCCGCGCTGCGACGTCGGCGACCACGACATCGACGGCGAGATTTTCGAGGCCCGGACCCGCAATTGGGCGGTCCCCGGCGACATGGTGTGCGTGATGCTGAGCTGCGCCGAGCACGCGGAATCCGCAGCTGCCCACACCCAGGCGTGGTGGGTCCAGTGGCTCAAGGCCGAGGGCGCGGCGTTCGGTTACTCCAGCCTCTCCTGAGCCGCACGGGGTCGGCCGACAAGCCGGCCCCACGGCGCGCTCGTCGGCGAGCGGGATCGTGTGCCAGCGGGGAAGCCGAGGGACGTAGCGGCGTGATCGATGCCGGTTCGCACCCGGCTCGTCAGAAGAAGCGGCCCGCAGGCTTACGTCTGAAAGTCGAACGCCATTCGATTTCCCCTGGTCGCCGGCCCGGGCCCGTCCCGGTGCTGCGCCAGCGTGCGGCGAACCGGGCCCTTGGCAGTCAAGTCGCCCCGAAGAAGCGCCGGCCCAACACGGCTCCGGGCGCACCCGCCCTCCACCCGCCGGCCACGGGGCCTGACAGCCGGCCCGGCCCACCTGTGCCGCAGGCGCCCCGAGACGGTCCCGGGGCAGCTGACCAGGAGAACCCGCCATGGAGCGCTCACTTCCCGCCGAGCCCTTTGCCCACGAAGTCCTCGTCCTCCTCGCCCAGACCGGCATCGACCTCGCCGACTTCGCATCCTCCATCGGCGTCCACCCCCGCTGGCTGACCAGGGTCCTCGACGGCCGCGTCACCGAGCTCCCGCTGCTGACCGTCGTCGGCCTGTGCAAGGCGCTGCGGGTCATGCCCGAGGACATCTGGCCCCCCGAAGCCGCGGCCCGGGCCTTCGCCGGCTGGCCCACGAACACCTTCGACCCCGAAAGCGGCGCGCAGTAGCGGCGCCCGCCCGCAGCCGAATCAGGCCACGTCGGCGAGCAGCTCTCCCAGCGCGGCCAGGTACCCCCACGGGTCGATCTCCGGGTCGGCCGATGCCCGGGCCCGCTCGACGAGATCGGGCCGGTCCGCGCTCCACACCGAGAACCAGAACGCCACCTGGCTCTGAAACGAGGGCACCGGAAGGTCCGCCTCGTGCACTACCGCGCCGTTGTCGTCCACGCCGGCCATGGTACGCGCCGCTTAAGAAACACAGTCGCCGCCGTGAGCGGAGATCGCGTCGGGCCTACGATCGGCCGGTGGTGGACGACGAGTGGCTCGACCCGGTGGAGGCTGCCCGTCTCCTGAACCTGCCCGAGCGGATCGTCTACACGCTGATCGAGGAAGGCAAGATTCCCGCGCTCCGCTGGCCGGTGCGGATACGCCGTTCCGACCTCGACAAGTGTCTTGAGGCCTGTCGGATCCAGCCCGGCGACCTGGCCCATCTGAACCAGTACAGCGGAGGGCGGTACCGGTACAAGACCTGACCGGGCGTAGCGCTGGCCGAACCGGGCCTCGCATCGGGCCCGCCCCCGGGCGGCTGGTCGCCTGGCAAGCTGGGATCGTGCGGAGGCGGTGCAGGGACGGTGACGACGCGCAGACGAAGGCGAAGCGAGGTCCGGTCGACCCGTACCAGAAAGGCTCAGGCCGCCGAAGCCCGCCGACGTTCCGGACTACCCGGTGAGCGCCAGCGGCCGGGGCGGGGACACTGTCGCCGGCGCCGGCGCACCCCCAGCACCGCCCGCACCACCGGCGCCTCCGGCACCTCCCTGTCCACCAGCCCCGCCAGCCCCGCCGGCCCCGGCGGGGCTGGCGGGGCTGGTGGACAGGGAGGTGCCGGAGGCGCCGGTGG
>Ga0247713_1000260_pt1 | contig 36462 bp, 37 predicted proteins | sample 21E_NmetaG_FD_189936 | JGI IMG/M metagenome (GOLD analysis project Ga0247713, IMG submission 189936) | Soil microbial communities from hillslope of Landscape Evolution Observatory, University of Arizona, Oracle, AZ, United States - 2-1-E_N | ecosystem: Engineered > Artificial ecosystem >...
CGACTCACTGAAAGTGCCTCCTGCGTTGGTGGCTACGACGACGTCAGACATCGTCATCGTCCCAGCTCAGGAGGCCTTTCACGTGGATACGCGGCCTCGCCGCGATCAGTTCATCGGTGGATCAAGGTTGAAGCGTGCTCCGAACGTTCGAGAAGAGGCGGGTGATGGGATTCCGGCGATCCTCCTGACCATGATGACTCTGCTCGGCGCGAACGATCGCAGTCCCCTCCATCACCTCGCTTCCCGCCCAGGCCGGTCCCGACCACAGGGTGGCTGCGAGCGCCAAGCCGACGGTCATGCTGATGAGTCTCTTCACAGCTCTCTCCTTGCTCGATCGGCATCCAGGATCGGGACATCCAGCGGTACCTCGAGGCACTTTATGACCCGCGTCCCCGAGGTGCTCGCAGCGTCCGGGATCGTCATCGCGGACCGGCTACCGCACCTCATGGCGGCCCTTGGGGCGCGCAGTGGTGCTGTCCCGGCGGGCCACGTTGCCGGCGCCCGACGTGGCGTATTCCCCGGCATCCATCAGGGCCGGTCCGCACCTACGATTGACGTATGGACCTTCCGTCTCTCGGACGGGCGATAGTCGTTGTGGGTCTCGGCCTCGCAGCCGTCGGGCTGGTGCTCGTCGTCGCCGGAGCACTGGGGCTGGGCCGCCTGCCCGGTGATCTGTCTCTCGGGAAGGGCAACGTCCGGGTCTACGTCCCCCTGGCCACCTGCCTCCTGCTCTCCGCCGTCGCAACCGTCGTCCTCAACCTGATCCTCCGGCGCTGAAGGAAGTGGCGGCCGGCGGCGGCGCCCCCGCCGCTGGGCGAATCCCGTGATTGGGCGCGCCGGTAGCAGCCGCCCGCCCCGCCGAGCCGCGGTGGTACCGGGCGCGGCAGCGGTGCGGTACTCGGGTGGCTGGCTCGAGGCAGTTCGTCCCTCACGCCCGTCCGCAGCTCGACGATGAGATCGGCTACCGCCCGGACAGAATCCAGGCAGCGGGCTCGACGGGCGCGATGCTGGCGATATGGAGCAGCGCGTCTCCCTCATAACTCTCGGTGTCTCCGACGTGGCTCGGGCTCGCGGGTTCTACGAGGGCCTTGGCTGGTCAGGAGAGTCCCCTGATGGCGAGGTGGTGTTCTTCCAAGTCGGCGGGATGATCCTTGCGCTTTGGGGACGGGACAAGCTCGCCGACGACAGCGTCGTGGAGGATGCCGGCGGCTGGGGTGGGGTCACCCTCGCCTACTGCGTTGACTCCCCGGCGACGGTGGACGCCGTCTTGGCAGAGGCCGCGGGTGCGGGCGCGACGATCGCTCGATCGGGCGCGCGGACCTTCTGGGGTGGCTATTCGGGGATCTTCATCGATCCGGACGGGCACCCCTGGGAAGTTGCCCACAACCCCGGCTGGGTGCTCGAGGGCGACGGCTCCGTTCGCCTCCACTGACGGGATGGGGCTCCCTTTGACCGCCACCGGACCGGCGGCCGCGGGCATTCTCGACACCTCGACGCTCATCCTTCTCGAGCGTCTCAGTGACCGCGATCTTCCGACGAGCCGCTCATCACCGCTGTTACGCTCGCTGAGCTGTCCGCTGGCCCGCTCGTGGCAACCGCAGACGCAGAACGGGCTGCTCGCCAGGCGCGACTCCAGCAGGCAGAGGCCCGAGTTCGATCCCCTGCCCTTCGATGCCGATGCCGCTCGGGCGTTCGGCCGGGTGGCAGCCTCGCTCTGCCATGCAGGGCGCCAGGTCCAAGCACGCGCCTACGACGCCATGATCGCCGCCACGGCAATTGCCAACCGCCTCCCTCTCTATACCGTCAATCCCGCAGATTTCGAAGGCATCCCGGATCTCGATCTACGCGGCACCGCCCACCCGGATCACCTGTGATCCGACCCTGACGACGATCGGCCTCCGGGTCCGCCATGGAAGCCGACCGGCACGTCCGCTGTATCTCGCGTCCACTTGTGCCGAACCCGGGCGGTCCCGGCGGCGACTCCGCGTGAGGACCCGGCCGACGCGCTGTTCCGGGCGGGTGGTGACACGAGCGACGCAGGACGTGCGGGCCCCCGGCGCCCTCCCGATGTCTTCACCCGGGCTCGCCATATGCTCTACCATATGGGTGTGGGCCGGAGAGAGGTACTCGTGCAACTCGATGACGAGCTCGTCGACCGGCTGGATCGACTTGCGCAGGCGCAGGGGACCAGTCGCTCCGAACTGCTTCGTCGTGGGGCTGCGGCAGTGTTGGAAGCGTCGGAGCAGCTCGAAGCGGACCGGGTTCTTCAGGCCGCGTACCGTCGCGTTCCCCAGGATCCGGCGCTCGTCGCGTCGGCTCGGCGCCTCGCCGCCCAGGCAGCGCCGGAGTGGTAGCGCGCGGCGACATCACTTGGGCAGACCTTGGTCCGCCCGCCGGCCGTCGACCGGTATGCGTACTTACACGCGACGCCGCGATCGAGGTGCTTACGGCCCTGGTGTGCGCACCGATCACGCGCACGATCCGCGGAATCAGGTCGGAGGTGGAGATTGGGACGCGAGAGGGCCTACCGGAGACCAGCGTGATCAGCTGTGACAACGTGATCACCGTTCCGGCCGGCGTCCTCGACGCCGCGCCCGTCGGCCATTTGGGACTCGAAGCGCGTGTCCGTCTCGACCAGGCGCTTCGTTACGCGCTCGACATCCAGTACTGACCCTGACCCGGCTTCTGGCCTGGAAGGCGAAGGGCCTGCGGCGAGCGGCCTTGTGTGGCGCGAGGGACGAGCCGAACCCGGGCGGTTCCAACTCCGGCGAGGTTCGGCGCACTCGCCGTTCGGTGCTCAAGGCTCAGGCCGTTTCGCGCTCGCCCCATGAGAAGGCTTCGAAGAGTCTTCGCCGCTCTCCCCCGCCCGTTCTCCCTGACCGGTCCTCAGCCGTTCTTCGTCGGGCAGACGAATCCCGCCGTCGCCTCGGTCATAGGCAAGGCCGGCGAGCATGGCCGCGAGCCGACGACGTTCATCGGCTCGCAGCGCATCCCATCCGGCGAGTTGATCTCGCAGCCATTCCACCTGCGGGTTGGTCGGCTGCTCTCGGTTCTGGCCGAGAAAGTAGGTGGCGATGCTGCCGGTGATCATTCCCAGCGTGCCGATGCCGACGAGCATGAGCACCGTGGCCACCGCTCGGCCCTGTGGTGTGACTGGCGAGATATCGCCGTACCCGACGGTTGTCGCGGTCACGAGCGCCCACCACAAACCGTCCCCAAAGCTGCCGAGCCGTTCCTCAACGCCCCAGGCCGCCAGGCCGCCACCAACCACAAGGGCGGCGGTGGCCAGCACGACATAGCCCAGGCCGTTGGTCCCCAGCACGCCCCGCACGTCTCTGGTGACTCGCCAGAGAACCGTTCCCGCTCGGAGAAGTCGCGTGAGCCGGGCGAGGCGCGCAACGCGGGCGACGCGCAGGAAATCGAGCGGCAGGATGGCGATGAGGTCGGGGATGTTGGAGCGCACGAAATGGCGCCGATCTCCCGCTACCGCCAGCCGTACCCCGTAGTCGATGACGAAGATCGCCCAGATCGTGAGGTTGGCCGCTCGTGCCCATCCCGCGTCCGGGACGGTAAGGAGCCACACGACGACCAGCGCCAGAAGGACCATGGTCGCCTCATAGAGCCACCACAGTTTGCTCGGCTCCGCGTCGGTTACCGGCTTGAGTACCTGCTCGGCGTCCGCCATGCCCGGACCACCGTAGGGCGTCAGCGAGGGGGCCGGTGATGCCGATACTGGACCGACGACGAAGCGGCGTGTCGGCGGTACGTGGCGGGACCCCGCGTGGGCAGGGGTCCGTCCCACCGCGGTGACATGAGTATCGATTGCCGGGTGCTGCGGTTGTGCCGAAGTCGGGCGGCACCTGAGAGGAACTCGACACGCCTGAGCCGCCCATGGTGCAGAAACAGGGACGCTCTCGGCGTCGCGGCGACAGCCGTGGCGACCGTCGATGCTGAGCGGCTCGTCCTCGATCGGCTGCGGCGCCCCCCGGGCTACAGCGCGAACACGGCCCGGGCAATCAGGAAGTAGATGAGCAGCCCGCTGGCGTCGACGAGGGTCGTGATAAGTGGCGCGCTCACGACCGCAGGGTCGAAGCCGAGCCGCTGGAGGATGATCGGGAGCGTCGAGCCGGCAAGGGTGGCGAGCGTGCACACGGCGGCCAGGGTGAGGGCGACCACGGTGGCCATATCGCGGCCATAGAGAACCCCGACGGGGACGATCGCGATCGCACCCAGCACGGCGCCGAGGAGGAGCCCGACCCGGCCCTCCCGCCACATGGTGCGGCCGATGTCACCGAACCGGACGTCGCCCACGGCGAGCGCCCGTACGAGCGTGGTCGTCGCCTGTGCGCCGGCGTTGCCGCCCGTCCCGATGAGCAAGGGGATGAACAGGGCGAGGGTCACGACCTCCTCGAGCTCTGCCTCGAAGATCTGCAGGACGTTCACGGTCAGCGTCGCGGCCAGCGCCAATACGAGCAACCACATGGCGCGCGATCGGGCCAGCCAGAACAGCGACGTCGAAAGGTACGGCTGGCCCAGGGGATCGGACGCACCGCTGCGGATGACATCCTCGTTGCCCTCGAGCTCGAGGATCTCCATGGCGTCATCGATCGTGACGAGGCCGAGGAGCCGCTGGTCATCGTCCACGACCGGGACGGCGAGGGTCTCGGCCCGCAGGATGGCCCGTGCCGCTACCTCCTGGTCGGCGTAGGGGCGCAGCAGCGGCAAGTCCGTCCGCATGATTTCGCCCACCGGTGCATCGCCCGGGGCGATGAGGAGATGTCGGAGGTCGGCCATGCCGACCAGGGTTCGGCCCCGGGTCACGGGGATGCTGTAGACGGTCTCGATCTCGGGCGCGCAGTCTCTGACGAGGTCCACGACCTGGTCGGCCGGTGTCTCCGGGTCGACGGCGATGTAGCGAGGCGTCATCAGCCGCCCGACGCTGTCCTCCGGGAAACGCAGCAGCGCTCGCGTCTCCTCGAGGTGCTCCGGGGTGAGGAGCGCCAGCAGCCGGAGCTCGGTGTCGGCGGCGCTGATCAGCCGGGCCCGGTCGTCGGGCGGCAGTGCTTCAAGGAGCTGGGCGGCACGATCGTCGGGCAGGCGCGCGAGCAGGCGGGACTGGTGCTCCGACTCCAGGGCGTCGAGGACGGCGGTGGCGGCATCGAGGTTCAGCGTGCGGAGCATCTCGGCCTGCTCGGCAAGGTCGAGGTGGGCGAAGCGCTCGGCTGCGGCCACGCGCTGCTCGTGTAGGTCTGTCGTAACCATCGCGTGCTCGTCCATGGCCCCCTTCCTACCCGGCGTAAGTGCTGAGGCCTGCCCGTGGCTCGGCGGCCCAGGCCCTCGAAGCCGTAGTCCACCGCCTTCACCGTGATGGTGCTCGCCTCGGAGAAGCCGTCGTTCTCGCCGCAGGCCGCAGCCAGGAGACCCAGACCGACGATGGCGACGACCGCCGAGCGGCGGCCCGGCCGGAGGATGGTCCTGCGTAGCCCGCCATCACGCCACCATCGCGTTCATCGCAGCGAGCATGTCGTCGAGGTCGGCCTGCTCGGGAAGGCGGGCAGGGCCCATGGCGGGCATGCGGCTCATCAGCTCGAGGGCCTCACCCACCTTGGTGCCGGTGATCGGTGGGCTATGGGCGCTGGCGATGGTCCGGAGGTCGGGGTCGTCGACCAGCTTGGCCAAGTCCTGCGCGTACCAGCGGTCGCTGTCCACGATGCTGAGCCACGGTGAGAGCATGCGCTGGAACTGAGCGAAGCCCTCGGCCCAGAACCCGGCGTCGAGGTCGCTCACGTTCTCGACAAACGTGGGCACCGGGGTGGCGAAGGCGTCGGATGCCCAGTAGACGCCGGTGCTGGCGTCGAACAGGCCGCGCGTCGTGGGGTTGTCGTAGACCGGGGGCCGGGCGGCGACAAGCAGCCGATCGCCGATGTCGAGCACGTCGCCGTCATTCACCCAACGGGAACGGGGCAGGGGGTTGTCGAGGAGCACCCCCATGCGCTCACCGATGAAGAAGCTGGTGACGAACACGGCGTTCGGGCACGCGTCGAGCACCTGCTCGAGGTTGCCGTAGTGGTCGACGTCGTCGTGGCTCAGGAAGACCCAGCGGACATCGGCGGGCTCGACGATCGAGAAGACGTCGGCTAGCCACTGCTCGCGGTTGTTGGGCGTTCCGGTGTCCACGATGACCGGCTCGGCGCCGCGAATCACCAGGGAATTGACGTTGACCGAGACCGGCGCCATCTCCTCCCCATGGAGTTGCTGGATGAGGAAGGTTTCGGGGGCGATCTGGAGCGGCGGATGGTGGACCGCTGGTGGCTGGGCCCGCATGGCGTCCGCCCTGACGGCCGGGATGCGTGTGGTGGTCATTTGACTGGTTTCTCGCTTTCTCGTTCGGGACTGGCTGCCGGCTTGGCACTGCATCGGAACGAGGTGCAGCGTCGCCCCCGCGGCTTGCATATCGCTTGACGATGGCTGGGAAGCCCGGAGGCCAGTGCCTTCGCCCCCGGATCAAGTGGTCCTGCGATCGTCCTGGAGAGTGGACGAGCGCGCCGTGCTCCAGAGGGCGGAGGAAGGGGGGCGTCGGGGCTCACGACCCTCCTCCGCGTCCGGGCCTCCACTCGATGGGGCGGGCATTGCGACTCAGCAGCGGGCCCGGTCGGCGGCGGCCGCCTCGATGACCTCGACCGCCAGCGTGGGCCCCGCGCCGGCCCGGATGGCGTCCCCGATGCCGGCGGCGGCGAGCCGGAACGACGGCTCGCCGAGTACCCGCTCCACCGCCTCGGCGATGGTTGTCTCGGACGCTGTCCGCTTCAGGCGAATGCCTGCGCCATGGGCCACGACCCGGGCGGCGTTGTCTCCCTGGTCGCGACCCATCGGCATGACGACCAACGGCACTCCGGCGGCCAGGGCCTTGGCGACCGTGCCATGCCCACCGTGTGTGACGGCCGCCGCTGCGTGGCGGAGCACCTCCGAGTGGGGCGCGGATGCCACCACCTGGATGTTGGCCGGTGCCTCGAACCCATCGAGGTCCAGTGCGGGACCGGCGGTCATCACGGCTCGGACGGGAAGCCGCCCGACGGCGTTGGCGATTCGCCGTAGCACTGGCACCTGGTCCTGATAAGTGGAGCTCGTGGCGACGAGGACCAAGGGGTCGCTGCCCGGCGGGGGCTTCCACGGCTCGGTCCAAGACGGATCGTCCAGCTGTGCGCCGGCGTAGTGCACGTTCGGAGGTAGGTCCGCCGGGAAGTCGAATGCCGGCTCGATGAGCAGGAGGCTCTCGTGCCTGCGCAGCTGGTCGAGCGTGTGGCCCAGGGGGGCCAGGCCGTGGGCCGACCGCGCCGCGTTGAGCCCGGAGAGACCACGGTCGAAGGCACCTTCCATCAGGCGTTCGAACAGGCGGTCTCGGCCGCGCCCCAATGGCCCTTGCGCCGGCGCCCACCCGGTGCCCGCCGGCGGCTGGCCGCTGCCGGGCAGGCCGTAGATGTTCGGGTAGAGAAGCACGACCGGGACGCCGGCGCCTTCCGCTCCCACCTGGGCACCCAGCAGGAACTGACTGGCCACGAGCACCTCGGCGGGGCGGCGCTGGAGCTCGGCGGCGACGTCGTCGGCGAACAGCCGGGCCGGACCGCAGAGAAAGCGGTCGCGCACACGGGCGAAGAGCTGCATTGGGTTCTTGGCCTCCCAATCGCGGATGAAGTCATCCTCCGGCCGCCGGGTGAGGTGCTGGGGAGCGGTTGTCCACGGGACGTGACGGGCGCCGGTGGCGGCTACCTCCCCGGCGAGCACGGCGTCGCCGATGACGGTCACATCGTGGCCTCGGGCGACGAGTCCGCCGACGATGGCGAGCTCGGGAGGGACGGTGCCGCCCCCGTCCCAGAGGGCGACGAGGATCCGACGGGCCGTGGTCATTGCTGAACCTCCAATGCGTTGATGAGGGTGGTCATGGCTGCTGCGGTGTCGCGCTTGCTGAAGCCGTAGTCGTGACGGAGCGATTTCCAGGCAGCGACTTCGGTGGCGGCCAGGTAGGCCGCGATCTTCTGGCGGCGGGCGGCTCCCGAGGCCGGGAGGGCATGCGCGAACGTCCGCTCGACCCATTCCCGGTGCCACCTCCGGGCGTCGTCCAGAGCCGCCTTGAGTGCCGGTACTCGGTGTTCTTCGCACGTCGCCCGGAAATTGGCCAACCCGGACGCCTCGTACTGCGCCAGCAGGGCCTGGATCGCCGCCCCGGTGTCCCCCGGCTCACCAGCGATGCGCAGGCCCGCCGTCTCCGCGTGGACGGTCTCAGTTACCGCCGAGAGGACACCGTCCTTGGAGCCGAAGTGGTTGAGGACTGTCTGGTGGGACACGCCGGCGGCGGACGCGATGCCGTTGAGGGTCACGTCGTCGTACCAGTTCTCGAAGAACAGCTGCCGGGCAGCAGCGAGGATGCGCTGTCGAGTCGTGTCGACAGCATCTGCTCGGTCGGTCATCGTGTAGGTCCGTTTCATTTGAGCCTGACTCAACCACGCTGTTGAGTCGGAGTCAAGCTAATTTCTGCCGCCCGGGCTACAGCGTCACACCGACGGACGTGCTAGCCGCCCGAAGGCATGTCCGCCGGCGGCGAGCAGCTCCGGGTAGCGCCGCTGCAGGTCGTCCTACAGCTCGGCCGAGGCGGCGAACCGATCGAACCGCTCGAGCCGTAAGCTCGCCGATGGTCACGACGTCGCCGAGCAGGTGGCCGACACCGTGATGGCCAAGAGGTGGTCGGGCGCCGTTCCGCATCACCGGCGCCGATACCGTCTGCCTGTGGAGGCGGGCATACGGAGACGGCGATCCCCGACGGCCAGCGGCACGGCATTCAAAGCTCGGAGCCACCCTGGGTCGGCTACAGCAAAAGAGCGGTAGGTTCACGTCGGTGACCACGGACGAGGTCGCAGTTCAAGCCGCTCGCCAGGCGTTCGACCGGGAGGCGTGGGCGGACGTCCACTCGCTCCTTTCGGGTGTCACCACGGACGCGTTGGACGCCGGCGATCTGGAGCGGCTCGCGGTGGCCGCCTACTTTCTCGGCCTTGAGAATGAGGCCGTCGACGCGTGGACCCGCGCCCACCACGCCCACCTCGGAGATGGCGCGGCGGCAAAGGCGGCCCGCTGCGCCTTCTGGCTGGGGTTCACCTTCATGTACCGGGGTCAGATGGCTCCCGGCGGAGGCCGGCTGGCTCGGGCGAGCACCGTCCTCGACGACGTGACCGAGGAATGCGTCGAGCGCGGCTACCTGCTCATACCCGCAGCTTTGGAGCAGTTCGGAGGCGGCGACGCCTCCGCTGCCTGCGTGACCTGCACCGAGGCCCTCCGCATCGCAAGGCGTTTCGGTGACCGCGACCTCATGGCGATGGCCGGCCTCGGCCGGGGGTCCGCTCTCACGTGGCTGGGCGAGATGCCAGAAGGGGTGGCCCTACTCGACGAGGTCATGGTCTCGGTCACCGCCGGGGAGGTGTCGCCGCTGGTGGCCGGCATCGTCTATTGCGGCGTCCTCGAGTCGTGCTGGGAGATCTTCGACCTCCGCAGGGCCAGGGAGTGGACGGCAGCCCTGAGCACCTGGTGTGACTACCAGCCCGACCGCCTGCCCTACCGGGGCCAGTGCCTGGTGCACCGGGCGGAGATCATGCAGTTGGCGGGGGCATGGCCCTCGGCTGAGGCGGAGGCCAGAAAGGCCTGCGACCGACTGGCGGGCACGCCGGCGATGGGCGCGGCGCTGTACCAGGAGGGCGAGCTGTACCGCCTGCGAGGCGAGTACGCCGATGCCGAGCAGGTCTATCGCCGGGCACACGAGTGGGGCCGGGTGCCCCAGCCCGGTCTGGCCCGTCTCAGGCTGGCGCAGGAGAGCGTGGACGCCGCCGTGGCCGCCCTTCGGCTGGCGCTCGATGAGGCCTCCGTCGACGTGTTCCGCGCCGGCTGCTGCCCGCCTACGTCGACGTTCTCCTGGCAGCAGGGGACCTGGCCGCCGCCCGGGCAGGTGCCGATGAGCTCGCCCGGATCGCCGGGCTGTTCAAGGCACCGTTCCTTCATGCCGCCTGGAGCTACGCCGAGGGCGCCGTCCTGCTCGGCGAGGGGGAGCCCCGGCGGGCCTGTGAGGCTCTGCGCCGGTCGATGTGGGCGTGGCGCGACCTGGATGTCCCCTACGAGGTCGCCCGGGCGCGCGTCTTGCTCAGCGCGGCGTGTCGCGCAGTGGGCGACTTCGACGGCGCCGAGTTGGAAGCTAGCGCCGCCCGCCGGACGTTCGAAGCGCTGGGAGCCGCTCCGGACCTGGCCCGCCTCGACGCCGAATCCCGGTCCGGCAAGGCCGAGGCGTCCATCGCCGGTGGGCTGACCGGTCGCGAATCCGAGGTGCTCCTTCTGGTGGCCTCCGGCATGACGAACCGGGCCATCGCCGCTCAGCTCGTACTCAGCGAGAAGACCGTGGCCCGCCACATCAGCAACATCTTCACGAAGCTGGGGCTTTCGTCCCGGGCGGCGGCGACCGCCTATGCCTACAAGAACGGCTTGATGTAGCTCCTACGCAGAATTGCCCACGAGCCCGCGTCACGATGTTGCAGGGTTTTGCCGATGCGCCGCACCGCCTTCGCCAGTCAGAGTCGATCCATACCGATCCGACGAGGAGGCGACGATGGGCCAGGCACGGGAGCTGATGGAACGCATGACCGAGTGCATGCGGAAGCACGACTTCGAGGGATTGGCGAGCATCTACGCGAGCGACGCCGTCATCACCACCCCGGACGAGGGCGACATCGAGGGCCGGGACGGCATCCTCGGTTACCTGCAGCGGCTCATTGCCACGGTCCCTGACTTCGACTGGGAGGAGCGCGCCTCTCACGAATCCGCCGACACGGCCGTGGACGAGGGCTGGGTCGTGGGCACCAACACCGGGCCCATCGAAACGCCGACCGGGACGATCCCCGCCACCGGTCGCCGGGTGCGGGTGCGGGCTTGCGACGTGGCGACCGTCCGCGACGGCCAGATCGTGAGCCACAACTTCTATTTCGACCAGATGGAGCTGCTCGGCCAGCTCGGGCTGCTGCCCGACCAGGCGGCCTGATCGTAGGTGCCGGCGGTCAAGCCCAGGTGCCGTTTGGCGTACGCCACGACGTGTAGGTCGCCGAAAGATGGAGGAGCCGGCCTGGCAGGCGGCGATGGCCGGGCCCACGGCCAGCATCGGGAAGCGGCGTCCCTCCCGGATGCCGGTCTCTCCTCCAGCACCAGGTCGAGGACCTCCGGGTAGCCCATGGTCGAGGCCTCGGCCCGGGCCACCGACGGTGACCAGCTCGCTCGCCACCCTCGCCACCGCGTCGCAGGTGCCCAGGTCCCGGCGGGCCCAGGGGGTGGCCGCCCTGGGGATGCGAGCCCACACCGGCTCGAGGCCGTCGGGACCGGCGGCCTCGCCTCGAGGCGCGGGGGTCCGCGGCCGGGAGATACCCGGCGTACTCGATCGGTGGCACTGCTCGATAACCCTGTCGGGAGCCGGTCCACGATGTCCTCGCGCCGTGTGGCAGACATCGGCTCCTGACTGCTAGTCCTCCGGGCGGGCGTAGATCGCGATCGTCGTGTCTTCCGTCGCGCTGGCGATGTCTCGCCCCGCTTGCACCTCGACGCCGGCATCGACGATGGCGCGCGCGACCGTCGCCCCCGCCTTGACGACGGCGTCGTGGAGGACGACCGATTCCTCGACCACGGCGCCGGCCTCGACCACCACGCCCGGCGACAGGACGGACCGCACGACCCGCCCCGCCACCCGGCAGGCCGGCGAGACCAGGGAGCGCTCGACCGTGGCGCCGGTCTCGACCAACGCCGGCGGGCGGTGGCCGGCTCTGGTCATGATGCGCCAGTCGAGGTCGTCGAGGTCGAGGCCGGCGCCGTCGAGCAGGTCCTGGTGGGCCTGCCAGTAGCTGTCCGGGGTGCCGACGTCGCGCCAGTAGCCCGGCAACGGGAACGCGTAGGCCCTCCCGGCGTCGACCAGACGAGGCAGTAAGGCGTCGCCGAAGTCCTCCAGGGGCTCGTCGCCCTCGGCCAGCGACCCCAAGGTCTCCAGCAGGGCGGACGGCCGGTAGGCGAAGACCTCGGTCGTCACGACGTTGGACTCCGGCGCGTCGGGCTTGTACTCGAACGACGTCACTCGGCCGCCGTCGTCGGCGATCACCACGCCGAAGCGGCCGGCGTCTTCGTCCACCTCCGTCGTGACCATGGTGACGTCGGCGTCCCGCTCCAGGTGCGAGTCGATGACGTCCCGGTAGTCCAGCGTGTACACGGCGTCGGCGCTCAGGACGAGCACCACGTCGGCCCCGAACTCGGCGATCATGCGGTGGTGGCGCCACAGGGCATCGGCATTGCCCTCGGCGAAGCCCTCCTCATCGCCGCCGGTGAAGGGCTGGAGCAACACCAACCCGCCGAAGGAGCGGTCCAGGTCCCAGGGCCGCCCGTTGGCCAGGTGGTCCTCCAGCGAGTGGGGCTGGTACTGCTGCAGGACCCAGACGTCGGTGATGCCGCTGTTGGTGCAGTTGCTGAGGGGGAAGTCGATCAGGCGGTAGAGGCCGGCGAAGGGCAGCGCCGGCTTGGCCCGGCGCTCGGTGAGCGGGCCCATCCGGCTGCCGGCGCCGCCCGCCAGCACGATGGCGAGGACCCGGACACGGCCCGTCCGCTCAGCCAGTGCGACCCGGCCGGCCGATGCGCTCCAACCGGCTGTGGTGGCGCTCCAGGGCGGCGTCGACCAGGTGCTCGATCAGGTCCGAGTAGCCGATGCCCGTGGCCTCCCACATCTTGGGGTACATCGAGATCGGCGTGAACCCCGGGATGGTGTTGACCTCGTTCACCAGCAGGCCCCGGCCGTTCTCCTCGTAGAAGAAGTCGACCCGGGCCATGCCGTCGACCCGCAGGGCGTGGCCGGCGGCCAGGGTCATGCCCTGGACCTCCTCGACCACCTCACGGGGCAGAGGCGCGGGCACCAGCAGCTGGGCGGCGCCTTCGGTGTATTTGTCCTCGTAGTCGTAGAAGTCGTGGCTGGGCTTGATCTCGCCCGGCACGGAGGCCCTCAGCCGGCCGTAGCCGAGGAGGCCGCATTCGATCTCCCGGGCGGTGACCGCCTCTTCGAGCACGATCCACTCGTCGTAGGCCAGGGCCAGCTTGACCGCCGACGCCAGCTCCCCGACGTCGTGGGCCTTGGTGATCGCCACCGAGGAGCCGAGGTTGGCCGGCTTCACGAACAGGGGGAAGCCCAGCTCGCCGGCGGCCTCGTCCAGGGTGCCGTCGTCGACCTCGATGTCGCGCAGGGCCAGGTAGCGGACCTGGTCCATGCCGGCGCTGGCCAGCACGTCTTTGGCCATGGCCTTGTCCATGCACAGGGCCGACGACAGCACGCCGGCGCCGATGTAGGGGATGCCGGCCAGCTCCAGGAGGCCCTGGATGGTGCCGTCCTCCCCCATGGGGCCGTGGACGAGCGGGAAGGCGAGGGACTCGGGCGTCAGGATCGACGGATCGACTCCCGGGCCCTCGGCCACGAGGGCGGTCGCGCCCGGCTGGTAGTCCGCCATGACCCACTGGCCGTCCTCGGCGATACCCACCGGGACGACCTCGTACCGCTCGGGGTCGACCGCGGCGATGACATGGGCGGCGGTGATGCACGAGATCTCGTGCTCAGCCGAACGCCCGCCGAAAAGGATGACCAAGCGCACGGCTGGCGAGTCTAGGGCGGCCCGGCGGATGGCAGTGTAGGAGTCATGCGACTGCGGGCCACAGAGGTCGCCGAGGCGACCGGCGGGACGCTGTGCGGGCCGGATGTGACGGTGGACGGCACCCGCATCGACTCCCGCCTCATCACGGGCGGAGAGCTGTTCGTCGCCCTGCGGGCCGAGCGGGACGGGCACGACTTCCTCGACGCCGCCCTCGACGCCGGCGCCGGCGCCGGCCTGGCCGAACGACCGGCGGCCAAGGGCACCAGCATCGTCGTCGACGACACCTTCGTGGCCCTGACCCGGCTGGCCACCCGCATGCGGGACCGCCTGCCCGACCGGGTGGTGGGCATCACCGGATCGGTCGGCAAGACGTCGACCAAGGACCTGCTGGCCGCGGCCCTGGGCCGGCGGTACCGCGTGCACGCCAGCCCGAAGTCGTTCAACAACGAGCTCGGCGTCCCCCTCACCGTGCTGGACACGCCCCACGGCGCGGAAGCGGTGGTCATCGAGATGGGCGCCCGGGGGCGGGGCCACATCGCCTCTCTGTGCGCCGTCGGCCGGCCGCTCGTCGGCGTGGTGACGACGGTGGGCCTGTCCCATTCGGAGTTCTTCGGCACCGTGGAGGACGTCGCCGCGGCCAAGTCCGAGCTGGTGGAGGCCCTGCCGGCGCACGGCACGGCGGTGCTGAACGCCGATGCGCCGCTGGTGGCGGCCATGGCGGCGCGCACCGACGCCCGGGTCCTGACCTTCGGCATGGCCACCGGTGACGTGCGGGCCGATGACGTCCGTCTCGACGACGACCTCCGGGCCCGGTTCCGGCTGCTCTCCCCGTGGGGTGAGGCCGGCGTCGAGCTTGCGGTGCGGGGCCATCACCAGGTCGCCAATGCCCTGGCCGCCGCCGCCGCCGCCCTGGCCTGCGGCGCCGGCCTGGACGGCGTGGCCGCCGGGCTGGGCGACGCCCGGCTGTCGCCGTGGCGCATGGAGCTGCACCGAGCGCCGTCGGGGGCAGTCATCCTCAACGACAGCTACAACGCCAACCCGCTGTCCATGGAAGCCGCGCTCAGAGGGCTGGCCGAGCTGCCGGCCCGCCGGCGCACCGCCGTGCTGGGCATCATGGCGGAGCTGGGCGACGTCGGCCCGTCCGAGCACGCCCGCATGGGCGCCCTAGCCGGCGCTCTCGGCATCCGGGTCATCGCCGTCGACGCGCCGGGCTACGGAGGCGAGGTGGTGGACGACGCCGCCGGTGCCCTCGAACGCCTCGGGGCCATCGGGGAGGGCGACGCCGTGCTGGTCAAGGGCAGCCGGGCTGCCGGGCTCGAGAGCCTCGCCGTTACGCTCGCCGCGTCTTGAAGATCTACACCCGCAAGGGCGACGACGGCACCACCGGCCTGCTCTACGGCGGCCGGGTGGGCAAGGACTCGCCGGCCACGACCGCGTGCGGCGACGTCGACGAGGCCCAGGCCGCCCTGGGCCTGGCCCGGGCGACGGCCGAGCGAGGATCGGAGCTCGACGAGCTGGTCGTCGGCCTGCAGCGCGACCTTTGGGTCCTGATGGCCGAAGTGTCGACCGGCCCCGACCGCCGCGACCGGCTCGTCGCCGGCCGGACCCTCGTGACCGCAGACATGGTCGAGCGCCTCGAGCCGCTGATCGACGACCTCACCACGCGGTTCGACCCCCCCACCGAGTTCGTCCTCCCCGGCCAGACGCCGACCGCCGCCGCCCTGGACCTGGCCCGCACCGTCGTGCGCCGGGCGGAGCGCAGCGCCGTCGCCGCCGCCGCCGCCGGCTCCCACGTCGTCCCCTACCTCAACCGCCTGTCCGACCTGCTGTGGACCATGGCCCGCTGGCAGGAGGGCCGGGCCATGCCCGCCCGCCCCGACCCTCAGGAGTAGCCCGATGCCGATCACCTTCACCCTCGCCGACGAGGTGCCGGCCGACGCCGGCGCCGTGGGCACCCCCGTCTTCGCCGGGCGGGTCCTGCCCGCCGGCGCCGGCGCCGACCTCGACCTCGCCTTCCTCGCCGAGCGCGGCTTCGAAGGCAAGCCGGGCGAGGCGGTGGCCGTCCCTTCCGGCCGGGGCACATGGATCGCCCTGGGCGTCGGCGAGCCCGACAAGGTGACGGCCGAGACGCTCCGGCGCGCCGCCGCCGCCTTCGTCCGCACCGCGTGGCGAGACAGGAGTGCAGCCACCACCCTGCTCGCCGCCGCGCCCGCCGGTCTCGACCTCAGCCTCGCCGCCCAGGCCATCGCCGAGGGTGCGTCCCTCGCCGCCTACCGGTTCAGCCGCTACAAGGGCTCGCCCAAGCCGTCGAAGCTGGAGTCGATGGCGGTCGTCGGCGCCGGCGAACCGGCCCGCCACGGTCTCGACCGAGGGGCACGCGTCGCCGAGGCCGTGGTCCTGGCCCGGGACATCGTCAACGAGCCGGCGCGGGCCATGACGCCCCGCAAGCTTGCCGACGTCGCCGCCGAGGTGGCCGATGCCGAGGGGCTCACGCTCACCGTTCTCGACGAGACGGCCATCGTGGCCGAGGGCCTCGGGGGGCTGGCCGGCGTGGCCCTCGGGTCAGACGAGCCGGCCCGCCTCATCGAGCTGGTCTACGACCCTGCCGCCGGCGCCGATGCGTCCATCGCCCTCGTGGGCAAGGGGATCACCTTCGACTCCGGCGGCCTGTCGATCAAGACGGCCGAGGGCATGGAGACGATGAAGACCGACAAGTCCGGGGCCGCCGCGGTGCTGGCTGCCATGTCGGTGATCGCCGCGCTGGCGCCGCCGGTCAGGGTGGTGGCGATCGTCCCCGCCACCGAGAACATGCCCGGCGGCGCGGCCCTCAAGCCGGGAGACGTCCTGACCGCCCGCAACGGCAAGACCATCGAGGTCCTGAACACCGACGCCGAAGGCCGCCTGGTCCTGGCCGACGGGCTGTCGCTGGCGGTGGAGGCCGGCGTCGACGCCATCATCGACCTGGCCACCCTCACCGGCGCCTGCGTGGTGGCCCTCGGCCGCAAGGTCGCCGGCCTGATGGGCAACCACGCCGGCTGGATCGACCAGGTGAGCCAGGCCGCAGCTCGGGCCGGCGAGGACGTGTGGCCCCTCCCCCTGCCCGAGGACTACCGCAAGCAGATCGACTCCGAGGTGGCGGACATCAAGAACATCGGCGGCGGGCGCCATGCCGGCGCCCTCACCGCCGGCCTGTTCCTGCGGGAGTTCGTGGGCGACGTCCCGTGGGTCCACCTCGACATCGCCGGTCCGGCCCGCAGCGAGGAGGACGAGGGGTATTTCCAGAAGGGCGGCACCGGGTTCGGCGTGCGGACCGTGGTCGAGGCGGTGATGAGCTTCCGGAAACCCGTTTGATCCCACAGGGGGTGGGTAGGGCACCGCGCCTATCGGAGGAAACGGATGACCGAGACGCGACAGTTCGACGTACCCGCCGGCGACACCTCTCCCGGCACCACCGAAGCGGCGAAGGAGGAGGCGGCCCAGGTCGCGTCCACCGCGGCCGACCAGGGCAGGCAGACGGCCTCGGCGGCCGCAGAGGCCGCGGGCCAGACGGCAGCCACCGCCACCGACGGGGCGAAGCAGGTGGCCTCCGAGGCCGCGACCCAGGTGACCGAGGTGACCCGCCAGGCCACCGACCAGGCCCGGGAGCTGGTGAGCCAGGCCCAGAGCCAGCTGCACGAGGAGGCCACCACCCAGACCGAGCGGGCCGCCGGCGGCTTGGCCGACTTCGGGCGCCAGCTCCGGGCCTTGGGCGACGGGAACCCCGACCAGGCCGGGATCGCGGCCGATGCCGCCCGCCAGCTGGCCGGCAAGGTCGAGGAGGTCGCCGACCGCATCCAGCAGCGAGGGTTCGACGGCGTCGTCGAAGACCTTCGCACCTTCGCCCGCCGCCGGCCCGGTGCCTTCCTGCTCAGCGCCGCGGCCACCGGATTCGCCGTCGGCCGGCTGGGCCGGGGCGCGCAGGTCGCCCAGGGCGACGGCGGGCCCGGGACACCGGCAGCGGCGCCGGCGGCGCCACTGCCGGCGATGGCCACCCCCACCCTGCCCGAGCCCGCCACCGTGACCACCCCGGCGCCCTACGCGGCCCCCACGGTCATCCCTGACTACGACGGAGGGTCGTGATGGCCAGCACCCGGTCCGGCCAAGGGCCCAGCCTCCAGACGGAGGCCAAGCAGCCCGAGAAGTCGCTCGGCGAGCTGTTCGGCGAGATGACCAGCGAGGTTTCCGAGCTCATGCGCAAGGAAGTCGAGCTGGCCAAGGTCGAGATCAAGGAGGAGGTCGGGCGGGCCGGGAAGGCGGGCGGGATGCTGGGAGGCGGCGCCCTCGCCGGGTACCTCGCCCTCCTGTTCGTTTCCCTGGCCCTGGCGTTGCTGCTCGATCAGGTGACGAACACCGCTCTCGCCTTCTTCATCGTCGGACTTCTCTACGGCATTGCCGCCGCCGTCCTCATCGCCCGGGGTCGTGAGCAGATGAAGCACGTCGACCCGGTGCCCAGGCAGACAGTCGAAACCCTCAAGGAGGACGCGGAATGGGTCAAAGCGCAGAAGAGCTGAGGCGGGACATCGAGCGCACGCGTGAGGAGCTCACCGGCACGGTGGACGCCATCGGCGACCGGGTCAGCCCCGGGCGCATCGTGGAGCGCAAGACCAACCGGGCCCGGGAGGGTGTCCGATCGGTCAAGGACGCCGTGATGGGATCGGCCTCGGATGCCACGTCGTCGGTATCCGGCGCCGCCGGTAGCGCAGCGGGCGGCGCCGGCCAGGCCGTCGACCGGGTCAAGGAAGCGCCGTCCGCGGCAGTCGACGCCGTCACCCGCAAGACCGAGGGCGCACCTCTCGTCGCCGGCCTGGTGGCCTTCGGCGCCGGCGCCCTCGCCGCCGCCCTGTTCAAGGGCAGCGAGACCGAGGGCCGTGTGGCCCGGGCAGCGATGGGAGCAGCCCAGCCGCTCAAGGAGGCGGCCACCGAGGCCGGCCGGCAGATCGCAGCCGGCCTCGAGGACCAGGGCCAGCAGGCGGTCGAGCAGGTGAAGGAGACGGCGGCGCAGGCGACGCAGGAGGTCAAGGACCAGGCACAGCAGGCGGCGCAGCAGACGGTCGAGACCGGCCGGGAGGCTAGCGAGTCCGTCAAGGAGCAGAGCCGGGAGGCGACGCAGGAGGTCAGCGGTCAGGCCGCGTCGTCGGCCGAGGCGCTGCGCCGACAGTCGCCGTCCACCTGAGTCTGCTCGGGGGGCGGTCGCCGTCCCCCGCGCCGCCTGTCAAGAGCGAACGGGCTCCACCGCGACCTCGTCGGCGACCCGTGCCGTCGCCTCCTCTCGGTCGCGACCTTCCAGCCGGGCGGCGGTGAGGCGAGCCATGCGCTCACAGGCACGACGGGCGAACTTCACCTGCTGGCGCCGGCCGAAGACCCGCACGCCGAGGCGCACGACGGGATTGCCGGCCCGGGCCCGGCGGGAGAAGCGGCAGGTGTGGAAGTCGACCTCGCCGGTGTCGAGCCACTTCCAGACCTCGTAGTCCATCTGCCCCATCTCCAGGTGGCCCTGCAGGGTGCGGTAGTTCCAACCCCAAACCCTCACCTGGCGACCGTCGAACTCGCGGGTCTCGTCGACGATGCCCCCGACACGCACGCCGAAGCGGAAGCGCAGCCCGTAGAACCGCGCCTCGAGCAGCATGTCCCGCGCCTCCAGCGGCCGGTCCGGGTAGTAGACGGCCCGGACGATCGAGGGGTCGGCGAACTCGTAGTTGCGCATGAGGTCCTTGGCGACCTCCCAACTGCCGCCCGGCTCGGGCGGCCCCGGCCGTTCGGCTGGAAGCGGCTGGCAGTAGTCGTCGGACAGCCAGCCCTCGCCGCGGTGGTCTTCGAGCTCGAAGTTCAGGCCCTTGTCGTGGAGCTCGTCGAGGATCCGCCGGGCCGAAGGGTCGCGCAAGGACCGGCCGTTCTCCGCCGCCTGGTGCTCGTCGTCGACGATCCTCGTGTCGACGTCGACCCCTCCCTGGAGGCGGCCGCCGGCCAGCTTCGCCACCCGCTCCAGGAAGGAGATCCACATGTGGAACTGCACCTCCTTGGCCATGCGGAGGCGCTGGTACATGATGCGCGAGAGCTCGTCGCCGCTGCGGGCCCAGGACTCGATGGTGAACCGGACGCCGGCCGGTTCCGGTTCGACCCGGAACTCGATCTGTCCGGCCTCGAGGTGTCCGTCGAGGGTGATCAGCCGGAACGACGTCGGTGTGCGGTCGACCACCCGCACCGGGCCGTCCCACGGACCGGGCATGCGCACCAGGTACTCGTCGCCCTCCGCCAGGCGGCCCTTGTCCCCGTGCACCTTGACGAAGCGGGCGAACTCGGTGGGCGCCGCCTTGTTGAGGTCGGTGGTGACCTGCTCGAAGAGCTCTTCCGGCCCCGGATCGGGATCGCAGATCACCGCCGAGTACCGGCGGTGGAACAGCGGGCCCACGCCGGCGTCGGACAGCTGGGCCTCCTCACGGGACGCGTCCTGGGGAACCGGCGGTGGGGCGTCGCGCTCCATCGACCCCGCCAGCTCCCGGCGGTGGAGCGGCGTGATCCGCCACATGTAGCTCCACGACGTGAGGGCGATGCCCACCGGCCAGGCGGCGGCGGTGACGAGGCGGCGGGAACGGGGCAGCCGGCGGGGCACGGTAGGTTGAGCTCCGTGCTAAGTCGCCGGCTCTACGACGTGGGCGTTCGTGGATGGCACGGGCATACGCTTTCGCTGGCCAGCATCGTGCTCTGCATCTTCTTGTGGATCCGGGCCAAGACCGTGGACCAGGAGGCGCGGGGCAACGCCGAGCGCCGAGCGCTGTTCGTGGGCCTGTGGCCGCCGATGTTCTGGCTCATCGGCGACTCGGTCGAGAAGCACGAGTAGCACGCCGGCGCGCATACCCGGCCGGCGGCGATCGCAACCTCAGAGCTCGGCCAGCCGGCGCTCGGCCGCACGCAACAGCTCGGCCGCCTTGGCGACGGAGTCCTCGGCCCGGGAAGCGGCGTCCTCGGCCAGCTCGGCGTCGCGGGCCGCGGCCCGGAGCCGGCGCTGGGCGTCGGTGAGAGCGTCCTCCAGGCGGGCGATCTCGGCCTCCGCCTCCTGCACGCTCCGGCGACGGGCGGCCACCCGTTCCACGGCCGCCTTGGCCTGCGCCGTCCGCTCCTCCCACCGCCGCCTGGCCTCCAAGACGGCCGCCTCGGCCTCCCGGCGGGCGCCCTCGTCGACCTCGGGAGCCTGGGGAGCCTCCTCGGGCGGCTCGGGCTTCGTGCGGGGTGCCGGGGCGCTCGCCGAAAGGTCGAACAGGCCGAAGCCCGACGGCGGCTCCAACTCCGTCGACAGCCGCCCTGCGAGCACCGCGGCGCCGGCCTCCTCGTCGAGCGACGCCGCCTCCAGGGTGGCGGTGACTTCGCCGGCGTGGGCGCCGGCGGCACCGCCCCGCTCGACCAGCAACCGGCCCGCCCGGTCGGCCAGCCGGGCCACCGCGTCGCGCCGGGCCCGGCCCGCCTGGCGTAGATCACCGGGATCGTCGCCGGCGAGGGCACGGTCCTGGGCGTCGCGCAGCGCCTCTCCCAGCAGCACCAGCTCCTCCACGTCCTCCCGGTGCCGGCGGGCCAGCTGGTTCACCGCCCACGCCGCCGGCGTGGGCCGCTTCAGCTTGGCCACTTCGGCGGCGAGCGCCTTGTCGCCCTCCTTCTTCAACCGCTTGACCAGGTCGTTGCGGGCGGCGACGAAGTCGTTCGGGTCCAGCCCGTAGAGATCCCCGGCGGCGTCCTCCATCTCGCCAGTTCTACTCTCGGGGGTCGAGGGAGGCTACGAGCGACCCGTCCACCGCCGACGGCCGGGACCGCGACACCCACGGGCGGCGGCTACTCCTTCGCCCCGTCGAGGTCGGCCCTCCGACACTTCGCCGCCGGCGCCGGAGGGTAGGAAGGCCCGGTGACGTTCGACTTCGACTTCGACCCGGAGTACCGGGCCATGGCCCTCCTGTTCGGCGTGACGCCCGGCCGGACAGGGGTCGAGGTGGCCGGGGGGCGGTTCGTCGCCCGGTACGGGTTCTGGTCGTTGGAGACCACGCTCGACAACATCGACGCCGTCGAGATCAGTGGGCCCTACCGGCGGTGGGCGACGATCGGCCCCGCCCACTTGTCGCTGGCCGACCGGGGGCTGACCTTCGCCAGCAACCGCCGGCGGGGACTGTGCATGACGTTCAAGGAGCCGGTCCCGGGCCTGGAGCCCACCGGGCGCCTGCGCCACCCCGGCCTTACCGTCACCGTCTCCGACGTCGACGGCCTGGCCGCCGCACTAGCTTCGACCCGGACCGACTGAGAGGAGACTTCCATGGGTACCGTCGCACGGGTCACCGAGATCAGCGCCGTCTCGCCGACCGGCTTCGAGGACGCCATCAGGACCGGCATCGAGCGGGCCAGCCAGACGCTGCGCAACATCACCTCGGCCTGGGTGAAGGAGCAGCAGGTCCACATCACCGACGGGGCCATCGTCAACTACCAGGTCAACCTCATGGTGACGTTCGTGCTCGACGACTGAGCCAGGCGGACGTGGGCTGAGGCGGAGCCGGCACCGCGGCGTGGATCAGATCTGCATGACGGCGAGCACGTTGCCGGCGGGGTCGGTGAACCAGGCGATGTGCGGGCCGTCGGCCCCGGCGGCGATGCCTCGCTCATCCTGTTATGACGCTTCGCCGGCCCGAAACTCCTCGGTGCCCTACGTGAGGTCGACCTGGGAGTGGTCGCCGAGCATGAAGCGGTTGGCCCGGGGCCTGCGGGCGGAGCGGGTCACCACGACCTGCTTGCCGATCAAAGAGTCCTCGACGCGGGGGATGTCGACGATGCGGCTGTCGTCGAGGATCACCGAGTGCTCGATCTCCGAGCGCAGCACGACGCAGCGGTCGGCGATCGACGTGAAGGGGCCCACGAAGCTGTGCTCGATGCGGGTGCCGGCGCCGATGATGGCCGGCCCTCGGATGGTCGAGGCGACGACCTCCGCTCCCTCTCCGATGACGACCCGCCCTTCGATGCGAGAGTCGAGGTCGACCGTGCCCTCCACCCGCTGGTCGAGCGTCTCGAGGATCAGGCGGTTTCCCTCCAGGAGGGCGTCGAGCTTGCCGGTGTCGATCCACCAGCCGTCGACCACCTGATGGGCGACGCGATGGCCGTTGTCGAGCAGCCACTGGATGGCGTCGGTGATCTCCAGCTCGCCCCGGCCCGACGGCCGGATGGCCCGCACCGCCTCGTGGATGGTCGGCCCGAACAGGTACACGCCCACCAGGGCCAGGTCCGACGGCGGATCGGCCGGCTTCTCCACCAGGCGCCGCACCTCGCCGTTCGGACCGATCTCGGCCACGCCGAACCGCTGAGGGTCGGGAACGCGGGCGAGCAGGATCTGGGCCACCGAGTGGCTGCGACCGTGGGACTCGAACCGGTCGACGAACGCCTTCACGCCCTGGCGCAGCAGGTTGTCGCCCAGGTACATGACGAAGTCGTCGTCCCCGAGGAACTCTTGGGCGATGAGGACGCAGTGGGCCAGGCCGAGGGGCGCGTCCTGAGGGATGTAGGTGACCTTGAGGCCCCATGCCGACCCGTCGCCCACCGCGGCACGGACCTCCTCCTCGGTGTCGCCCACCACGATGCCCACCTCGATGATGCCGGCCTCGGCCATCTGCTCCAGGCCGTAGAACAGGATCGGCTTGTTGGCCACCGGCACCAGCTGCTTGGCACTGGTGTGGGTGATGGGGCGCAGGCGGGTGCCGGCGCCGCCGGCCAGGATCAGGGCTTTCACGACCCTCGGGTCTAGTCGGTTACGGCTGTCCCATCCACCGCGACAGCTCCTCAGGGGTCAGCCGGCCGCGTGTCGCCAGCCGCCGGCGCCCGGCCAGCGCCTCCGGCAGCATGCGCACATACGCGCCGTAGGCCTGCAGGCGCCGGCGCACCGTCTCCACCGACGGCGGCCGGCGGTGGACCAGCGGCACGAGGATGTCGCGGCGGGCGTAGGAACCGGTGATCAGCGGGTGGCGGACGGCCTCCCGCAGCGCCAGCGCCGGCGGGGCGTTGCGGGTGAGGGTGAGCAGGCGGTTCCGCTCGTCGTAGTGCTGGAACAGCCTGGATCCCTCGACCGATGACGCGGAATGCACATGGCGCACCACCGACGCCGGCACGTAGAGGTACCGCCAGCCCTCGGCCCGACCCCGCCACGACAGGTCGAAGTCCTCGTAGTACAGGAAAAAGCGGTCTTCGAAGAGACCGACCGTCTCCAGGTATCCCCTGGAAAGGAGGACGGCGGCGCCGCACCAGGCGAAGATCTCCTCGACCTCGTCGAACTGGCCTCGGTCGCGCTCCAGGTAGCCGCGATCGGCGCCGTGGCCGTCGGCCAGCAGCACCGACCCGACGTTGTTGAGCACGTCGAACGGCTCGCCGTCGAGGGCCACCTCGTACCACGCCGGTGCCGGCGTCACGGTCAGCTCCGTCGTCTGCGCCCCCGACGTGGCCATGACGGAGCGTTGCGTGTCGGCGGCCAGGCGGAGCTCGCAGCGGTGACGGCCGGCGGGGACCCGCAGGTGGGCCCGGCCGTCGGTCCACTGGAAGGCACCCTCGCCGTTGGCCCCGTGCTCGAGTCCCCAGAAGCCGGAGACCAGTTGCACGCGCTCCCATGCGTCCTGGCCGTCCACCCGGGCGCCCGACAGCCGGACCCCCAGCGGGCGACGGTCGCCCACGCCGTGCTCCCCCGTGTCCGAGCCGAGGTGCACGTCGACGAAGCGATCGGCGAAGACAATCTTCGGGTTGGCGGCACCGACCGACCGGTCCCGTTCCATGGCCTCGACCAGCGGCGCCAGCCAGCCCGGCTCCACCCGGGCGTCGTTGTTGACCAGGGCCACGTAGTCGACGCCGGCCAGGTCCCGGAGGGCGAGGTTGCAGCCGCCGCCGAAGCCCAGGTTGCCGCCGGCGTCGATCACCCGCACACCAGGCATGCCGGCTCGGACCCGGGCGGCCACACCGTCGGTGGAACCGTTCTCCACCAGGACGATCTCAAGCGCCGCGGGTGGCCATTCCGTGCGCTGCAGGCCTTCGAGGCACGAGACGGTCAGCTCGCCGCCGTTGTAGTTGACGACGACGACCCGGACCCGTGGCGTCCGATCATGAGTCGACAGGCTGGGTCTCCGGGGTCGGGCGGGGTGCGTCGTGTGGAGGATCGGCCCGCAGGATGGCCAGCTCCTCGGCGAGCAACCGGGTGCGCGCGTCGAGCCGGGCCAACTCCCAGGAGAAGTGGACCACGATGAGGAACAGCAGGGTGATGGCACCGAGGAAGAACGTTCCGGGGGCGTAGGCGATGCCCATCCAGGTCGACACCCGGTCGAGCAGGCCAGGGAAGGCGGCCAGGAAGGCGATGGCCACGCCGATGGAGACCCAGAGGAGGGCGTAGCGCGACGGCAGCTGGTTGCGCCGGACCATGCGCACGATGAACAGCAGGCTGATCACCGTCAGCAACAGGATGAACAGATGGGCTGCCGCGCTCATTGGGCTGCCCCTCTCCTGATGGCCCGTTCCCGCCGGCGGATCGGCGCCCGGCTGAGCAGGGACAGCAGCGCCCGCAGGTAGTGGTAGATCAGCTTGACGTTCTGGGTCGACGGCGTCCCGCCGGCCCGCACCCGCATGCTCACCGGCACCTCGACGACCCGGAAGCCGGCCTGGCAGGCGAGGAGCAACGCCTCGACCGTGTCGCCCAGGTACTCGTTGGGGTACTCGGCGGCGTAGAACTCGAGCAGGGGCGCGGAGAAGGCCCGGAACCCCGACGAGGTGTCGGTGAAGCTCCTGCCCGACAGGACGCGCACGGCCACCCGCAGCACGCCCATGGCCCCGCCCCGCAGTTTCCCCACCCCGTACTCCGCCCCGGGTTCAGGTGCCGCGAAGCGGCTCCCGATCACCAGGTCGGCACCCTCGTCGAGGGCGGCGAGCAGCGCCGGCACCTGGCTCGGGTCGTGCTGGCCGTCGGCGTCGAACTGGATGGCCCGCCCGTACCCATGGACGACCGCGTACCGGAAGCCGGTCTGCAGGGCGCCGCCGACGCCGAGGTTGAACGGCAGCACGGCGACGGGGACCCCCTCGGCCCGGGCCACCTCCGCCGTGCGGTCGGTGGAGCCGTCGTCGACCACGAGCACGTCGAGCTGGGGGCAGGTGACGGCCAGCTCCTTGAGCACCGCCGACAGCGCCTCCTCCTCGTTGAAGGCGGGGAGGATCACGAGGGTGCGGACCGTGCGGACCGGGGTTGCCGTCCCCTGCTCCTGCACCAGTGCCCGCGTCATCGAGACCGGTCGATCCGGAAGAGGCCGAGGAAGAACGCGGCGAAGCCGGTCTGGGCGCCCACCATCATCAGGGTCATGGCCAGCAGCGCCGGCCGCAGGGAGTCGATCGGGCCCATGCCCTTCCGCAGCCAATGGATGAGCACGACGGCGTTTATCACGAAGCCGACCAGGAACACGGCGCCTCCGCCGACCAGCCCGCGTTCCAGGCTGTAGTTCCGCTCGAACCACCGCTGAAGCCGGTCGGCGGCCTTGCCGTCCTCGCGGGGGAGGCAGGTGCGGGCGAAGACCCCGAACAGCAGGGTCTGGTACCCGAGGATGGCGAGGAGGGCGAAAAGCACGCTGAAGTGCACGTCGAGGGCGTGGAACCCCAGGTTCAGCGGCCCGGGCAGCAGGAGGCCCTGGCCGACCAGGCCGATCAGGAACATGGCCAAGCCCGGGCCGGTGAAGAGCCAGTTGGGGCTGAGCAGGAGCATGAAGCGCAGGTGGCGCCAGCCGTCGCGCATGGAGTTGAGCTTCGACTCGCCCTCGCGGGGGTGGTAGGTGATCGGCACCTCGGTGCCCCGCAGGCCGGCCTTGGCCGCGTTGATCACGATCTCAGAAGCGAGCTCCATGCCGGCGGACTGCAGGGCCATGCGCCGGTAGGCGTCGCTGGTGAAGGCGCGCATGCCGCTGTGCGCGTCGGTGCTGTCGACCTTGAACAGCCGGTTGAGCACGCCGGTGAGCACCGGATTGCCGATGTAGCGATGGGTCCACGGCATGGCGCCCTTGAGGATCTTGCCGGCGAAGCGGGAGCCGAGGACGTAGTCGTACTCGCCTTGACGGAGGGGCTCGATGAGGCGGTCGATCTGGGTGAAGTCGTAGCTGCCGTCGGAGTCACCCATGATGATGTAGCGGCCCCGGGCCTCGGCGAAGCCCTTGAGGTAGGCGTTGCCGTAGCCCCGCTCCGGCTGGCGGACCACCCGGGCGCCGGCCTTGGTGGCCACGTCGACCGAGTCGTCGGTGGAGCCGTTGTCGCTGACCACCACCTCACCGGTCAAGCCCGTGCGGCGAATGCCCTCCCATGCCTTCTCGATGCAGGTGCCGACCGATCCCGCCTCGTTCAGGCAGGGCATGACGACGCTGATGTCGGGTACGGCCGGGGACGGCTCGCGGGCGCGCAGGTCGACCGCACCAGTCGCACTCATCGGACCCGGAGTTTAGGCGGGGTCGCGGCTCCGCCACGTGCTTGCCACCCGGCGCACCCGGCCGGCGGCCCTGCGGGCCGCGAGCGCCGGTCCCCCATCGCGGAGATGGTCCGCCGCCGTCCTGAGGTCGTAGGCCAGGCCCCGCCAGCGCTCCCTGACCTCGGTGAGGTCCTTGCGGAAGCCGGCGGTGACGGCCGGTTCGAGCAGGTCGGGGGCCCGTTGTGGCTTCCTGCAGAACTCGACGAGGGGCTCCAGGACCTTGGTCCACGTGAGCTCGCCGGCCATGGCGCCGGCGCCGGCGCCCATCGCGGCGCGGAGGTCGTCGTCGTCCAGGATGCGGTCGAGGGCGGCCTCGAGGGCGTCGACGTCGCCGGCAGGCACGGTGACTCCGAGCCCGCGGGACTCGATGAGGTCGGCCATGGCGTCGCCGGCGGTGGCGACCGTCGGCAGCGAGGCCCAGAAGTAGTCGAGCACCCGGGTGCGGAACGAGAACGCCGTCTCCACGTGGTCGAGGTGGGTGCTGACGCCGATGTCGGCGTCGAGCAGGTAGTTCTGGCGGTCGTCGTACTCGACCCATCCCTCGTTGAAGAAGGCGTGATTTCCGGTGAGACCGAGCCGGTCGGAGAGCTCCCGGGCGGCGACCGCCATGCGCATCTCGGGGATGTCGGGGTTGGGATGCTTCAGCCCCAGGAAGAACAGCCGCACGTCGGGCCGGTGCCGACGCAGGCGGTCGATGGCGTGCAGCAGGGTCAGGGGGTCGAACCAGTTGTAGATCCCCCCGCCCCAGAGCAGCACCTTGTCGTCGTGACCGATGCCGGGGACCACCCCCTTGACGGCACGGCGGGTGCGGGCCGGCGGCGCCTCGGGCACGCCGAAGGGGACGACGCTGATGAGGGACCGGAGGGTTTCGTCGGCGTCGTAGGTCGCGGGGTTGACCCGTCCGAGGGCGGAGAGCTGCCCGAGCCAGAAGTCCCGCTGCTTCTCCGAGGCGCACAGGAAGTAGTCGCCCCTGAGGAGCTGCTCGTTCAGGACGGCCGTGGCCGACTGCACGGCCAGGATGCGGCCCCGCCACCCCTCGTCGCGGCCCTGCTCCAGCTGCTCCAGGTGGAGTGGGTCGTAGACGTCAGCCACCAGGATCTTCTCCGACTCCAGCAGGAACTGCCGCTTGTGCACCAGCCACCCCTGAAAGACCAACACGTCGCACCACTGCTCGACCTCCGCCAGGCCGGCGTCGTCCACCGCCCGCACGGGGAACGGCGAGTCGGGCAGGTCGGCGATCGTCGTCGTCACCAGCTGGACCTCATGCTCGGCCGACAACGCCCGGGCGATCTGCCACGCCCGGATCGCCGGCCCCGCCATGCGCGCCGTCAGCGTGTCAGGGGTGGCGACGGCGATGCGCACGGTGGTGACACTATGGCCGCCGGCGGTGTGTGCCGAGGATGCAGGTCTACCTCCCGGAGGAGCTCTACAAGGCAGTGAAGGAGCCGGTCCGTCGAGCCCGATCGGGATTCGGCGCCCTCCACCCTCGCGGGGACTACTTCTGCTGTAGCCAGGCCAGCACGGCCAGCACCCGGCGGTGATCGTCCACCTGGGGCAGGAGCGTGAGCTTGGTGAAGATCGTCGAGATGTGTGTCTCGACCGTCTTCTCGTTGAGAACGAGTTCCTTGCAGATCGCTCGATTGGACCGGCCCTGGGCCATGAGGGCCAGCACCTGCTGCTCGCGCTCGCTCAGCGTGGCCAGGCGCCCCTTGCTGCCGCGGCCCATGAGGTGGCGCACGACCTCGGGATCGAGCACCGTTCCTCCGGCCGCAACCCTTTCGAGGGCGTCGACGAGCGTGGCCACATGGAGAACCCGGTCCTTGAGCAGGTAGCCGAACCGCTCCGGGTGCTCCCGGACCAGTTCGGCCGCGTACCGGGTCTCGAGCGACTGCGAGAGCAGGAGGATGCCCAGGGCGGGGAAGGCGACCCGGAGGCGCGCTGCGGCCTGTGCCCCCTCATGGGTGAACGTCGGCGGCATGCGGATGTCAACGAGAGCGACGTCGGGCTCGTGCTCCGCCACCGCCTTCTCGAGCTCGACCGAGTCGCCGGCCAGGGCGGCAGTCTCGATACCTGCCTCCCCGAGGAGCCGGGCCAGGCCCTCTCGCAGGAGGACCGAGTCGTCGGCGATCACCGCCCGCACGGCAACCGGCCCCGCACCGTCGTCCCCGACCCGGGGCTGGACCGAACCTCGAGCGTCCCGCCCGCCGCTTCCGCCCGGTCACGGACACCCCGGAGGCCCTGACCGCCGGGGTTCGCACCCCCGCAGCCGTCGTCGGACACGCTGACGGTCAGCCACCCCCCGTTCTCCTCCACCGCCACGACCACGTGCGACGCCCCGCCATGCTTCTGCGCGTTGGTCACCGCCTCGCACACGATGAACCAGGCCGTGGCCTCGACCTCGGGCGCGAACCGCGCCTCGGTCGCCCGCACGTCGATCGGAACAGGGGTCCGTTCCACGAGATCCTCCAGGGCGGCCTGCAGCCCGCCATCGCTCAAGACGGCGGGGTGCAGGCCGTTGGCCAGGTCCCGCAGCTCGAGCACGGCGGCCTGGGCCTGCTCGACGCCCTCGGCCACCGCCTCCCGGAGGCGCTCCACGTCGCCGTTGACCTGGGCCGCCTGCAGCTGGAAGGCCATGGCCAGGAGGCGCTGCTGTGCCCCGTCGTGGAGGTTGCGCTCGATCCGGCGGCGTTCGGCCATCTGGGCGGTGGCGATTCGCGCCCGGGACTCGTTCACCTCGACCAACTGCAGGGAGATGGCCGCCCGCAGCCGGGCGTTGTCCAGCTCGGGCGTGGCGGTCGCGGCGACGGCTTCCAGCAGCTCGCGGTCGGTTCGAGTGCCGTCGACGTCGATACGAGCCACCGGAGCCCCGCCTCGACGAACCTCCACGGCGTCGGCCGCCGGCTCCGAGACCCGCCCGTCGGCGAGCACCCACTGGTCCCGCTCTTCGACCCAGTAGGAGACCGATACGCTCGGGTCGCGCAAGGCCTCGCCCAGCACCTCCTCGATGGGGCGGGAGGACGCCGGCTCGGCCAGGCGGCGCTGGACGACGCGGACGGCATCGAAGCGACGCCGGTTGAAGCGCCGGTCCAGGGCGTCCTGGATCGCGCGCCGGCCGGGCGAGAACACGCTCACGGCGGCGAGCGTGGCCACGACTGCGGCCGGCGTGGACGACTCGTCGACCCGGGCCAGCGCTCGGCCTGCCATGGTGACCACGGAGACGTAGGTGACGGCGACGACCGCGGTGAGCAGGGCATAGGTCAGGGTCCTGCTGAGGATTCGGTCCACCTCGTACAGGTGGTACTGGGTGATGGCCAGACCGGCCGCGGCGGGGACGAGCACGATGAAACCGGCCGTCGCCAGCATCAGCGGCGTCGACTGATCCGTGTAGGCCGCCAGGAACGCCGCAGGCACGAACAGGGGGAGCGGGACAGCGGCCAGGTACATCCACTGGAGCTGCCTGCGCTCCAGGCCCTCGGCTCGGCGGAAACGGAGGACCATGGAGACACCGGCGGCTATCAGGCCGAGGCCGACCGTCAACACGGCGACCATCACGACCGGGCCGACGAAGGCCACGCCGATCGGGTTGACCGTCTGGTCCAGCGGCGGGTCGAACGGTCCCCGACGGAAGATCCCACCGACGAAACCCACCGCCCCGGCTCCGGCGGTGACCTGTGCGACACGAGCCCACCGCGGGGACAGCGGGCGGCCGGTGGGGGTCAGGTGCAGGACCAGCGCCACGAGCGCCAGCCAGGGAAGGAAGGCGATGTCGCTCAGGCCGGCGAGAGCATTGGCACCGGGAAGGCTCCCCGGGCGGGCTACCGCTCCGTTCAGGACGTAGGCGTCGACGGGGCCGACCAGGGCCATGAGGGCGCTGAGGGCGAGGAAGATCCAGCCCACCGGGTGCCCGGCACGCTGGCGGACCACAGCCGTACCGACGACGAAGGCGATGACGATGGCGGTGACCAGCACCAGGCCCGCGGTGGCGCCGGCGACGAGGTCGGCGCGCCCGATGTCGCGTAGGCGTTCGTCGCCCACGAGACCACATCCCACGGCGACCAGGTTCCACACGCCGACCGCAGCATTGGCTCGCCGGGCGAGTCGGCCCCGGTCGCCCCCACTCACCACTCCATGGTCCCAAATCTCCTGCCCTCCCGCCTCAGGGTTAGCCCTGATCGAAGGTCCCTGGCTTGCCCCGATGCGGTCACTGCCCGCCGGGAGGACGCTCCCCTCGACCGGTCGACGTGGCCGGCCAGAAAGGAGAAATCATGAGGACGTCCGGTACCGATCGATCCACGGCCATTGCGGGCACGGCTTTTGCCGCCCTCTTCGTCGGGGTGTTCGCCATGGGCGGGGAGGCGCCGGAAGAGACGGTGCCCGCCGCCGAGGTCATCGCCTACTACAACGAGCACGCCTCCCAGCTCAGGCTGGGCGGGTACGTGATGCTCGCCGCAGCAGTGCTGCTGCTGTTCTTCGCCGGGGGACTTCGGAGTGCGCTCACCCGTCACCGGGGCACTACGGACGACCGGCTGTCCGTTGTCGCCTTCGGCGGTGCGGTGGTCTACGCCGTGGGCCACGGCGTCATGGTCGTCTCCAGCATGGCGCTCGTCGCCGCCGCCGACACGGGCAACGCCGACGCGGTGACGGCGCTCAACGTGCTCGACAACAAGACGTTCCCGCTGTTCATGGTGGGGCTCTCGGCCATGATGCTGGCCACCGGCCTGTGCGCCCTGCAGGCCGCCGTTCTCCCACGCTGGCTGGCGTGGACCTCGATCGTGCTCGGTGTCCTGGCCGTGGCCGGGCCCGGCGGCTACGCCGCCTTCTTCGGCTTCCCGTTCTGGGTCGTCGCCGTCGGCGTCTCCCTTGCTCGCCAGCAGGCACCGGCTGAAGTCCGGCACGACGCGCTGCGCTGAGCGGGGACGGGCGTTGCGGCCAGTGGCGCCAGGGTAGATGTCGTGGCGCCAGAATGGCGCTACCCTGGCCCCATGCCGAGCATCCAGGTCAAGGACGTACCCGACGATGTCCATGCCACGCTCCGGCGTCGCGCTGCGGTGGCCGGCCAGTCACTGCAGGAGTATCTGCTGAACCGCCTCGTCGAGGAAGCACGGACCCCGACTCTCGACGAGCTGCTCGAGCGGGCAGGAGGCCGAGCGGGCGGTCGGGCCGGTTTTCAGGCGGCGGCGTCCGCTGTGCGTGCTGACCGTGACGCCCGTTGATCGTCGTCGATGCGAGCGTCATCGTGACCGCGCTCGCAGACGACGGGCCCGACGGCGATCGGGCGAGAGATCGACTCCGGGGTGAGCGCCTGGCCGCGCCGCACCTACTCGATCTGGAGGTGATCTCGGCGTGGCGCCGCCTCGTCGCGGGCGGCGAACTCGACGGGCGTCGCGCTCACCTGGCCCTCGAGGACCTCCACGGGCTGCGTGTCGACCGTGTACGGCATGGAGCGCTGCTCGATCGATGTTGGGAGCTTCGGGACAACCTCACCGTTTACGACGCCGCCTACGTGACGGTCGCCGAGCTGCTGGACGCCACGCTGGTCACCGCCGACGGGAAGCTCGCCAAGGCACCGGGCCCTCGTTGTCCGATCGAGGTGCTTCGGTGACGATCTCCGGCGGGGTCTGAGGACAGCCTCAGGTCTCCTGGTGTCCGACCGGCAGGGGTGTCCCCATGACCGTGCGGAGGTAGCCCGTCGATCCGGTCGAAGGTGCCCGGCTACAGCTCCTCGGCCAGCTTGGGCTCCATCTTCCAGAAGACGACGACCCCCAGCGTAAGCGTGGCCAACGACACGCCCACCAGGTAGACCGAGTCGAGCAGGGCCGGGAACCGGAGGTCGTAGAGGCAGTCCCGGTAGGCCTCCACGAAGCGGACCATGGGATTCAGCTTGTACAGGGTGAACGCCCAGGGGCTGTCCACGAGGGCGTCGCGCACCACGGTGATCGGGTACACGATCGGGGTGGCGTAGAACCAGATCTGCAGGAGGATGCCGATCAGGTACTGCACGTCCCGGAAGTACACGTTGACGACGCTGAACATCAGGCCGAGGCCCACGACGAACAGGGTCTGGACGATCACCAGTCCCAGCACCGGCACCAGCCAGGGAAGCACCATGTTGCCGGCGACGAGCAGGACGATGGCCAGCACGGCCATCTCCAGGAGGAACGACACCACCCACGAGGCGATGTTCGACGCCACCAGGACCTCGCGTGGGAAGAAGACCTTCTTGATCAGGTTCGAGTTGCTGATCAGCGCCCCCATCGCCCCCGAGATCCCGCTGGACAGGAAGTTCCATGGCAGCAGGCCGCACAGCAGGAAGATGGCGAAGACGTGTAGGCCACTTGGGTCGCCCGGCTCGATCTGGACCTTCAGGAAGAACCGGAACACCACGGTGAAGATGACCATGGTGGCCAGCGGGTTGAGCAGCGACCACGTCCAGCCGAGGGCCGACCGCTTGTACTTGCCCCGCAGCTCCCGGAGGGTGAGGTTGACGAAGAGCTCTTTGGACTCCGTCAGCTCCTGGACGGTGCTCACCTGCGGTGGGCCGATGTGGCGCCCACCGGAGGTGGGCCAGGAGGCCGGGTCACTCGGCTAGCCGGCGGCCCACGGCGGCGCCGTAGCGGAGGAGCCGCTTCGACGCCCGCCGGGCCACCTCCACCGGGCCGCCGGCCCGGAAATACTCACGGGCCAGGGCCACGTCGTCGCGCAGGCTGGGCCGGCGGGTCACCGCCGTGGCCAGCTCGGCCACGTTTCCGTACCCCACCGGGGCGGCGAGATCAGCGGCCCGCCGCGGCGCCCGGCAGAACTGCACCAGCGGCGCCAGCACCCGGCTCCACGCGTGGTTCGGCATCACCTCGGCCAGCCGGGCCCGGCACGAGGCGTTGAGCGCCTCGTCGTCGAGCAGGCGGAACAGCGCCTCCTCCAGCGCGTCCACGTCGCCGGGCGGCACGGTGATGCCCAGCCCCCTGCTCTCGATCAGGTCGGCGAAGGTGTCGCCCCCTGTGGCGACGATGGGCAGGGACGTCCACAGGTAGTCGAGGATGCGGGTGCGGAAGGAGAACGCGGTCTCGACGTGGTCGAGATGGGTGCTGACCCCGATGTCGCCCTCGAGCAGGTAGTTCTGGCGGTCCTCGTACTCCACCCAGCCCTCGTTGAAGAACACGTGCTTGTCGGTGAGCCCCAGCGAGTCCGACAGCGCCCGGCTGGCGACCGCCATCCGCATCTCCGGCACGTCGGGGTTGGGGTGCTTGAGGCCGAGGAAGAACAGCCGGACGTCGGGCCGGCGCTGGCGCAGGCGGTCGACGGCGTGGAGCAGGGTGATGGGGTCGAACCAGTTGTAGATGCCGCCGCCCCACAGGATCACCTTGTCGTCGGCCCCGATGCCGGGCACGACGCCCTTCAGGACCTGGCGGGTGTGGACCGGCGGTCGGTCCGGTACGCCGAAGGGCGCCACGGCGATGAGCGAGCTCAGGGTCTCGTCCGCGTCGTAGTTCTTGGGGTTGATCCGGCCCACGGCGGAGAGCTGCCCCAACCAGAAGTCGCGCTGCTTCTCCGACGCGCAGAGGAAGAAGTCGCCCCGGGTCAGCTGGTCGTTCAGCGCCGTGGTGCAGTCGCTCACCGTGCGGGCCCGGCCCTCCACCCCCAGGTCCTTGGCCTGCTCCAGCTGCTCCAGATGGAAGGGGTTGTAGATGTCGGCGATCAGGACCTTGTCGCTGTCGACGAGCCAGCGGAAGGTCGACAGGATCAGCCCCTGGAAGATGAAGATGTCGCACCAGCGCTCCAGCGCCCGCATCTCGGCCAGGCCCACGGAGCGGATGGTGAAGCGGTCGTCGGTGATCGTGCACCTGCCGGTGGTGACCAGCTCGACGTCGTGCTCGCCGGCCAGGGCATCGGCCATGGCCCACGCCCGGATCGCCGGCCCGGCCATGCGCTCAGACAGCGTCTCCTGGGTGGTGACGACGATCTTGCGCCGGGTGCTGAACGCCTCCTGGATCCCGAACGCCTCGACCAGCACCCGGTGGGCGGCCTCGTAGCGGGGGTGGGCGTACGCCGGCTCCAGGGCCTGGCGGAACAGCGGCAGCAGCTCGGTGTCGGACCGCCGGCGCTCGGACTGCAGCCGCCGGCGGTCCTCGTCCAGAGACGCCAGCTGGTCGGTGAGGCCGTCGATGGCGAACACCGGTGCCAGCGTCTCCCGGGAGACGGTGATCGACTCGTCCTCCGGCACGCCGGCCGGCGGCGGCTGCGACGCCAGGTCGAGCACCATGTTGTCGGCGTCGCCCCGGGACAGGCCCCGCCGCACCGCCAGCAACAGCGCCGCCGGCAGGGCCTTGACCAGGCGTTCGTCGCCCAGGTTCTTGTACAGGCTGAACAGGGCATTGCGCTCGAGCAGGTAGTGCTCGCGCCAGGGCCCGTAGCTCTTCATGGACGCGTGATGGCGGTGATAGGCCACCGAGGTGGGGACGTAGCGCACCCGCCAGCCCAGCAGGTTCAGCCGCCAGCCGAGGTCGACGTCCTCGTAGAACATGAAGAAGCGGTCGTCGAAGCCGTCGACGGCCCGGTACACGCCGGCCCGCACGAACATGGCCGCGCCGGTGGCGAAGAGGACGTCCTTGGGCTTCTCCCACTCCCCGGTGTCGGGGAGCTCGCATTCGCGCTTGTAGCCCATGCCGTACCAGGTGAGGGAACCGTCGACGAAGTCGATGCGCTCGCCGTCCCAGTCGAGGACCTTGCTGGCCACGCAGGCCACGTCGGCCTGGGTGTCGAGCACCTCGACCGCGGCCTTGACCCAATCGGCGGCGGGCCGGGCGTCGGCGTTGATGAAGGCCAGGTACTCGCCGCTGGCCTCGGCGGCGCCCAGGTTGCAGCCCCCGGCGAAGCCGCGGTTGACGTCGGACTCGATGACCCGGGCCTGCGGCGCCGCGGCCCGGATGCGCTCGGCGCCGCCGTCACCGGACGCGTTGTCCACCACCAGCAGTTCCAGCCGTTCGGCCGGCCAGTCCAGGCCGGCGAAGGACTGGAGGCAGGTGATGGTGTCCTCGGCGCCCCGGAAGTTGACCAGGACGACCGACACCACGCCGGCCCGGATCGTCGGCGGCGTGTTGCTCGCCGAGCGACGGCTGAACGGGGCCCCGGTCATTCCCGGTGTCCTACGTTGGTGATCATGCGCCCGATCAGCCTAGCGAGCACCGCCTCCCGGCTCACGCCGCCCTCCGCCAGTTGACCGAGCAGGACAACCCGCTGACG
>Ga0247713_1000261_pt1 | contig 36412 bp, 37 predicted proteins | sample 21E_NmetaG_FD_189936 | JGI IMG/M metagenome (GOLD analysis project Ga0247713, IMG submission 189936) | Soil microbial communities from hillslope of Landscape Evolution Observatory, University of Arizona, Oracle, AZ, United States - 2-1-E_N | ecosystem: Engineered > Artificial ecosystem >...
GTAGCAGGCTTGCCCGCCGCCGCCCGCGTCGCCGAAGCCGAAGCGCTCATCGCCGCCGGGCAAGCCTGCTACGACCGCCAAGCAGCCGCCGGCGTTCAGCCTGAATCCGCCGGGGCACCCCCCGGCAAGAACCCGTGTATGCGCGGGAATCCTGGCTCTGCAAGCCAGCGCCGGACCGCCGGGGCCAACCCCTGGCAAAGAAATCCGCGTATGCGCGGAACCTCGGGTGGAAGCCGCGACATGAGCCCTACCATCCCAACCAACCCTTACCGCAGGATGGTAAAGTTTGGTCATGGCGGTAAACCGCGCACCCGCCGGGGGGCTCGAGCCGGCGGCGAACCCCTACGCCCCCGGGGCGGGGATCCGCCCGCCGCTGCTGGCCGGCCGGGACGCCGAGCTGAACGAGGCGGCCCGGCTCATCGGTCGGGCGGGACTGGGCTACGTGGACCAGCCCCGGCTCGCCGTCGGCGTCAGGGGCGTCGGCAAGACCGTGCTCCTCCTCGCGATCCGCGACGAGGCCCGACGCCACGACGCGGTGACCGTCCACGCCCAGGCGCGGGCCGGCGAGGGGTTCCTCCCGGCGCTGCTGCGCGAGCTCGACATCGAGCTCCGCCGCCGCCGCGGGCCCCGGGGCAGGATCGAGCAGGCGCTCGGGCTCGTGGCCTCGCTCGCGGTCACCGTAGGGGGTGTCCGGGTGACCGCCCGACCGGCGAAGGGGCGCGGTGACTCGGGCGACCTCGCCGTCGACCTCGTCGAGCTGTTCGCCGCGGTGTGCGACGCGGCGGGGACCCCGCTCGTCGTCACCGTCGACGAGCTCGGCGAGCTGAGCGACGCGCAGCTGTCGGCGCTGCTCGTCGCCCTCCAACGCGCCGGCAGCGAGCAGGTGCCCCTCGTCATGCTCGCCGCGGGGCTTCCGGGGGTCCTGCGGCGGGCCGCGGAGGTCGAGTCGTTCGCCGAGCGTCTGTTCGCGGTGTGGGACCTCGGCCCGCTGGCGGACGAGGCTGCCACCGCCGCCGTCGTCGACCCGGCGCGCGACGCCGGCGGGGTCGCGTGGGAGCCCGCCGCCGTGGCGCATCTCGTCGCCGCCGCCGGCGGCTACCCGTTCTACCTCCAGCACTTCGCGGCCACGACGTGGGACACCGCGACGTCCACGCCGATCACCCTCGAGGACACGCGCCTCGGCGTGGAGCGCGCGGAGGCGCGCCTTGCCGACTCCCTGGTCCGCTCACGCCTCGAGCGGCTGTCGGCCAAGGAACGCGAGTACGTCGTCGCGCTCGCCGACCTGGGTCCCGGGGCCCACCGGTCGGGTGCGGTGGCCGCCGCGATGGGCACCGACTCGAGCGCCGTGGCCACGACGCGCAGCAGGCTCATCAGCGCGGGCGTCGTCCACGCCCCCCGCTACGGGCAGGTCGCCTTCACCGTGCCGATGTTCGACCGTTACGTGCGCGAGCAGGGCAGGGAGGGGCGCCCCCGGGCACGGCGATAGGATCGGCAGCACACCCGAGCAGGAGCACCCCCATGCGTTACCGCGAGCTCGCCCCCGGCATCCAGGTCAGCGAGGTCGGCTTCGGCAACTGGACGATGACCACCGGCTGGTGGGGCACCTACACCGAGGAGCAGGCGGTCGACCTGCACCGCGCCGGCTTCGACGCGGGGATCACCTTCTTCGACACGTCGAACGCCTACGCCGAGGGGTACGCCGAGGAGGTCCTCGCCAAGGCGCTCGGCGGCGTGCGCGACGAGATCGTCATCGCGACGAAGTTCGGCTACGACCTCGAGGCGACCGGCGCCCGACGGGGGCAGCAGGAGCGGCCCCACCGCACCGACATCGCGAGCGTGCGCCGCGACCTCGACGACAGCCTGCGGCGTCTGCGCACCGACCGCATCGACCTCTACCAGCTCCACAACCCCCGCATGGGCCATCTCGACGACGACGAGCTGTTCGCCTTCCTCGAAGAGGCCCGCGGCGCGGGAAAGATCCGTGCGTACGGCATCGCCCTCGGGCCGAAGATCGGCTGGCGCGACGAGGGGGTGCACGGCATGAGCACCCGAGACCTCGCGAGCGTCCAGATGATCTACAACCTCCTCGAGCAGGACCCCGGCCGCGACCTGCTCACCGCCGCCCGGGAGCGCGGCACCCGCATGATCGTGCGGGTCCCGCACTCCAGCGGGATGCTCGAGGGCAACCTGACCGCCGACACGGTGTTCCCCGCGGGCGACCACCGCCGCCACCGGCCCCGCAGCTGGCTCGTCGAGGGCGTGAAGAAGGTGGAGCGCCTGCGGTTCCTCGAGGAGCCCGGCCGCACCCTCGGCCAGGCGGCGCTTCGCTGGGTCCTCGCCGACGACCAGGTGGCCTCGACCCTGCCGAACATCTACTCGCGCGCCGAGATCGAGGAGTTCGCCGCCGCCTCGGACGTTCCGGACCTCAGCGAGGACGAGCTCGCCCGCGTCGCCGGGCTCTACGCCGACAACTTCGGGGTCGTGCCGGAGAGCGACCGCACGACGAAGGTCAACGCCTGATGGGGGCGCGACCGGCGCCATGACCACCTCGACGCCGAGCACCGCCCTGAGCGAGGTGCTCTACGCCCGGGCACAGGCGGTGATACCGGGCGGGGTGAACTCGCCGGTGCGCGCCTTCCGCGGCGTCGGCGGCACGCCGCGCTTCATGGCGTCGGGGGCGGGGGCGGTCATCCGCGACGTCGACGGCAACGCCTACCGCGACTACGTGATGAGCTGGGGTCCGCTCATCGCCGGGCACGCTCACCCGGGCGTCCTGGCCGCCGCCCGCGACGCGCTCGAGCGCGGGTCGAGCTTCGGCGCGCCCACCGCCGCGGAGGTGGAGCTCGCCGAGGAGATCCGCGAGCGCTACCCCGCCGCCGAGCGGGTGCGTCTCGTGAGCAGCGGCACCGAGGCCGGCATGAGCGCCGTCCGCGTCGCCCGCGGCGCGACGGGACGGGACAGGATCGTGAAGTTCGCCGGCCACTACCACGGCCACGCGGACGCGCTGCTCGCCGCCGCCGGCAGCGGCGTGGCCACGTTCGGGCTGCCCGACTCGCCGGGGGTCACGAAGGCGGCCGTGGCCGACACGATCGTCGTGGCGTGGAACGACCGTTCCGCGGTCGAAGCCGCCTTCGCCGAGCACGGTGCCGAGGTCGCCGCGCTCGTGTGCGAGCCGGTCGCGGCGAACATGGGCGTCGTGCCTCCCGAACCGGGCTTCCTCGCCTTCCTCCACGACGTCACCACCCGCCACGGGGCGCTGCTGTGCTTCGACGAGGTCATGACGGGCTTCCGGCTGGCCCGCGGCGGGGCTGCGGAGCTCTACGGGGTCAGCCCGGACCTCGTGACGTTCGGGAAGGTCGTCGGCGGTGGCTTCCCCCTCGCGGCCTTCGGTGGCTCCGCCGAGGTGATGGACCACCTCGCCCCGGTCGGCCCCGTCTACCAGGCCGGCACCTTGAGCGGCAACCCCGTCGCCGTCGCCGCCGGCCAGGCACAGCTGGGCCTGCTCGACGGCGACGCCTACGCCCTGATCGACGGGCTCGCCGACCGGCTCGTCACCGGGCTTGCGGCTGCCTTCGCCGCCGCGGGGGTCGCCGCGGTCGTGCAGCGGGCCGGCAACCTCTTCGGGCTCTTCTTCACGCCCCCCGGCGGCGACGGCGGTCCGGTCCGCGACTACGCGGGAGCCCGCGCGGCCGACCACGCCCGCTACGCGGCGTTCTTCACCGGCATGCTCGCGCGGGGCCACTACCTGCCCCCGTCCGGCTACGAGGCGCTGTTCGTGAGCCTCGCCCACACCCCCGAGGACATCGACGCGACGGTCGCCGCCGCGGCCGAGGTCCTCGAAGCCGCCGGGTGGGACCGCGACCCCCCGGACCCGTGAGCGGGAAGGGTCCCCGGCGCGGGCCGGCTGCGGGCGCAACGACGACCGCAACCCGCGTACGCTGAAACCTAATGGACACCAGGTCGGAGGCGGGGCGCACCCCGTCGAGGGGGCGCGCGACCTTTCTGCTCAGCCTCGCCATGGGCATCGCCTTCGTCGTGACCGCGCTCGCCGTCACCGCGCTCGTCAGCGGCCGGCAGAGCGCCGACCCCGGCGTTGGCGCCGCAGAAGAGCCGGGCCTGGGGCCCATCAGCGGCCCGGCGTCCGCGCCCCTGCCCGACGCCACCCTCGAGGCCTTCGACGAGGGCGCCGACCCGGTGGCGCTCGGCGCGTTCCGGGGAAGCCCCCTCGTGGTGAACTTCTGGGCCACATGGTGCGCGCCGTGCGTGGCGGAGATGCCCGACCTCCAGGCGGTCGCGGAGGCGACCGCCGGTCGGGCGGTCTTCCTCGGCGTCAACTACCGCGACCCGGACCGGCAGGCCGCCCGCTCCTTCACCTCCGAGCTCGGCATCACCTACGCGCTCGCCGCCGACCCCCATGGACGGTTCCTCGCCGACGTCGGCGGGGTGGGGATGCCGACCACGTTGTTCGTCGACCCCGACGGCACGGTGGTGTACCGCCACACGGGCGCCCTCGACCGCGAGCAGCTCCAGGCGCTGCTCGCCGAACATCTCGACGTCGATGCCTGACGGTCGCCGGGTAGCCCGGAGGCGCGAGTTGGCGGTCAACCCGCCCCACCGGGTAAAGTTCGGGGCGCGGAGAGGTCGGTCGGACCGCGACAGAAGGGGCAGGCGTGGAGTGGCTGGGTGACTTCTTCCGCGCCCTGCCGCAGGCGCTGCAGGCGCTCTGGCGGTTCGGGGACGGCTTCTACGGTCTTGCGGTCATGCTCGGCTACGCGGGGCTCGCGCTGCTGTTCGTCTTCCTGGCGCTGAAGCTCCGCCCCACGCGCGGGTGGCTCTCGTCCATCTTCGGCATCATGGCGGCCACCATAGGGTTCTTCTGGGGGTTCGGCATCCTGCCGTCCGCATGGGTGTACTTCGCCGACGGCCACCGCGAGCTGCTCGAGGGCACCGTCATCCCCTCGGCCCTGCCGGGAGCGGAGAACTTCTACGAGGTCTTCCGCGACTCCGTCGTCATGGTGCTCACCGGACTGGGCGTCGCCGGCTTCTGCCTGGCGGCCCTCGCCATACAGAGGCGCTACCCGAGGGCACTCGTCGAGGGGGAGGAGGCTGGACCGAGGACGGGTGGCTACAAGTAGGGCAGAGTTGGGGCACCATGGGAGGGGACCGACGACCGCGGTCCCCCGGGACGGACACGGTCCTGCCCGGGACGCCACCAACAGCGATGTGAACAGGACGCCGAGATGGGACTGACCGACCAGGGCCTCCACCCGGAGATCTTCGACGACTACCGGATCGAGACCGTCGACCCGAACTGGTTGCAGGAGCGGGTGAAGCCCAAGCGCCACATCGGGCTCACGCCCGAGCTGTGCATCCTCTGCCGGGCCTGCGAGGACGTGTGCCCCTGGGAGTGCATCTTCATGATGGCGCCCGGCATCATCAAGGAGGCGGAGAACCCCGAGGTGCTCACGCTTGCCAACACCGCCTCCGCCGTCTTCGTCATCGACGACAACGAGTGCACCCGCTGCTCCATCTGCGTGGAGCGCTGCCCGTCCGACGCACTGTGGCTGGGCCGAGTCGCCAACAACTGAACAACTGATAGGAACGGCTGCGTGAGCAGGATCCCGTCGCCCGGCGAGCTGAAGAAGCGCGCGCAGGACAACGTCATATGGAAGTCGATCTTCCGGCCGGGCTCGATCTACCGGAAGGGCTATCGCGACACCTCGCGCGACCGCGCCCTCGCGGCCATGAACAACCTGCTCTACCACCTGCACCCGGTGAAGGTGAAGCGCCACGGGCTCAAGCTCACCTACACCTACTGTCTCGGTGGCCTGAGCTTCTTCCTGTTCATCCTGCTGACGATCACCGGCATCTTCCTCATGTTCTTCTACCGGCCCGCCGCCGGTCCGGGGAACGAGCTCGCCTACATCGACATGCAGAACCTCCGGGACACCGTCGCCTTCGGCGAGCTGGTACGCAACCTCCACCGGTGGGGGGCGCACGCCATGGTCCTCACGGTCTTCCTCCACATGGCGCGGGTCTTCTACCACGGCGCCTACAAGCCGCCGCGGGAGTTCAACTGGGTCGTCGGCATCATCCTGCTCGTGCTCACGCTCCTGCTGTCGTTCACCGGCTACCTGCTCCCGTGGGACCAGCTCGCGCTCTGGGCGGTGCAGGTCGGCACGAACATGGCCGGGTTCACCCCGGTGTTCGGTCAACAGGTGCAGTTCGTGCTCATCGGCGGCGTGGAGGTCGGGCCCGACACCCTGTTGCGCTGGTACGTCCTCCACGTCCTCGCGCTCCCGTTCATCCTCACGATCTTCCTCGCGGTGCACTTCTGGCGCATCCGCAAGGACGGCGGCATCTCCGGTCCCCTGTAGGAACAACTGACCTTCACCCTCCCCGTCACCACCCTCTCCCGAGGAACCCGCGATGGCTGAAGAAGTCGAGATGGACCAGCAGGTCTACGACGACCTGATCGCGCAGGGCAAGAGCGAGCGCATCGCCCGGGCGAAGGCCAAGGCTGCCGCCGTGCGGGCGAAGAAGGGCACCGACGGCGACGGGGCGGGCGCGTCCGAGGGGGCCAAGCCCGCAGCGGCCGCCGCATCCGCCGGGGGCGCCCCGCAGGCGGGCGGCGGCGAGTCCCCGGCCGGGGTGGCGACCCAGCCGCGCACGGGCACGGCGCTCACCCCCGAAGAGCGCCAGGCTCGGGTGAAGGCGGCGCTCGCCCAACGTGGCAACGGCGGAGGTCAGCAGACAGCCAGCCGCCTCGCCGACCAGCAGCACACGCACCGGCTGCTCGCCATGGTGCCGCCCACGGGCATCCAGCAGATCCGCTCCAAGCAGGAGGACAAGGTCTACACCTGGCCCCACCTCATCACCGCGGAGTTCCTGGCGCTCATGGCGGTGACCGCATTCCTCACCGTGTTCTCGCTCTTCATGAGCGCGCCCCTGCTCGAGCTCGCCAACGCCCAGGTCACCCCCGACCCGTCGAAGGCGCCGTGGTACTTCATGGGCCTGCAGGAGATGCTCGCCTACTTCCACCCGATGATCGCCGGCGTCACGATCCCCACGATCGGGATCATCATCGGCATGGCGCTTCCCTACATCGACAAGAACCCGTCGGTGCGCCCCGAGAACCGGAAGACCGCCATCGTGGGCTTCACCTTCGCCCTGATCTTCAACGCGACGCTCGTCACGGTCGGTTCGTTCTTCCGCGGTCCGGGGTTCAACTGGGTGTGGCCGTGGGTGGACGGCATGTGGTTCGTGCTGTAAGGAGTTCGAGATGTCAACCCTCGCGTTCGTGCTCACCGCCATGACGGCCGGTCTGCTCGCGCTCGCGTACTGGTGGATCCGTCGCTGCAACCCCGCGGCGGCCCTCGACGGCCCGCCGTCCCTCGCGCTGCGCCCGCTGTCGACGGACTGCGAGATCGGGCGCCAGCTGCAGATGGCGTCCGCCGCGGGGGCGGCCGGCGCCGGCACCCCGCGCGGGTCGGGCGGCGGCGCGGGTGCCGCCACGGCACCCCAGCGCAAGAAGCCCACGGGGCCGTCCCGGCGGGCGTTCCTGCGGGGCTCGCTCGCGTTCGGCTGGCTCGGCGTCCTCGGCGGCTTCAGCGCGGCGTCACTCGCCTACCTCTGGCCGGACCTGCGCGGCGGGTTCGGCGCGGTGCTCGACGCGGGCGACGAGGAGGAGATCCTCGAGGACATCCGCTCCAACCGCGAGCCTTACGAGTTCGGCCCCGGCCGGACCTACTTCGTCGAGTACAACGAGGCGGAGGACCCTGACGGCGTCTACGCCGACCTGACGAACGGCGCGCGCATCATGGCGCTGTACTGGACGTGCGTGCACCTCGGGTGCAAGGTCCCGTGGTGCGCGAGCGCGCAGTGGCTCGAGTGCGCCTGCCACGGCTCTGCGTACAACCGCTGGGGGGAGTACCAGGACGGACCCGCGCCGCGGGGCCTCGACCGGTTCCGCGTGGAGATCCAGGACGGGGTGGTCATGGTCGACACCTCGGTCGTCGTGAGCGGCCCCTCGCGAGGCGCCGGCGTGCTCGACCAGCCGCGCGAGGGCCCCAGTTGCATATAGCGGCGGCCGGCTCGCCTCCCAAGCTGCGCAAAGGCAGACACCTGTGACCTCAACGACCCTCGCGGTGGCGATCCTCGCCCTCGCCGGCCTTGCGGTGCTCGGCTTCATCGTCGTGAACGCCCGCCGGCCGAAGCGGGCGTTCGAGGACGTGCCGCCGGCCATGCGTCCGGGGTACTCCGACGAGGAGCTCGAGAAGACCGTCATCGAGCGCTACATGGCGTGGGGCGTCGTGCTGACCTTGTTCTTCGCGGTGTTCTTCCCCCTCTACTGGCTGAACGAGACCCGCAGGCTCAACACCGAGCAGCAGAACTTCTACGTGCAGTCGGTGGTGCGCGGCGAGGAGGACTACCTCCTGCTGTGCTCGCAGTGCCACGGCAGCCAGGGCCAGGGCGGCGCCGCGTCCGCCCCGGACGACCCTGCGAGCGTGTGGCCGGCGCCTGCCCTGAACAACATCGTCGCGCGCTACCAGGAAAACTCCAACATCACCGACATCGAGGACTTCATCATCTCCACGATCGAGCGTGGTCGTCCCGGCACCCCGATGCCCGCGTGGGGCCGCGCCTACGACGGCCCCCTCGTCGACGAGCAGATACAGAACATCACGAACTGGATCCTCGCCCACCAGATCGACCCGGAGGAGGACCCGGAGGCGATCACCCAGGCCTCCGACGCCATCGGCGTCGGCGGTGAGGAGCTCTACCAGAACAACTGCGCGAAGTGTCACGGCGCGGCGCTCGAAGGCGGCGTCGCCCCGTCGCTCGTCGGGGTGTTCGAGCGGCACACCGAGGCGCAGGTCCTCGCCATCCTCCGCCACGGCATCTACGTGCCGACTGGGGCGATCATGCCGCCGTGGCAGGAGGGCTACACGTACGAGGGCGCCCGGTACACCGACAGCGCGCTACGGCGCATCGTCGAGTACATCCGGGCCCAGCAGCCGGCTGAGCCCCCCCAAGGTGACGAGGACGCCAGCCCCGGAGCGGTCGCGGCGCGGTAGCGCGCCCAAGGCGGACAGGACGAGACGGTGCAGCTGCTCACAGACCTCACGATCTTCGGCGCGCAGGGCGTCCCGGGGACATCCCCCTCGGCCCGGCTCGCGGTCCCCCTCGGCATCCTCGTCTTCTACGGCAGCATCTACCTCCTGCTGCGCGCGAACCTCGGCACCCGTCGCGCGTACCTCGTCCTCGCCACGTCGTTCTTCGGCTTCATGATCATCATGAGCCTGTTCTGGACGCTCGGCGCACCCGGGACCCCCCAGGCGGCGGGCCCCACGTACCTGCCGACCCAGCCGTCGGATGCCTACCAGCCGACGTGGACGCCGTTCGCCGGCGACAGCCTCGTGGCCGAGCGTCCCGACTATGCGTTCGTGCAGGACTACCCCGACGGGTTCGGTGAGGTTCCCGAGGACTTCGCCCGCACCGGCAACGCCGGTGTGGAGTCCACCCTGAGCTTCTTCGCCGAGAGTGGCCGCCAGCCGGTCAGCGGCTTCGACTCCGACTGGGAGCCCGTGGAGGTTCTCTACGCCGAGGCGCCGAACGGCTTCCCGGTCGTGGCCGTCACCTTCCAGGAGCCGCCTCCGGAGGAGGGTGCCGAGGCGGAGGCCGGGGCGGAGCCGGACGCGGAAGCCGGGGGGGAGGCTGACGTCGAGGCCGCCCCTGAGGCCGAGGCCGAGGGCGACGACCCGGCGGGCGACCCCGCGGAGGAGCCGGAGACGGTTACGCTCTTCGCCTTCTACGACGAGGGGGCGCCGCTCTTCCCCGGGTTCGTGTTCATCGGCCTGTCGCTGCTCGGCTTCCTGCTGCACGCGGCCCTGCTGAACGCCGACGAGGGGCGGGAGCAGCGCGAGCTCGCCGAGCTGGCGCCCGAGGAGGAGAAGGTGCCCGCCGGCGCCTGAGGGTCCCGCCCGCCCCGGCGGCCTGCGCCGGCTGGGGGGGCCACTAAGATGGACGGTGCGATGCGTCTCCTCTCGCTCCGCCGTCTCTTCCTGTGCGTGGCCCTCACCGTGGCGGTGACCGCATGCGGGGTCGGCGGTGGGCAGGAGTCGGCGGCCGGCCGCTTCGTCGAGGGTGCGGGCGCCGCCGTCTTCGCGGTGTCCGACCGCGAGCCGGCGCCGGCCGTGGCGGGGGAGACCCTCGACGGCGAGCACCTCGAACTCAGCGACCTCGAGGGACCCGTGCTCGTCAACTTCTGGGCCTCGTGGTGCGGGCCGTGCGTGCGGGAGGCCCCGCACCTCGCCGCCATCGCCGAGCAGTACGCGTCCCGGGGCCTGCACGTCGTCGGCGTCAACGTGAAGGACCAGTCGGTCGCCAACGCGCGGAGCTTCGAGCGCGACCACGCCATCCCCTACCCGTCCTGGTACGACGAGGCGGCGGTCATCGCCGCGTCGTTCGGGGGGATCGGGCCGGGCGCGCTGCCCTCCACGCTCCTGCTCGACGCCGAGCACCGGGTTGCGGTCCGGCTCTTCGGCGCGGTCACCGCGATGCAGCTCGCGCCGCACCTCGAGGAGCTGCTCGCCGAGGGCACCGGAGATGATTGAGTGCGCGAACGCCGTCTGCGCGCTCGTCACCGACGCGAACGTCCTGCTCGCGGCGGCGGTGGCGTTCGCCGCCGGGGTCGTGTCGTTCGCCTCTCCCTGCGTCGTCCCGCTCGTCCCCGGTTACCTGTCCTACATGACCGGCCTGTCGGGCGCGGAGCTCGCAACGGGGCAGGGCCACAACCGCCTGCGCGTCCTCGGCGGTGGGCTGCTGTTCACGCTCGGGTTCGCGGTGCCGTTCACCCTGCTCGGCCTCGTCGGCGCCACCCTCGCCGTCACCCTCCAGCACCGCCCCTGGCAGATCGCGATGGGCGTGCTCGTCGCGATCCTCGGGCTGGCCTTCACCGGTCTGCTGCCGTTCGACCTCCTCGAACGCGAACGGCGCATCAGCGACGTCGCCATCGACCGGGGGATGCTCGGGGCGATGCCCCTCGGGTTCGTGTTCGGCGTGGGCTGGGTGCCCTGCGTCGGTCCGGCGCTCGGCGCCATCCTCACCCTCGGCGCGGCCACGACGGCGGCCGGCGGCACACCGGTGCGCGGTGCGGTGCTCGCCTTCGTCTACGCGCTCGGCCTCGGACTGCCGTTCGTCCTCTTCGGGCTCGCCTTCCACCATGCCGGCGGCGCGCTCGGCTTTCTGCGCAGGAACGCGCGGGCGTTCCAGGTGGGGGGCGGGCTGATGCTCACGGCGGTGGGCGTGGCGATCGCCACGGGCCTGTGGGACCTGTTCATCGACGCGCTGCGCCCGATGATCCAGGGCTTCGAGCCGCCGATCTGACCGCGCTCATGTACAGCAGCGACAGGCTCCCAAGGTGACCGAGACCACCGCGCCGGCCGAGACGCGCCCGCGCCCGCCGCACCCCGGCGGCGGCGGGCGCCTGCCGGTGATCCCGGGCCCATGGGAGACCGCCGTGCGGGCGTGGCGGCGGCTGCGCCGCATGTCCACGGCGCTCATGCTGCTGTTCGCCCTGGCGGTGACGAGCATCCTCGCCACCTTCATCCCCCAGCAGCCGCTCGTGCCGACGACGGTGGCGGACTGGCGCACCGGTGAGGCGGGGCCCGGCGCGGCGGTGGCGCAGGCGTTCGACGCCCTGGGCCTCTTCGACGTCTTCGGCACGTGGTGGTTCACGGCCCTGACCGTCCTGCTGTTCGTGAGCCTCACCGGCTGCCTCCTGCCCCGATGGCGCGCCTTCGCCCGGGTGGTGCGCCGCCGCCCCGTGGCCGGCCGCAACCTCACGCGCTTGACGAACCACCGCGAGATCGTGTCCGAGGCGACCCCCGACGCGGTGCTCGCCGCGGCAGACCGCCTGCTCGCCCGCAACCGCTTCCGGCGCCGGCGGCTGCCCGCCTCGCAGACCGCCTCGGGACGCCGGCAGGTCGCCGGCGAGCGCGGGCACTGGCGGGAAGGTGGCAGCCTCGTCTTCCACACCTCCTTCTACCTGCTGCTCGCCGGCGCGGTGATCGCCCACACGTACGGCTTCACCGGGCAGCTCAACATCGTCGAGGGCTCGAGCTTCGCCGACACCCGCATCTCCTACGGGCTGGCCCAGCCGGGCCGCTCGTTCGGCCTGGACGACCACCGGGGGTTCGTCGTCACCCTCGACGACTTCACCGTCCGGTACCACGACGCAGAGGTCGCCGGTGGCTGGCTGGCGAGCGACTTCGTGTCGACCATCACCATCAGCGAGGACGGCCGGGCGGTGCGCACCGAGCAGGTGCGCGTCAACCATCCCGTCAAGCACGACGGCATGAAGATCTACCAGGCGCGCTTCGGCATGGCGCCGCGCGTCGTCGTGCGCGCCGGGGACACGGTCGTCTTCGACGAGCGGGTCATGCTCTCCGACGCGGGCTCGGGGGTGTGGACCGGTGTGGCGAAGGTCTCCACCGGCGGGGGCAGCGGCGACGACGCACGCCCGCAGATCGCCCTCGACATGGTGTTCCTCGCCAACGCCGCCGTCGACGACAGCGGGGTGCCCTACAGCCGCTCACCCGAAGCGGACAACCCCCGCCTCATCGCCGACCTCTACGTCGGCGACCTCGGCCTCGAGCGGCCGGTTCCGGCGAGCGAGTTCGACCGGGAGGAGGGCACGCGGCTGGACCCACCGGCGATCCTCGCCGAGGGCGGATCGGCCGCCATGGCCGGGGGCAACCTCACCGTCGAGTTCCCCGAGCTCGCGATGTGGTCGGGTTTCCAGGTGAGCCACGCGCCCGCCCGGTGGCTGCTGCTGCTCGCCGGGATGCTCATGCTCACCGGGCTGCTACCATCCCTCTACAGCTACCGGCGTCGGCTGTGGGTGGAGGCCTGTGAGGCCGACGGCCCCACCCGCGTGACGATCGCGGGGGTGGCCCTCCAGCGAAAGACCGCGTTCGCCGACGAGTTCGCCCGTCTCGCCGGCGAGCTCGAGTTCCAACTCCAGGTGAAGGAGAAGGCCGGCTGATGGTCAACACGGCGCTCGCCGAGACGTCCACCACCCTCTTCCACGCGGCGTTCCTCACCTACATCGTCGCCATGGTCGGGTACTTCTTCCGCCTCGCGTTCACCCACGTGCGGGCCGACGGCACGGCGGCCGGCACCCGTGCCGGCACCCGCGTCGGCCAGCTCGGCACCGCCCTCGCAGTGCTCGGCGTCGCCCTGCACGCGGGCAGCGTCCTCACGCGCGGCTTGTCGGTCATGCGCGTCCCGCTCGGCAACATGTACGAGTACTCCTCGTTCATGGCCCTCGTCGCCATCGCCGTCGGTCTCCTCGTCGTCCAGCGGCGGATGGGCTACGGCCACGTCATGGGCTTCGTGCTCGCTGCCGGGATCCTCATGATGGCCTCGGGCCTGCTGCTGTTCGTCGAGGCCAGCCCGGTCATGCCGGCCCTGCAGAGCTACTGGCTGAAGATCCACGTGTCGTCGATGATGGCCTCCGGCGCGATCTTCATGGTCGCCTTCGCGGTCACGGCGCTCTACCTCGTCAAGGACACGGCCGAGCGCCGGGTCTTCCGCCAGGGGCGCATCGGGGCGTCGTCGGTCGGGGCGGCGAAGGTCGCGCCGCCCGAGGAGGACCGGCCCCCGGGCTACGAGGCGGACGGTGACCTCGACGGTCGTGGTCCGCTCGCGGCCCTCGCGCAACGCGACGTCCTGTCGCCGGTGCTGTTCCCGGTCGTGCCGTTCCTCGTCGTCGGCGTGTTCACCCTCGTGGTATGGCGCGCGCCGGCCGCGGCGCTCATCGCATCGAGCGTGGCGGCGCTGCTCGGCACCGCCGCCTGGTACGCCGTGCCGACGCTGCCGTCGGCCGCCCGGCTCGACAACCTCGCCTACCGCGTCATCGCGTTCGGCTTCCCGATCTTCACCTTCGGGGTCATCGCCGGGGCGATCTGGGCGGAGGAGGCATGGGGCCGCTACTGGGGCTGGGACCCGAAGGAGACCGGCTCGTTCTTCACGTGGACGCTCTACGCGGCCTACCTGCACGCCCGCTCGACGGTGGGTTGGCGCGGCCGGCGGGCCGCCTGGGTGGCGGTGACCGCCTTCGTGGCGCTCATGGTCACCTACTACGCGGTGAACCTCTGGGTCGTCGGCCTGCACTCCTACGCGGGCGTGTAGGTCCCTTTGGCGGCGCTCTTCGGGCTCCTCGCCGCCGCCGGGTACGGGACCGCCGACTTCCTCGGCGGATGGGCGTCCCGGCGTGAGGGCGTCCTACCGGTGGTGCTCGGGTCCCAGGCGGCGGGGCTCGTGGCCCTGCTCGTCGTGCTCGTCCCTTCGACGGCGGGGACACCGACGGCCGCGGCGCTCGGGTGGGGGAGCGCCGCGGGCACGATGGTCGCCCTGGGCCTCGTCGTCTACCTCCGCGCGCTCGCCGGCGCCCGCATGGGTGTCGTGGCGCCGACGACGTCGGTGGTGACGGTGGCCCTGCCCGTGTGCGTCGGCCTGCTGCTCGGCGAGCAGCCCTCGACCCTCCAGCTCGCCGGGATCGCCGTCGCGGTCGCCGCTGTGGCGCTCGTGTCGCTCGCGCCCGCCCCGGCCGGTGACCCTGTCGCCGTCGCGCCCGCGGGCCCCTGCCCCCCCGCGGTCGCACCGGCTGTCCCGCCGGCCGTCCCCTGCTCGCCGGACCAGGCGGGCGGGCGGCGCGGCGCACGTCCTCCCGGAGTCGTCGGCGCGCTCGCGTCCGGTGTGCTGTTCGGCCTCTTCTTCGTCTTCATGGACCGCGCCGGGCCCGGGTCGGCACTGTGGCCGTTGCTCGCCGCCAACGTCGCCTCGTTCGCTGTCGTCGCCGGGGTCGTGGCGGCGAGACGTCGACCGTGGCGCCCGGGGGCGGGCTCCCTGCCCGCGATCGTCGGCGCGGGCGTGATCGGCACCGCCGCGAGCCTCGCGTTCCTGCTCGCCGTGCGCCGGGGCATGCTGTCGCTCGCCAGCGTGCTCGCGTCCCTGTCACCGGCGACGACGGTCGTCCTCGCCCGAATCGTCGTGCGTGAGCGCCTGGCGCCGCTCCAGCTCGCCGGGCTCGGCGCAGCCGTCGCCGGGGTCGCGCTCATCGGGGCCGGCTGACGGGGCGCCGCCCGTCGCCGGGCGGGGGCACCGCCGGCCGCTACTCCTCGTCGAGCAGGTGCGCCGGAGGAGGCGGCAGGTCGGTGCGGGGAAGGCTCGCCCGGTCGACGGCGTCCGCGCCGTCCTCGGGGCACACCGGCTCCCATGGGTGCAGCAGCCGCCGGCAGCGTGGACAGGCGCGCTCGTCGAGGTCGACCTCGAGGCCCGAACCGCCGCCGGGGCGCTCGTCGTTGGTGGGTTTCCTGGCGAAGATGCCCATCGGCCCAGTCTAGGGGGCGGGGCATCCTTCACTCGTAGAGCATCGCGGGCGTCAGCACCCCGCGGCCGTCACGCGCGACGACGTGGAGGTCCGGGGGCACCCCGTAGGGCGATGCGCCGAGCGTCGCGCGGAGCCGCCCGCGTTCGGCGTCCCCGTCGACGCCGGTCGCCCAGAACGCGGCCGCGGCGGCCACGGCGGTGGTGCCGCGCAGGGCGAGGGCGTCGACGCCGACCTCGGAGGCACCCGACGCCCACCACGGGCCGCACGCCGTCCCCTCGCGCGCGCCGAGCCAGTTGCGGGCGATCGTCGCGAGTCCTTTCGCCTGGCTCGCCGCCACGACGTCGCGGCTGGCCGCAAGCACCCCGGCGCCGCGGCCGAGCTCGAACGCTTCGCGGTGGGGCCCGACCACCGCCATCCACAGCCGAAGGAACGGATCGCGGACCTCGTAGCGCACCCGCCGGGTCCGCCGCGGGTCCTCACCGATCGGGGTCAGCCGATCGAGCAGGCTCAGCCGCTCGAGTGCGGTGAGCGCCTCGCTCGTCGTGGCCGGCGCGAGCCCCGCGCGTTCACGCAACGCGGTGAAGGTGTCCGCCCCGAGCGCCACGAGCTCGAGCAGCCGTGAGGGTGCCGACCCCACCGGCAGCTCCTGGAGGACGACGGTCATCTCGTCGCCGAGCGGCGCGCCGGGCCCGTCGAGCAGGTCGGCGAGGTTCGTGAGCGCGTCGTGCCGGGGGTCCCACAGCGCGAGGTAGCGGGGCATCCCACCCACCGTCGTGTACGCCTCGACCCAGGCGGCGGGATCGTCGCCTCCGATCAGCAGGCCGGCCTCGCGCCACCCGAACGGGGCGAGGCGCAGGTGCGCGTCCGCGCGCCCGAACAGCGGCGCGTCCGCGGCGACCAGCTCCTCCATCAACCCCACGTGGCTGCCGGCGAGGACGACCGACAGCCTCGCGTCGCCGCGGTGGTCCCAGCGGGCCTGCAGCGTCGAGGCCAGCGCGGGGTCGGACCCGCAGAGATAGGGGAACTCGTCGAGGACGAGCAGCAGCGCCTCGCTCCGCCCGCGGGCGAGCAGGTAGCCGAGGGCAGCGTCCCACGACTCGAGGTGGCCGAGGTCGAGCAGGTCGCCGGGGGCGGGCGGCACCGCGGCCCGGATGCGCTCCTCGAGCCGGCGCAGCGCCTCGCTGACCGGCGCGCGGGTGCCTGGCAGGAAGATCGCCGGCCGGTCCGACGCCTGGCAGAAGCGGTCGAGCAGCGCGGTCTTGCCGACCCGCCGGCGGCCCGAGACGATCGCGAGCCCCGGCTGCGCGCCACAGGCCCGGTCCAGTGCCGCGAGCTCCCGTTCACGATTAACGAAGTTCGCCATAGGCGAAGTTTGGCACAGCCGAACGGAAATCCGGGGAGGTGGTTCGGGCGCGGGACGGCGGGGCCGGCTCAGGCCTCCGTATCGACCGCCGAGGTGCCGGGGCCGCGCTCGAGACCGCCGCGGCGGGTGTTACCACCGGCCCACACGCCGCCCGCGACGACGAGGCCGATGCCCGCTGCGAGGGCGACGCCGCTTGGGAGCCCGAAACCGAGGATCGCGAGCACGACGCCCACGGCGACCACGACGAGCGGCAGCCGCTGCGGGCCCGCGTCGATGCCACCGTGGGGTCCGCCGCCGGGGCGGGGGATGGCGTCGACCTCCTCGTCGGGCAGGCGCGCGAAGTCCGACTCGTAGCCGCGCTCGAGGATGCGCTCGTTGTTCTCCTGTGCGGGTCCCGGCACCTCGCGCTGCTCGCTCACCGTCGCTCCCTTCGTCCTCCGTGCGCGTTCGTACCCGGTTGGCGTCACGCGCACCCCCTCTGCACCGCTTGCCCGTATCCTTCGACCGGACGCCAGGGGACCCGCCCGCTGGGGAAGCCGGTCCGCATCCAGGCGTCAGCCAGCCGAGGATCTGGAGAGTTCATGCGCGTCAAGGCCCTGCTGCTCGTGCTCGCCCTCGCTCTCGCGGGGACCGGCTGCGACCGCGGCGAGGACAGGCCCGGTAGGCCGGAGGGCACGACCGCGCCGGGCGAGACGTCCCCCGACGGGCCCGCGACCGATGAGGCGCTCGAACGCGTCGCCGAGGCCGCCCAGAACACCCTCGACGAGGGCACGGCGCGGTTCACCCTCGTCGTCCACGCGGACGACATGGGCGCCGCCACGGGACAGCCCACGACGATCGAGGGGGAGGGGGAGGACGACTTCGGCGCGGACCGGCGGCGGCTGAGCGCGGGCGCCGAGGGCGAGCAGGAGATCATCGTCGACGGCGCGGAAGCGTACTTGCTCCTGCCCGCTCGCGGGGTCGAGCAGTGGGGCCGCCTCGACCTCGGTGAACGGTCGGCTGGGGCAGCGGGCGCCCTCGGTGGCGCGGGCCCGCTCGCGCTGCGCAACAGCCGCGGGATCCTCGCGCTGCTCACCGACCAGGCAACGGAGGCGCGGGATGCCGGCGAGGACGACGTCGACGGGCAGGAGGCGACGCGCTACGAGGTGACGGTCCCGCTCGCCGGCTCCGGTCGGGGCGAGGGCGGTGACGCGGCGGGCGGCGAGGAGCTTGCCATGGACGTCTGGGTCGACGCCGACGACCGCGTCCGCCAGGTCGCCTACACCACGCAGGTCACGCCGGCCGCCCCGCCCGACGACGCGGGCGGGGACGCGCCCGACGACGCGGCCGACGACGCGGGCGGGGACGCCGCCGACGACGCGCAGGCCGAGGGGTACGCCGTCGCGGTCACCCTCACCTACGTCGAGTTCGGCGTCGAGGTCGAAATCGAGCTGCCCGAGGAGGAGATGATCTTCGACCTCGGCGGGTAGGCGGGCCGGGAGCCGGGCCCCGGGCGGGCCGGTCGGCGGTCAGGTCTCGACGGTCAGGTCTCGGCCGGGGGGGCGACCTTGCCGAGCGCCGAGCGGGACAGCGCGTCGACGACGGCGAGCTCGCGGGGTGCGGCGTAGGCGGCTGTCCGCTCGGCGACGAAGGCGCGCAGCTCGTCGAGCCGGGGCGGCCGCGCCGGGTCGGCGGGCACGACCGTGGCGACGACCCGCTGACCCCACTCGGGGTCCGGTCGACCGGTGACCGCCGCGTCGGCGACGAGCGGGTGGGTGCGCAGCAACGCGGCCACGCCGTCGGCGGCGACGTTGTGCCCGCCGGTGACGATGACGTCGTCGGCGCGCCCGCGCACCTCCAGGCGCCCGTCCGGTCGGAGGCGTCCGACATCGTTCGTGCGAAACCAGCCGTCGACGAGCAGGCCGTCCCGCGGGTGGCCCCGGTAGCCGGACAGCAGCACCGGTCCGCGCACCGCGATGCGCCCGTCCTCGTCGACGGTGACGTCGACGCCGTCGAGGGGCACCCCGTCGTACACGCAGCCCCCGCACGTCTCGGTCAACCCGTAGCTCTCGACAACGCGGGCGCCCGCCGCCCGCGCCCGTGCGAGCAGGCCAGGGGGTGGCGCCGCCCCGCCGAGCAGGATCGCCCGGAAGCGGCGGAGGTCGGCTCCCGCGTCGAGCAGCCGATGGAGCATCGTCGGCACGAGCGAGACCATCGTCGCGTCGGCCACCGCCACCGCAGCCGGGTCGAACCGCGGATGCACGACGGGGGCGGTGCCGAGCAGGCGCGCGCGCATGAGCACGCCGATGCCGGCGACGTGGCTCGTCGGCAGGCAGCACAGCCAGCGGTCCCGTCCGGCCGCCGCGCCGAGGCGGGCGACGCTCGCCCGCGCCGACGCCGCGAGCGCAGCGCCGGACAGCTCCACGCCCTTGGGCTCTCCGGTCGAGCCAGAGGTCGCGACGACGAGGGCGGTCCCCGGCGCCACCGGCTGGCCGCCGTCGAGTCGCCGCTCACCCGCCTCGTCGACGATGGCCGTGGGGCGCAGGGCGGCCAGCGCGCGCGCGAGCGCCGGGGCGGGCAGGTCCGGAGCGAGCGGGGCCGCCGCGTCCCCGCGGGCCCACACGGCGTCGAGGGCATCGACGAATGCGGGACCGGGTGCAACGCGCAGCGCGACGAGCTCGGGTTCTATCCTGTCCACCGCTGCTACCGTACCTTTCGAGCGAGCACTCTAGGAGCGGTCACTTGATCGATTGGAAGGCCTCCGGGGACTACACCGACATCCTCTACGACACCGCCGAGGGGATCGCGAGGATCACCATAAACCGCCCAGAGGTGCGCAACGCCTTCCGACCGACGACGCTCTTCGAGCTCTCGCACGCGTTCAACGTCGCACGCGACGACCCGGAGATCGGCGTCATCATCCTCACCGGTGCCGGGGACAAGGCCTTCTGCTCGGGCGGCGACCAGCGCATCCGCGGTGACGACGGCTACCGCGACCCGCAGGGCATCGGGCGGCTGAACGTCCTCGACCTGCAGATCCAGATACGCCGCACGCCCAAGCCGGTCATCGCGATGGTCGCCGGCTACGCCATCGGCGGGGGCCACGTCCTCCACGTCGTCTGCGACCTCACGATCGCCGCCGACAACGCCCGCTTCGGTCAGACCGGCCCGCGGGTCGGCTCCTTCGACGCGGGGTACGGCGCCGGTCTGCTCGCGCGCACCGTCGGGCAGAAGAAGGCCCGCGAGATCTGGTTCCTCTGCGAGCAGTACGACGCGCAGGAGGCCCTGGCCATGGGCCTCGTCAACACCGTCGTGCCGCTCGACGAGCTCGAGGCGACGACCGTCGAGTGGGCCCGCAAGATGCTGGCGAAGAGCCCGCTCGCCCTGCGCATGTGCAAGGCGGGCCTGAACGCCGCCGACGACGGGCTGGCGGGCCTCCAGCAGCTGGCCGGGGACGCGACGCTGCTCTACTACATGAGCGAGGAGGCCCAGGAGGGCCGGGACGCCTACGTCGGCAAGCGTCCACCGGACTTCAGCCGGTTCCCCAAGCGCCCGTGAACGTGACGGGGTCCCGGGCGTGAACGTCTACGTCGAGGCGGCGCGGCCGCGGACGCTGCCGGCGGCGGTCGCTCCGGTCCTCGTGGGCACCGCCGCGGCTGACGCGTACGTCGCGTGGCGGTTCTTCGCCGCCCTCGTCGTCGGCGTCGCGATCCAGGTCGGGGTGAACTACGCCAACGACTACTTCGACGGCGTGCGCGGGGTCGACACGGCCGAACGTGTCGGTCCGCGCCGCGCGGTGGCCGCGGGGCTCGTCGTCCCCGCGCGCATGCGGGCGGCGATGGTCGGCGCCTTCGCGGTCGCCGGCGTCGCCGGCCTCTCGCTGGCGGCCGCGGTCGACTGGGAGCTCATCGCCCTCGGCGTGCTCTGCCTCCTCGCCGCCGTCGGCTACAGCGGCGGGCCGAGGCCCTACGCGTCGGCGGGCCTGGGTGAGCTGTTCGTGTTCGTGTTCTTCGGTCTCGTCGCCACGGTGGGCTCCGCCTACGTCCAGGACGAGGCGATCGTGCCGGCGAGCGTCGTGGCGGCGGTGTCGATGGGGCTGCTCGCCACCGCGCTGCTCGTCGTGAACAACCTTCGGGACATCCCCACCGACGAGGCCGCCGGCAAGCGCACCCTCGCGGTGCGCCTCGGCGACGAGGGCACGCGCGCCCTGTATCTGGGCATGCTCGCGGCGTCGTTCTTCCCGCTGCCGCTGCTCGCCGGGACGACGGCGAGTCCCTGGCCGCTCATCGCGTTCGCGGCCCTGCCCCTTGCCGTCCACGCCGCGCGCATCGTGCGGGCAGCCGACCGCCCGCCCGCGCTCGTGCGGGGACTTGCGGCCACCGGCCAGTGCCAGCTCGTCTTCGGGATCCTGCTCGCCGTCGGCCTCGCGGTCGGTTGAGCCCACGTGCGGCTGATGCGGCGCGTCGCGGTAGCGTTCTGCCATGGTGACGGTGCCCGGAGGGCGGACCCCCGTCGGCCCCGTGGGCGCTCCGGCCGCGCGGTGAGCCGGCCGGGCCGGGCACTCGTGCCGTTCCGCATCCCGCTGCGCACCCGCTTCCGGCGCGTCGACGCGCGGGAGGGCGTGCTCGTGCAGGGGCCCTGCGGGTGGGGCGAGTTCTCGCCGTTCCCCGGGTACGGGCCGGAGGTCGCCGCGACATGGCTCGCCGCCGCTCGCGAGGCCGCGTTCCACCCCTGGCCGGTCGGACTGCGCGACAGCGTGCCCGTGAACACCACCGTGCCCGCCGTCGGACCCGAGCAGGCGCACGCCATGGTCACCGCCTCGGGCTGCGCGACGGCCAAGGTGAAGGTCGCCGACCCCGAAGGCCCCGAGCCGGGCCTGACCGCCGACCTCGCGCGACTCGAGGCGGTACGCGACGCGCTCGGCCCGGCCGGGCGCATCCGCGTCGACGCCAACGCCGCGTGGGACGTCGACACGGCCGTGCGCGCCCTGCGGGCTCTGGACCGCTACGAGCTCGAGTACGCCGAGCAGCCGGTCGCAACCCTCGAGGAGATGGCCGCGTTGCGCCGCCGCGTCGACGTGCCGCTCGCCGCCGACGAGTCGATCCGCAACCTCGTGGGGGGAAGCCGCCCGGAAGGCGTCGCCGCGCGTCGAACCGCGGTGCGGGAAGCCGCCGACATCGTCGTCGTCAAGGTGCAGCCGCTCGGGGGCGTGTGGACCGCCCTCGAGCTCGTCGAGGTCATCGGCCTGCCCGCCGTGGTGTCGTCGGCGGTGGAGACCTCCATCGGTCTGGCCGCGGGACTCGCCCTCGCCGCGGCTCTGCCCGAGCTGCCCTACGCCTGCGGCCTCGGCACCGCGACGCTGCTGCGGGCCGACGTGGTCGCCGACCCCCTCCTGCCGGTCGGCGGGCGCCTCCCCGTGCGCCGTCCGGTCCCCGATCGCGCCGCACTCGCCCGCGCGGCCCCATCGGAGGGTGAGGCACGGCAGCTGCTCGACCGTCTCGAGGCCGCAAACCGGGTGGCCGGCGCGTGAACCCTTCGACCGCGCTCGCCCGGACCGTCGTGGACGAGCTCGCGCGCGCCGGCGTCAGCGACGCGGTCATCGCCCCGGGGTCCCGCTCGGCCCCGCTCGCGATGGCGCTGCACAGCGACGCGCGCCTGCGCCTGCACGTGGAGATCGACGAGCGCTCCGCCGCGTTCCTCGCCGTCGGCCTGGCGAAGGGCAGCGGGCGGCCCGCCGTGCTCGTGTCGACGTCGGGGACCGCGACCGCGAACTTCCACCCGGCCGTCGTCGAGGCCGACCACGCGCGGGTGCCCCTGCTCGTGCTCACCGCCGACCGCCCCCCGGAGCTGCGCCACACCGCCGCCAACCAGACCATCGACCAGGTCAAGCTCTACGGTGGAAGCGTGCGCTGGTTCGTCGAGGTGGGCGCACCCGGCGACAGGCCCGACGTGGCCTACTGGCGGTCGCTGGCCGCCCGCGCCGTCGCCGTCGCGGCCGGCCGCCCGCCCGGTCCCGTCCACCTCAACCTCGGTTTCCGCGAGCCGCTCGTGCCCGACCCCGGCGGAAGGCCGGACGACGGCCTCGACGGCCTCGACGGGCGCCCCGGCGGGCAGCCGTGGACCGCCGCCAGCCCCTCGCCCGGCCCGCCGCCGGCCGAGGAGCAGGTGGAGCGACTCGCGGACCGGGTCGCGACCGCCGAGCGCGGCATGCTCGTCGCCGGTGACACCACCGCCGCGCCCGAGCCGCTGCTCGCCCTGGCCGCCTCGGCCGGCTGGCCGGTAATCGCCGAGCCGCTGTCGAGCGCGCGCAGCGGCGACCAGGCGATCTCCACGGCCCACCACCTGCTCGCCTGCGAGCGCTTCGCCACCGCGCACCGCCCCGACCTCGTCGTCCGCGTCGGCAGGATCGGCCTGTCGCGGGCGTTGCTCGCCTACCTCGACGTCGGTGTCCCGCAGGTGCTCATCGACCCCGACGGCGCCTGGCTCGACCCGACCCGGGTGCTGACCGAGGTCCTCGCCGTGGACCCCGCCTCCCTGTGCGCCGCCGTGGCCGAACGCCTCCCCGCGCCGCGCCCCGGGCCCTGGCTCGCGGGCTGGCAGGCCGCCGAGCGGCGCGCCCGCGCCACCGTCGACCGCGTCCTCGACGCCGAGGTCGCCCCCAGCGAGCCGCGAACCGCCCGCGACCTCGCCGCCGCCCTGCCCGACCCCGGCGTGCTCGTCACCGCGTCGAGCATGCCGGTCCGCGACCTCGACCAGTTCATGGTTCCCCGCCGCGGGCTGCGCGTGCTCGGCAACCGGGGCGCGAGCGGCATCGACGGGTTCGTCTCCACCGCCCTCGGCGTGGCGCTCGCCGTCCCGCACCCCACCGCGGCGCTCGCCGGGGACCTGTCGGTGCTCCACGACCAGAACGGCTTCCTGGTCGCCGACCGGCCGTCCCTCGTCCTCGTCGTGGTGAACAACGACGGGGGCGGGATCTTCTCGTTCCTGCCCCCCGTCGACCACCCGGCGAGCTTCGAGCGGGTGTTCGCCACCCCGCACGGGATCGACTTCGCGCGGCTGGCGGCCGTCTACGCGATCGCCCACACCCGGGTCGAGCGGGCCGCCGACCTCGTCCCCGCGGTCCGCGACGGCCTCGTACGCGGCGGCGGGGTCCACCTCGTCGAGGTGCGGACCGACCGGGCCACGAACGTGACGCTGCACCGTCGCGTGACCGCCGCGGTCGGGGAACAACTCCGTCCGTGACCGTCCGCTCCATCAGCGCGAGCCAGACCCGCCGCCTGCGCCAGGCCATCCTGCGCCCCGGCCAGGCGTGGGCGGACACCGCCTACCCCGGCGACCCCGACGCGTCGACGCTGCACGTCGGCGCGTTCGCCGGCGACGCGCTCGTCGGCGTGGCCTCGGTCTACGCCGAGGCCCCACCGGGCCAGCAGGACCCGGCCGCCTGGCAGCTGCGCGGCATGGCCACCGTTCCCGCCGTTCGCGGGCAGGGGCACGGGGCGGCCCTGCTGCGGGCCGTGGTCGGGCACGTCGCCCGCATGGGCGGCGTGCGGCTGTGGTGCAACGCCCGCACCCCCGCCACCGGCTTCTACGCCCGTCACGGGTTCGCCTCCCGCGGCGAGGAGTTCGTCATCGACGGCATAGGACCCCACGTCGTCATGGAACGCGCCGTCGCACCCGCCGACGAGCGCCTCGGCCTCCCGCCGGACCCGGCGGCGCAGCGGGTGGAGACGCCGCGGCTCCTCCTGCGCCGATGGCGGACCGCCGACCTCGAGGCGTTCGCGTCCGTCAACGCCGACGCGGAGACCATGCGCACGGTCGGCTCGGGCCGGCCCCTGACCGCCGAGGAGTCCGCGCGTGCGCTCGAGGGACTCGTCGGCCACTGGGAGGTCCACGGCTTCGGCCTGTGGGCCGTGGAGGAGCGCGCCACCGGGCGTCTCATCGGTCGGGCCGGACTGTGGCACCCGCCGGACTGGCCGGACCTCGAGATCGGCTGGCTCATCGCCCGCGACCAGTGGGGGCGGGGGTTTGCCACCGAGGCCGCCCGCGCCGGCCTCGCCTACGGCTTCGCGCAGCGCCGGGCCGACCGTGTCGGCAGCATCATCCGCCCCGGCAACGTCGCGTCGGAGCGCGTCGCCACCCGCGTCGGCATGCGCTCCGCCGGCGACACCACCTGGCGCGGCAACCCCGTGCGCACCTACACGATCACCCGGGCCGAGTGGGACGCCACCGCCCACGCTGGCGGCGAGGGCACGCTCCCGCTGCCGGAACGACGGCTGCCGGGGGGGAACCCGCCCGGGCCGCGGCGCGTCTGACCCCTCGACGTTTCCGTTCGGCGCAGGCTCGCCGAGGCGCAGGGCAGGCGACGCTCCGGCTCGCCAGGGAGGTGCTCGACATGCACAACGCGAAGGTGCTGGCCGCAGCCTATGTGGCGGTGCTCGCCGTGAGCGCTCTCGTGGCGGGCCTCGCCGTCCCCGACGCCCCGATGCGGATGCCCGACGTCGAGCTCGCCGCCGCCCTCACGCCCTTCGACGAGTGCGGTGACGCGCTCGCCTACTTCACCGAGACCGCGGCGGCGCAGGCCGCGACCCGGGACCGGCGAGGCGGGTGGTTCGACCAGATGGCCGTCGAGGACGCCGGCGAGGAGTCCGCGTCTGCCGACGGGGCGGCCCGGGCGGCGGCGCCGACCGCAGCCGACGCGGCGGGGGGGGAGTTCTCGGGCACGAACGTGCAGGAGGCCGGCGTTGACGAGCCCGACCTCGTCAAGACCGACGGGCGGCGCATCGTCACGGTGGCCGGCGGGCGCCTGCACGTGATCGACGCGACCGCCGCCCCGCCGCGCCTCGTCGCCACCCTCTCGCTGCCGGGTGAGGCCTGGGGCCAGGAGCTGCTCCTCGACGGCGACCGGGCCCTTGTGTTCTCCACCACCTGGTCGGACCGCCCGCTCGCCGACACCAGCCGCCCGGCCCCCGGCGGCAGCCCGCAGAGCGTGCTCACCCTCGTCGACCTCGCCGAGACCGCCACACCGCAGGTGGCGTCCACGTTGACCATGGAGGGTGAGTACGTGTCGGCCCGCATGGTCGACGGGGTCGCCCGGGTCGTCCTGCGCAGCTTTCCCGGACCGGTCGCCGACCTCTCGATGCGCGGCGCGCCCGCCGGCTCCGGTTGGGCGGAGGAGGCCCTGGCCGACTCGACGATCGCGGACTGGGTTCCGTCGTACCGCCTCGAGGGCGCGACGACCGTCACCGAGCCGCTCGTCGACTGCGAGCGGATCCACCGGCCCGCCGAGCCAGCGGGCACCGGGCTCGTGACGGTCCTGTCGGTCGACCTCGCCGGACAGCTCGAGCCGGGCGCGGCGACGAGCGTCGTCGCCGACGCCCAGACCGTCTACGCCTCGGCGGAGACCCTCTACGTGGCGTTCGGCCGGTGGGGCGAGGCGCCGGAGTCCACGGAGATCCACGCCTTCGACATCACCGACCCGGCCGCCGCGGTGTACCGGGCGTCGGGTGCGGTCCCCGGCCGCCTGCTCAACCAGTGGGCGCTGTCCGAGCACGACGGTCACCTGCGCGTCGCGACGACCGAGGGGGACACCTTCGCGGGCGACGCCATGACCATCGAGCCGGCACCCGGCGTCCCGGGCATGCCCGCCCCGCCGCCCTCCGCACCGTCGCAGAGCGCCGTGACCGTCCTCGCCGCGCAGGGCGCGGAGCTCGTGCGTGTCGGCCGCGTGGAGGGTCTCGGGCCGACCGAGCGGATCTACTCGGTGCGGTTCATGGGCGACGTCGGCTACGTCGTCACGTTCCGCGAGACGGACCCGCTCTACACCCTCGACCTGTCCGACCCCGCGAACCCCCGGGTGGTCGGCGAGCTGAAGATCCTCGGGTACTCCGCCTATCTCCACCCCGTCGGCGACGGGCTGTTGCTCGGTGTCGGCCAGGACGCCACGGAGGAGGGACGCGTGCTCGGGACCCAGCTGTCGCTGTTCGACGTGTCCGACCTCGCCCGTCCCACGCGCGTGCACCAGACCACCCTCCCCGGCGGCCACTCGAGCGTCGAGTCCGACCACCGGGCGTTCCTCCACTGGCCGCCGACCGGCACGATCGTCCTGCCGCTGGAGATCTACCCGGTGGAGCCGATGCCCGAGCCGCTGATGGAGGGGGACGGCTCGGTGAACGTCGAGCGGGCCGTGACGGCGGGCGACGTGTTCGCCGGTGCGGTCGCTTTCACCGTCGATCCGGCGTCCGGCTTCACCGAGATCGGGCGCCTGTCCCACGCCTCCAGCGCCGCCGACCCGTGGATGTCGGGCATCCGCCGCTCGCTCGTCGTCGGCGACACCCTCTACACGGTGTCGGAGGTGGGGGTGCAGGCGGCCGACCTCGCGACCCTCGCCGAGCGGGCCTTCGTCGCTCTGCCGGGCGGGCAGGGACGGTGACGCGCCGGAAGCGGTGGCCTTGCTGCTCCCCCTACTCGCCTTCGAAGGCCGATTGCATGGCCCGCAGCTTGAGGCGGGTCTCCTCGAGCTCCTCCTCGGGGAGGGATCCGGCGACCAGACCCGCGCCGGCGAACAGCCGCGCGCGGGCGCCGGCGAGCTGGGCGCAGCGCAGCGCGATGCCGAACTCCCCGTCGCCGCGCGCGTCGACCCACCCGACCGGGCCCGCGTAGCGCCCGCGGTCCATGCCCTCGAGCTCACGGATGACGTCGAGGGCGGCTGCTGTGGGGGTGCCGCACACCGCCGCGGTCGGGTGCAGCGCGCCGGCGAGCGCGAAGGCGGTCGGCCAGGGCGGGCCCGCGAGCGTGCCGCGAACGCGCGTGGCGAGGTGCTGGACGTTGGCGAGTCGCAGGAGGAATGGCTGGGCGTCGACGGCGAGCTCGACACAGCGTGGCGTGAGCACGTCGGCCACCGAGGCGACGGCGAAGGCGTGCTCGCTGCGCTCCTTGCCCGAGGAGAGCAGCCGCTCGCCGACTGCGGCGTCGTCGGCTCCGTCCGTGCCCCGTCGAGCCGTTCCCGCCAGCACGAGCGACTCCACCGACGCGCCGGTGCGGCGCACGAGCAGCTCGGGGGTCGCCCCGACGAGCCCGTCGACGACGAAGGCGTAGCAGTCGGGGTAGGCCCGGGCGAGCCGCCCGGCCAGGCGCCGCGCGTCGAACGGCGCCCGCGACCACACCGCCTGGTCGCGCGCGAGGACGACCTTGTCGAGCCGGCCCGCGTGGATGCGCGCCGTGGCGGTGGCGACGGCCTCCAGCCATCGCACGTCGGGGATCGACGACCCGGCGTAGCGGATCCGACGGTCGACCCCCGCGTCCGCGGGCGCGTCGCCGTCGACCGTGTCGACCTCGGCGACGCTCGTCCTCCACACCCGCCCACCCCGGCGGAGCGTCACGACCGCCGGCACCACGAGCACCGACCCGGGCGAGCGCGGGTCGAACGTCGCGCTCACGAACGCGACCGGGCCTGATCCGGGCCCGCCGGTCGGGCCGTGCGCCACCGCACCCGCGAACACGTCGTCGAGCTGCGCGGCCGCCCGCGCGAACCGGCCGGTGCCCGTGCCGACGTCGAGGCGCAACGCCTCGCCGCGGCCGACGAGCCCCTCGGCGCCCCGCACCCAGAGCGCTCCGCGCCGGGGAGGCAGCTCGGCGACGAGGTCGACGTCCTCGCCGATCTCCTCGGAGGTCGCGACGAGGGGTCGGGGCACTAGCCGCCCTCGAGGCGGGCCGTCTCGCTGCGGGCCACGGCCACCTCGGCGGCGTCGCCCTCGGCGACGAACCGCGCGCGCGCCCGTTCGATGAGCAGTCGGCGGAAGTGGTGGGCGACCACCGCGCTCGTCGCGGGCAGCATCCGGCGGAAGGCCGTGACGAGGCGCTCGGACGCCTCCTGCTCCGAGGCCGCCGAGCCCTGGATCGGGTCCCGGACGAAGCGGGCGAACAGTTCGACGGCGTCGTCGGCGATCCCGCGCATCGCCTCGTCGTAGCGACGGGCGAGGTCGAGCAGCTCGCCGAGGGGCACGCCGGCGTCGAGCAGCTCCAAGCCGGCCGACACCGCCTCGGCGTCGCCGACGGTGTAGCGGGGCTCCCCGTCGACCCGGCGCGGCAGCAGCAGCCCTTCCCGTTCCATGACCTGCAGGAGGGCGGGGGAGACCCCGGTGCGCCCGGCGACCTCGTCGGGGGTGAGCAGGGCGGTCTCCGCCTCGTCCGGCAACGGATCGGCCAGCGCGGCGGCCAGCGCCTCGTCGCCACCGTCGAGCTCGCCTGAAAGCACCCGGCGGATCGTGCTGAGGGGGAAGCCCTTGGCCTTCAGTTCGCGGATCTGCTCGAGCCGGGCGGCGTGCCCGTCGTCGTACCAGGCGGCGCGGCCCTCACGGACCGGGGGGTCGAGAAGGCCGAGTCCCTGGTAGTACCGGACGGTGTCCACGCTGACGCCGCAGCGGGTGGCGAGGTCGTCGACTCGGTAGCGCATGAGCCACCACTCTACGAGTGGTCGCTCGAAACGACTGCCGCGCACAAGGTCGCGGAGACCCGCCGGCGCCTCCGTGACGCCGGCGGCCCCTCCGGTTACGCGGGAAAGGCGTACAGGGCGGTGGCGAAGCCGGCGACGGCCGCGAGGAAGCCGCTGCCGAGCAGCGCGGCAACGCGCCGCCGGACGGCCTCGACCTCCGCGACCTCTGCCTCCTCGTCGACGAACTCGGTGCGCGTCGGCGCGGGCGGCGCCGGCGGCGGAGCGGGCGGCAGTTCGGCGAGGGACACGTCGAGGACCGACGGCGGCGGATCGTTCCAGGACAGCAGGGCGCCGAGGGCCGATTCGAGCTCGCCGACCGAACCGTTCAGGAGCGGCGGGGACGTGGGGGCTGGTGCGCGGACGCCGGGGCCAGGCGCGGCGGCGGTCGCGAAGGCCGGCTGGACGGCGGCTTCCCAGGCGAGGACCTCGTCGTAGGGGTGCGCGAGGTGATCGTCTGCCGGGGTGGTCGCGGGGACGACCGTCTGCACGGCCATCGGCGGCGGACCGGCGAGGGGGCTGCCCGCCGGCGCGGGGTCGGCGACGGGGCTCACCGCGATGGGCGCGGGGTCGGCGACGGGGCTCACCGCCGTGTGCTCATGGTCGGGCACGGGGCTCACCGCCTCGACGACCGGCTGGTGACTGGTCGCCGGACGTGGCGATGCGACCCGGTGACCGAGGAGGCAGCGCCCGTCGGGACCCACCGTCACCGTCGTCCCGCACATGCGGCAGCGGCGCGCGTCGATGTTCGTCTTACCCTTGCGCTTGCGGATCGTCATGGTCGCTCCCGTGTGTCCGAAGGCTCCTCCGCCAGCATCGGCACGTCGGGTGCTGAACTTGAGGCGATGGTGGCCCGCCCTCGCGTGGACGCCCGCCTTTGCGACCCCGCCTAGACTGCGCGCCCGTGACCGCCGTCCGCTGCCTCACCGGCGCCCCCCGCCCCGGCGCCGGCCACCGTCGGGCGTGACCGTGCTCCCCGACCCGCGTCCGGGCCCCGAGAAGCAGGCCGCGCTCGTCCAGCAGATGTTCGACCGGGTCGCGCCGCGCTACGACCTCGCGAACAGCGTGCTCTCGCTCGGCCAGGACCGCCACTGGCGCAGGGTCACCGTCGCGGCGGTCCGTCCCCGGCCGGGGGAGGTGATCCTCGACGCGGCGGCCGGCACGGGGCCGCTCGCCGCCGAGCTCGCGGCCGCCGGCGCCTCGGCCATCGCGCTCGACTTTAGCTGGAACATGGTCCGCACCGGGGCGGAGCGACAGCGTGACCGCGGGCTGCTGTGGTGCAACGGCGACGCGACCCGCTTGCCGCTGGCCGACGGCGCGGTGGATGCGGTCACGATCGGGTTCGGGCTGCGCAACCTGCCCGACACGTCGGCGGGCCTGCGGGAGCTGGCCCGCGTCACCCGCCCCGGTGGGCGCCTCGCCGTGCTCGAGTTCAGCACGCCGGTGTGGCCGCCGTTCGCCGCCGTCTACACCCGCTACCTCACCCGCCTGCTGCCGCTCATGGCCCGCTTCGTGACGAGCGACCCGGCCGCCTACCGCTACCTCGCCGACTCGATCCGGGCATGGCCCGACGCCGACGGCCTGGCCCGACGGATCGCGGACGCCGGCTGGACCGGCGTGCGCTACAAGCGGCTGTCCGGAGGCATCGTCGCCCTCCACCACGCCCTGCGCGCCCGCTGACACGCCCATTGTTGCAGCACCGGAGGCCGCATCTAGACTGAGGCTTGAGAAATTCTTCACAAGGCACCTCCCTGTGCACCGCCGCGACCCGGGTAGGCTGCCGTCACGACCGACCCCGCTTCCGGGAGCATGTGTGCGATGACCGTCGAGCAGCACCGTGGAGGGCGGTCGATGACCCGCCGGCCGTCGGGCGGGGTGACGCACGCCGACGCCGTCGTCGTGGGGGCGGGACCGGCCGGTTCGGCGGCGGCGACGTTCCTCGCGCAGGCCGGCCACGACGTCGTCCTGCTCGAAAAGGAGCGGTTCCCCCGCGTGAAGGTGTGCGGTGACGGCCTCACGCCCCGGGCGGTGAAGGCGCTGCGCGCGCTCGGCCTCGACGACGAGGCAGAGGGTGGGGTCGAGGGCTGGGACCGTCAGCAGGGGCTGCGCATGTACGGCGGGGGAGTGGTCCTCGACCTGCCGTGGCCCGAGCTCGACAGCTGGCCGTCGCACTCGCTCACCGCGACGCGCGAGCTGTTCGACGAGACCCTCGCCCGCAACGCGGTCAAGGCGGGGGCGCAGCTGTGGGAGGAGACGGAGGTGACCGGGCCGGTCTACCTCTCGGGTGCGCACCGCCGCGTCGCGGGAGTGACCTACCGGCGCGGGAGCGCCGCGGGGGGGACGGACGCGACGGGGACGATCCGCGCACCGATCGTGCTCGCGGCCGACGGCGGGTCGTCACGCCTCGCCGTGCAGCTCGGCCTCCACCGCGACCGCAGCCGCCCCATGGGGGTGGCCGTGCGGGCCTACTATCGCGCGTCGCGCCCGCTCATCGGGATGATGGAGGGCTTCCTCGACCTGGAGCGCGACGGCGAGCTGCTGCCCGGCTACGGCTGGATCTTCCCGCTCGACGACGGGCTGCTCAACATCGGCTGGGGCCTACTCAACACCTCCGAGCACTTCCGGTCGACGAACTACCGCAAGACCCTCGACGAGTGGGTGAGCGGCTTCCCGCCCGAGTGGGGCGTCAGCAAGGAGACGATGGTCGGCAGGCCCCGCAGCGCGGGGCTGCCGATGGGGCACAACCGGCGCCCCCCGGTCTACAAGGGCGTCATGCTGGTCGGCGACGCCGCCGGCATGGTCAACCCCTTCAACGGCGAGGGGATCAGCTACGCGATCGAGGCCGCGGCCCTCGCCGCCGAGGCGGCCGACGTCGCCATCGAGCGCCGCTCGGACGAGCCGCTCGGGGCGTACGAGCGCGGTGTCGACGGCGCCTGGGGCAGCTACTACGCGATGGGCCGCATGTTCGTCGACCTCATGGGGCATCCGAGGGTCATGCGCTTCTGCGTCGAGTTCGGTATGCCGCGCCGGCGGATCATGCTGTTCGTCTTCCGGCTGATGGCCCACCTCACCAACACGCAGACACGCGACAACGCCGACCGCGTCATCCACGCCCTCGAGCGGGTGGTTCCCGCGCGATGACCCTCACGGCACGCGCGATGATCCTCACGGCACGACCGAAGGTGACCGCTTTGGTGCCGTTGCCGGTACCGACCTAGGCTGCACGCGTGTTGCTCGTCGACTACCTCCCCATCGCGATCCTCTTCGCCCTTGCCTTCGGGTTCGTCGGCGTCTCCGTGGCGGTGTCGAGCCGCCTCGGACCGAACCGTCCGAACCCCACGAAGGAGGCCGCCTACGAGTCAGGGATCATCCCCGAGGAGGAGACGAACGTGCGGGGAACCCGCTTCCCGGTGAAGTTCTACCTCGTCGCCATGCTCTTCATCATCTTCGACGTCGAGGCGATCTTCCTCTTCCCCTGGGCCGTGGTCCTCCGCGACCTCGGGTGGTACGGCTTCGGTGTGATGGCCGTCTTCATCGTCCTGTTGTTCGAGAGCTACTACTACGTCCTGCGCCGTGGAGGCCTTGAATGGGACTAGAGACGAGGCTGCCGAGCGGCATCCTGCTCACGAGCGTCGAGAAGTTCGTCAACTGGTCGCGCGCCGGGTCGCTGTGGCCGGCGACGTTCGGCCTCGCGTGCTGCGCGATCGAGATGATGTCGACCGGGGCGGCCCACTACGACCTCGCGCGCTTCGGCATGGAGGTGTTCCGCGCGTCGCCCCGCCAGTCCGACCTCATGATCGTCGCCGGACGCGTGAGCCAGAAGATGGCCCCCGTCGTCCGCAACATCTACGACCAGATGGCGGACCCCAAGTGGGTCATCGCCATGGGCGTGTGCGCGTCGACCGGCGGCATGTTCAACAACTACGCGATCGTCCAGGGCGTCGACCACATCGTGCCCGTCGACATGTACGTGCCGGGCTGCCCTCCGCGCCCGGAGATGCTCATGGACGGCATCGTGAAGCTGCACGAGAAGATCAGGAACGAGCAGTTCGTGGAGCGCCCCCGCAAGGGCGAGTCGATGGAGGACTTCCGCCGCCGCACCGGCTGGGCCGATCCCGTCCCGGCGGACGAGTCGCAGATCTCCTCGGCGAGCCCCGGAGGTGCCGGGCGGTGAGCGACAACCCCCGGATGGCGCACCCCGACACCGCGGCTGCGGAGCGGGCGCACCTCATCGAGCACGCCATCGAGCCGCAGCTGTCCGAGCGGCTCGCCCGCGTGCGCGACCGCATCGTCGCGCGGTTCGACGACCTCGAGGTCGCCGGCTTCCGCGGCGAGCTCACCCTCGTCGCCGAGCCCGGCCGCATCGTCGACCTCCTGCGGTTCTGCCGGGACGACCCGGAGCTGCGCTGTGAGCTGCTCGCCGACCTGTCCTGGGTGCACTGGCCGGGCGGCGTGCACCGGCGCATCGCGCAGGAGACGACCGGCTGGCCGATCTACGAGGAGGTGGTCGAGCAGGGGCGCATCGAGCTCGACTACGTCCTGTACTCGGTCACCCACAACCACCGCCTGCGGGCGCGGGTGTACCTGCCCGACGAGGAGCCGGAGATCGCGAGCGTCACCGACCTCTACGCCTCGGCGAACATGATGGAGCGGGAGGCCTTCGACATGGTGGGCGTGCGGTTCACCGGCCACCCCAACCTCGTCCGGGTGCTCATGCCTGACGACTGGGAGGGCCACCCTCACCGCAAGGACTACCCCCTCGGCGGCGTCGACGTCCAGTACAAGGGCGCGGTCGTCCCCCCACCCGACCAGCGGCAGTACTAGAGAGTGTCCTCATGACCCTCAGGCAGCGGCGCGTCAGGGAGCCCCGGTGAGCGACACGACCCGGCCCCGCAACGAGCTCGAGCCTCGCCACGAGTACACCGTCGTCTCCGGCGAGTGGCAGGACCTGCCCGAAGCGGTGCCCGACGACCTCATGATCATCAACATGGGCCCGCAGCACCCGTCGACGCACGGGGTGCTGCGCATGGTGCTCACCCTCGACGGCGAGACCGTCGTCGACAACCAGCCGGTCATCGGCTACCTCCACACGGGGATCGAGAAGAACGCCGAGTACCGCCCCTGGGTGCACGGGGTGACGTTCGTCACCCGCATGGACTACCTGTCGCCGCTGTTCAACGAGCTCGGCTACTGCCTCGCCGTCGAGCGCCTGCTCGGCATCGTCGACGACGTGCCCGAGCGCGCGCAGGCAATCCGCGTGATCATGACCGAGCTCAACCGCATCTCCAGCCACCTCGTGTGGCTCGCGACGACCGGTATGGAGCTCGGCGCCATCAGCGCCATGATCTACGGCTTCCGGGAGCGCGAGGCCATCCTCGACATCTTCGAGTTCGTCACCGGCCTGCGGATGAACCACGCGTACATCCGTCCCGGGGGTCTGCAGGCCGACGTCCCCGAGGACTTCGCCGACCGGGTCCGCGTCGTGCTCGCCGACATGCCCAAGCGCATCGGCGAGTACGAGGACCTCCTCGGGGAGAACCCCATCTGGCTCGAGCGCAACGTCGGGGTCGGGGTCCTGTCCGTCGAGGAGTGCCTCGACCTCGCCGTCACCGGCCCCGTGCTGCGCAGCGCCGGAGTCGCACACGACCTCCGCAAGGCCGCGCCCTACTGCGGCATCGAGCAGTACGACTTCGCGATCCCCACCGCCGACACGTGCGACGCCTACGGGCGCTACCTCATCCGCCTCGCCGAGATGCGCGAGTCGCTGGGGATCGTCGAGCAGGCCCTCGACAGCCTGCCGACCGGTCCCGTCATGATCGCCGACAAGAAGATCGCCTGGCCCGCCCAGCTCGGCCTTGGGCCGGACGGGCTCGGCAACACGAAGGCGTACGTCGACAAGATCATGGGCCAGTCGATGGAGGCCCTGATCCACCACTTCAAGCTGGTGACGGAGGGGTTCGTCGTCCCCCGCGGGCAGGTGTACACCGCCATCGAGTCGCCGCGGGGCGAGCTCGGCTACCACGTGACGTCCGACGGCACGAACAAGCCCTACCGGGTCCGCGTGCGCGACCCGTCCTTCATCCACATCGGCACGCTGCCCCGCCTCACCCGGGGGCTGCTCATCTCCGACGTCATCGCCGCCGTGGCGAGCATCGACCCCGTCATGGGCGGGGTGGACCGGTGACGTTCTCGGCGGAGCTGAGGGAGCGGGCGCTCGAGCTCGTGGGGCGGTATCCCGTCGGACGCAGCGCGCTGCTGCCGTTGCTGCACCTCGTGCAGGTCGAGGACGGCTATATCTCGCCGGAGGGGATCGCCGCGTGCGCCGAGCTGCTCCGCCTCACGAAAGCCGAGGTCGGCGCCGTCGCGACCTTCTACTCGATGTACAAGCGCGAGCCGCTGGGGGAGCATCTCGTCAGCGTGTGCACGAACTTCTCGTGCAAGGTCCGCGGCGGCCAGGAGGTCTACGACCGGCTGTCCGACAAGCTCGGCGTCGGCCACAACGGCACGACGCCGGACGGCACGTTCACCCTCGAGCACGCCGAGTGCCTCGGCAACTGCGAGGGGGCGCCGGTGGTGAGCGTCGACTACCTGAACTACGAATGCGTGTCCGCCGACGCGGCCGAGAAGCTCGTCGACCGGATCGCCGCCGGCGACGTGCCCCCGCCCACGCGCGGGATGGTCCCGCCCGGTGTGCGGACCGTGAGCTACCGCCTCGCCGGGCTGGGGCCCCGCGACCCGTCGATGCCCGGCGCACCGAGCAGCCACGCGCGCGCCGACGACGGGGCGGTGCCGCAGCCCGACGCCGGCCCGGGGGTCACCCCCGTCACGGTCGAGCCGTCGCTGTCGGACGCCGACATCGCCGAGCGCGCGGAGGCCCGCCGGCAGGTCCGCGAGGCCGGCTACGGTGACGAGGCCATCGAGGGCGAGGCCGGTCCGCGCTCGCGGGAGTTCCCCACACGACCGCAGGAGGGCGACCCGATCATCGACGACCCCACCCACCCCGGCCCCTCCGGGAAAGACCGATGAGCCGGCAGGTGCATGCCTCGGCCGCCGCCCAGGCGGCCAGCCCATCCCGGAGGGATCATGCCTCGGCCGCCGCCCAGGCGGCCAGCCCATCCCGGAGGGATCATCCCTCGGCCGCCGCCCAGGCGGCCAGCCCATCCCGGAGGGATCATCCCTCGGCCGC
>Ga0247713_1000262_pt1 | contig 36175 bp, 31 predicted proteins | sample 21E_NmetaG_FD_189936 | JGI IMG/M metagenome (GOLD analysis project Ga0247713, IMG submission 189936) | Soil microbial communities from hillslope of Landscape Evolution Observatory, University of Arizona, Oracle, AZ, United States - 2-1-E_N | ecosystem: Engineered > Artificial ecosystem >...
TCTTGGGGGGGGGGGGGGGGGGGCGGGGCGCCCGTGCAGGCTGTCGGCCTACCCTGGGGCCATGCCCCTGCTCGACACCCGCCGCCGCCCCCTCCGGGACCTGCGGGTATCGCTCACTGACCGCTGCACCTTGCGCTGCACGTACTGCATGCCACGGGAGGTGTTCGGCCCGGACCACCGGTACACGGCCCACGGTGATCTCCTGACCTTCGACGAGATCACGCGGGTCGTCGCCGTCTTCGCTCGACTGGGAGTCCGGACCGTGCGGCTGACCGGCGGGGAACCGCTGCTGCGGCCGGGCGTCGTGGACCTCGTCGGACGACTGGCGGCGGTGCCGGGCGTGGACGACCTCGCCATGACCACCAACGGCGTGGCGCTGCCCGGCGTGGCGACGAAGCTTGCCCATGCCGGCCTCGGGCGGGTCACGGTGAGCCTCGACGCGCTCGATGCCGAGGTGTTCGCCGCCATGAGCGACACCGCCGTCCCTGTCGGCCGCGTCCTCGACGGTATCGACGCAGCGGTCACCGCTGGTCTGCACCCCGTCAAGATCAACTCGGTCGTCCGTCGTGGCGTGAACGAGGACCAGGTCGTGCCGCTGGCGCGCTACGCCCGAGAACGCGGCGTGACCATCCGCTTCATCGAGTACATGGACGTCGGCCACACCAACGGGTGGTCCCCGGCTGACGTCGTGCCGGCCGGGGAGATCCTCGCCCGCGTCGCTGCCGCTCATCCCCTCGAGCCCAGCACCCGCGACGACCCGTCCGCGACCGCGGTGACGTACCGCTACCGCGACGGGGCGGGGGAGGTGGGCATGGTTGCCTCGGTGACGCAGCCGTTCTGCGGCAGCTGCACTCGGGCGCGCCTGTCACCCGCGGGGGAGCTGTTCACCTGCTTGTTCGCGTCGCGCGGCACCGATGTGCGCGGTCTGCTGCGCGGGGGCGCCGACGACGACGCGCTGCTCGACCGCGTCGGGGGTACGTGGACTCGGCGAGCGGACCGATACTCAGAAACGCGGGCAGACCGTCGCGGCGGCCGGTCAGACCGAGTGGAGATGAGCTACATCGGCGGGTAGCGGATCAGCCACCCGGAAGCGGTACGACTCTGGGTCGAACCTGCGGGTCTGGTGCTTGAACCGCCACGTGAAGTCGGGCCACAGGGTGGTGTTGCGACCGGTGTCGTCCAGGTACCAGCTCGCGCACCCGCCAGTGGTCCACACCGTGTCGCGCATGCGCTCCTGCAGCCGGTCGTTGTAGGCCGCCTGCGCCGCCGCGGTCACCTCGAAGGTGCGCAAGCCGCGCCGGAACATCCAGCGCAGGGCCTCGAGGATGTACTGCACCTGCGCCTCGATCATGTACACCATCGAGGTGTGGCCCAGGCCGGTGTTGGGCCCGACGACCAGGAACAGGTTCGGGTAGCCGTGCACGGTGCAGCCGAGGTGGGCCTGCGCCCCGTCGGACCACTCCTCGTGAAGGGTGCGACCTTCTCGCCCCCGCAGCCGCCGGCCGGCCGGGAACTCCGTCACCTGGAAACCGGTCCCGAAGATGATGGTGTCCGCCGGCCGCTCGACGCCGTCGGCGGCGATCACCGCACGTTCCCGTATCTCGGTGAGGCCGGCGGGCACCACATCAACGTGCGGCCGGGTCAGTGCCGGGTAGTAGTCGTTGGAGATCAGGATGCGCTTGCAGCCGATCGTGTAGTCCGGCGTGAGCGTTGCCCGCAGGCGCGGGTCGGGGACCTGCTGCGCCAGGTGGCGGCGGGCGACCCGCGCGGGCAGCCCCATCACGGGGTCGGGGCGTCGGAAACCGAGGACATACGCCTCGCGGCTCCAGTAGATCGCGGAGCGCTGTGCGTGCTGCAGCGCGGGGAACCGGGCGAACAGGCGCTGCTCGACGTGGCTCAGCCGCCGGTTGCGCCGCGGGATGATCCAGGGGGCGGTTCGCTGGTACAGGTCGAGGTGGCCGACGCGGTCGACGATCTGCGGCACGAACTGGATCGCCGACGCCCCGGTGCCGACGACCGCGACGCGCTCGCCGGTCAGGTCGTGGTCGTGGTCCCACCGTGCGGAGTGGAACATCGCCCCCTTGAACCGGTCGATGCCCGGGACGTCGGGCAGCGCCGGCTCGGCAAGCGATCCCATCCCGGAGATCAGGAACTGCGCCGTGAGCGGTCCTTGCGAGGTCTCGATGTTCCACAGCTGGGCCGTGTCATCCCAGCGGGCGTCGACCAGCTCGTGTCCCAGCCGCAGGTGTGGGCGGAGGCCGAAGTGGTCGGCGCAGTCCTGCAGGTACTGCTGGATCTCGGCCTGCCCGGAGAACGACTGGCTCCAGCGTGGGTTCTGGAAGAAGGAGAACGAGTACAGGTGGGACGGGACGTCGCACTCGGCGCCCGGGTAGGTGTTGTCGCGCCAGGTACCGCCGAGGTCGGCGGCACGCTCGAGGATGAGGAAGTCGCGCATTCCAGCCTGCGCCAGGCGTGCGCCCATGCCGAGGCCGGCGAAGCCGCTACCGATGATCGCGACGGTGGTGTGCGGCATCTCAGGCTCCCGTGTCCGACGCGGCGGCGCTGAGCACGCCGGCCAGCTCGTCAGGGGCTTCCCACACCAACATGTGACCGTGGTCGTCGAGCACCTTCAGCTCCGCGTTGGGCAGCAGCTCGGCGATCCGCCGGCTACGGGAGAACGGCACGATCTGGTCGCGGGTGCCGGCGACGATGGTCACGGGGACGGGGATCGCGGCGACGTGCCCGCTGAAGTCCATCTGCACCATGGCGGCGCGCAGCTGACGCCGGACCGGCGGCGGGGTGGCGACGAACAGGTCCCGGACGGCGGCCAGGTGGTCGAGGTTGAACTTGGTGCCGACGCTCTGGCGGACCAACAGGGGAGCGAGCGGCGAGAACGCCAGCGCCCAGTCGGCGATGCGTCGGTCGACGAACAGCCCGAAGCGGTGCCGGCCCGCTCGGTCGCACGCGGAGGAGACGATGACCAGCGCGGCGACCCGTTGGGCCAGCGTCGCCTGGTGGTTCACGGCAAACGCCTGTGCCGCCATCCCGCCCATGGAGTGGCCGGCGAGGACCGCGTCGGTAGCGTCGACGGCGTCCAGGACGGCCTCCACGTCGGCTCCCAGCGCCTCCATCGTCAGCCCGTCGCCACCGACCGTGGAGTCGCCGTGGCCGCGCTGGTCGTACAGGACCACGCGGTGGCCGGCGGCGACCAGCCGCTTGGCGACCGCACCCCACACCCGGCGGTCGTTGGTCCACCCATGCAGCAGCACCATCACAGGACCGTCCTCGGGGCCGGCGACGCGGACTGCCAGGCGTGCGCCGTCCCGTGTGGTCACCGTGAGGTCGTCGCCGTCGGGCAGGCACAGCGGCTCGCCGCCGGTCGGGTCCTCGCCGGCGCCCCACCGACGGTGGACGGCCACGATGCCGGCGGTGGCTGCTGCTGCACCCACGGCCGACGCGGCGGTGAGCAGGCGCAGGTGCCGGCGCCAGGCGGCGCGGAGCAGCGGGGCGGTCACGGTGCGGACACCTCGTGGTCGGCGTGGTCGTCGGCCGGCAGGCGGATGAACGTCGGGGTGGGCCGGTTGGCGGCACGTCGCTGCCAGCGCCGACGCAGCACCCGGTCGGTGATTCCCGGTGCGCGCCGGGCCAACCACAGCTCCGCGGTGGTCAGCGGCGAGCTGCCCAGCTCCCGGCGGCCGGTCTCCATCGCCGTCACGACTGCCGCCGCGGCGTCCGTGACCGACTCGCAGCGCACCACGCCATCCAGGCCCACGCCACCGGCTGTGGACGCGTCGTGGATGGCGGTCCGGATGAACGCGGGCTGCACCGTCGACACCGTCAGGCGGTCGCCGGCCTCCATGCGCAGCACGTCGGCGTACCCGGTCAGCGCCCGCTTGCTCGCGGTGTACACGCCGGCGTAGGGCACGGTCGCCACGGCCAGACCCGAGCCGATGACTACCACCTGTCCGTGGGTCGCCACCAGGTGGTCGGCGGCCGCAGCGACGACTGCCCACGCCCCCCAGAAGTTGACGTCCATGACCGAGCGAACGGCCGGGTCCGGCGCAGCGAGCGCATCGTGGGGCGTGCCGATGCCGGCGTTGACGATCACGGTGTCGATCCCCCCGAGACGCCGTGCCGCCTCGTCGACCGCGGCCGCCACGGCCGTCTGGTCGCAGACGTCAGCGGTCAGCTCGCTGTGCGCCCCGCCCACGAGGTCCAGTCCCACCACCGCGGCGCCGTGCCGCTCCAGCGCGTCGCGTGTGGCACTCCCGATGCCGCCGGAGGCACCGGTCAGCAGCACTCGGCGGCCGACCAGCGAGCCGGTACCGCCGATCCAACCGTTGCCGCGCCGGCGGCGGTCCAGCGCCACGGCGCCCGCGACGATCAGTACCAGGATCGACAAGATGGCGCCGGAGACGTACGTGTAGCCGACGACCCCCGGCCACGTCGGCCCGTCCGTGGCCTCGCGCAGCAGCACATCGGGGTCCAGCTGGAAGTCGGCGACCTTGACCGGCTCCAGCGGCACCGCCCGGGCACCGATCGCCGGGTCCGCCGGCAACGAGATCGGAATCGCCGCGACGTGCGAGCCGTGCCCCAGTCGCAGGTTGGTCTTCCAGCGGCCGCCGACGGGAACGGATTCCTCGGTGGTGTACCGACCGGGGCCGGTCGGCACCAGGCGGGCGTGCTCGTGGCCATCGCCTTGCCACGACATGACCTCGAACCGCTCGGCACCCTCCACGGCGTCGGCCGGCGTGACGGTCACGTCGACGGTGATCCGGTCCTGGCCGGCGGGCGAGGTGCGGATCTCAGCGGTCGCGTCCGGGGCGGTCCGGGGCAGCGGCACGGCAACGGCCACGAGGACGGCGGCCAGGGCGACCGCGACGGTGCCCGCCCGGATCCCCGGTTGGCGGTGACCGATGACGCGGCCGAAGGCCCCGCCGAGCACCGCCGCCGCGATTGCCGCGAGCAGGCAGAGCGCCACATCAGCCGGGCGCAGCTGCCAGGGGTGCCACGCCCACCATTGGGTCATGGCCCACGCGCCCGCCAAGCCGACGGTGCCGATCCCGCCGCCGGCAGCCAGCGATCGTTGCAATGGGGTGCGGTCGCGCAGCGCCGCGAACACCGCTTCGACGGCGACCGCGGAGGCCAGGTACGGCACGAAACGCGGGATCGACAGTCCCCAGACGCCGGCAGTCAGGACGGCCAGCGCCCCGCGCACCGCCACGAAGAAGCCCATGGTGATCAGCGCCCAGCCCGGGCCCAGGGCGGCGCGGGCGCCCGTCAGCGCCATGCCGGCGGCGAGCATCACCAGGATCGGGTGGTATCGCATCTGCCACTGCGGCACGCCGAGGTCGAACTCCAGCTGCCAGGCGGACAGGCCGATCAGGGTCGCGCCGGCCAGCAGGACGTGGAACGCGATGCGGAACAGCGGCTTGCCGGCGCGCGGGCCGGCCTCGGCCAGCAGGATCCAACCGGCCAGGGGGGACAGGGCCGCCGCAGAGATCATCGTCAGATGCGGTGGGCTCCACATGGTGACGTCGAGACCGTAGGCCCAGTGCCACAGCTCGTCGGCGGCGAACCCGCCGAACGCCGCCGCGCCGGCGACCAACAGGGCAGTGGCACCGAACGGCACTCGCCACTTGTCGACCTTCCACCCGACGCGGTCAGCTGGGCTGGTGTCCCGTGTCGCCACCCCGGCGCCGACCATGCCGGCCACACCGATCAGAGACAGGCCGAGGAGCAGGCAGACGTGCGGCGGGCTGAACAGGAACTCGTCGCGGCCGATGTCGATGTGCCACGCGACGTCCCACAGAAACCCCTGGACGGCGATGATCAGCGCGCCGGCGAGGATCACCAGCGGTCCGGCGCACCAGGGCGGCAGTCCCGTGAGGGCAGCGGCGCCGTGGCTGGCGCGCCGCAGGGGGCCGGCCGGCTTCGGCAGTGGCGACCGGCGGGCCAGCACCGCCAGGACGCCCAGCAGCGTGAGGACCGGCACGGCGACGTAGAACCAGTCGGTGCCGAAAGCGAGAAACGAGGATGGCGGCTCCATAACGTTGCACATTATGATGTCACATAGGCGATTGCAAACATGGCTCGTTATGGTTTCTCACCGTGGAGTGGAAGATCGACGAGCTGGCGCAGCGGGCGGGGACGACCACCCGCAACGTGCGCGCGTACCAGACCCGCGGGCTGATCCCGCCACCGCGCCTTGTGGGCCGGACCGGGTACTACAACGAAGAGCACCTGCGGCGCCTGGAGCTGATCGGGCATCTCCAGGAGCGCGGGTTCTCCCTCGCCGCGATCCGCCAGACGCTGGATGCGTGGTCGCAGGGCGGCGACCTGGCGCACCTCATCGGACTGCACCATCTGCTGACCGCGCCGTACACCGACGAACAGCCGGTGCGCATGACACCGGAGCAGCTGGTGGAGCGGTTCCCCGAGGCCGCCGGTCACCCTGAGCTGTTCGATCGAGCCATGGAGCTCGGCCTGATCGTTCCGGAGGGGAACGCGTTCATGGTGCCGAGCCCGACGATGATCGAGGCGGGGTCGGCGCTGGCGAGGTCGGGTGTGCCGCTGGCGGAGATCTACGACCTGGTGGTCGCCGTCCGCGCGGACGTGGACGACATCGCCCAGCGGTTCGTCGACCTCGTCGGGCGGCACATCGTCGAGCCTGTCGCCGAGGGCCAGGTGGCGCCGGAGGACGTCGCGAGCGTCAGTGCCTCGCTCGAGCAGCTGCGACCGATCGCGCTCGAGGTCGTCCGGCCCTTCCTGGCGCAGGCGATGCGACGGGTGACCGACGAGCGGCTGCGGGCGTTCGGGTCCAAGCTCAACCAGGAGGCGCCCGAGACGCAGTGACCGGGAGGTCTGCCATCGCTCGGGGCAGGGGCGCGGGCCGTACCAGCAGGAACAGCCCCAAGCCCAGGAGCGCCACCACCCCCGATCCGAGCGCGACGACCGCCCACAGCAGCGACCGCACGCGCAGCTCGCCCCGCTGCACCGCCGGCCGCGGGTCCGGTATTCGGATGCCCAGCCCCTCGATGAGCGGATCGTCTGGAACCGCCGCGATCTGCGTGCGGGTCGAACCCCACTGCAGCAGCGCCCAGCCGCTGATCGCCCCGAACGTCACGGCGACCACCACGCCGACGGCGGCGATGCGGCGCCGGAACCCCGTCACCGTGCGGTGGGTAGCCTCGGCATAGACCAGCAACGCCTCGGCCTCACGGCGGGTCAGCGGCTGTTCCTCGGCCATGGCGGGCAGCCTGCCATGTCGCACCCCCGCCGTACCATGGTCGGCCGTGGGTGCGTTCAAGGTCGTCAGCGAGTTCGAGCCGTCCGGGGACCAGCCCCGGGCGATCGAGGGCGTCGCCGAGGCGGTCCTGCGTGGCGAGGCGGACACCGTGCTGCTCGGCGTCACGGGGTCCGGCAAGACGTTCACGGCGTCAAAGATCGTGGAGGCGGTCCAGAAGCCGACCCTGGTGATGGCGCCCAACAAGACGCTGGCCGCGCAGCTGGCCAACGAGTTCCGCGAGTTCTTCCCGAACAACGCCGTCGAGTACTTCGTCAGCTACTACGACTACTACCAACCCGAGGCGTACATCCCGTCGTCGGACACCTACATCGAGAAAGACTCCTCGATCAACGAGGAGGTCGAGCGGCTCCGGCACCGCGCGACGATGGCGCTGCTGACGCGCCGGGACACGCTCATCGTCGCGAGCGTGTCGTGCATCTTCGGCCTCGGCTCGCCGGAGGAGTACCGCAAGCACGTCGTCATGGTGTCGGTCGGTGAGGAGGCCGGCCTCGACGCCACGTTGCGCCGGTTGGTGGACCTGCAGTACGAGCGCAACGACCTGAACTTCGTCCGCGGCAAGTTCCGCGTCCGCGGCGACACGCTGGAAGTCATGCCCGCAGACAGCGAGCTGGCGTTTCGCATCGAGTTCTTCGGTGATCAGGTCGACCGGATCACGCGGCTGGACCCGCTGACCGGCGAGGTGGTCTCCGAGGAGCAGTCAGTAGGGATCTTCCCGAACTCCCACTACGTCGCGAGCTCGGACCGCATGCAGCGAGCGGTGCGCACGATCGAAGCGGAGCTGGCCGACCGGCTGGCGGAGCTCGAGAAGCAGGGCAAGCTGCTGGAGGCCCAGCGACTGCGGATGCGCACCACCTACGACCTGGAGATGATGCGCGAGATCGGGTTCTGCTCCGGGATCGAGAACTACTCCCGTCACATCGACGGTCGGGCACCGGGGGAGACACCCAACACGCTGCTGGACTACTTCCCGAAGGACTTCCTGACCATCATCGACGAGTCGCACGTCACCGTGCCGCAGATCGGTGGCATGTACGAGGGCGACCGCTCGCGCAAGGAGGTCCTCGTCGAGCACGGCTTCCGGCTGCCCAGCGCACTGGACAACCGTCCGCTGACCTTCGAGGAGTTCCGCGCCCGGACGGGGCAGACGCTGCACGTCTCAGCGACCCCGGGCCCGTTCGAGAAGCGCGTCGCGACCACCGTTGTCGAGCAGGTCATCCGCCCCACCGGGCTGGTCGATCCCGAGGTCATCGTCAAGCCCACGAAGGGACAGATCGACGACCTCATCGCCGAGATCCGCCAGCGCGCCGAGGCCGACGAGCGGGTTCTGGTCACGACGCTGACCAAGAAGATGGCCGAGGACCTCACCGACTACCTGCTCGAGTCGGGTGTCCGAGTCCGCTACCTGCACTCCAACATCGACACCGTCCAGCGCATCGAGATCCTCCGCGAGCTGCGCCTGGGCGAGTTCGACGCGTTGGTCGGCATCAACCTGCTGCGCGAAGGCCTGGACCTGCCCGAGGTGTCGCTGGTGACGATCCTCGACGCCGACAAGGAAGGGTTCCTGCGCTCGGAGACGTCGCTGATCCAAACGATCGGCCGGGCGGCGCGAAACGTCAACGGCCAGGTCGTCATGTACGCCGACAACCTCACGGACTCGATGCAGCGGGCGATCAACGAGACCAACCGCCGGCGCAAGCTGCAGCTGGAATACAACGCCGAGCACGGCATCGACCCGCAGTCGATCCGCAAGAAGGTCGGCGACATCATCCAGATGGCCCGTGCCGCCGAGGCCGGGACGCCGTACCAGGCCGCGGTGCCGAAGCTGCGCGGCAAGCGCCGGCGCGGTGGGCAGCCCGACGGCTTGCCCGACGTCAGCGAGCTGCCGCAAGAGGACCTCGCCAAGCTCATCCAGTCGTTGTCGGACGAGATGAACGAGGCCGCCGCGGACCTGCGGTTCGAGTACGCGGCCCGACTGCGCGACGAGATCGCCGACCTCAAGCGCGAGCTGCGCGGGATGCAAGAGGCGCTCAAGTAGGCCGCAGGCCGTAGCGCCCAGGGGGAGAGCGCGCTCAAGTAGGCCCGGCCAAGGGGAACGTCAGGGTGACGCGGGCGCCGCCGCCCGGGGCGTTCTCGACGGCCAGGCGGCCGCCCGCGCTCTCGGCGACGCGCCGGGCGATGTCCAACCCGAGACCGGTGGAGCCGGCACCGCTGCTGCCTCGCGCCGGCGCGCCCTGAACGAACCCGGGACCGTCGTCGGCCACCGTGAGCACCGCCTCGTCATTGATCGCGAGCAGACTGATCCGGCAGCCTGCAGGCTCGTCCGTGTGCGTGAAGACGTTGCCGAGCACCGCGTCAAGGGCGGCCGCCAGTTCTTCCCGGTCTGATGCGACGGTGAGTGGCCGGTCGGGCACGGTGACCGACCAGGGCCGTTGCTGTTCCTCGGCCAGCGCCGACCAGAACGCGGCGCGGTCACGCACCAACCCGACGAGGTCGATCGTGGAGGCGGGTCCACGGAAGCCACGCCGCGCCTGCTGGATAACCATTGTCAGGTCGTGCTCCAGGACGTCGAGGTCCTCTCGGACCCGCTCGGTGGCCGGGCCGGGCGGCAGCTGCTCGGCGTCCAGCCGCAACACCGCCAGTGGGGTTCGCAGCCGATGCGACACGTCGGCGACCAGCTCGCGCTCGGCCGTCAGGAGCTCGACGATCCTCTCGGCGAGTCGATTCGTCACTTGGCCGACCTCGGCGATCTCGGGTGGACCGGCCGGCGCAACCCGGGCGTCGAGGTCGCCGGCGCCCAGTCGACGTGACGCCTCCGCCAGGTCACGGACGGGTCGCACGATCCGACGGCCGAAACGGTCCGCGAGGAGCACCGCCACCACGACCAGCGCGACGCCGAGCAGGGCGAGCATTCCCCAGGCTCGTCCAACTCCGCGGGTGAGCTCGTCGCCAGGGACGAACACGGTGATGACCGCGGAGGCCGCGGCGCCCTCGACCGGCACGACCGCCGTCGCCCCGCGGTCGTCACGGTGGACGAAGGCCCTGCCGGCCGCCGCGGTGGACACGACGTCATCTGGTGGAGCGGGTCGGCCGATGACGCGCCCCCCTTCGAGCTGAACGGCGACCTGCGCGTCCCGGCGACTCAACGCGGCGACCGCGTCGGCCACCGCCGCTGCGTCGTCGCTGACGGCGATCACCGGGGCGATCGACCGGGCGGTCAGGTCAGCGCGGGCGACCGCGCGCTCGGCGACCAGGGTCCGCACCAGCACTCCGAGCGGCACGAGGAAGGCGAGCGCCACGGTGATCGTCAGCGCGGCGGCGCCCAATGCGAGCTGACGCCTCATGCGGGCGCCGTCAGCTTGACGCCGACCCCGCGGACGGTGTGCAGGTAGCGAGGCTCGGCGGCCGTCTCGCCCAGCTTCCGTCGCAGCCATGACAGATGCACGTCCACGGTCCGCTCGCCGCTGGACCACGGCTGGTGCCAGACCTCGCTCAGCAGCTGACGCCGCGACACCACCTCGCCGGGCCGGGCAGCCAGATACGCCAGGAGGTCGAACTCCAGCCGCGTCAGGTCCAGCGGGCGGCCCGCCAGCCGCGCTTCGCGGGCGCGGACGTTCACGGCCAGATCGCCGACGCGCAGCTCGGAGTGGTGCTCGTCGCCGGCAACCCGCCTGAGCACGGCCCGGACGCGCGCGTCGAGCTGACTCGCCGAGAACGGTTTGACGATGTAGTCGTCCGCCCCCAGGTCGAGCACGCGGACGATCTCGCGCTCGTCGTCCCGCGCGGTCGCGACGATCACGGGAACCTGGCTGACGCCTCGGATCATGCGCAGCCATTCGCTGCCGTCGACGTCAGGCAGGCCGAGGTCCAGGACGACCACGTCCGGTGGGTCCGCCACGGTCCGCTCCAGCCCCGGCATGCCGCGATCCACCGCTTCGACGTCGTGGCCGAGCTGCACCAATCCACGGACCAGCGCTGCACGGAGCCGTGCGTCGTCCTCGACCACCACCACGGTCGCCATCAGACGTCACGGTACGCGGTGATCGATACTTCGGGTATGCGCCGCCACCTGCCCCTGATCGCCGGCTGGGCCGGGGCGACAGCCGTCGTGGTGTCGCTGGGCTGGGCGGCTGTCGCCACCGTGGCGGGGGCAGTAGCAGATCCGCCACCGTTGGCGCAGCCGCCCGACGACGTGCCGGCGCCCGCGGCGCCGGCGGCGCCGGGGCAGACGCCACCGGCCGACAATCCGGCGTCGCCGGCCCCCGGGGGGTCGCAGACGTTCTCGCTCGTCGGGGGGACCGTGGGGGTGCGCGCCGATGAGCGCGAGGCGCGGTTGGTTTTCGCCACCCCCAACGACGGCTTTGCGGTCGAGGTGCGGTCCCGGGGACCACTCCGGGTCGACGTCCGCTTCACCGCCGACGGCCACGAGACACGGTTCAGGTTCGAACCGGGCGTCGGTCCGCAGGTCGAGGAGCGTCCCGACTGATGACCGCCCGCACGGCGCGCTCGATGCGCCAGGCCGCGAACACCACGGCCGCGCTCAACAGTGCCAAGCCGGCGAGCAGCGGAAGCAGTGCCGTCGGTCCCGGTTGCGCCGCAGCGGCCGGTGTGGCCAGCAAGGCCGGCGCGGCAACGGCCGGTAGCGGGTCATCTGCCGTCGGTGTTCCCGTGGCAACCACCGCCGGACGCGCGGCGGCGTCTTTGCCGGCTCCATCGGCGGTGACGGTGACCGTCCCAGCCATCTGCGGGTGCAACGAGCACAGGTAGGCATATGTGCCCGCCTCGTCGAACGTGTGGGCGAACGATCCGCCGGCATCGATGATGCCGGAGTCGAACTCGCCGCCGTCAGCGGTCACGGTGTGGGGCGCGTCGCCTGTCTGCTGCCAGGTGACCGTCGTCCCCGACGGCACCTTGAGGTCGGCGGGTGCGAACCTGAAGTCGCGGATCTCCACGCCCGCATCGGTGCCTGCGGGCGTGTCCTTGGCCGGCTTCTCGGCGGGGGACCGGCCCGCGTGCCCACCGCCTCCGGGCGATCCGCCGCCGACGACGACGGTCCCGCGCATGCCCGCGTGCAGTGCACACAGGTAGTCGACGGTCGCGGGGGCGTCGAACGTGTGGGTGAACCGCGCACCCCGCTCGAGCTCACCGCTGTCAAACGAACCGTCCATGGCGGTGACGGTGTGCTCGTCGTCGTCGTCGTTGACCCAGGTCACCGTCTCACCGACGCGCACCCGAAGCTGGCCAGGCGTGAAGGTCTCGTCGGCCAGGGACACGTCGCCGGCCCCGCCTGTCGCGCGGACCCCGCCGTCATCTCCGCCGGCGACGGTCACGACACCGTGGTACCGGCGGTTGTCATCGTCCCGAGCGTCGGCGTAGCGGTACACGCCGGCGGCGGTGAACGTGTGCGCCCAGCTCTCACCGGGCTCCAGGTTGCCCGAGTCCAGCCTCTGGGGAGCGTCCGTCGAACGGACGCGATGCCGTTGCCGGTCGTGGTTCGTCCAGGTGACGGTCTCGCCGGCGGCGACCGCAACCTCTGCGGGTCGTAGGCGGTCGGTGATGTCCACACGCTGATCGGCCGCGGCAGCGACGGCGGGCATCGCGACGAGCAAGCCGACAGCGAGTCCCAGTGCCCGGATCACTGCCTCACCGTCACCGTCGCCTGCATCTCCGGGTGGACGGCACAGACGTAGTCGAAGGTCCCCGTCTCGGCGAACGTCGCGGTGAACGACCCGCCGTGGTCGAGCTGGTCGCTGCTGTCGGGCCCTCCGTCGGAGAAGGTCACCGTGTGGGGGACGTCGTCGCGGTTCGTCCACGTCACGGACTCGCCGGCGGTGACGTCCACCGTGGCGGGGTCGTAGCTGTTGTCACGGATCTCCACCGTGGCGGAAGGCGCAGCGTCAGCGCTGCCGCCACCGCCGCACGCGGCGGCGGCGACCACCAGCAGCGCAGACGCCGAGAGACGGACAGGACGCGAGGCGAGGTAGGTCTTCATGCCGTCACGGTGCGCCCAACCACATCAACGGCGCCTCGTCGCCCCGTTAAGCCTCGGTAAATCGTTGGGCGTGCGGCTACGTGTCGGTCGAACGGCGGTGGTGGCGGACGGCCACCACCGCGCTTGCGGCCACGAGGCTGGCCACAGCGACCGCGGAGAGCGGCGCCGCCAGGCCGCCGCCACCGCCGGCGGTGTCGCCCTCGGACAGCGGCCCTGCGTCGGGCGCCGGCGTGGAACCCAGATCCGTCGCGGGTGGCGCAGCGGCCGGCAGCAGCCGGTTTCCGGAGCACAGTCCGCTGGTCAGCGTGTCGCCGTCGGCCTCGGCATGGACCCGGTACCGCTCACCGACGACGAAGCCGGCACCGCATGACGCACCGTCCGCGGCGGTCGACACCACGTGCTCGCCGCGCAGCTCGCCCTTTACGAGCCGGTCGATGTCGAACGTGACCCGCACCGCACGGCCGCTGCTGACGGCGCCCGAGGCATCCGCACCCGGATCGTCGATGGCCGTGGCGGTGCCCGTGAACACCACGTCCGCCACTGCCGTCGCCTGCCTGGGGCTCATCGCCGCGCAGCTGCAGGCGGCCGCCGGCCCAGCGATGAGCACCGGGCACGCCGCCACCACCGCGAGAACGATCAGCATCCGCTTCATCGCGTCCTCCGTTCCTCCACAGCAGTGTGACGGCAGTTGCGCGGTTTTCGTTCCACGCCGTCGTACGGTTTCGCACGGCGGATGACGAAAGGGGTGGTGATGTCCCGTTCGATGCTCAGCGCGATCACCGACGCCGAGCGGCGGATCCTGCAGGTCCTGGCACGGGGAACGGCCACCCGGGCGCAGATCGTGGCCGCCGCCGGGTTGGGACGGGCGGACGTCGAGCACAGCCTGGACACCCTGTGGTCCAGTGGCTTCGTCGAGTGCACCCGCGAGTTCTTCTCGGCCGGTGACGAGGACGCGGCTGACGGGTGGACCTACACGATCGCCTCCCGCGGGCGCTACGCCCTCGCCGGGATCTGACCCGGCAACCCCGACGCACCGCATGAGAAGGTTCTCACCCCTGACTCACTGAGCCTTCACCACGCAGGCGCATCCTTCCGCTCAGATCACCCCCGACCTGTGAGGAAGAGATGAAGACCAAGAATGCTGCGCTGGCGCTGGCCGCAAGCCTGACGCTCACCCTGCTGGGAACCGGTACGGCCTCCGCCGAGGAGTTCCGCTGCAACCGCTCCGTGGGCTCGCGGACACTGGACAACGTCAAGGTGCCTGCCGGCGGGCGGTGCGTGCTCGACGGCACGACGGTCAAGGGCACGATCAAGGTCAACCGGGGCGCCGTGCTCATCGCCGACAACGTCCGGGTCGTCGGCAACGTCCAGGGCGAGAACGCCAAGCGGGTCGTGGTCCGCGACTCCCGCGTCGGCGGCAGCGTCCAGGTCGTGCAGGGCAACCGCGCTGCGGTCCGCCGGACGAAGATCAACGGCGACATCCTGTTCGACGAGCAGCGCGGTGAGCTGGTCACGCGCCGCAACACCGTCGGCGGGAACATCCAGGTGTTCCAGAACACGGGCGGCGTCGAGATCCGTCGCAACGTGGTGGACGGCAACTTGCAGTGCAAGGCCAACAGTCCTCGCCCCGTCGGGGGCAACAACCGCGTGCACGGCAGCAAGGAGGACCAGTGCCGACAGCTGTGATGTCGAGCTAGGTGTGATGTCCAGGCAGGTTGTTGAGCCTGCTTATGGGAGGGCCACCGATCGCGGAGTGGACGCGGTGGTGATTGTAGAAGTGGAGCCACCGGGGCAGGGCCGCGCGGCGCTCGGCCTCTGAGCCGTAGAACCGGGCGTAGGCCCAACCGTCGGCCAGGGTGCGGTGAAACCGCTCGGCCTTGCCGTTGGTCTGGGGGCGGTACGGCCTGGTGCGTTTATGGGTGATGCCCAGCTCGGCGCACGTGTCGCGCCAGGCGCGGGCTCGATAGCAGCTGCCGTTGTCTGACAGAACCCGTTCGATGATGACGCCACGTTGGGCGAACCACGCGGTCGCCCGGCGCAACACAGCGACGGCGGTCGCGGCCTTCTCGTCAGAGCAGATCTCGACGTAGGCCATGCGGGAATGGTCGTCCACGACGGTGTGCAAGAACGCCGTGCCCGTGCGGGGGTTGCGGTCCGCGCCGCGGAGCAGCCCTGGGGTTGCCGCCTTGTTGCGGCGGCCTTGCTGGCGTCCAACGAACCGGTGGCCGCCCCCGTCCGGGATGTTGCCGAACTTGGTCACATCGACGTGGATCAGGGCCCCAGGATGAGGGTGTTCGTAACGGCGGATCGGCTCGCCGGTGACCCGGTCGATGTGGGTCAGCCGGTTGATCCGGCAGCGGACCAACACCGCGTGCACCGTCGACGCGGCGATGCCCAGCTGCCCGCCGATCTGGACCGGTCCAAGACGCTGTCGCCACCGAAGACGCACGATCTTGCGGACCACGGGCGGGGCCGTCTTGCGTGGACACGACCGCGGTCGACTCGACCGGTCCTGCATGCCGGCAACACCTTCTGCCCGGTAACGGGCTGCCCATTTGCGGGCGGTGACAGGCGACACCATGAACATCTCGGCCGCCATCGCGGCCGTCCAGCCGTCCTCGACGATCAGGCGCGCCAGTCGAAGACGCGCCTTTGGGGTCAGTGCGGCGTTAGCGTGGGACACGAAGGCCTCCTGGAAGTGAAGCGGTGAATAGACAGCTCCACTTCACAACAGGGGGCCTTCGCTATGGCAGAAGCTCAGTCACCTGCGCCGTAACAACGTCCCTGGACATCACAGCCACCCCGTGACACTGCGGTAGCGGCGATACTGCCGCGGCGACCGACCGCAGGAAGCTGATGGCGACCACCACCCCGACCGCACCTGCTGCGCCGGCCGAGGCCTCACCGTCTCGCGCCGGCTCATCGGTGCCCGGGCGGCCATCGCCTGCAGGTCGCAGCCTCCGAAACAGGATCGTCATCCGCTTTGTGGTGGTGCTGGCGATCGCCACCGTCGCCTCCGTGCTGTTCCAGCGCCACGTGCTGCTGACCCAGCTGGAGGAGCGCGTCGACGCCGATCTCATGCAGGAGGTGACCGAGCTGCAACGCCTCGTTGGCGGCCGCGATGCGCAGGGCAACTGCCTGGGCGGCGTGGGCGCCGACGGCGACTGCGAGGTGGGACGCAACCCGGAGACCGGGGAGCCGTTCGGCGACGACGTCGAGGCGGTGTTCGACACGTTCCTGCGACGCAACATCCCCTCCGACTTCGAGACGATGATCACCTTCGTGGGCGGCCGGCCGTACAAGGTGCCGGCGGTGCGGCTGCCCTACGCACACGAGGCGGACGAGGCGCTGTACCACCTCGCGGGTGTCGATGAGCCACGGCGAGGTCACGCCGCCACGGCCCACGGGCGCATCCGCTACCTGGCCGTTCCGGTCATGGGCACGCGCGACGAGCCTCTGGGAGTCTTCGTCGTCTCGCAGTTTCTGGACCTGCAGCGGAATGAGGTAGAGGAGTCGCTGTGGGTCATCACCCTGATGGGCCTGGCGGTGCTCGTCGTCGCGTCACTGCTCGTGTACCAGCTGACCGGCCACGTGCTCGCTCCCGTCCAGGAGGTCCGCGAGACCGCACAGCAGATCTCCGAGTCCGACCTGCGTCGGCGAATCGACGTCACGGGCACCGATGAGATCGCCGCGCTCGCTCGAACCTTCAACCAGATGCTGGACCGCCTCGAGACCGCGTTCATCACACAACGCAACTTCGTCGACGACGCCGGCCACGAGCTGCGCACCCCCATCACCATCATCCGCGGGCACCTCGAGCTGCTCGGCGACGACCCGGACGAGCGTGAGGAGACCGTCGCGATCGTCACCGACGAGCTGGACCGGATGACGCGGATGGTCGACGACCTTCTCGTACTGGCCAAGGCGGAGCGGCCGGACTTCCTCACGCTCGGCACCGTCGACGTGGCGGCTTTGACCGAGGACCTGCACACAAAGGCGTCGGCGCTCGCGCCCCGCGACTGGCAGCTGGAGCAGGTCGGCCGCGGCATCGTCGTTGCCGACCGGCAGCGGTTGACCCAGGCGGTCATGCAGCTGGCCCAAAACGCCACCCAGCACACGGGCGAGGGCCAGACAATCTCGCTGGGGTCGGCGGTGACCGACGGTGAGGCGCGCCTGTGGGTCCGCGACTCGGGCCCTGGCGTGGCACCCGACGACGCCGAGAAGATCTTCGAGCGGTTCTCCCGCGGCACGACCCGGCGCACCGAGGGCGCGGGACTCGGCCTGTCCATCGTCCGGGCGATCGCTGAGGCGCACGCCGGGCGTGTCGAGCTGCACAGCCATCCCGGCGAAGGTGCCACGTTCACGCTCGTCATCCCCGTCGATCCGCCGGCGACCGCGCAGGAGGCCACCCCGTGAGCCGGATTCTGATCATCGAAGACGAGCCGCGCATCGCCTCCTTTCTGGAAAAGGGGCTCAGGGCGAACGGCTTCACACCCACCACGGCCCCGGACGGCGTCACCGGGCTGCGCATGGTCCGCACCGACGAGTTCGACCTGGTGATCCTCGACCTCGGCTTGCCCGACATCGACGGCTTGACCGTGCTGACGGACCTGCGGCGCACCAAGCAGCACGTGCCGGTCATCATCCTCACCGCTCGCGACGGGGTCACCGACACCGTGGCGGGCCTTGAGGGCGGCGCCGACGACTATGTGACCAAACCGTTCAAATTCGAGGAGCTGTTGGCGCGCGTTCGAGCGCGGCTGCGGGCCGGCGGCAGAGCGGAGGAGACGCAGCTGCGCCACGGTCCCGTCACGCTGGATCTGCGCACGCGTCGCGTCAGCGTCGACGGGCGAGCGGTGGAGCTGACAGCGCGTGAGTTCACGTTGGCCGAAACGCTGCTACGTCACCCGGGACAGGTGCTGTCACGCGAGCAGCTGCTCAGCCGGGTGTGGGGCTACGACTACGACCCCGGCTCCAACGTCGTCGACGTCTACGTCGGCTACTTGCGGAAAAAGCTCGGCACAGGCGTGATCGAGACGGTGCGCGGCGTCGGCTACCGCCTGACCGAGCAACCCGCGGGCGACGTCAACGGCTGACGATGGCGAACAGCGCCGACGGCAATTTCAGCGTCATGCGGAAGTCCGGCCCTGCGACGCGCTTGGTCTTCCCGCTCTTGTCCTTCAGCACGACCCCGCCGGCACCGCGCCGTGGGTCGCCGATCCGCCCTGACGCGCCTGTGGGCTGGGGTGTGGTGGCCGACACGATGGTGCCCATCCCGAAGGCCTTGCCCAGTTCGGCGCCGCTGAAGGTCTGCTCCCACGCCGTGTTCGGGTTGCCCGAGGCGCGTTCCCACCGGCTGTCGTCCACGGGCTGGGCGTACGACAGCGTTCCGCCGAACACGAACGCCGACGACTCGGTGTGGCCGCCCGAGGACGAGTGGTAGAAGGCGGTGATGGGTGCCCCGTCTGACTGCAGGGTCCTTCCAGACGTCGCGTCGACCGCCTCGATCCAGCGAGGGGCGAGCGACTCCCACTCGTAGGCCGAGTACACCTGGTCGCTGACCGAGTCGTACACATCGCAGCGGCACGCGGCCCACTTGGCGCTCGTGGTGCTGCGCGACAGTCGGCGCTGCAGCGCGTACGTCCGGCCCGCGATGGCCTGGGACGCCAGCGCCGCACGCGGCCATGACGACGGCATCTCGGCAAGGCCGTACAGATACCGGTCCATGTTGGCGATGACGTTCGTGACGAACGTCTGCGTCCCCGTTGAGGTCGGGGTGAACACCAGCGTCCCGCGGTTGTAGCGGCGGTCCTTCAGCGGCAGTCGCACGACTTTGCCGTTGAGCACGACCCGGAGTGGGCCTCGCGCCGGAGCGAAGACCCGCGTGGCGCCGGCGTGGACGGCGTAGCGCCCGTCGGCGACCGTGACGCGCCAGGTCGTCCCGGCCGGTTGGCGCTTCGTGACGCCCTTGAACTTCCAGGCGATGCGATTCGAGACCGCGGTGACGTCGACCGTCGACGGCAGCGACTGGCCCGCGGCCGATGGGGCCAGGCTGACGCGGATGCCCTTTGCTCCCGACGGCAGTGAGGTGGCCATCGTCGTGCCGGGGTAGTAGGTGCTCAGGATCTGGCTGCGGGTGCAACCCAGCAGCGCTGCGCCCCGTGCGCCGTACTGGCTCATGCCCACGCCGTGCCCGAACCCGCCGCCGACGACGACGAAGTCGGCCGTCTTGGTCGCGGACCGTGCGATCGGGTCACCGCCGGCCGCGGGACATTGAGCCGCCCAGGCGGGCGGCGCAGCGACCAACGTGGCGGCGAAGACCGCCACCACCACCAGCGTGGCGGGAACCCCCCGCATGAGCGTCTCCTTGCAGCGTCGCCGGACCGCGTGACCAGGAAGTCCTCGGCAGCCTCAGGGAAACATTGAGCCGGGGCGCCGTAAAGGGCCGTCCGGCCCCGTGCCGGGCGTCACTGGTCCGCTTCGTGCTCTTCCCAGAAGAAGTCCAGCTTGTCCAACGGCATGACCAACGCGGTCAGGATGTTCATGAGGTGACCGATGATCCGCTTGAGGTACCGGTAGTACAGGGCGCGGGGAACGGCATGCGACGCCGACGTGTCGGCGCTCACCAGGGCGCCGACCCGCGAGTCCAGGTCGCGTGAGACCTTCCCCCACGACGTCAGCAGCCGGGTGGCCTCGGAGGTGTTCTGGTCCGCAAACACGCCGCGAACCTCGCTGATTAGCGCCGACACCCGCTGCTGGTAGTCGGCGATGTCGTCGCGGTCATCGGCCTGCGAGGACAGGTCGCCGCCCGCGCGGGCGATGTCCAGGATGTTCTTGGCGTAGTCGCCGATCCGCTCGATGTCCTTGACGATGGACATGTAGACCAGCAGCGTCGGCATGTCGTTCATGTCCCCGCGGGCCGAGGCGTGCACCACGAGCTCGCGCCGGACCTCCTGGACGCGCTGGTTGACCTCGTGGTCGCTTTCGGACGCCGCTCGTTTCGCCTCCCCCACATCGGCGCCGGCCAGCAACGGGGCGCAGGCGATGTCGAACGTGCGCCGGTCGATCTCGAGCATCTCCAGCAGCTGTTGGCGGACGCGGTCCAGACCGGTGGTCTGACCCCCGAACAGCTCACGCCAGATCATCATCGTTGACTCCTCAGGCCAGCAGGACGACACCCAGGAACGGCACGGCCACGAACAGGCCGGTGACATAGGCAGCGACGAGCGATCGTCGCTCGACCGCGCGTTCCGCGAGCGCCTCAGCAAGTCGGACGGGCAGGTAACGGATCTTGGGGATGGGATACATGATCAGGATCGCCATCACGTTGAACAGCATGTGCACCAGGGCGATGATCAGCCCTTCGGGCCGCACCACCGCCAGCGAGGCGATGAGCGCCGTCGCCGTCGTGCCGACGTTGGCTCCCAGCGTGATCGGGTACGCGTTGCGCGTGGTCAGCACACCCGCGGCGACCATCGGGACCAAGATCGACGTAGTGATCGACGAGCTCATCACCAAGACGGTGATCACGATCCCGATGACGATCCCGGCCAGGCCGCCGCCCCGCTCCAGGACCCGGTTCATCGCCTGCTCCAGCCGCCCCGCCATGACCTTGCGCATGTTCGTGGTGACCAACCGCAGCGACAGGAACAGCAGCCCGATCCCCGCCACGAGCAGGGCGATGCCCAGGGCGACTCCGGAGCCGATCACGGCGTCGACGCCACCTTCGAGCAACCCGACGCCGGCCTTCACCGCGTTGCGGATCGGGCTTTCCGCCTCGGCACCTCCGACGCCTGCCGAGCGCAGCCATCCCGCCAGAGCCGTTGCCTCACGCGACAGCAGGCCCGTCACCAGCTCGATGGGGAACAGGATCGACACCGCGATGATGTTGAAGAAGTCGTGCATCGTCGCCGCGGCGAACGCCCGGCGGAACTCGTCGGGCCGGCGGATGGTCGCCAGCGAGGCGATGGTGTTGGTGACGGTCGTGCCGATGTTCGCGCCCATGACCATGGGCACCGCCAGCTCGACGGGCAGCGTGCCGGCGCCCACCAGCCCGACGATGGTGGCGGTCGAGATGGACGACGACTGGACGATGACCGTGGCGGCGATGCCGGCCAGCAGGCCGGCGACCGGGTTGACGACGCTGGACAGCAGCCGTTCTTCGAACCCCTCGCCGAACGCGCGGATCCCCGCTTCCAGCAGGCCGACGCCGACCAGGAAGATGTAGAGGAATCCGAGGACGAGGAGGAGGCGGACCCACTGGGGAAGGCGTTCGTGCGGACGGTGGTCCAGCGCCCGCGTCGGTGCGCGCATACCCGTCACGCTACTCGGCGTTCACCGTTCGGTCACGTTGGCGCCTTCTGGAGGTTTCCCGCCTGCCGGGGCGGATAGGTCATCGGTACGCCGCTGGTTGGAGACCCCATGACCCTGGACCACGACCTGGACGCCGTCCTCGAAGAGGTGGCCGAGATCGCCCGCCCCGTCGCTGCGGAGGGCCAGATCGCCGACTACATCCCCTCGCTCGCCGAAGCCGACGCCGACAAGTTCGGCCTGGCGCTGGTGGAGATGGACGGGACCGAGCACGCCACCGGTGACGCCGACGAGCCGTTTGCCATCCAGAGCATCTCGAAGGTGTTCTCGCTGGTGCTCGCGATGCAGAAGGCCGAAGCCGGGCGGGGGATCGGCGAGGAGCTGTGGCAGCGCGTCGGTGTCGAGCCGTCCGGTGACCCGTTCAACTCGCTGGTGCAGCTCGAGCACGAGGAGGGCAAGCCCCGCAACCCCATGATCAATGCGGGTGCCCTGGTCATCGACGACGTCCTCGTCGAGCACTGCGACGACCCGGCCGCGGAGCTGAAGGCGCTGCTGACCGAGTTGGCGCGCGAGGAGATCGGCGTCGACGAGCAGGTCGCGAAGCAGGAGGAAGACACCGGCCACCGAAACCGGGCGATGGCGCATCTGATCCGCTCGTTCGGCAACCTCAACAACCGGGTGCAGCCCGTCCTGGACGCCTATGTCAACCAGTGTGCGATGGCGATGACGGCGCGCCAGCTCGCCAGGGCCATCCGGTTCCTGGCCAACGACGGCGTTGAGCCCGACAGCGGCAAGCGCATCCTGAGCGACGGCGCGGCACAGCGGGTCGCCGCGATCATGTTCACCTGCGGGACCTACGACTCGGCCGGTCAGTTCGCCTTCGACGTGGGCATCCCGTGCAAGAGCGGCGTCGCCGGTGGCATCGTCGGAGCGATCGACGGCGAGGGCGGCGTGTGCGTGTGGTCACCGCCGCTGGAGCAATCGGGCAACTCCATCGCCGGCCACCGCGCGCTGATGGAGCTGTCCGAGCGGCTGGACCTGTCGCGCGTCTAGCGAAAAGACGCTGCCGCAGCCGCTGACCTGGGATACCTTCCCCCGTGGCGGCGCTCCCGGGGAGAAGCGCCGTGCCGCGCGCCGGGAGGTAACCCATGCAGGTGCTCAGCAGCCGCCGCCTCTGGCTGGCCGTCGTCGTCGTTCTGGCGGTGGCGGCACCACCCGCCGCGGCCACCGCATCTCTCGGGAGCACAACGGCCGGACGGTTCATCGTCACGCTCGCCGACGGCGCCAACGCGGCCGACGTGGCTGCCGAGTACCGCCGACGGGGGGCAAAGCCGGACTTTGTGTACCAGCGTGCCCTCAACGGGTTCGCCGGTTCGTTCTCCGAGACCGCCGTCGGCTTGCTGCGCCGTGACCGTCGCGTCCGCCACATCGAGCGCGACGGCGTCATGACGGCGTGGAACACGCAGAGCAACGCGACGTGGGGCCTGGACCGCATCGATCAGCGCGAGCTGCCGCTGAATGGGACGTACACCTACGACGCGACCGGCAGTGGCGTGCGCGCCTACATCATCGACACCGGTATCCGCCTGACGCACGGCGAGTTCACGGGGCGCATCGGCAACGGCTTCGACGCGATCACCAGCGGCGGCACCGCAAACGACTGCAACGGCCACGGGACGCACGTGGCAGGCACGGTCGGCGGCACCGGGTACGGCGTCGCCAAAGCGGTCACGCTCCACCCCGTCCGCGTGCTCAACTGCCAGGGGTCGGGTACCACCTCCGGTGTCATCGCGGGGGTCGACTGGGTGACGGCCAACCACGTCAAGCCGGCGGTCGCGAACATGAGCCTGGGTGGTGGGGCCAGCACGGCGCTCGACAGCGCGGTGCAGAAGTCGATCGACGCGGGGGTCACCTACGTCGTGGCTGCGGGCAATGACGGCAAGAACGCGTGCAACTACTCGCCCGCCCGCGTCAGTGCGGCGCTCACCGTCGGCGCGACGGGCAGCACCGATGCGAAGGCGAGCTGGTCGAACTTCGGCTCCTGCCTCGACCTGTTCGCGCCGGGCGTCAACATCACGTCGGCGTGGCACAGCAACGACACCTCGACGAACACGATCAGCGGAACCTCCATGGCCAGCCCGCACGTCGCCGGCGTGGCCGCACAGGTCCTGGAGGGTTCCCCCACGGCGTCGCCGTCCGCGGTCGCCCAGGCGATCACCGACGCTGCCACCGCCAACAAGGTGACCAGTGCCGGCAGCGGCTCGCCCAACAAGCTGCTGTACACCGCGTTCCCCGCTAGGACCGGCGGCGGTGGCAGCGAGCCCGATCCGGTGGTCCCCGGTGATGATCCTGCGTCCACCTTCTCGCTGGCCGTCACGGCCTACAAGGTCAAAGGTCTTCAGAAGGTGGACCTGACGTGGTCGGGCGCGACGTCGACCTCTGTCGACGTGTTCCGGAACGGCACGCGCGTCGCCACCACCAAGAACTCCGGCTCGTACACCGACCCCATCAACGCCAAGGGCGGCGGCTCGTACACGTACAAGGTCTGCGAAGCCGAGACCTACCAATGCTCCAACGAGGCAGTGGCCACCTTCTAGGAAACTAGACAAAAAGGACTAGGAACGGAGCCGGAGGGGTAGATCTCCGCGGCCGCAGGCAGCGGCGCGTGGAAGATCAAGGGGGCCCCACCGTGCGACTGACTGTCATCCTTGCTGTGCTCGTGGCGGGGCTGGTGGCCGCCCCGGGCGTCTCGGCGGCGCCCCAGGACGGCGACGTCGTACCCGGCTCGTACATCGTGACGCTGCAGGCGGACGAAGCGGTGGCCGCTGTGGCCGCCGATCACGGCCGGCGTCTGGGAGCCGACGTCCGGCACGTGTACCGCCATGCCGTCCGCGGCTACGCCGCCCGGATGTCCGCCGCCCAGGCGGAGCTGGTCGCCGCCGACCCCCGTGTCGCCGCCGTCGAGCCGGATCGCGTCTACACCGTGCAGGCCAAGCCCTCCAGCGGCGCCCAGTCGACCGGCTCGCTGCCGACGGGGATCGATCGCGTCGACGCGGAGCTGTCGTCGACGGCCGCCGGCGACGGCCAGGGGGCGGTCAACGTCGACGTCGCGGTCCTCGACACCGGGATCGACACCACCCACCCTGACCTCAACGTCGTGGGTGGGAAGAACTGCTCGACCGGCAGCTCGTACAACGACGGCCACGGCCACGGTACGCACGTCGCCGGCACGGTTGCCGCCAAGGACGACGGTGCAGGCGTGGTCGGCGTGGCACCGGGCGCCCGCCTGTGGGCGGTGCGGGTGCTGAACAACGCCGGCTCGGGCACGACCTCGTCGATCATCTGCGGCATCGACTACGTCACGGCCAACGCGTCCACGATAGAGGTCGCCAACATGAGCCTGGGCGGCTCCGGTTCCGACAGCGTTTGTGGCGGCAGCGACACGTACCACAACGCGATCTGCCGCTCGGTGGGCGCCGGGGTCACATACGTCGTGGCAGCGGGGAACTCCTCGGCCGACGCCAACAACTACCGGCCGGCCACGTACGAGGAGGTCATCACCGTCTCGGCGCTGGCGGACTTTGACGGCAAGCCCGGTGGTCTGGGTGCGGCGACCTGCCGCTCCGACCGGGACGACACCTTCGCCGACTTCTCCAACTACGGCTCCGACGTCGACCTGATCGCCCCAGGCGTGTGCATCCACTCCACGTGGAAGAGCGGCGGCTACAACACCATCAGCGGCACCTCGATGGCCTCCCCGCACGTCGCCGGCGCCGCGGCGCTGTACAAGGCGAACAACCCCGGCGCCACCCCGACGCAGGTCAAGTCCGCCCTGCAGGCGGCCGGCACCACCGACTGGAGCAACGCCGACGACCCGGACGGCATCAAGGAGCCGCTCCTCAACGTCAAGACGTTCTAGGCCCTCCGGGGGCTACCAGCCGCGGGAGCGCCACTCCGGGATGGAGGGGCGCTCCGCGCCGATGGTGGTGTCGTCGCCGTGGCCGGGGTAGACCCAGGTCTCGTCCGGCAGCGTGAACAGCCGCTGCTCCAGGCTGTCCATGATCTGCGCGAAGGCCTCGGCGTCGCCGAACGTGTTGCCCGGCCCGCCCGGGAACAACGTGTCCCCTGTGAACAGGTGCGTGCCTGCCAGTAGCACGCAGGTGCTGCCGGGCGTGTGCCCAGGCGTGTGGATCAGGCGCACGGTCGCCCCGCCGAAGCGGATCTCCTCCCCGTCGCCGGCGGGATGGTCGGCGCGGCGCGGGACCATCGGCGCGTCCCCCGGGTTGAGCCAGACGGGGGCGCCGGTCGCCTCGGCCACGGCGTCGAGCGCCTGCCAGTGGTCGCCGTGGCCATGGGTCGTGACGATCGCCTTGACCGCCAGGCCATCCACTTCCGACAGGATCCGGTCGGCGTCGTTGGCCGCGTCGATCAGCAACGCCTCGTCTGAGGCGGTGTCGCGCAGCACGTAGACGTTGTTGTCCATCGGTCCCACGGAGAACTTGCGCACCTCGACGGTTGCGCCCCCCACCGCCACGGTCCGGCTGATGGCTGGCCCTCCGGGGAACACGTGACCCTCGTACTCGCTCATGCCGCAAGGCTAGAACGGCCATACACTGGACCGGTCCCTGTATGGGCCGTCTTCCCCGCGGCACCCCTCCTGATCCGGAGCATTCCTCCGTGCCCAGACGCGCCACTGCAACGCACGATTCCCTGGTCATCCGCGGGGCTCGTGAGCACAACCTGAAGAACGTCGAGCTCGAGGTCCCTCGCGACGCCCTGGTGGTTTTCACGGGCCTGTCCGGCTCGGGCAAGTCCAGCCTGGCCTTCGACACCATCTACGCCGAGGGCCAGCGCCGGTACGTCGAGTCGCTGTCGGCCTATGCCCGCCAGTTCCTGGGGCAGATGGACAAGCCCGACGTCGACTTCATCGAAGGACTGTCGCCGGCGATCTCGATCGACCAGAAGTCGACCAGCCGCAACCCGCGGTCGACCGTCGGGACGATCACCGAGGTGTACGACTACCTCCGTCTGCTGTACGCGCGGATCGGCCACCCCCACTGCCCGAACTGCGGCAATCCGATCCAGCGACAGACCGCCGAGCAGATCATCGATCAGGTCGAGCAGTTGCCCGAGGGCACCCGCTTCCAGGTGCTGGCGCCGGTTGTGCGCGGCCGCAAGGGGCAGTACGAGAAGTTGCTGACCGACCTCTCCACACGCGGCTACGCCCGCGCCCGGATCACCTCGGGAACCGCCGAGCCCGCGCTCGTCGACCTCGCGAACCCGCCGGAGCTGGCCCGCTACGAGCAGCACACGATCGAGGTCGTGATCGACCGGCTGGTCGCCAAGCCGGGCATCCGGCGGCGACTGGCGGACTCGATCGAGACCGCGCTGCAGCTGGCCGAGGGCATCGCCTCCGTCGAGATCGTCCCCCGGGACCCGAACGAGTCCGGGGAGACCCTGACGTTCTCCGAGCACCTGGCGTGCACGAACTGCGGGCTCAGCTTCGACCAGCTCGCCCCGCGCAACTTCTCGTTCAACACGCCCTACGGCGCCTGCGAGACCTGCTCGGGGCTGGGCACGCGCCTGGAGGTTGACCCGGAGCTGGTCGTCGGCGACGAAAGCCGGTCGATCATCGACGGTGTGCTCCAGCCTTGGGCAACCGGTGGGCAGTCGAACTACTACGAGCAGCTGTTGGTTGCGGTCGCCAACCACCTCGGCTTCCGACCGGACACCCCGTGGCGAGACATCCGGCCGGAGCACCAGCGCGTCCTGCTGTACGGGCTGCCCGAGAAGACCAAGGTGCTCGTCCAGTACACGAACCGGTTCAACCGCCGCCGGTCGTACAAGGCGACCTACGAGGGCGTCGTCTCGCAGCTGCTGCGACGCCATGCGGAGACCGACTCCGAGCACATGCGCGAGCGCATCGAGGAGTACATGCGCGAGGTGCCCTGTCGCGCGTGCGACGGGGCGCGGCTGCGGCCGTTACCGCTCGCGGTGACCGTCGGCGGCAAAAACATCGCCGAGGCGTGCGCGCAGGCCATCGGCGACGCGGTGACGTTCTTCGACGACCTCGACCTGACCGACCGCGAGCAGATGATCGCCGAGCGGATCCTCAAGGAGATCCGCGCCCGGCTGCACTTCCTGCTCGACGTCGGGCTGGACTACCTCACCCTGGACCGCGCCGCGGGGACGCTCGCTGGTGGTGAAGCGCAGCGCATCCGCTTGGCGACCCAGATCGGGTCCGGGCTGGTCGGCTGCCTCTACGTCCTCGACGAGCCGTCGATCGGCCTGCACCAACGCGACAACGAGCGGCTGATCGAGACGTTGGTCCGGCTGCGCGACCTGGGCAACACCGTCATCGTCGTCGAGCACGACCGCGCGACCATTGAGGCCGCTGACCACATCGTCGACATCGGACCCGGCGCTGGCGAGCACGGTGGTGAGATCGTCCACTCCGGCGATCTCAAGGCCCTGCAGCGCAACAAGCGGTCCTTCACCGGCGCGTACCTGGCCGGGCGCAAGCAGATCGCGGTGCCGACCGACCGGCGAGCGCCCAAGAAGGGTCACGCGCTGGTGGTCAAGGGCGCGCGCGAGCACAACCTGAAGAACCTGTCGGTGTCCTTCCCGCTGGGGACGTTCACGGCTGTGACCGGCGTGTCGGGGTCGGGGAAGTCCACCCTCGTCAACGACATCCTCCACGCCAGCCTGCTGCGCCACGTGTACGGGTCCCGGGTCGTCCCGGGCCGTCACCGCACGATCGAGGGCCTGGACCGCATCGACAAGGTCGTGGGCATCGACCAGTCACCCATCGGCCGGACTCCCCGGTCCAACCCGGCGACGTACACGGGGGTGTTCGACCACATCCGCAAGCTGTTCGCCACCACGCAGGAAGCCAAGATTCGCGGCTACCAGCCGGGACGCTTCAGCTTCAACGTCAAGGGCGGGCGCTGCGAGGCCTGCCAGGGCGACGGCACGATCAAGATCGACATGCAGTTCCTGCCGGACATCTACGTGCCGTGCGAGGTCTGCAAGGGCCGCCGGTACAACCGCGAGACCCTGGAGGTCCACTACAAGGGCCGCACCATCAGCGAGGTCCTCGACATGTCGGTCGAGGAGGCGCTGGGGTTCTTCGCCTCCATCCCGGCGATCAGCCGCCACCTGGAGACGCTGAACGACGTCGGGCTCGGCTACGTGCGTCTGGGCCAGCCCGCCACGACGCTGTCGGGTGGCGAGGCGCAGCGGGTCAAGCTGGCCAGCGAGCTCCGGAAGCGGGCGACAGGCCAGACGGTGTACATCCTCGACGAGCCGACGACCGGGCTGCACTTCGAGGACGTCAACAAGCTGCTCGGCGTGCTGCATCGTCTGGTCGACAAGGGCAACACCGTCATCGTGATCGAGCACGACCTCGATGTCGTCAAGACCGCCGACTGGGTGATCGACCTGGGTCCGGAAGGCGGTTCCGGCGGCGGCACGGTCGTCGCCCAGGGCACGCCCGAGGCGGTCGCCGCGGAAGCGGGCAGCTACACGGGCAAGTTCCTCCAGGAGCTGTTGCCGGGCTGAGGCAGGTGTCGACGGGGCAGACGCCGAAGTACAGGGCACGCCACCCCTTCGTCGACCTGAGGTGCCTCCATGTCGAAGCTCTTGCGGCTCCTGCTGCCCGCTGTCCTGCTGTTCGGTCTGATCGCCGCGCCGGGTGCGGCTTCCGCCCAGCTCGAGGAACCCGTCGAAGAACCGACGGAGGAGCCGGCCGAGCCCGTTTACGAAGACATCACCTTCTACCTGCACGGCACGGAGGCCGTCGGCGAGCTCGACTATGCCTCCCTCGGCCGGATGAGCATGGACACCGAAGCACCGACGTCGTCCGACGCCAAGTCCCGCTTCATCATCAACTACCTGCGTGGTCCGAACGCGCGCTGCTCCGGCAACGGGCTGCTCCCGAGCTGGGACGGCTTCATGGACGGGCGGGTCCAGGGCGACGTGAAGCTGACCCTGCACACCCTGTCGCATCCGGGCAATGCGTTCACCGTCGAGCTGTTCGCCGACGGCAACGGCGCCTGCAACGAGGCCTATGTCGAGCCGGTCGCTCGCAAGACCGTTGAATTCCCGGCGGGCCAGGGCGTCGCCGAGGTCGTGTTCGAGGACGTCGACTTCGAGGTCCTGGACTCCCTGAACCTCATGGTGCGGGCCCCCGACAACCCGATCGGCGGGCAACCGACCAGCCACCCGCACCAGGGGCGCGTGTTCTACGACAGCGTCTCGCAGGACTCCCGACTCGAGCTGCAGTGCCTGCTGCCCGAGGGGAAGACCACTTGCCTGTACTGAGCGGCTGACGCCGTGCCCACCCGGTAGATTCGCCGCCGTGGGCGCAAAGGACGACGACAGCGCAGTCATCGAGCTCGATGGCCGCGCTGTCGGCGTTTCGCATCCCGACAAGGTCTTCTTCGGCGATCGCGGCGAGACCAAGCTCGACCTGATCCGCTACTACGAGGCCGTCCGCCAGCCGTTCCTCGCTGCGACCGCAGGACGTCCGGTGCTGCTGCAGCGCTTCCCCAACGGCGCCGGCGGCTCGTCGTTCTTCCAGAAGCGGGTGCCGACGAACGCCCCCGAATGGCTGACGACCACGACGGTGATGACGGTCAACGGCACGCCCTCACGCGCGTTGGTGATCGCCGACATCGCGCACGCCGCCTGGGCCGTCAACCTTGGCTGCTTGGGCTTTCACGTCTGGCCCATGCTGGCCGATGACCCCGACCACGCCGACGAGCTGCGCATCGACCTGGACCCTCAGCCGGGGACGACGTTCGAGATGGTGCGTGAGGCCGCCGCGGAGACGCGTGACCTGCTGCGGGAGGCCGGCCTGGCGGGCTACCCGAAGACGACCGGCAACCGGGGGATCCACATCTACCTGCGCCTGTTGCCCCGATGGGACTCCTATCAGGTGCGGTCCTGCGCTGTCGCGATCGCCCGGGAGCTGGAGCGCCGCCGCGGTGACCTGCTGACCGCGGCGTGGTGGAAGGAGGAGCGGGGGGAGCGGGTCTTCGTCGACTTCAACCAGAACGCGCCCCACAAGACCGTCTTCGGCGCGTGGTGCGTGCGCGCCCGCGTGGGCGGGCAGGTCTCCACCCCCTTTGCCTGGGAGGAGCTCGAGTCGATCCACCCGGACGACCTGACCATGCCGGTCGTCATGCAGCGGGTCGCCGACGCGGGTGACCCCTGGGCCGCCATGTACGCCCACCCGCAGTCCCTGGAGCCCCTGCTGGAGATGCACGAGCGCGACCGCGCCAACGGCCTGCACGACGCCCCTTGGCCGCCGGTCTACCCGAAGATGCCCGACGAGCCGTCGCGGGTCGCTCCGAGCCGCGCCCGCCGGCCCGACTGAGGCCTCTCCGCCAGGTCCGAGATTCTTTCGCAGGCGGGGAGGAGATCGGGTCACCCGCGGCGAACCGGTACCTCATCTGCGACAGCTCGGGCTGCCGCCCTGACACGGGGTAAGGGTTATGGGATCTGGGCTGTTTCGCGCTGCCATGGTCGCCGTTGTCGTGCTCGGCATCACCGCGGCGCCGGCGGGAGCCAGCGGCAGGGCAAGCGGGCGAGCGTCCGTCCGCACGGCCGGGCTGGACGCCGTCGTGCAGCGGCTGGGCGCCGGCGACGGCAGCACCGTCGCCACACCGCAGCAGTCACCGTCGCCGACCGACGCCATCCGCGGGGTCAAAAACCACCGCGACCGGCGCGCGTGGCTGGAATCGGTCGCCACCCTGATCCGCGACCGGTCCGGTGACCGGGTGCTGGTCTCAGGGCCCGCAGGAGGCGACTCGACGGAGCCGGAGGAACCCTACGTCCCGGTGGCCGGCAGCTTCGCCTCGGCTACTCCGGCGGGTGACCTCGACGGAGACGGCGGCGACGACGTGGTCGCCTACCACTTCGATCTCGAGAACTACAGCACCGTCCTGGAGGCGCGCAACGGTCGGAGCGGCGCGACGCGCTGGGAGCGGGCCTCGGACGACTGGTCGCTGCTGTGGCCCGTACGGCAGGACCTGACCGGTGACGGTCGTGCCGACCTCGTCGAGCTGTCCCTGGTGATCCTCGACGAGGAGTACGGGGACTGCGACTGGGAGGACGACGAGGACTGGTGCTGGCCCGACGAGTACTCGGTGACGTACCGGTGGGACCTGTCGGTGGTCTCGGGCCGCGACGGGGCCACGGTGTGGGGTCGCAGCTACGACGGCGCACTGACCGAGGTGTTCACCAGCGACGGTGAAGAGCCGATCCCCGGGCTGTACCAGGGCTCGTGGACCTACGAGGTCACCGGGACCAACATCGACGTCCTGCCGTACCTGGCCGACCTCGGCGCCGACGGTGCCGGCGAGATGGTCGTCAACGCCATCGACCTGTCCTACCGCGAGCACGGCGACTATCAGGGCGCCTACCCCTGGCTGGCCGGCGCGGACTACGAGGAAGGCGGCTGGCAGCTGCGCGCCAGCACCGATGTGGCGGTCATCGACACGGCCACCGGTACGTCCGGGGCGGAGACCACCGAGGACAGCGGCGGCATGATCGCGATCCTCGCCCCGCTGGCCGATCGCGGCGGCAGTGACTCCCTGGTGTGGAGCAAGGCAGCGGTCCCCGATGGGGGATACCGCTGCGCCGGCGTCGGCGTGTGGTTCCTGGGTGCCGGGCGATGCCTGGTCGACGGCGGGGCGGTGAATTCCGAGGTCGTCCTGCTGGACGGGACGACGCTGCAGCAGCGCTGGAGCGCCACCTTCGGCGGCTTCGGCTTCGCCTACCCCGTGGGTGCTGACCTCGACGGCGACGGCCTCGATGATCTCGTCGTCGAGATGGAGGACGAAGACTGGAACATCACCAGCCACTTCGTCGGTGCCGGCGACGGCACGCGCCTGTGGTCCAGCGACAGCGGGTGGATCATTGCGGCGGGGCCGCTGGACGGCGCGGCCGGTGACGACCTGGTGACCGTGACGTACGCGTACACCGACACGTCGCAGCCGCTGGACGACAGCTGGTCGTACGACATCGACATGACGCTGGAGCGGCGCAACGGACGCACCGGCGCCGTGCTGGCCTCGGAGACGCACCGCGGCTCAGGCCGCGAGGACGGCACCAGCTACTCCGAGGTGTGGCCGTACGCCGTCGGCGGCGGCGACGGTGACGGCGACGGCGCCCCGGACCTGACCGTCGGCACGCTCACCTACGAGGAGCACTGGGCCGACGAGGACTACTGGTGGGGCATCACCGACGCAACCGGCGTGGCGCAGTCCGGAGCCACCGGCGAGGTGCTGTACCGGGCCGCCGAGGGGGCGCTGCTGTACCCCGTGCCCGACATGGACGGCGATGGCCTCGCCGAGGTCATCGAGGACCAGACCCGCGAGGGAGACCTCGGCCGGAACGTGACGTTCACGCCGGTGCGGATGGTCGACGGCCAGGTGCTGTGGACGGCCGGCGACGCGGCGTCGTGGGTGTCGTTCGACGTGGGCGGAGAGCTCGACGCCGACCGGGGCGCCGACGTCCTGCGTCACGTCGACACCGTGGCCAGCACGGTCGACGGCTACCGTCTCGATACGGAGGTCACCGCATTGGGCGGCCGCGAGGGCGCGGAGCGGTGGTACTTCCGCTCCCGGCCGTAGGGGTCGCGGTCTGACCGTTGAGCCAAGCCTCACTGATGCGCAACGCCGGATAATCGGTGCAACGCATCAGTGAGGGACGCCGGCTCCTGGCCGCCCTGATCCTCTCGGCAGCGGTGTTCGCTGTCACCGCGGTGGTGGCGCCGTCGCTCAACGCCGGCACGGTTGTGCGGGCGGGTCCACCCGGCAGCGTCATCGCGCAATGGATCGGGGCAACGCCGGTATGGGTGGCCACGCAGCGCGACGGCCGCACCACTGTCGTGGAGGCGCTCAACCCCCGGTTGTGGATGGGCATGACCGAGCGCGTCGGCTGGTGCGAGTCGCAGGGTCGATTCATCGCGTTCTACGACGCCTCCCGCTTCGACATCGAGGGCGGCTACGCGTTCGGGCCGGCGCCCACGGGACTGGCGCGCTTTCCGGTGCTGAGTCGCAGCGGCGACTCGGTTCGGGTCGGCCCACGGGTCGCGTCCACGAGCCGCTCAAGCGACCTTCCGGAGCGCCACGCGAACGAGTGGACGGCATGCTGGACGGACCCCTCGGGAGTGTCGATGCGACGCCCGGTTGGGACCCCCGCAGCCGTGTTCCACGATGCGGTCACGCCCGGAACGCAGGTGGTCGACGGCACCGTCGTCGTGGCGCCGGGCGGGGCGTTCTACTGCGAAGGCCCAGCGACCCTCGAGCCTCCGCGGTGCGGCGGCCGATCCGTCCCTCTGCCCGACGTGACCGAGCCGCTGTTCGACGACCAGGCGGTCGCTGTGCATGGCCGCTTCAGGGTCCGCCGCAGCAGCCGCGGCTTCCACGACGTCACCGTCCTGCCCGACGGGTGGACCGAGTTCTCTGCCGACGGGTAGCCGGCTGCACGGGCCCTGAAGGCCCACGACCCCACACACGAAGGAATCTCCAGATTCCTCGCCTGGGCCGGGAATCTGGAGATTCCGTGGGTGAGACGTGCGGGGGGGCTACCGCAGGTCGGTGGTCGGACCGCTCTCGTTGATCTCGCCGCGCCAGGCGCCGGACTCGGTGCCGCGAGACTCGATCATCTCCTTGAACCGCTTCAGGTCGCCGTCGACACGCTTGTCGATGAGACCGAGGGCGTCGCCGGCCTTCTCGACGAAGCCCTCAGGGTCGTACGCCATCTCGACGTTGACGCGGGTGGCCTCGGTCCCTGCCGGCTCGAACGTCACACGGCCGGCGTGCTTGGTGTCGCCGATCGCGCGCCACGCGATGACCTTGTCCGGCTCCTGTTCGGTGATCTCGGCCTCGAACTCGCGCTCGGCCAGGCCGATCTCGGTCTCCCAGTGCAGGCGCTGGTCGTCGAGCTGACGGACCTTGTTCACGCCCTCCATGAACTGCGGGAACTCCTCGAACTGCGTCCACTGGTTGTAGACGGTGGTCACCGGCTGGCGAACCTCGATGCTGGACTGAATCGTCTTCATGCGGCTATCGCTCCTTCGTCGCGTTCGCTGCGTTGAGCGGGCGTTTCCTCTTGCTGCCGCCGTTTCCCCCGGCGGTGACGCCACGCTCGTGATCCGGGCACTTCGCCCTCTTGGACCACGTACCCACCTCGTCGTCGTCATACGCGGCGTCGAACCAGCGAATCAATGGCGCTTGCTAGTTTGGTCGGCGTTGTGGGCCTAGTGCCCCCCTGTTGTCCAGTTCTTACACCTCGGGGATCCATTTGGCAGAAGTCATCGCGGTCTCGGAGATGAGGCTGACAGCGGGTCCCACGGGCACGCTGTCGTATTTGCCGGAGTACCTTGAACGGGCGATCGCGGGTTGGCCGATCGGCAGATGCTTCCTGATACCGGAGAATCGGCCCACGGCACCGGCTAATGACCGTCACTTCACTGAGTGCTTCGGCCAAATAGCCAAGCACGCACCGCTGGGCCACAGGGACTATGTCTTCATCGACCGCTCGGCTGAGTCTGGAGCGATACGTGCGCGACTCGAACACCTGAACCGCCTTTGCGACGAGGTGGGCCTCCCTCCAGAACAGCTCATCTACGTCTCGCAGAACTCGAAGGTCGCCCTCGCTCGCGGCACGCGCGGACCGCAATGGCTGTTCTTTCATCACTACGCCGTGTCCATGGCCCGTAAGTACGCCCATCATGGCGGTGACTATGGCTTCTCCTCCGCGTCAGAGAGGATCCTGTGCCTGAACGCCAAGGTGCGTCCCCATCGTCTCGCCGGCGCGGCGGCGGCACGACGGATCCTGCGTGACCGTCTCTGGTTAACGTGGGGAGGGAAGGACGACTTATTCACGGTCGAAAAGGCCATGGCTGAGATCCGCGAGGTCCTACCTTCGTTCGAGTCAGTGGCCCTTGAACAGCACCTGCCTGAGTCTTCCCTCCCCAACTCTGTGGGGGTGGGGGGCCACGAGGACGCACCCTTGGAGGCGGCGGCGCAGTGTTTCCTGCACCTCGTTACCGAGAGTGACTATCGACATTACTCCGATCGATTCTCCGAAAAAGTCCTCAAGCCAATCGCCCTTCACAGGCCGTTCATTGTGTACGGGCCGCAGGGAATCCTCCGACGGCTTAGGGAATTAGGTTTTCGGACTTTCGGCGATATCCTTGATGAGACATACGATGAGATTGAAAACGAGGATGCGAGATTGGCGGCGGTGCTAGCCTCGCTCGAAGCCCTCTCCCGTAGGGATCATCGAACTGTCATCGACGCTGCATCGGACATCTGTCGCCATAACCAAGCACACCTCATTGCTGGACTTGAGCAGCGTTTGTTCAAGCGCTTCGAAGCCGACCTCGCAAGGCTGCTCGCATTGCCTGAACCGCGGACGTAAGGACAGCTCCACCCAGGTTCGCGTGCGAGCATGGGGGGGTGCCCGCCAACCCCGCCCTGCGCTTTCGTCCCGACCCTGGGACGATCCCCACCGACCCGGGGTGCTATCTGTGGCGCGACCGCGCGGACCGC
>Ga0247713_1000263_pt1 | contig 36012 bp, 30 predicted proteins | sample 21E_NmetaG_FD_189936 | JGI IMG/M metagenome (GOLD analysis project Ga0247713, IMG submission 189936) | Soil microbial communities from hillslope of Landscape Evolution Observatory, University of Arizona, Oracle, AZ, United States - 2-1-E_N | ecosystem: Engineered > Artificial ecosystem >...
GCCTTGGGCTGGGCCCGACCGGACTGCTTCGGCGACTGCTTCTTGTTCTTGGCTCCACCGCCGGCCCTGGCGTTGTTGCCCCCGCCGGCCCGGCCTTTGGCCGGAGTGGTCCGGCCCGTGACCCGGCCGGGTTTGGCCCCGCCCTTGTCGACCTTATCCACCTTCTTGTCGGCCTTCTTGTCACCCTTGTCCGTCCCCTTGTCGGCGCCGGCGGCCAGGTGGGGGGGCGGGAACGCCCTGAACGTGACCGCCTGCTGGCCGATCTGCCAGATGTTGGAGACGATGAAATAGACGACAACGCCGGCGGGCACGGACAGCGACACGAACCCGATGATGACCGGGAAGATCTTGGCCACCATCTGCATCTGCTGGTTGATGCCGTCCTTCGGCATCCGCGACGTCATCTGGCGCTGCTGGAAGTACCCGGTGGCGACGGTCATGGCGACCAGCACGTAGTACGGGAAGGCGTTGCCGAAACCGCTGACCGAACCGGCCGATCTGGCCAGGTCGAAACCCCAGGACACCATGGCGCCGCCCGAATCCACGAGCGACGTGTACAGCTCGCTGCTCGAAGGCACGTGCTTGGGGCCGCCCTGGTCGCTGAGGTCGAGGATCAGCCGGTACAGGACGATGAAGAGCGGGGCCTGCAGGAGGATCGGAAGGCACCCGGCCAGCGGGTTGACCTTGTTCTCCTTGTAGAACTTCATCATCTCTTCGTTGAGCTTCTGGCGGTCGTTCTTGTACTTCGCCTGCAGTCGCTTGAGCTCGGGTTGGATGCGCTGCATGGCCTGCTGGGACTTGACCTGCTTGGTGGTGAGGGGGATCAGGAAGATCCGCACCGTGACGGTCAACAGGGCGATGGCCACGCCGTAGGAGGCGATGACGGAGTAGAAGAACGCCAGCACGGAGCCCATGGCCCCGTAGATGGGGTCGAGGATCCAGAAGGCGAGCATCGGGTACCTCACGCCGACCCCCTCGGCGCCGGCGCCGGCACCAGGTCGACGCCCGCCCGCGACGCCCACGGGTGGCAGCGCAGCAGCCGGCGCGCCGTCAACACCCCGCCCCGTCGCGCCCCGTGGATCTCCAGGGCCTCGAGGGCGTAGGTCGAACACGTCGGCCAGTACCGGCAGGGCGACGGACGTCCGCCCCGCACCGCCTGGTACAGGCGGACCGGCACGCAGAGTGCTCGTGTTACCACGGAAGGTGCTGAAGAACTGGTCATGGGCGGTGCAGTGCGCCGAGCGCTTGGCATACCGTTGCTCTCAAATCTCCATAGGACAGGGACGCCGCCGCCGCGTTGGCGCCGATCAGATAGGCGCCCGGGCGAAGTTGGGCTCCCACCTCACGGGTGATCGCTCGCAAACGACGCCGAATCCGGTTGCGCACCACTGCGCCGCCGGCCCGACGGCCGATGGCGTAGGCGACCCTCGGCGGTTCGGCGGGGTCACCTGCCAGCCACGTTACCGTGATCGGCCCCCGTCTCACGCGCCGCCCCTGGCGACGCAGGGCCTCGAAGGTGGCCCGGTCACGGACGGACCAGATCAGGCCGACAGGCTGTGGCGGCCCTTGCGACGACGGGCCGAAAGGATGGCCCGCCCTGCCTTCGTCGACATGCGGTGGCGGAAGCCGTGGCGTTTGGCCCGCTTCTTGACGTTCGGCTGGAATGTGCGCTTCACCCTGTGGCCTCCCCGGCAACTGTGCTCCCCGGCAACGGTGTTCCTTGAAGAAAATGTGTGTTCCCGGCGATGACGCGCGTCGACGACCGGCGCCGGACGGGCGACACCCAGGGTAGAGCCCCCAGGCACGGGCCGCCAACCACGGCCCGCCCTCCGACGCCATCCACCAAACACGCCCTTTTTCGGGCCGCCCCGCCGGTGCTACGTTCTGCGGACGCCCGGGCCAGCCCGGGAGGGGGCCTTCGCACTTCCCTGGCTCTGCAAACCACGGATCACGGATGCCGTCCGCTCGTTTTCCACATCTGTGGGCAACGTTGTGGACTCACGACAGGGGAGGTTCCGGAGTGGCAGGGGCGGAACGCCTGTGGGGTGCCTGCGTCGGCGTGTTGCGCGACGAGGTGCCCGACAGTATTTGGAACACCTGGTTGGCCTCGGCCCGCCCGCAGGCCCTGATCGACCATCGGCTCTTTCTCACCGTGCCCAGCCCATTGGCCAAGGAGCGCATCGAGGCCCGATACCTGGAGTTGGTGACCGACGTGGTCAGCGACGTGGCCGGCGAACCCCACGAGGTCGTCCTCGAGGTCCGCACCGACCCCGCCGCCGCCGACGACGAGGTCGACCCTCGCCCCCAGCTCGACTTCGACGGCCCACCACTGCGCACCGGCATGGGGGCCCGGCCGGCCGAGACCAACGGGAGCGCCATGCCCGAGGTGGGCCTCAACCCGGCGTACACGTTCGAGAACTTCGTCATCGGCGAGTCCAACCGCTTCGCCCACGCCGCCGCCTTGGCCGTGGCCGAGCAGCCGGCGCACTCCTACAACCCCCTCTTCATCTACGGCGACACCGGGCTGGGCAAGACCCACCTGCTCCACGCCATCGGCCACTACGTGCGCCAGCACCTGCCCGGCCTTGTGGTGCGCTACGTCTCCACCGAGCACTTCCTGAACGACTTCATCGACGCCATCCGCACCAACGCCCAGTCCTCGTTCAAGATGCGCTACCGGGGCTGCGACGTCCTGCTCGTCGACGACGTGCAGCTCATCCAGCACAAGGAGCGCTTCCAGGAAGAGTTCTTCCACACCTTCGAGACCCTCCACAGCGCCGGCCGCCAGATCATCCTGTCCTCCGACCGGCCGCCCAAGGACATGGCCATCCTGGAGGACCGGCTCCGCAGCCGGTTCGTGTCCGGGCTCCTCACCGACGTCCAGCCACCGGATGTCGAGACCCGCCTGGCCATCCTGCGCAAGAAGGCCGAGCGGGAGCCGGTCGGGGCCCCCGACGACGTGCTGGCCTACATCGCCAACAACATCACCAACAACATCCGCGAGCTCGAGGGCGCCCTGCACCGCGTCCTGGCGTACTCCAGCATCACCCAGATGGCCCTCACCCTCCCGGTGGCCGAGAAGGTCCTGGGCGACCTCATCACCGCCAACGCCCCCCGGCCCATCACGCCCAAGCTCATCCTCGAGGCCACGGCCGAGATGTTCGGCCTGAGCATCGACGACCTGCGGGGCAAGAGCCGCAGCCGTCCGCTGGTCACCGCCCGCCAGATCGCCATGTACGTCCTGCGGGAGATGACCGACTTCTCCTACCCGGCCATCGGGCGGGAGTTCGGCGACCGCGACCACACCACGGTCATGCACGCGGTGACGAAGATCTCCAAGCTCATGGCCGAGCGGCGGACGATCTACGACCAGGTCACCGAGCTCATGACCCGCCTGAAGACCGGTGCGTGAACGGTGGAGGAACGGTGGGTGAAGAACCAGTTCGCCCACAGCCGGCCCGTCCGCTGTCACACCCCTGTGGGAGCATGGGGAGAACTCGGGAGAACTCCGAACCGCTCGACCTGCGCCTTTACCCACTTCTCCACATTCCACACCCCCTACTGCTCCCTCTGACTTTGAGATCTCCAAAGAGAGAAAGAAGGGCTGTGCACCAGTGAAGTTCCGAGCCGAGCGTGACGTCCTCCTCGAAGCCCTGGCCACGGCGGCCCGGGCCGCCGCCACGCGGGGTGGCGCCCTTCCCGCCCTCTCCGGTGTCCGCATCGAGGTGAGGGGAGACGTGCTGCACCTGGCCGGGTCCGACCTCGATCTCACCGTGCAGGTCGAGGCGTCGGTGTCCGGCATCGACGACGGCGTGTGCGTCATCCCCGCCCGCCTGGGCACCGACATCGTCCGGGCCCTTGAGCCCGGCGCCGTCACCTTCGCCCTGGAGGGCGGCGAGGCCCAGATCGCCGCCGGCCGCTCGCAGTTCACCGTTCGCGTGCTGCCGGCCGAGGAGTTCCTGCGCCTGCCCGAGCCGGCGGGAGACGCGGTCACCCTCGACTCGGCGGCATTGGCCGCCGCCCTCAGCCAGGTGGTGCGGGCCGCCAGCAAGGACGATGCCCGGCCCATCCTCGCCGGCGTGCTGATGACCGCCGAGCCCGCCGGCCTCCGCTTGGTGGCCACCGACTCCTACCGCCTGGCCATGCGCGACCTACCCGGCACGACCCTGCTGGCCGAGGGCCAGCATGTGCTGGTGCCCGCCCGGGCCCTGGGGGAGCTGCAGCGCGTCCTCCAGCACGCCCAGCAGGTCACCCTGCGCCTGGGGCACGACCAGGCCAGCTTCGAGGTGTCATCCGTGCGGGTCACCACCCGCCTGATCGAGGGCGAGTTCCCGAACTACCGCCAGCTCGTCCCCTCCGGCTACCCCAACCGGCTGACGGTGGGGAAGGAGCCGCTGCTCGACGCGGTGCGCCGGGTCAAGCTGCTGGCCCGGGAGGCCACGCCCATCCGCATGGCGCTGCGTCCCGACGGCCTCGAGCTCACCGCCGTGACCCACGACGTAGGCCAGGCGCGGGAGGACCTCGACGCCAAGTACGAGGGCAGCGAGATGGTGGTGGCCTTCAATCCCGAGTTCCTGATCGACGGCGTCGAAGCCACCCCTGGCGACGAAGTCGTCCTCGAGACCCTGGATGCGCTCAAGCCCGCCACCCTGCGGGCCACCGAGGGCACCGACTTCCTGTACCTGCTCATGCCGGTACGGGTGTCGTAGCCGGCGACGGGCACCCGGGTGCTGCGCACCGCGCCCGCCGCTCCCGGCGGGGACCCCAGCCCCGCCGGCCGCACACCTGTCGTGTCGTGAAGCTCGACCGGCTTTGGCTGCACGACTTCCGTAACTACGAATCGGCCGACCTCGCCCTACCACCAGGCCTGACCGTCGTGCGGGGCGACAACGGCGAGGGCAAGACCAGCCTGTTGGAGGGGATCGGCTACCTGGCCACGCTGGCGTCGTTCCGGGGCGTACCCAACGAGGCCTTGGTGCGCGAGGGCGCCACCCAGGCCGTGGTGCGCGGGGAGGGCGAGCGCAACGGCCGCCAGTTGCTGGTGGAGGCCGAGATCGCGCCTGGAGGCCGGGGGAGGGTGGCGGTCAACAAGCAGCGGCTGCGCCGGTCGTCCGACCTGCTCGACGCCCTGCGAATCAGCGTGTTCGCCCCCGACGACCTCGAGCTGGTCAAGGGCGGCCCCTCCGCCCGCCGGCGGTACCTGGACGACACGCTCGTCGCCCTGTCGCCCAAGCACGAGGCCACCCGCCGAGACCTCGACCGCATCCTCCGCCAGCGCACCGCCCTCCTGCGCCAGTCGGGAGGCCGGCTCACCCCCGAGATCGCCACCACCCTCGACGTGTGGGATTCCAAGCTGGTCGCCGCCGGCGAGGCCCTGGCCGACGCCCGGGCCGCGCTCGTCGCCGACCTGGAGCCGGCGCTGGCCAAGGCGTACGCGGACCTGTCACCCACCCGTGGCGCGGTGACGGCCGGCTATGACGCCCCTTGGCGCGCAACCGGGTTGGCTGCCGCACTGGCCGAAGCCCGCGACGACGAGCTCCGACGGGGCGTCTGCCTGGTGGGCCCCCACCGCGACGACCTGACCTTGCGCATCAACGCCATGCCCGCCCGCACCCATGCGTCCCAGGGCGAGCAGCGGTCGATGGCCCTCGCCTTGCGTCTCGCCGCCCACCGCCTGGTGGCCGACACTCTCGACGACGTGCCGATCCTCCTGCTCGACGACGTGTTCTCCGAGCTCGACCCCGACCGCACCGACAACCTGCTCCACCACCTCCCGCCCGGCCAGGCCGTGCTCACCACCGCCGGCCCCCTGCCCGCCGGCGCCGCGCCCGAGCAGCTGGTGACCGTCACCGGCGGGCGGCTGGCCGTCACATGACCTGGAAGCCGCTCCCCGAGCCAGGCGGTCCCCCGCCGCGCCCAATCGCCGCCTCACTCGACGCCGTGGCCCGCAACCTCGGGGGCGCCGGCGGCCCCGCCCTCGTCGACCTGCTCCAACGCTGGCCCGAGGTCGTCGGGGAAGCGCTGGCCGTCCACTGCCGGCCCGTGTCGCTGCGGACCGGCACCCTCACCATCGCCGCCGACGAGCCGGCGTGGGGCGCCCAGCTGCGCTGGCTCGAGGCCGACCTGTTGCGCCGGCTGGACGAGGCGCTCGGCGCCGGCACGGTCACCGCCGTCGCCGTCCGCATCCGCCCCCGATAAGAGCCCTCTCTGGTAGAATCACCTAGTGGCAATCAGGGCGATGACCAGCGGTTTTGTCGCCTGATCGGCCCCCTCTCGACCTCCCGGTCGACTCGCACATGACGTCGCAGAGAAAGGCCGCGCGTGGCGGTTGACATTCCCTCATACGGGGCCAAAGACATCCAGGTCCTGGAGGGGCTCGACCCGGTCCGCAAGCGACCGGGCATGTACATCGGCTCCACCGGCCTCCTCGGTCTCCACCACCTGGTGTGGGAGGTCGTCGACAACTCCGTCGACGAGGCCATGGCCGGCTACGCCACCCGCATCGAGGTCACGCTCCTCGCCGACGGCGGCTGCCGCGTGGTCGACGACGGCCGCGGCATCCCGGTCGATCCCCACCCCGGATCCCGGGGCAAGTCGGCGGCCGAGGTCGTGCTCACCGTGCTCCACGCCGGCGGCAAGTTCGGCGGTGAGGGCTACAAGGTCTCCGGTGGCCTCCACGGCGTGGGCGTGTCGGTGGTCAACGCCCTGTCCACCCGCCTCGAGCTGGAGGTCGACCGCGAGGGGAAGCGGCACCGCCTCGTCTTCCTCGACGGCGGCAAGCCCCAGGGCAAGCTGGAAGTGATCGGCAAGGCGCCCCGCGGCCGCACCGGCACCTGCGTCACCTTCTGGCCCGATCCCGCCATCTTCAACTCCGAGGGCACCGAGTTCCGGGCCACCACCATCCTCGAGCGGCTCCAGATCTACGCCTTCCTGAACAAGGGGCTCGAGGTCCGCTTCCGCGACGAGCGGCCCGACCACGAGCAGGAGCAGACGTTCAAGTACAGCGGCGGCATCGTCGACTACGTGCGCCACCTCAACGCGGCCAAGGACCCGCTGTTCAAGCGGGTGGCCCACTTCGACGCCGCGGAGGCCGACCAGGAGGTCGAGGCCGCCCTCCAGTGGAACACCGGTTACAACGAGGGCATCCACAGCTACGCCAACGGCATCGCCACCAAGGAAGGCGGCATGCACGAGGAGGGCTTCAAGAAGGCCCTCACCAACGTGGTCAACCGCTACGCCCGGGCCAAGGGGCTCCTCAAGGAGAAGGACGACAACCTGCTGGGGGAGGACATCCGCGAGGGCCTCACCGCCATCGTCAGCGTGAAGCTGCGCGAGCCCCAGTTCGAGGGCCAGACCAAGGCCAAGCTGGGCAACGTCTCCATCCGCTCCCTGGTCGAGCGGGTGGCGAACGAGAAGTTCGCCGACTGGCTCGAGGAGAACCCCACCGAGGCCCGCGCCGTCGTGTCCAAGGGCACCCAGGCCGCCCGGGCCCGCATGGCCGCCCGCCAGGCCCGTGAGCTCACCCGCCGGAAGACGCTCCTCGAGGGCGCCGGCCTGCCCGGCAAGCTGGCCGACTGCTCCTCACGCAACCCCGAGGAGTCCGAGCTCTTCATCGTCGAGGGCAACAGCGCCGGCGGCTCGGCCATCAACGCCCGCAACCCCGTCACCCAGGCCATCCTGCCGATCCGGGGCAAGATCCTCAACGTCGAGCGGGCCCGCATCGACAAGATGCTCAAGAACACCGAGATCCAGTCGCTCATCTCGGCCGTCGGCGCCAACCTCGGCGACGAGTTCGACGTCACCAAGATCCGCTATCACAAGATCATCATCCTGGCCGACGCCGATGTCGACGGGAACCACATCCGCACCCTGCTGCTGACGTTCTTCTTCCGCCAGATGAAGGACCTGGTCGACAAGGGCTACGTCTACATCGCCCAGCCCCCGCTTTACTCCACCATCGTGGGCAAGGAGAAGATCTACCTGAAGGACGATGCGGCTCGCGACGCCTACATCGCGGCCCATCCCAACAAGAAGCACGAGTTCGCCCGCCTGAAGGGCCTGGGCGAGATGGACTACGCCGAGCTGCGCGACACCACCATGGACGCCACGCGCCGAACGCTCCTGCAGGTCTCGGTCGAGCAGGCCGCCCTGGCGGATGAGGTGTGCTCCATCCTGATGGGTGAGAACGTCGAGGCCCGCAAGCTGTTCATCCAGACCAACGCCACCGATGTCAGATTTCTTGACATCTAGGCGGGCTTCGCCCGCCGCCGCCGGATCCGGGCGCGGTGCTCTCCTTCCTTCACCGCGTCTGATGAACGTGCGGCCTCCGGCCGCCCTCATCGACGTTCCGACAAGCCCAAGCCTTGCTGCGCTCGGCGGGCTTGTCGGCGAAATGCGGCTGACACCGCATTTCGATGTGCTACCGCCGGCCGTCACCGGGATCTCTGAGCCTCGATTTGGGAGCGATAGCCGCTCGTCGTCGACCGGAGGTCGACTGTGAGCGACCAGCCGCCTCTCGAGTTCTCCAACGTGGAGCCCATCGAGCTCCAGACCGAGATGGAGCAGTCGTACCTCATCTACGCGCTGTCCACCATCACCGCCCGGGCCCTGCCCGACGTGCGCGACGGTCTCAAGCCCGTCCACCGCCGCATCCTCTTCGACATGTACGACCAGGGGTTCCGCCCCGACCGGACGATGGTGAAGTGCGCCCGCATCACCGGTCACGTCATGGGCCAGTACCACCCCCACGGCAACCAGGCCATCTACGACGCCCTGGTCCGCATGGCCCAGCCCTTCAGCCTCCGCCACCCCCTCATCGACTTCCACGGCAACTACGGCTCGCCCGAGTTCGAGGCCGCGGCCGAGCGCTACACCGAGTCCCGCCTCAGCGCCCTGGCCATGCAGATGCTGGCCGGCATCGATGAGGACACCGTCGACTTCGTCGAGAACTACTCGGGCGACTTCACCGAGCCCAGCGTCCTCCCCAGCCGCTTCCCCAACCTGTTGGTGAACGGCAGCCAGGGCATCGCCGTGGCCATGGCCACCAACATCCCGCCCCACAATCTGGGCGAGGTCATCGACGCCACCCTCCACCTCATCGACCACCCCGAGGCCACGCCCGACGACCTCATGGCCTTCGTCAAGGGGCCGGACTTCCCCACCGGCGCGTACATCCTGGGGAGAGCCGGGATCATGGATGCCTACCGCACGGGGCGGGGCTCGATCCGCATGCGGGCCAAGGCCGAGATCGTCGAGGGACGCACCAGCAGCGAGATCCACGTCACCCAGCTGCCCTACCAGGTGAGCGTGTCGTCGGTGGCGTCGAAGGTGGCCGAGCTGGTCGACTCCCGCCAGATCGAGGGCATCCGCGACATCAAGAACCTGTCCTCGGGCGAGGACACCAAGCTCGTCATCTACCTCAAGCGCGACGCGAATGCCACCGTCGTGCTGAACAACCTGTTCAAGCACACGCCCCTGCAGACCAACTTCGGCGTGAACATGGTCGCCCTGTGCGACGGCATCCCCCGCACCCTGAACCTGGCCCAGGCCCTCTCGTACTACATCGCCCACCAAGTCGAGGTCATCACCCGCCGCTCGGAGTTCCGCCTCGACAAGGCCCAGCGCCGGGCCCACATCCTCGAAGGCCTGATCAAGGCCCTCGACATGATCGACGAGATCATCGCCCTGATCCGGGGCTCGGCCGACAAGGCGGCCGCCCGCACCGGCCTGATGGCCGCCCCGTTCGAGTTCAGTGAGGAGCAGGCCGAGCACATCCTCGACATGCCGCTGTCCCGCCTCACCCGCCTGGGCCGGGCCCAGATGGAAGAGGAGCTCGAGGCGCTGCGAGTCACCATCGCCGAGCTCGAGGCGATCCTCGCCGACCCCGGCAGGCTGCGCCAGGTCATCAAGGACGAGATGGGCGAGATCCGCACCAAGCACGCCACGCCCCGCCGGGCCGAGATCACCTTCGATCCCGGCGACCTCGACAACCTCGACTTCATCGACGACGAAGAGCTCGTCGTCACCATGACCCACGCCGGCTACATCAAGACGGTGGCGGCCGACGCCTTCCGCACCCAGGGCCGGGGCGGGCGGGGCGTGGCCGGCGCACGGCTGCGCGACAACGACTACGTCGAGCGCATCGTCCACACCACCGCCCACGCCTACCTGCTGTTCTTCTCCAACAAGGGCAAGGTCTACCGGCTGCGGGCCCATGAGATCCCGATGAAGGACCGCACGGCCCGAGGCACGGCCATCCCCAACCTGCTGTCGCTGCAGCCCGGGGAGCGCATCCAGGCCATCATCGACACCCGCGACTACGAGACCAGCCGGTTCCTGTTCTTCGCCACCAAGAGCGGCATGGTGAAGAAGACCCGCTTCACCGAGTACGACTCGTCCCGGCGCGACGGGCTCATCGCCATCAACCTGCGCGACGACGACGAGCTGGTGCGGGTGGTCCAGACCAGCGGCGGCGACGACATCTTCATGGTCAGCAGCGCCGGCACCACCATCCGCTTCTTCGAGGACGACGTGCGGGCCACCGGCCGCTCGGCCATGGGCGTCATCGGCATGCGCCTCCGGCCCGGCGACGAAGTGGTGTCCTGCGACGTCACCCGGGAGGGCGCCGACCTCCTCATCGTCACCGACACCGGCTACGGCAAGCGCACCAAACTGGACAAGTTCCCCCGCAAGGGCCGGGGCACCATGGGCGTCATCGGCATCCGCCTGGCCCGGGGCCGGGGCAAGGTAGTGGCCGCCCTCATGGTCGGCATCGACGACGAGCTGCTGCTCATCTCCTCTGCCGGCGTCACCATCCGCACCGCGGTGCGCGACATCTCGGCCCAGGGCCGCGACGCCACCGGGGTGCGCGTGATGAACCTCGACGCCGGCCAGACGGTCGCCGCCGTCGCCCCTGTCCTCAATGTCGATGAGTAGCCGAGTCGACGAGTAGCCCTTCCCCCGCACCACTTCCCCCCTCCTGAGTCCAACGCGCTCCTTAGGAGGGGCACATGCAGGCGTCTCATCGTGAGCGGGGTTCCACCCTGCCGTTCGTCGCCCTCACCATCGTGCTGGTGGGGGTCATCGTCATCCTGGTGGGCCGGATGGGCGGGGCGGCCACCTCGCGGGCCGGCGCCCGCAACGCGGCCGACGCCGCCGCCCTGGCCGGTGCCGCCGCCGGCCGCAGCGCGGCGGACGAGCTGGCCCGGGCCAACGGCGCCGAGCTGTTGTCCTACACCGAGATCGGTCTCGATACCGAGGTGCGAGTGCGCCTCGGTGTCGCCGAGGCCGTGGGCCGGGCCCGGCGCACCGGCGACCGGGATGGCGGCGGAGGGGCCGGTGCCGGCGCCACCAAGGGCCTGGCCGCGGCCATGCGAGCGGCGCTGGCCCGGGCCGAGCAGCTCCTGGGCCGGCCGGTGCCCATCACCTCCGGCTACCGGTCCACCGAGGCCCAGGCCCAGCTGTACGCCAACCGGGCGGCCAACCCCTACCCCGTGGCCCCGCCCGGTTCGTCGATGCACGAGAAGGGGTTGGCCATCGACGTGCCCGCCGATTTCGTCCCCCGGCTGCTCGAAGTGGCCCCCAAAGCGGGCCTCTGCCAGCCGTACCCGGTCGACGATCCGATCCATTTCGAGGTGTGCCGTTAAAACCTGTCCGAGGACCGAGTACGGTTCACTTCATTCCGGTATGAGTAATGGCCCCGTTGCGCAGGGACGGCGAGTCCGTCTTGTCGTTCGCAGAGTGGAGCCGTGGACGGTTCTCAAGTTCTCGGTGCTGCTCTTCGCGACGCTGTATCTGGTCTTCCTCGTGGCCGGGCTGGTCCTGTGGGCGGCGGCGACGGCCACCGGGCTGCGGGAGAACATCGAGAAGTTCATCGGCGACCTCATCGCGTCCGACGACTTCAAGATCCTCGGCCCCACCATGCTGCGGGCGTCGATTCTGGGCGGCCTCGTGCTCGTGGTCATGGGCACCGGCGCGTCGGTGCTGTTCTCCGTCCTCTACAACCTGATCAGCGATGTCATCGGCGGAATCACCGTGGTCTTCGAGGAGCGGCCGAGCCGCCGCAACCGCAACCTCCTGCAGGGACAGCAGGCGCCGGCACCGCCGCTCAAGCCCGCCCGCGTCCCCCGCCGGCGCTCGCCGGCCCCGCCACGGCCCGACACCACCCCCATGCCGGACATGCCGGAGCAGGTGCAGCCCGAGCAGGTGCAAGCGGCGGAGCTGAGCCGCCGGCCGTCGGACTGACCGAACCCGACCGCGACGTTTGGCGCCGGCGCCGGCGGAGACAGGTTCATCATGACGAAACTGATCCGAGCCGGCGTCGCCGCCCTGCTGGCCGTCACCTTGCTCGGCGCCTGCAGCGCCGAGGGTGACATCGACACGTCGGGTGACGGCGTGAAGATCGAGGGCGACGTCGACGCCAAGAACCCCTAACCCCTCCTGAGGACGACGTAGGCGGCCACGGTCGCCCCGCTGTTGGCGCCGATGTGGACCAGCGCCGGCGCGGCCAGGCCGCCGGTCGCCACCCGCAGCGCCCAGAGGACCATGCCGACCGCGGCGGTCACGGCCACCGCCCCCGCCACCGCGGCCGCCCGATGCCGGCGCATGCCGTTGACCTCCATCGCCCTGGCCGTGGGCGCGATGTGCCACAGGCCGAACAGCGCCGCCGCCCCCGCCGGCGACAGCAGCGCCGGCAGCACGGCCCGGAACGCCACCTCCTCGAGGACCACCGTCCCCAGGGGGATGCGCACCAGCGCCCGCCACGCCACGCCCCGGGCGCCGGCGCCGGCCATGCGCTGATCGGCGAGGAGGCGGGGGGCGACGGTCGCCACCAGGGCGATGGCGGCCACGACCACCGCGGCGCCGGCCACCCCTGGCCACCAGGCGCCGGCCGGCACCGCCACGCCGCTGACCGCCACCAACCCGCTGGCGGTGGCGAGATTGGCGGGCACGTAGGTCCACCGGTCGGTAAACCACAGGTTTGTAAGCAGGTTGTGGAGAACCAGGACGCCGACGACGAGGGCGACCGTCACGCCCGGTGCAACAGAGCCTGGCCGGCCACCACCAAGCCCCCGCCGGCCACCGTCGTCGGGCCCACGAAGCCCTTGCGGGCCAGCACGGCCATGCCGGCGGCGACCAGGACGGCGGCCACGCCGGCCCGCACCGCACCCGGCGCCGGCGCCGGCGCCCGTCGCAGCTCGACCCGGGCGAAGGCCCAGACCAGCGGCAGGAGGGCGACGGCCAGCGCCGCCACCCACACCGGCCGCCACGCCCACCACGCCGCCGAGCCGACGTCCGGCTGGGGCATCAGCCCCGTGGGCAACGCGGCGGCGGCCACGATCACCAAGGCGGTCAGGTGCCACAGGAAGACCGTCATGGCCATGCCGTTGGCAGCCACCACCGCGGCCCACGCCCGGGGCCGGTCGAGCCAGCGGTCGACCGCCGGCCGCAGCAGCAGGGCCAAGCCGAACTGCCACAGCGCCAGCGCCACCAGTGCCAGCGACGGCGGGAAGGTGTTCGACCTGCCCCCGCCCACGCCCACCATCGACCGCCCGTACCCGGCGGCGGAGGTGAGCACGAGCAGCCCGCCGAGCCCCACGCCGGCCAGCAGCCACATCCGGGGGCGGGACCAGGGCACCGCTGCGCCGGACCGCCACGCCACCCCCACCTGGTGGGCGAACAGCCACACCAGGGCCAGGTTCAGCCAGCCGACCAAGGGCACCCCCAGCGGCCACCGCAGCAGGTCGACGGCGGCGACGCCTCCCGCAAGCACCACCGTCACGCCCCAACCCCAACGCCGCTGGGCGGCGATCATCGCCGGCGCCACAGCCACGACGACGACGTACACGGCCAGGAACCACAACGGCTGGGCGATGGACCCCGCACGTACCGCCGCCGGCGCCATCCCTGCCGCCGCCAACCCGACGACCAGCGACGCCCACACCGCCACGAACACCAGCACCGGCCGGATCAGCCGGCTCAGCCGTCCGGCCAACCACTCGCCGTACCCCCGCCCGTCACGAACAGCAGCGGTCCACGACGCAGCGTTGGCGAAACCGCCGACGACGAAGAACACCGGCATGACCTGGAACAGCCAGGTCAGCCACTGGGCCGCCGGCGCCGCCTCCAGCACGTTGCCGGCCACCAGTCGCCCGTCGCGCCACTCGACGGCGGCCATCAGCCAGTGGCCCAGCATCACCACGGCCAGCGAGAACACCCGGAGGAAGTCGATGTAGCGCTCCCGGCGGGCCGGCGTGGCCTCGGCGATAAAAGGAGGGCGGGGGGCGGTCAAGGTGGTCATGGGACGACTGTGGACCTTCCCCCACCCGGGTTGGAAGGGCTGCCGAGCGGTTTGGGGGGTGGCCCCAGGGGCCTTTGAGGGGTGCCCCCGGTGGGTCCGGAGCGCCGGTGGCCGCACGATGGATCCATGACGAACCTGAGCTCCATCCTGACCGCCTCGGCGGCCAACCACCCGACCAAGACCGCGCTCGTGGCCGGCGACACCGAGGTCGACTACGCCACCCTCGACCTCTTCGCCCGCATGTTCGCCGGCGCCCTGGGCGACCTCGGCGTCGCACCCGGCGAGCACGTCGCCCTGGTGCTGCCCAACGTCCCCCAGTTCACCGTCGCCTACTTCGGCTGCCACTACGCCGGCAACCCGGTCGTTCCCCTCAACGTCCTGCTCACCGCCGAGGAACTGGCCTGCCACCTCGATGATGCACAGGCCACCGTCGTCGTCACCTGGGACCTGTTCCTTCCCGCCGTCGAAGCGGCCACACTGGGCCGCCCTCCCGGGGCGGCCGCCGCGGGCAACCGGACCATCATCGTGGCCAAGGCCGACATCAACGACCTCTCCGCGCCCGAGGGCACCCACAACCTCACCGCCCTCGTCGCCGGCGCCACGCCGATCGACCACGCCCACCCCACGACGCCCGAAGACACCGCCGTCATCCTCTACACCTCGGGAACCACCGGCCGGGCTAAGGGCGCCGAGCTCACCCACGCCAACCTGCTGGCCAACGCCAAGGTCCCCCACCAGCTGGTCGGCCTCGGCGCCGAGACCGTCGCCCTGGTCGCCCTACCCCTCTTCCACGCCTTCGGGATGACGGTGATGCACAACGCGGTGCTGGCGGTCGGCGGCACGCTGGTCCTCCAGCCCCGGTTCACGGCCTCCGAGGCCGTCGCCCTCATCGAGCGCCACCGGGTCACCTTCTTCGGCGGCGTGCCCACGATGTACGTCGCCCTGCTGCAGCTGAAGGCGGCCGACCTCACGACGGTGAAGTGGTGCGTCTCCGGCGGCGCACCCATGCCCGCCGAGGTCATGGCCGGCGTCGAGGAGCGCTTCGGCGTGACCCTGCTCGAGGGCTACGGCCTGTCGGAGACGTCACCGGTGGTCAGCTTCACCGTCCCCGAGCTGCCCCGCACCGCCGGCTCCATCGGCTACGCAGTGCCCGGCGTGGAACTGGCCCTCGTCGACGACGCCGGCCGCTTCGTCACCACCCCCGACACCCGCGGCGAGATCGCCGTGCGGGGCAACAACGTGATGAAGGGCTACTGGCGCAACCCCGGCGCCACCGCCACCGCCATCGTGGACGGCTGGTTCCGCACCGGCGACATCGGCACCTTCGACGTCCACGGCGCCTACCGCATCGTCGACCGCAAGAAGGACCTGATCATCCGGGGCGGCTACAACGTCTACCCCCGCGAGGTCGAGGAGGTCCTGCACCGCCACCCCGCCGTGGCCCAGGCCGCGGTCGTCGGCGTCCCCCACGCCCGCTACGGCGAGGACGTCAAGGCCGTCGTCACCCTCAAGCCCGGCGCCGCGGCGACGCCCGACGACATCATCACCTGGGCCGAGCCCCACCTCGCCGCCTACAAGCGCCCCCGCATCGTCGAGATCCGCGACGCCCTGCCCGTCGGCCCCACCGGCAAGGTACTGAAAGCAGCGCTGCGAACCGCCGCGTAACGTGATCTCCTGGCGAGGGACGGAGGTGGCATGGACGCCAGACGGCCTGGTCCGGCCTCGTCGCCGACCTCATCGCCAGGAGACCGAATGTCTGAGACCCTCCCACGAACCGGTGACGAAAATCGGGCCCAGGACCCCGAGAATCGTCACCAGTTCGATGTGGGCTGACTTCGAGGCCGTCCCGCCGCCCTCCACGCCTCCACCGTGGGCCGGCGCCAGGCCCCGGCGCCGGCCTCCTGCAGGCGACGTCGCTCCCGTTCCTCGTCACCGCAACCGCCATCGGCGTGACCCTCGGCGAGATCACGGCGTTGACGGCCGCCGCCCTCGTCACCGCCGGCCTGTTGTCGGTGATCGTCTTCCCGCTGCTGGCGGTCACGCTGCTGCGTGAAGTCCCTGTTCGCATTCCAACCAAAGGAGACCAATGACCACGTTGTCGCCCATGCAGGAGGACCTCTGCCGTCAGAGCACGTGGGACTTCAGCGACCTGCGGGCCGTCTTCATCAACTGCACCCTCAAGCGGTCCCCGGAGCAGTCCCACACCCAAGGCCTGGCCGACCGCTCGATCGAGATCATGCGCCGGCAGGGCGTGACGGTGGACGTCATCCGCGCCGTCGACCACGACATCGCCACCGGCGTGTGGCCGGACATGACCGACCACGGCTGGGAGCGCGACGAGTGGCCGGCGATCTTCGAGCAGGTCATGGCGTCCGACATGCTCGTGCTCTGCACCGCCATCTGGCTGGGGGAGAAGACGTCGGTGTGCACCCGGGTCATCGAGCGCCTCTACGGCAACTCGTCGCTCCTCAACGACGCCGGCCAATACGCCTACTACGGCCGGGTCGGCGGCTGCCTGGTCACCGGCAACGAGGACGGCGTCAAGCACTGCGCCATGAACATCCTGTACTCGCTCCAGCACCTGGGCTACGTCATCCCGCCCCAGGCCGACGCCGGCTGGATCGGCGAGGCCGGCCCCGGGCCCTCCTATCTCGACCCCGGCTCCGGCGGCCCCGACAACGACTTCACCAACCGGAACGCCACCTTCATGACCTGGAACATGCTCCACCTGGCCCGCATGCTGAAGGACGCCGGCGGTATCCCGGCCCACGGCAACCAGCGCTCGGCGTGGGACGCCGGCTGCCGCTTCGACTTCGACAACCCCGAGCACCGCTGACGCCTGGGCCTGGCCGGCCGGCGTTTAGGAGACCGGTTGGGAAAGGGCCAGGATGATCTGGTCGAGCACCGACTGGTCGGGAAGCGGCGGCGGGGTGACCGACGGGAACCCCCGGGTGGTGTCCAGCGCCTGCTGGATGAACGGGCCCTCGAGCACCGGCGTGTGGCAGCCGGCGATGGTCGTGATGTCGAGATTCTGCACCCGGTCGACGGAGTGGCCGAACTTGTCGTAGTCGACCATCGTCAGCCACGGGCTCACCGCCCCGAAGGAGAACAGTGTCATCCCGAACCGCCAGAAGTCCGGGTCGAGGTCGGCGATGCCCATGTTGGGGTCCGGCAGGGGCGTGGCGAATGAGTCGACGCACCAGTAGACGCCCGTCGAGGGGTCGAACACCCCCCGAGTCGTCGGCGAGTCGAAGACCGGCGGCCGGACGGCGTGGAGCGTGCGGTCCCCAATGTCGAACGACTCGTCGTGCATGACCCACCGGCATTTGTCGATCGGGAAGTTGAAGCAGTTGGTATGACGCTCGACCATGGCCCAGTTGCAGACCAGCGTGGCATTGGGGCAGGCATCCATGACCTGCTCGAGATTGCCCGTGTGGTCGACGTCGTCGTGGGACAGGAACACCCACCGCACGTCCTCAGGCTCGACGATGGAGAACACGTCTTCGAGCCACTGCTTGCGGTTGGCCGGCGTGCCGGTGTCGACGATGATCGGTTCCTTGCCCCGGATCACCATCGAGTTGATGTAGACGAACAGCGGCTGGCCGAGTGCCGGCTGGACCTGGTGGATCACGAAGGTCTCGTCAGCGACCTTCAGCGGCGGCACGGAAATCGTCGGTGCGAGCGGCGCGAATGTTGTCATTTCGGAGCCCCCTCCCAGAAGCGGATCTCCATGGTGCCCCATCGCAGTCCGCCTCGCATCCGTGCTAGCACGGACGGCGTGAGCCCCGACAGGTCGATCGCCCGCCGGTACTTCGAGGACTTGTTCAACGCCGGCGAGCTCGGTTTGGCCGAGGAGATCCTGGACCCGGATATCACCTTCGTCGGCCCGATCACGCCCGGCGGCCTCCACGGCCTCGATGCCTTCAAGCGGTTCGCCGAGTCGTGGTACAGCGGCTTCCCGGACCGGCACTTCGACGTGGTCGAGGAGTGGGATGACGGGGACCGCATCGCCACCCTCTTCCACATCACCGGGACGCACCGAGGTGCGTTCCTCGGCCAGGCCGCAACGGGGAACGCCATCGACGTGTGGGTGATGAACTTCTTCCGCATCCAGGGAGGGAAGATCCAGGCCATCCAGGCCTTCTTCAATCCTCTCGACCTGCTCCAACCCATCGGTCTGGCGCCGACCAGAGATGCGCTGTCCCTGACCCTCTAGGGTTGCCCTGGCGTCTGCCCGAACACCTCGAGCACGGCGGCCAGGGACAGTGCATCCTTGGGCAGGTAGCCGGCCGCCACCCCGTGCGCCACCTGCCGGCCGTACGCCACATCGCGGGAAGAGATGAGGATCACGACCGGACAACCGGGCTCCGCTCGTAACCGGCGGGTCACCTCGAGGCCGTCGACATCGGGCAGCCCGATGTCGAGCAGCACCACGTCGGGCCGCCATAGGGCCACCGCATCACCGACCTCGGCCCCTTTGCCGACCTCGGCCACGACGTCCAGCCCGTCGGCTACCAACGCCCGCCGGGCCATGGCTCGGAACCGCGCATCGTCGTCGACGAGCAGGGCGCGCAGGGCCATGGGCCCATCGTCCACCCTGGGGGCCAGTCGCGCATCCGTGCTGGCACGGACCGTCCCACGGGCCAAAGAGGCCCGGACTGCGGCATCATGCTGCGGTGAAGCGGCCTTTGCGGGTCATGCTGGTGGACGATGCGCCCCTCGTGCGGGCCGGAATTGCCCGGCTGCTGGGCGATGAGGGCGTCGACGTCGTCGCCCAACTCTCGGATGCAACCGGGTTGCCGGCCGCCGTGCGCGCCCACCAGCCCGACGCCGTCATTCTCGACGTCCGGATGCCGCCGACGCACACGACCGAAGGCCTGCAGGCCGCCGTCCAGCTGAAGCGAGAGCATCCGAACCTGGGTGTCCTCGTCCTGTCCCAGCACGTCGAAACCCGCCACGCCGTCGACCTGCTCTCCGGAGGAACGACGGGCGTGGGCTACATGTTGAAGGAGCGCATCACCCGCCCGGCGGAGCTGGTCGACGCCGTGGGCCGGGTGGCCGAGGGCGGGACCGCCATCGAGCCCGAGGTGGTGCGCAAGGTCTTCACGACGCCGCGCCATCCGGAGCCACTTGCGCGTCTGACCGCGCAGGAACGCGTGGTGCTCGGACTGGTGGCCGAGGGCTACTCCAACGACCGGATCGCGCAGCGGCTGGAGGTGACGGCCCGGACCGTGGAGACCCACACCAGCCGCATCTTCACCAAGCTCGGCCTCGATGCCGACCCGGCCACCCACCGTCGAGTCCTGGCCGTGCTCGTCCATCTGCGAGCGAGCGCCTCGCCCCGGAGCTGAGCGCATGAGCTCTCGGTGCCGGTGCCCTGCGCATCCGTGCTGGCACTGACGACACGCAGTCGAGCACTCCCTAGCCTCCGACAAGAAGGTCCGCAGCTGGACAACGGGAGGAACGAAGGATGGCCGATCTCCACATCGAGGATCCGGACGGGATCGCCACCGGTTCTTCTCACCCGCCTCGCAGCGCTGAGGACGGACACTCATGAGATTGGGCGAGCCTGCCGTCCAGGACGGCTGGGTCGAGGGGCGCACCGTCGTCGTGGCTGGGGCGAGCGTCATCACCATGGGCCCGGACGGCGACCTCGTCGGAGACGTCGTGATCCGCGACGGCCGCATCGTCGCCGTCGGTACCGGCGCAGGAGTGGATGCTCCCGACGACGCCCTGCACATCGACGCATCAAACGCGGTAGTGCTCCCGGGTTTGGTCGACGGTCACGTCCACGCGTGGGAGGGCGCCCTACGTGGCGTCTCCCCCGACAGCGGTTTCTACGACTACATGGGCCTGACCCACGGGATGTTGGGTCCGCTGATGACGCCCGAGGACATCGCCATCGGCCAACGGGTGACCGCGCTCCGTGCCCTGGAGCAGGGCGTCACCACCATCATCGACAACTGCCACAACACCCGGTCCCCCGAGCACAGCGACGCCGCGGTGGAGGCCCTGCAACACGCCGGGATCCGCGCCGTGCACGCCACGGGTGTGGGCTTCGGTCAGCCCGGCGACCACGTGCACGAGAACCTGCTGCGCCTGCGCGATCGCTTCGGCGCCGACCCCCGCATCACGCTGCGCCTGATGGAGGTCGCGCCGACACTCGAGGGCTGGCGCTTCGCCAGGGAACACGGCTTCGGCGCGGTGGCGGAGTTCGGGTTCTGGGTCGAGAACATCGACGAGCTGCTGGCCTCCGGCCTCTGCGGGCCCGACATCGTGCTGGACCACTGCGCCGGCTTGAGCGACGAGCACTGGAAGGCGGTGGAGGGGTGCGGTGCGGCGGTTGCGCTCGTACCCCGCTCCGATCCGCACTACGGCCTTGGCGCCGTGGCGCCGGTCCTGGCCACCAACCGCCATGGGATTCAGGAGGCGATCAGCTCCGACAACGAGTTCGAGTACGGCCTCGACCTCTTCGCCGAGATGCGCACGCTGATGATGGTGCAGCGAGCGGGAGCATTCGCCGCCGCACAGCAGGGGGTCACCGACGCGCCCGCGCCCTACGGCGTTCGCGACGCCCTCCGTGCTGCAACTGTCGGCGGTGCGCTTGCCGCCGGTCTGCAGGACCAGATCGGCACGATCGTCGCCGGCGCCAGGGCCGACCTCACCGTGCTGTCGCTGGACCGGCTGCGCCCGGTGGCCTCGCACATCGGCGCTGCTGTCGCCTACGCCACCGTCGCCGACGTTGACACCGTGGTCGTCGACGGAGTCCTGCGGAAGTCGGGCGGCGAGCTCGTAGATGTCGACCGCGACGCCTTGGTTCGCGAGGCCGAGGCCAGCCGGGATCGGCTGCTCGGGCAGATCGGCACGTCGGCCGAGGATCTCCGCTTCTCTGGCCAGCTGGCCGTGACCCAGCAGTAGCAGCGCCCCTCCGACACTGCGGACATCGGCGCCGGGCCGTGCCGTGCGCCGATCAATGGTCGATGACGGCGGGGAGCCCGTGGCGGCTGTCGACGCCGAGCTTCCGGCACGCGTTCAGCAGGTGCGACTCCACGCCGGGACGGGCGTGGAACCTTGAGCCGCAGGAGAACCGATGAACGTGGGACAGTTGACCACCGGGACCGCCCGTTCCATCTCAGGTGTGCGAAGCCAGGAGATGGAAACTCTGCCGGTCCGGGCGCCGACCAGCCAGAATGGGGCGATGCCGCGCCGCAGCTTCGCCTCGTCATGACCCTCCGCATCGGGGGGCCGGGGGACACCGTGCGCGACACCCTGAGGCGGGCGCTCGCCGATCCGCACCTTGACATCGTCTACCCCCGAGTCGGCACCGGTGGCTGGATCGACGAGTTCGGCGAAGTCACGCCGACGACTGCGGTCGACGGCCGAGCGTTCACCCCCATCGACCGCGGCGGCAAGCCGGTCGCGGCGCTGATCCATGATCCCGCCCTACTCGACGACCCCCAGCGCATGGAGGCGGCGACGGAGGCGGCTTCGCTGGCGATCGACAACCAGCGGCTCAAGGCCCAGCTCCATGCCCAGCTGGCCGAGGTTCACGCATCCCGAGCCCGCATCGTTGATGCGGGCGACCGTGAGCTCCGACGAGTGGAGCGCAACCTCCACGACGGCGCCCAACAGCGCCTTGTCGGGCTGGCCCTGATGCTTCGCCTCGCCAGCCGCGAGGCCGTGGGCAACCGCGTCATGACCGAGCTCATCGCCGACGCCACGAGGGAGCTCGACGATGCGCTCGCCGAGCTGCGCGAACTGGCCCGGGGCATCCACCCGGCCATCGTCGAGGACGCCGGCCTCGTGGGTGCGCTCGAGGCGCTCGCCGAACGGCCCGGCGTTCCGGTCGACCTCCACCTCGACGTCCCCGGGCGGCTGCCGAACGCAGTCGAGGTCGGGGCCTACTACCTCGTCGCCGAAGCGCTCACCAACGTCAACAAGCACGCCAAAGCCCGCCGGGCCACGGTGCGCGCCACCGTGGCCGACGGAACGCTGCGCGTGGCCGTGTCCGACGACGGGATCGGCGGGGCCGGCGGTGCTCCCGGCTCCGGGCTCGAAGGTCTGGCCGACCGCGTCACCGCTCTCGGCGGTCAGCTCCTCATCGAGAGCGAGGCCGGTGGCGGGACGACCGTGTCCGCCGACATCCCGCTCACGGTGCCACCCGACGTGGACGTCGAACGCCGGCGGTTGACCGCACTCAGGTGGATCGGCTGGGAGAACTGGGAAGCGCCCGGCGAGCTCTACGAGCAGATCACCGACGAGGACAACCTCCTGGACGTGAAGGCGGTCCTGCTGTGCGCAGGAGGCACCAGCCTGCTCACGCCGCGAGAACGGGAGTGGTTCATCGGCTACCACACCGCGGCCGGCACTTCGGACCGTGTGATCGAGTTCATCAAGATGTACGACGACTCCGACACGATCGAGGGCCTGATGCAGCTGCCGGGCGTGCCGGCCACGTGTCGGGGCTTCCTCTACGAGGCGCTCCGTGCCTGTGCGTCCGATGGTCCTCTGACGGGCGAGGAGCTCGATCGCCTACAGCGGGGGGCCGACGCCATGGGCATCCCCCACGAGACGTTCGCCGAGCTGCATCAAATCGTCGCCGCCGAACAAGCGCTCCGGGACCGGCGGTACGAGCTCATCACCGCCCCCGTGCTCGCCGGCAACCTGGCCACCGGGTCGGCGAAAGCACCTTCCGGTGCCTGCGTCAAGGAGGCCACGGAGATTCATGTGAGTTGGACCGTCGGCCCTTCCTGAACTACGGACCACGTATACGCCAAGGTGGGCGTTCGCTCTCGCACCGAGCTCGCTGCACGTCTCGGAGCGACCGACGCGTCGCGTCCGGCCCCTTCCCAGGGGAGCGCTCCCGGCGCCGAGACACCCAACGACTAGGGATTTTCCCGGGGGCGAAGCTCCTCACCGTCCCCGTACATTGACTCGGCATCACCGCGCAGTCACTGGGAGGAACGCGTGCGCTTCATTGTCGAGGTTCTCCCGGCGGAGGACGAGCGGGTGGAGGGGACAGTGCGGCGTGACGGACTCGGCCAGGCCGTGCACTTCTGTGGCTGGCTGGAGCTACTGCGCCTCCTGGAACCAGGGGTCTCGGCCAACGAGCGAAACGCTGCGAGCGGTCTCCGCTCGGTGGGAGGTTGATATGTCGGGCAGGATCACGTTTCGGCCCCATGGCGGATACGGGGGAGAGATACCCCCGGGGGGGATGCAGCGACTTCCTGTTGAAAGATCCATGAGGCGCGCCGTGCTGATGACGTTCGCCGTCATTGGAGGGGGGGCCGCGGCCGTTCTCGGGCTCGTTTTGCCCTCCGCCGCCCAGACCCCGACGCAGGTACCTTTCTCGACTCCTGCGGGAACGGTCAGCACGGCGACGATGGTCGTTGGTGGCGCGGGGCCGACGTATTCCGGGAGCACGTCCAACACTGCTGGAGCTCCCGACACCGGCAGGATCACCCTGCAGAGTCCCCGGACCGTTCTCGATATGCAGAGTTTCAATATCGCCGCGGAGGACACGCTGAACTTCGAGTTCGCCAGTGCGGACTGGATAGTTGTCATTCGGACTTCGTCGGGCTCCACGATCGACGGGATCGTGAACGCCACCATCGGGACCCGCAACGCTGACGGGACCAACATCGGTGGCAGCGTATGGATCGTCAACCCTGGCGGAGTGGCGTTCGGCTCGTACTCAGAAGTCAACGCAGGCGGATTTTTGGCGACGACGGCTCAGGTCACCAACGATGACTTCTTTGCTGACGTCTCGACATTCTCCGGGGCTACCGTGGGCTCTACCATCACCATCGCCGAGGGTTCCAGGATGCGGGGTGACCGCGTCTTCACCTTCATCGCCCGAGACGTGTCGAGTGCCGGCACCGTCACTGGTGCTGATGTGGTCTATGGATCGGGCGAGACCTATGAGCTCACCTTTGCCCCGGGCGGAGCCCTGAACAGGCTCGACATTCGCGGCCCCTCCAGCGGCCACGTCCACCTCCTGGGGGCCACCGGGCGCAGCCTGTATGTGGCCTCGGTGGCCTCAGCGGTCGGATCGATCATCGTCGACGGGATTCGAACCGACGGTACGCCGGCTTCCGGCAACGGCGATGTCGTGATCTCCGCTGGTGGTGGCCTGGCGCGGGACGGCGCCAACCGGATGCGGGCGGTGGCGTCGCCAAGCGCGGCGGCCCAGGATCTCCGGTTGAGCGACGTAAGGGCCGCGATGGGTTCCGTGCATGCGATGGCAACCGGCAAGATCGACGTGCTGGGGCCGGTGACCTCGGTCTCCAACGACGTGGTGATGTCGGCGGTCGGCGACCTCCAGTTGGCGGCAGCACCGCAGGGAAGCGCCCCGACCGTGGCCGGGAGCGGAACCGTCGCCCTTTCGACAGGCGCCCGCTTCCTCAACAACCGGGGCCCCGACGCGATCAGCGCCAGCCATTGGGTCGTGTATGCAGCCACTCCGACCGGCAACATCTACGGCGGCCTCGACAGTGGGAATACCGCGCTGTGGGGAGCAGGCATCGAGAGCCGCGCCCCCGGTGCGATCAGCGGCAACCGCTATGTGTTCCGCTCCCCGGCGACGCTGACGTTCACCTCACTGGACGCCGAGAAGACGTTCGGTGAGGGCGCGACCGCCGCCCTTTCCTACTCAGTGGCCGGCTACCAGGAGGGTGTTCCCGGAGCCTTCCACGACGACACCGCGACCACCGCCTTCAGCGGCACGCCGTCGCTGACCTCTGCCGGGGCGCCCGCGTCCGCCACGCCGGAAGGCGGTCCCTACCTCATCGAGATATCGCAGGGATCGCTGGCCAGTGCCACCGGCTACGACTTCGCGTTCAGCAGCACCGGGACGCTGACCGTCAACCCCGCGGCTGACGTCACGCCCCCGTCCCTGTCCGTCACCTGCCCGGCGCGCGTCTACCTGAACGCCAGTGCCGTGGCGAGGATCGTGGCCTCCGACGCCGGTTCGGGGCTGCGCAGCGACCCGAGCGGGACGGTGGCGATGGACACGAGCACGGTAGGGCCTAGCACCTTGGTGGTAACGGCGACCGACAACGCCGGCAACACGACGAAGGAGTCGTGCACCACACAGGTCGTCTACAGGTTCGGCGGGTTCCAGCAGCCGATCAACCCGGATGGCTCGAGCGTCTTCAAGCTGGGGAGCACGGTGGCGACGAAGATCGTGCTGACCGACGTGAACGGCACGCCGGTCGCTGGAGCTGTCGCCACGCTGCAGGTCTCGAAGCTGACCGACAACGTCGAGGGCAACTCCCTGCAAGCGACCTCGACCGCAGCGGCCACCAGCGGGAGCCAGTTCCGCTACGACCCTGAGGCCCAGCAGTACGTGTTCAACCTCGGGACCAAACCCCTGTCGGCGGGTACGTGGAGACTCACGGCGTCGCTCGACGACGGCACGATCCATACCGTCCAGATCTCCCTGAGGTAGAGCCAATCGCCGACGGACCGGAGGAGACCGGTCAGATCCGAAGCTGAAGGCGCTCGGTCCAGCACGTCGGCTCTGCAACCGTCAATTGTTCGGCTCCGCGGCGTAGCGGACGGCGTCCTCCGCGCTGAGCGCGCTGCCGCGCATCCACGCGGTGATGAACCTGGCCTCGCCGAGCGCGGCCCGGAGGGCCACGACATCGTCATCCTCTTCACGGCCCGGCCAGGCGACGTGGCTCTCACCTTGGTGCGTGACGGATCGAGCGGCGGCCAGCAGCGTCGTGGCCCGTTCCGGCCGGTCGGCCGCGGCCAGGCCGGACAAGCCTTCCAGGCATTCGGCCGCGGTTCGGCTGTCCCCCAGGCGTGCGGCCAACGCGAGCCCCCGCCCGAAGAACTCCTCCGCCAGGACTCGGTCACCCGCCCGCCATGCTCGTTTGGCCAGGCGCGTCAGGGTGATCGTCTCGCAGTACTTGTTGCCCAGCTCCCGCGACAGGGCCAGCACATCGGTGAGCAGCTGGCCCGCAGCGTCCAGGTCGCCCTCGGCCTCGTGCACGTCTGCAAGGGACGAGAGCGACCACACCACGCCATATCGCTCGCCCACCTCTCGTTGGACGCCCAGTGCCTCGTTGTAGAACGACCGCGCCGACGCCCAGTCGCCCTCGGACTGGGCCAGGGCCCCGAGGCGGTGGAGCGAGTTGGCGATTCCATGGCCGTCGCGGAGCGTCGTTTGGATCTCGAGGCTCTCGGCCAAGAGCGTGCGGGCGGTGGCGAGGTCTCCTTGTTCGTGGGCCAGCCAGCCGAGATTCGTCAGCGACGCGGCAACGACACGCGGCTCTCCGACGGAGCGCCCTATGGACAGGCTCTCCTCGAAAAGGGCGCGCCCGCGAGCGTGCTCTCCTCGGAGGCCGGCCAGGTTGCCCAGGCCGAGCAGGGCTGCGGCCGTCCCTCGTCGATCACCGCTTTCCCTGCGGATGACAAGGCTCGCCTCGTAGAACGCCTCGGCCGCCTCGTACGCGCTCTGCCGTTGGGCCAGGACGCCGGCGGAGGTCAGCGCCTTGGCGCGAAGATCGGAGGGCACGTCGCCCGGCAGATCGAGCAGCCGCTCCAGCCAGAACCGTCCCTCCGTCAGGTAGCCGCGGACCTCCCAGAACCGCCACAGCGCAGCAGCCAGCCGGAGGCCGGCCACCCCCGCCCCCGTCGTCAGGGCCCACGTCAGGGCGGCGCGCAGATTGTCGTGCTCCAGCTCCAGCCGCTCGAGCCACACGGCCTGCTCGCGACCTTCCAGGGCGGGCTCCGCCGTTTCGGCGACGGCGACTGCCCACTGCAGCAGCCGGGCCCGGACGTCGACCTCGAGCCCCGTGTCGGCGAGACGCTCGCCGCCGTAGTGGCGGAGCGTCTCAAGCATCCGATACCGGGTCCGGGCGGACCGGGAGTCGGCGAGCACGAGGGACTTGTCCACGAGGGCGAACAGCACCTCGAGGACCGCCGGTCGCTCGAGGGGGGCGAATCCGCACACCTCCTCGGCGTCGTCCACGTCGAAACCGCCGGCGAACACCGAGAGGCGGTCGAAGAGCAGCCGCTCCCGCTCGGACAAGGCGTCGTAGGTCCAGTCGACGGTCGCCCGCAGCGTCTGGTGTCTCACGGGAGCGGTGGTCGTTCCCCGGGTGAGGAGCCTGAACCGGTCGTCGAGGCGATCGGCGATCTCCTCCGGCGACATCGCTCGCAGCCGGGCCGCGGCCAGCTCGAGCGCCAACGGCATGCCGTCCAAGCGTTGACAGACGCGAGCCACCCCGCCGGCGTTGGCGTCGCCGACTTCGAAGTCGGGACGGACGGCGCGGGCCCGGGCCAGGAACAGTTGCACGGCCTCGGATCGGAGGGCTGCCTCGGCCGTCTGAGGGCCGTCCGCCGCCGGCACCGGAAGGGGCGGGATGGCGACGGTTGTCTCCGCCGGCGCACGCAGCGGTTCCCGGGACGTGGCCAGGACCCGAACGCCCCGGCACTTTCGCAGTAGCGCATCGACGAAGGCGGCGCATGCCGCCAGGACGTGCTCGCAATTGTCGAGGACGAGGACGACCCTGCGCCCGTCCAGGTGGTCGATCAGCGTCTCCAGCGGCGGGCGGGTCTCCTCGGTGAGGCCGACCGCGCGCAACGCCTGCCGGGCGACAAGGCCGGGATCCGACAGGGGAGCCAGCTCGACGAGGAACACGCTGTCGCCATGAGCTTCGACGCGCCGGCGCGCCGCTGCGAGCGCTAGCCGGGTCTTGCCCACGCCTCCCGGACCGCTCAGGGTGACGAAGCGCTCGCGGGAGAGGGCACGGTCGATGCGGTCGAGCTCCTCCTCGCGGCCGACGAAGCTCGTCAGGTCCAGGGGGAGGTTGTGCGCCGCCGCGTCGACCGGCCGCTCCAAATCGGGAACGACGGCCGGCGGACGCCAGTCCAGCTCCGGCTTCTGGAGAAGGATCGCCTCCTCCAGGCGCTGGAGTTCCTGGTTCGGGTCGATGCCCAGCTCCTCGCCGAGGACTACTCGCAGCTCGGAGAACGCCCGCAGCGCGTCGGCCTGGCGCCCGCACCGGTACAGCGCCAGCATGAGGTAACCCCACAGCTGCTCGCGCAGGGGGTGCTCCTCGACCAGCTGTCGCAGCTCTCCCGACACCTCGGCGTGGTGCCCCAGAGCCAGCCGGGCCTCGATCAGGTTCGACACCGCGGTCATCCGGAGCTCGTCGAGTCGGGCGATCACCGAGGACGCGAATGGTTCGAAGGTGAAGTCGACGAGCGCCGGCCCCCGCCACAGCGAGAGAGCCTCGGTCAGTACGTCGGCGGCCCGCCCGGGCGAGCCTGCCAGCGCCCGCCGGCCCTCCTCCGCCAGCTGCTCGAAGCGGCCGACGTCGGTCTGGGCCCGGTCGACGGCCAGCACGTACCCGGGAGCCCTTGTCACCAAGACCTGGCCATTGTCCTCCGCCGACTCCCTAGAGAGCGCCTTGCGCAGATGGGACACGTGCGTCTGCAGCGTGTTGGGGGCCGTCGCCGGCGGCGAATCCCCCCAGAGCCCCTCCACGAGGCGGTCGGTGGACACGATCTGGCCGGGTTGCAGAAGGAGAAGGGCCAAGAGGGCCCGGACCTTCGCCCCTGCGATCTCGATCGTCGCGTCTCCATCGACGACCTCGAGCGGACCAAGGATTCGGAACTCCATCGTTCGCCCCAACCCGAGCGGACCCGACGACAAATACCCCGCTCAAGCGCACTTTCAGGCTACTTCAAGGTGCGGCGCCCATCGTGTCGCTGATCACGCTGGACAGCAGAGGGCGGAAACATATAGTGGAGGAGAGACGGTGGAACGAAGCACGGCTGGAGGCGGATAGATGAGGCGGATCATCGTCATGGTCGTCGCGGCACTTGTCATCACGACCGCAGGGGCATTCGCCTGCACCAACATCTCCACCCTCAACATCAGCGACTCGTCCGGACGGCCGGGCTCGACGGTGGTGATCACCGGCACCTCCTTCGGCAACAGCTCGCCGACCGGCCGGCGGACGTCCACACCGTTGCCTGTGCGCGTCCGTTGGAACGGCACGGATGGCGAGATGCTGGCCGAGGTCCTCCCCGACTCCGCCGGGAACATCTCGGCCAGCGTCACCATCCCGCCGCAGGCGGCACCGGGCCACTACGTCATCTTCGCCGTGCAGCAGGACGCCGACGGCTACCACATGTACGGAACTCCGGCTCGGATCGCCTATGAGGTGCTGACGCCGGACGGGCGACCGGCTCCGCCACCGGCCGTCGCTTCGGCCGAGCCGTCCGCCCGGGCCGGCGCCTCGGGTCTGCCTCTGGCGCTCGTGGTGCTGGGCGCATTGGGGGGAACCCTCTTCGTGGCCGGCTTCGTCGCCTTCGTTCGCCTGCTGTCGCCCGGCGCGGGGGTCACCCCGAGCCGCGTCCGCTCGGAGTAACCGTGCCGACCACCGGCCGGCGGGCCAGACGGACCGCTCTGGTCTCGTTCCTGGTCGCCGGCCTCCTCGCCGTCACGTCGTCGGTGTCGGCCTCGACCCTGGCGACACTCGAGGTCTCGACGGACCGCGTCAGGCCCGGGGAGGAGGTGTCGTTCACAGGCTGGTACTACAACGATGTCAAGCCGGTGATCATCCGCTGGAACGCCCTGGACGGCCCGGTGCTGGCAACAGTGGCACCCGACACCTTCGGCGCGGTCCACAACCACTTCCGTTCCATCGCCGGGACGCTGACGATCCCTCCCGACGCTCAACCCGGCGCCCACGTGCTCCTGGCTACCCAGGACTTCGCTCCTCCCGGGAAGATCACCTGGGGAGTTCCGGTCCGGACGCAGATCCACGTCGGCGACGCCTCGGTCCAGACCGGCCTGGAAACACTTCGCCGTCCGCGCGCCCTGTCGGTGCAGACCGTGCCCGACGGTCCTGCCCTCGTCGCCGCCGGAGCGGTCGGGGCTGCGGCCGCCGGCATCCTCGTCGGACTCGCCGTGCTGGTGCGCAGGCGCAGGGTGGCGCCGTGAGGTCCCGGCTCGGCGCCGCACTGATGGCCGCCATGGCCCTCGCCGCCCTTGCCGTATCACCCGCCGAGGGTCGGTCACCGATGATCACCGCCTCGACCCAGGCGACACCGGCTGACCGGGTCGTGCGCGCCTACGGCTCTCCAGGGGTGGTCGTGGACCGCGACGACCCGCGCAACGTCTTTGCCGCCGGCGTGGAGTTCCGCACAGGCAGGTGCGCCTTCCAGCGCTCGACGGACGGCGGGGCGACATGGCGCGAGGTTGATCGGCCGCCGTCGGTCCCCGACGCACCCCGGTGCATTCACAATCTCGGTCAGGTTCCCGTGGGGTTCCTGGCCATGGGCCGCGACAAGACGCTGTATTGGGCGTTCATGTCCTCGAGCATCGAGGACAGTCCCAACTTCAGCGTGTTCCTCGCCCGGTCGGACGACTTCGGCGAGAGCTGGACCACCGCCCCCGTACTCGATGCGCGTGGGAAGCGGGGCCTCGCCGTCGAGCGGAACATCCTGATGGACCTTGCGGTGGACACCACGCGAGAGACCGGCGACGTCGTGTACGTCAGCTCGATGGGCGGCCCGCTGCTCGGAACACCGCCGCCGACGCGCCAGGGCCTGGTCACAGTGTCGTTCGACGGCGGCAGGACCTTCGCCCAGCCCGTCGATGTGGCCGACAGCTTCTTCAGGGATCCGGCCAACCTTGCCCCGGGCGTGTCGCCCGAACGGAGAGCGCAGAAGCAGGTCGGCGCCCTCCAACCCAACCTGGCCATCGACGGGCGCGGCAACCTCTACGTCGTGTGGATGGAGCTGGTGGTCGGCGACCCGTTCCACTCGCCGGTCAGGTGGCGGCGCATGTTCGTCTCCCGCTCGTCGGACCAAGGGAGGACCTTCACGGAGCACACCCTCGTCCGCACCATGACCACCGACGGCGTCGGGTTGATCGGGCCCATGCTCGAGTGGAGCCCCCGCGGCGGCCCAGAGGGCTCCCTGCACCTCGTCTATGAAAGCCGGACTGCCCCTGCACAGGGGGACCGCGACGTGCAGTACCAGCGTTCGGTCGACGGCAACCGGACGTGGAGCGACGTCAAGGTGATCAACGACGACGACCCCCGGCAGCTCCTGGGGCAGTTCCTGCCGAACGTGGCTGTGGCGCCCAACGGACGGGTGGACGTCGCCTGGTGGGACATGCGCGACGGGGCGCTGCACTACGCCAATGACGTCTACTACAGCTACTCGGATGACGCCGGCGCCACCTGGTCGCCGAACCTGCGGGTGAGCGACCGGTCGATCGACCGGAAGCTCGGGATCTGGACCAACAACAGCGACACCCGCCAACCGCCGGGGCTGGCGTCGGCCAATGAGTTGGCCGTCGTCGTGTGGGACGACACCCGCCACGCCGACGCCGTCGATGGCGGCCAGGACCTGCGGGCCGCCGCCGTGCAGTTCGAGGACCTCGACACTGGTGGCTCCCAGCGCCTCGTCGCCTACGGCTTGGCCGGCCTCGCCGGCGCCGGCACGGTAGGAATCGTGCTTCTCGTCGCCGGCCTCGCGGGATACCGCCGGCGCCGGGCGCTCACCCCGCAGAGCTGACCGAGCGCCAGACCGATTCGGCCCTCCAGCGCGCCTCAAGCGCCGGCGTCCAGAGTGCGGCCATGGCATACATCAAGCACCGAACCGTCCGATCCGCCCTCATTTTCGCCGCCCTGGCCGTCGCCGCGCCCACCGCGTCTCACGCGCACCACGGCGGACCGGAGATCTTCCCCGCCTACTACGAAGACACCGTCGTCTCCTTCCTGATGGGGCCGAGCTGCAACAGCCAGAACCCGCACCAACCTCCGGGAGTGTTTCGGCCTTGGCCCGGACATGGCGGACACGTCCCGCCTGGGCGACGTGCCGATCATGTACACGCTGTTCGTCCCTGGTGCCACCCAGATGTCGTGCCCGGACGGTACGCGCATGCACGACATGGTCCTGACCGCGGTCCCCGGTGACCCCGGCTACCAGCCCGCAGTGAGGATTCGCGGTTGCGGGCCCGGACCGAACTTCTCCTCCGCCGACTTCCCGTTCACCAGCGCCGCCGAGGTCGAGGCCGGTATCGCCGCCGAACAACTCACGTGCAGCCGTCCGGGACCGATCCGGCTGGCGTCGGTGGTCGGTCGGCACACCAGTGGGATGGCGATGTGACGGGCGGACTCGAACCGCTTCGCCGCCGAGGCCGGCCTCGTGGTCATGGCGGCCACCGACCGGCCCGAAGAGCACTCGACGTGAGGGTCAAGTCATGACCGAGGAGGAGGCAATGTGCGACGTCCACTGCTGGCTTGGCGTGCGGCGATGCTCGCCGGCAGTCCGCCGGTGCCGAAGTGAAGAGCTGCTGCGAGGCGGCACGCAGTATGAACCGGTGGGAGCCGCAGCCGTCCCCACTGACATCTCGAGTGACGTCTGTTGCCACACTGCCGCCCTGCCCAAGGGCGCCCTGGCGACGATCCAGCTCTCGGTGAAGGTGGTTGCCTAGGGTGGCAGCACCGTTACGAACACGGCGGCGGTCGGTAGCCGGTGGACCGACGCGGACCCGGCTGACAACTCGGCCACGGTCACGACCGCCCCCTTCGCTCGCCGGTAGGCGCACGCACATGCGGTGAACTCGAGGGCAGGGCCGGCGCTCCGGCCCTGCCCTCCGGCGACGTATGTCCCGTGTGGCCCGGACCCCGCTACAGCCCAGCCCACCCTCTCGAAACCATGCCCAGTGCGCTGCCTTCAGCGCGCTTCCAGCCGGCTTTCAGCGGCCTCCCTCAGTCTGTTCCTCTCAAGGACGCCTCGACCGCAGGAGCGTGAAGTCATGACCACCCGCCGCCACACCGACAAGACAGGCACCCGCGACGGCGGCCGCCGTCAGGCTCTGCTGTTCGCCACCCTGGCGCTCCCGTTCCTGATCGGCGTGTACGCCCTGGTGCTGGGCTACTGGGCCCGGCCCCAGACCTCGGGGCGCCAGCTCCGCCTCGACCAGTTCCTCCAGGCGGTGGCCAAGAACCGGGTGGGCAGCGCCACCATCCTGGCCGCCGACGACCGGGTCATCGGCTCCTACGACGGAGGGAACCGGTACTGGGTCGACATCGCCGGCGACCACGAGAGCCTGTTCGCCCGCATCACCGGTGCCCTCGAGCAGGGCGGGGTGCCCACGACGATCCAGTCTCAGCCCCTCAAGTCACTCGTCCAGCCGGTCAGCATGTTGCTCCCGATGCTGATCCTGGCCGACGTGATGGTGGTTCTGGCCCTGGTCGCCAAGGGAGGCGCCCAGCTCGGGGGCTTCGGCCGGGCTGGGGCCCGCCAGGTCGGCGAAGGTGAGCCCACCACCTTCGCCGACCTGGCCGGGGCCGACGAGGCTGTCGAGGAGCTGGCCGAGATCCGTGACTACCTCGCCGACCCCAGCCGGTTCGCGGCCATGGGCGCCGCCGTCCCCAAGGGTGTGCTGCTTTCGGGCCCGCCAGGCTGTGGCAAGACCCGCCTGGCCCGGGCCCTGGCCGGGGAATCGGCCGTTCCGTTCTTCTCCATCTCCGGCTCGGACTTCGTGGAGATGTACGTGGGCGTGGGCGCAGCCCGCATCCGCGACCTCTTCGCCACGGCCAAGGCTTCAGCCCCGGCCATCGTCTTCATCGACGAGATCGACGCCGTGGGCCGGGCCCGCTCGACCTCCGCCATCGGGGGCAACGACGAGCGGGAGGCCACTCTGAATCAGTTGCTGGTGGAGATGGACGGCTTCGCCGCCGAGGCGGGGGTGGTCGTCATGGCCGCCACGAACCGACCCGACATCCTCGACGCCGCTCTCCTGCGCCCCGGTCGCTTCGACCGTCGCATCACCCTCGATCCCCCCGACCTCAAGGGCCGGGCGGCCATCCTGGCCATCCACGCCGGCGGCAAGCCGCTGGCCGACGACGTCGACCTGCCGGCCATCGCCCGCCAGACCGCAGGTTTCTCCGGAGCCGACCTGGCCAACGTGGTCAATGAAGCGGCCCTCCTGGCCACCCGGCGATCCGCCGCCGTGATCGAGGCCGCCGACTTCGGCGAGGCGGTCGAGCGGGTGGTGGCCGGGCCCCAGCGCCGCAGCCGCATCCTGTCGTCGGCCGACAAGCGCCGGGTGGCCTTCCATGAGGCCGGCCATGCCGTGGTCGCCGCCTCCCAGCCGGGGTCGAGCCAGGTGGCCAAGGTCTCCCTCGTCGCCCGGGGCCACGGCCAGGGCTCGATGACTTCCTCTGGTGAAGGCGACCGAATCCTGGCCACCCGCAGTGAGCTGTACGATCGCATCGCTATCCTGCTCGCGGGCCGCGCCGCCGAGGAGCTCGTGCTGGGCCAGCCCTCGACCGGGTCCAACGACGACCTGGCCAAGGCCACCGAGCTGGCCCGACGCATGATCACCGAGTGCGGGATGAGCGAGGACCTCGGCCCGCTCGCCTTTACGCCGGCCGCCACCGAGGACCTCGGCAGGGGCTGGTCTGAGTCCACGGCGGCCAAGATCGACACGGAGACCCAACGCATCGTCCGCGACGCCTGGACCGCGGCGAACAGTGTGCTGCTCGCCAACCGGGCGGTGCTGACCGCTCTGGCGGAGGAGCTGATTATGACCGAGACGCTCGAGGGGGAGCGTTTGGCGGCAATGCTCCGTCAGGTCGCACCGCCCCGTCAGGTCGCACCGCCCGCCGACATTCGGCTTTGGGACGAGACTCCCGTGCCGACCGTCCTCGCAGCGTTGGCCTCGTGAGCAGCACCATGCCCGCCAGCCGAGCCGCGCACTACCCCCACACTGGCACCGCGCCGCACGTCCGACGCAACGACAGAAGTACCGACGCCCCTTGTTTCCTCCTGTTCGCAGGAGTGGCGCACCTCCCGCCGCTGGGTGGGCTGGGAGACCTCGTGGGAACGTTCGATTCTGAAGAGGCCGCACGCAAGGCGTTCCACGAGCTGCGGGTGGCGGGACTGTCGAAAGGCTCGTGGGCCCAGCTCGCGATGATCGAGGTGCAGTCGGGGGTCAGGCCGGTCTGCTGGTTCGGGACCGGCGCCCCTGGCCGCGCCCCGCACGTCCTGAGTGCGAGCACGGAGGTGCGAGAACCGTTGGCCGTCACTCGGAAGCGGCGCTGGATGGAGAGGTACCGGCGCGACATCCTTTGAAAAGGTGTGCTGTACGTCCGCTGCGCTTGCCACCTGACATGACACCGCCGCCACGTCGTGACCTGCAGTTTTCGGCAGGCAAGCGGCGCCACAGCACAGCGACACCTCGACGAGGTGTACGCGACCAACCGGGTAGAGCGCCCTCTGATCTCGTCGCGGAGGAGTTGCCACTTCACCCCACAGTGGAGCAGGAGCCTCAGCCTGTAGTTGTCGAGATCGCGGAAGCCATGGGCGACTCGGCCAGGCGCTCGTTGGCCCGCAGCAGCAGCCGGCGGATGCCGTAGAGCGGGTTCGCCCTTGCGACCCCGGTGGCCCAGGGTGTCGTTCTGGTCCCGCCGGCGCACGTCGTCGATGGCCACGTTGGCGAGGCGTAGGGCGTGAAACGGATCGATGACCAGGGTGGCATGCGCCAGTTTCTCGGCCACGCCGTTGGCGTAGCCCCGGTGAGGGTCGATGGCCACGGGGTGCGCGCCGGCCAGCCACGACTCAGACCGGCCGGCCAGCCATGTCTCACCACCTTGGCGCTGCGACCGGCCACGATGTCGAGCAGCCGGCCCGGCGATGATGTCCACGAACCCGGTGACGAAGACGGTGTG
>Ga0247713_1000265_pt1 | contig 35643 bp, 43 predicted proteins | sample 21E_NmetaG_FD_189936 | JGI IMG/M metagenome (GOLD analysis project Ga0247713, IMG submission 189936) | Soil microbial communities from hillslope of Landscape Evolution Observatory, University of Arizona, Oracle, AZ, United States - 2-1-E_N | ecosystem: Engineered > Artificial ecosystem >...
GTCCAGCGGCGCGGGCGGGCTCCCCGGTGGACATCAGCGCCCGCATCAGCTCGGTGCCGTGGTACAGGGGCATGAACCAGGCCACGGTGCGCAGCCAGTCCGGGAGCCGGTCCAGCGGGAAGAAGACGCCGGAGAACATGAACATCGGGGTGAGCAGCATCGTCCAGTAGTAGGCGAGGAAGTCGACGCGCCGGATGAAGTACGTGTAGCTGAGCCCCATCACCGAGAACACGAACCCGATCACCGCGATACCCGGGACGGTCAGCAGCCCCCACCACGAACGGTAGAGGCCGAAGGCGGTGGCGATCACCGCGAAGGCTCCTCCGTAGATGGTGGCGCGGGTCGAGGCCCACAGGACCTCCCCCAGAGCGACGTCGGGCACCGATACCGGGGTGGCGGACGCGGCGTCGTAGATCCGCTGCCGCTCCATCTTGAAGTGGGCGTTCCAGGTGGCCTCGAACGTGGCCCCGTACATCGCCGAGACCGCCAACAGTCCCGGCGCGATGAACTCGATGTAGCGGACGCCCCGCACCGACTCGAGGTACTGGCCGAGGCCCAGGCCCATCGCGACCAGGTAGATGACGGGCTCCATGAACCAGGCCATCAGCCCGAGCAGCCAGACGCGGCGGAAGACCACCGCGTTGCGGTTCCAGTACCTCAGCGCGTGGCGCAGCGACACGTCGAGCCGGCGCCGGGGAGCCGCGACCGCGCTCACTCGAGGAGCCCCCTCCCGGTGAGGACGAGGAAGACGTCCTCGAGCGACCCGCCGCGGAGCCAGACGAGTCCGGGGTCGATGTCCAGGGTGCGGATCCTTCCGAGCACCTTCTCCCCGTCCTCCGTGTAGATGAGCCACCTGTCCGGGAGCCTCTCGAGGCTGGCTCTGTCCGCGATCTGCTCGATCTCACCCTTCAGCTCGTCCGGGGGCTCGATCACCTCGACCACCTCGCTGGTCGTATGCGCCTTCACGAGCTCCCGAGGCGCACCCTCGACGAGTACCCGGCCCTCGTGCATGATCACGAGCCGGTCGCACAGCTGCGCCGCCTCCTCCATGTAGTGCGTGGTCAGCAGCAGCGTGACGCCCATCCGCTTGAGGGAGCGCAGCTTCTCCCAGACGAGGTGCCGGGCCTGAGGGTCGAGCCCGGTGGTCGGCTCGTCCAGGATCAGGACCTCCGGCTCGTTCATGAGCGCCCGCGCGATCAGCAGGCGCCGCTTCATCCCCCCGGACAACTCGGAGATCTCGCGCTCCCGCTTCTCGGAGAGAGCCATGTACTCGAGGAGCTCGTCCGCCCGCGAGATCGCGTGGGTCCGAGGCAGGCCGAAGTAGCGCGCGTAGATGAGGAGGTTGTCCAGGACGGTCACGTCCTCGTCCAGGCTCTCCTCCTGGGGGACGACGCCCATCCGGTCCTTGATGGCGCGGGGCTGGGCGCGGACGTCCATCCCCAGCACCTCGAGCGCCCCGGACGTCGGCGGCAGGGAGCAGGCGATCATCCGCATCGTGGTCGTCTTGCCGGCTCCGTTCGGCCCGAGGAAGCCGAAGCAGGACCGGGCCGGGACCTCGAACGAGACCCCGGACACGGCGACGAACTCCCCGTACGTCTTGACGAGGTCGCGCGCGACGACCGCTGGATCTGCTCTCACGGTTCCTCCCGGACGCGGAGCCTAGCAGTCCGGGAAGGCGAGGCCTATCCGGTCCAGAGGGTGAAGGTGCGGCCCATCTCGGTGCCGGCTCGCGCGAGGCTCGCGTCCATGCGCTGGACGACGATGAAACCACCGGCCGCGATATGCGTGAGGACACCGAGCGCCTGGGCGGGGGGCTGGGCGAGGCTCGGGAGCGTCGGGATCTCAGTGACGAGCACGCCGCTGCCGGAGTCGCCCGAGATCGCGGCCCCGTACCCCAGGACCCACGAGTCCAGCTCGAAATCGAGGCCTAGGCTGCGGCGGGACTGCGTCGCCGGGTTGCCCGGCATGATGCGGGTCCCCGCAGCGTGGACGCCGACGTCGGGGGAGCCGATCCCGATGCCCCAGCCGAAGTGCCGGAGCTCACGGACCGTGCTGTCCCGGGCCGTGAAGATGCCGGACGGGGCAGTGAAGGTGCACATCTGGGGAGACGCGTTGGCGCGTCCGTTCTCGTTCAGTCGGATCAGGGCGAAGTCGGTGCCTGCGCCGCAGCCGTTCCCAGCCGCGTCTCCACCCTCGCACCACCGGTAAGCGAGCTCCCCGATCGGACCCACGACGCCGTGCGCGTACACCGGGTCCCCGAAATCGGGAGCCCCGAGGGACTCCAACGTGCAGTGGCCGGCCGTGGAAACGTAGACATCGGTCCCGTCGGTGACGAGGAAGGACATGGAGCAGTACGCGAGCTCGAGCGGCCCCGCATACAGGACCAGCGCACCGCCCGGCCGGACCCCCGGACACGGGTAGGTGACGTCGCCATGATCGGTCCCGGCGCCGAGCGCTCGCGGCGCGAAAGCGATCCGCGCACACGACGCCGGGTCCTTCGGAAGCTCGGACAGGGCGTGAGCGGGGCTCGCGGCGCCGGCGAGGGCCGAGACGAGCAGGAGCGGGAGGACACGAGCTGCGATGCGGGTCACGGGGGCCTCCTGGACGCGGTTCGTTACCTCCGAGGTTCCACGCGGCAGCCGCTGTTCCTTCCTCCCCGGCGACGATATGATGCGTCCTCCGGGGGCGTAGCTCAGTTGGTAGAGCGCTGCGTTCGCAACGCAGAGGTCGACGGTTCGAATCCGTTCGCCTCCACCGGGAAAGCGCAGGTCAAACGGCCTGCGCTTCCGTTTGTCCTCGGGCCACTGTAGGGTCTGCCGACATTCTTGCCGACATTTCGGGAGGTGGCAGGCCAGGTGGCCCGGACGAAGCCCCGCGCCGGGAGGCGCGACAACCGGACCGGCTCCTACCGGTTCCGCAGCGCCAAGCGCCCGTGCGCGATCGAGCTGTGCGTGCGCGATCCGGAGACCGGGGAGCGCCGGTTCCGGACGGTCAAGGGTGTGGCCGACGACGACGCCGCTCGTCGGGAGCTCGCCCGCTTCGTGGCCGAGGTCGTCGACGGCAAGGTCGCTGCGAAGACCGGCCGCCGCACGGTCGAGATCGTGTGCCGTGAGTGGCTGGATCGCCAGCACGAGCGGGCCCGGTCCGGGCAGATCGTCCCGGGGACGGTGGCGAAGAGCCAGGCGATGGTGCGCCACATCATCCGTGAGGTCGGTCGGAAGCGAATCGACCAGCTGAAGGTCACGGACCTCGAGGACCTCTACAACGTGCGCCTCCCGAGCCGGCTGGGGGCCCGGACGATCTCCGACCTGGCGGGAGTGATGTACCAGGTTCTCCAGTACGCGCTCCGGCGCGACTACGTGCGAGTGAACGTGGCCGCGCTGGTGGAGGAGCGCCCACGTGTCGCGGACCGGGACGACGAGCCCCCGCAGGACGCCGACCTCCGCTCATATCTGGAGGCAGCGCAGGAGAAGGACTGGGACCTGTTCGCCTACCTGCTCGCGGCCGCCGCGTCGGGGGCCCGGCGTGAGGAGATGCTCGGCCTGCGACCCAAGGACGTGCTGCTCGACTCCGGGGAGCTGTGGTTCCGGCTGACCGTGTCGAAGCGCGGACACGCGAGGGACTTGGACGGGAACCTGCTCGATGGGCCGCCGATCATCGTGCGTCCGCGAGGGAAGACGCCGGCGGCGCGCCGGCGGGTCCAGGTGCCGGACGGTGTGGTTGCGGTGCTGCGGGAGCACCTGCGGCGACTGGACGAGAAGGCCCGCGAGCTGGGGATGCGGAGGTGGCCGGCGGACGGGTTCATCTTCACGGCGGAGCCACCGGGCGGGAAGGGTCCGTGGCTCATCGAGGGGGCCGAGGCGACCGGGAGGCCCTTGTATCCGGACACGGTGAACAACCGGATGGAGCGGTTGAGCCTGAAGACGGGGATCCACGTGACCCCGCACCAGCTCCGCCACTATGCGGCGACGGTGGTGGCGCCGTTCCTGACGGAGACGGAGATGCAGGGCCGGTTCGGCTGGAAGGACTCCCGGATGGTGCGACGCTACGCGCACTACCGTCAGGCCCGCGACGCGGTGGCGTCAGCGGCGCTCGGGCAAGCGCTCGGACTCACTCGTTCGGACGCAGCCTCTGAGGCGTGACTGCTCACGTGCCTATCGGCGCCGACTACCAGAGCGAGGCGAACCGGAGGTTTCGCGCCCGGGCTGTCCTTGGGGCGGTCGCAGTCCGGCAACGGTGACGTCGACCAAGCGGCGGATGGAAGCGGTCGAGGACATCTGTCCGGCGGCGGTGAGCCCGTGCAGGCAGTAGTCGGCGAGTTCACCGACCGGTACGTCGTCTCGTACCGTGCCGTCCAGGATGGCTTCCCGAAGCACATCTTGGATCAACCCGCGAAGTTCGGCTCTGGCTGTGGCCGAGTGTCCAGGTTGGTGGAGGACCGCTGCTAGGTCCGTCCCGGTGTGCCTTTGGATCTCCCGGGTGATGTGGGCCCACGCGTTGAGTACGGCTGTCAATCGCTCGGTGGGTTGAGACTTCGCGATCGTCTCCCTTAGGTGCTGCAGATGCCGGCGGATCTCGCGCTCGTGCCACGAGTTGAGGATCGTGGGGATGTCGCTGAAGTACTTGTAGAGGGTGGCTCGTCCGATGCCGGCGGTGTCAGCGATCTCTGACATCGTGATCGAGAGCGGGCCTCGCTCAAGGGCCAGCCGGGCTGCGGCGTCGAGGATCGCGTCGCGGACCTCTTCGCGGTGCTTCTCGATGGTGTGGGTCCACAGACGTGGCATGGATATATCCTACGCTCCGTTGCCGGGCGGACGCTCCGTCTAGACAGAGACGGTATGTCTCGATAAGCTCTGCCGACTATCCGACGGAAGGGAGGAAACCCCGGTGGAGCATCCCCCGCCTTCATCGTCTTCTGAGGAAGTTACCCCTGGACCGGTGGTTCGCGGCATGCCGGTGTGGGTGAAGGTGTTCTTGGGGGTCATAGCCGGGCTCGTGTTGTTGTTCGTCGTACTGCAGATAGCGACAGGGGGGCGCCATGGTCCCGGACGCCACATGGGCAGCGGGGCCCATGGCGAGGCCACCCGTGTGGCGGAGGGTGCTATCGAGATTCCCGTGACGGCGCGCGAGCTCGCGTTCGATCCCTCCGAGATCACCGTGGATGCGGGCACCGAGGTGGCGATAGTCCTTACCTCGGTGGACATGCTTCACGACTTCACGATCGACGAGCTGGATGGGCACGTGGGCGCTGGGCCGGGGGAGACGGCCAAGGGGGGGTTCAGGGCTGAACCGGCCGGCCGCTACACCTTCTATTGCTCGGTTCCCGGGCATCGGGAGGCCGGCATGGAGGGCATCCTGGTCGTCCGGGGGTCTTCGACCCGTGGTGGACATCGGCCACCTGCCGGGGGCCACGACGGGCGATGAAGTCTGGTCTTCGGAAGGTGGTCCTGACCGCGCATCTGTTCTTCTCGGTCGGGTGGACCGGAGCCGTTTGCGCCTATCTCGCCCTGGGTCTTTCCGCATCTAGGAGCGCAGAGGCTGGAACGATTCGCGCGGCGTGGATCGGTATGGAGCTGGTCGGCTGGTTCGTCATCGTTCCGCTGGCCGTCGGATCGCTCATCACGGGGATCCTGATTGCGCTGGGCACCAGTTGGGGACTCTTCCGCCACTATTGGGTCATCTTCTCGCTGGCCCTCACCGTGTTCGCCGTCGTCATCCTCCTCTTGCACATGCCGACGGTTAGTGCGTCGGCGTCGGTGGCCCGCCAGGCCGATATCGACCGGCTCACCCAACTCGGTGGCGACCTCTTCCATCCTGGTCTGGGTCTGGCTCTTCTGCTCGTGATCCAGGTGCTCAACGTCTTCAAGCCACGGGGGATGACCAGACACGGACAGAGGGCTCGGGCTGCACGCGGTTCCACCGCAGTTCCCGGTGGCCTCGTCTGACCTTCATCGCTTCGCCGTCAGGCCACGCAAGGCTTCGGCGGACGTTCCGTGCTCCTGGGCCCACGTGGCCAGGTCGATCCGACGGGACAGGCCCGTCTTTTCGAACAGCTTGTGGATATGGGCCTTCACAGTCGACTCCGAGATGCACAGCGTCTCGGCGATCTGGCGGTTCGTCAGACCCTTCACGACCTTCGAGAGCACCTGGGCCTCCCGGTCCGAGAACACACGGCTGTTGCGGCCCTCGAGCGCCTGCGCGTAGGACTCCCGCCACGTCTCCCACTGTCTCGGTGACGACAGCCCGTAGCCGGCCCCCGCGAGCCGGATGATGCCCGGCCACTGCTCGGGGGCCACCTCGTCGCGCAGGATCCAGGCGTAGACGCCCGCCGGCAGCTTCTCGTAGCTGTAGCGCTGGGCCACCTTCCGCAGGACGCACACCGCGCGGATGTCCATCTCGGCCAGCTCGGCGATCGCGTCGGGGGCGAGGATGCAGTCCTCGCAGCCGACGAGGACGTCGACCTGGTCCTCGTCCTGCAGGTGTTTCCGGACGGCCTTCCATGATCGGGACCCGAAGGCGAACCGTAGATCCGGTTCGCTGGTGATGATCGCCTCGAGGGCTCGTCGGGCAAGGGCATCGGCGTCGCAAACCGCGACGGTCATCTTCTCGGCCATCCATAAACACCTGCTCTCTCATGCGTCCGGTACTCCCGGCTCATCGGTCGACCCGGTCGGCCGGTCCTCCATGGCCGATGGGATACGAACAAGTGTACGGGTGGGAAGGACATCGCTTATACGCGTGTGTCAAGCATTGCGCGTTCGGTCGGTGGAGCCGCGCCCGTGGGCCCCCGATCTTTGACCGCTCGGCCAATGGCAGGGTTCGCCTGACCTCGGGCTACAACCCTTGGCATGGGTGACACGACACGCAAGGCCTACAGCCCGAACGAGCTCGCGAGGCTCATCGGCGTATCGCCGGGGCATGTCCGGAATCTGATCCGGCGGGGGACGATCCCGTCCGTCCGCTTCGGCGTCCGGATCGCCGTGCCGGCGGCCTGGCTGGATGCCTACCTCGAGGGTCGTGACTGGGCGCCGATGCGGGAGGCCGCCCATGGATGACGTCCAGGTGGGCGAGTTCTTCGCGGCCCACGCCGAGGCATTCGAGGACATCCTCCTCGCTGAACGGCTGGCGACGGCCGACCTCCCTCAGACGTGCCCGCGGCTGTTCGAGGGGCTGCGGGGGCCGGGTGGGTGCATCGTCCGGGTGTTCGAGCCGGACGGGACGTGGCGGATCCTTCCTCACCGGACCGGGCCCTCGTCGCTGTCACCCACCGGCTTCGAGTGGGGCTACGCCGGCGCCGGACCGTGCGAGCTGGCTCACGCCGTCCTGGCGGCCGAGCTCGGGCCCATCGAGGCGGAGCTGTTCGCCGAGCCGTTCAAGCGCGAGGTGGTCGCCAGGCTGCCGAGCCAGGCCTGGGCGTTCACGGGCGAGTTCGTGCGCGCGTGGGCGCGACGAAAGGGGATCGATACATGAGCGAGACGTATGTGGCCGAGCCGGAGGTGCTGGACGTCGAGCCGGCCGAGGATTCGAAGGCGATCCGTCCGTGGGCGCCGGAGGGCCACCGGGACCTGGAGGAGCTCGAGGCGCTGGCCCGCGCGTTCACGGCCTCCGGCTACTTCCCGGACACGCACAAGATCAGCCAGGCCATCGTGAAGATCCTGGCCGGACGCAGCTTCGGGCTCCAGCCGTTCAACGCCATGAAGGCGATCAACATCATCGACGGAAAGCCGGAGCTGTCCTCGACAGCGATCGCGTCGCTGATTCGCCGCCATCCGGACTACGAGTACGAGATCGAGCGGCTAGACGACGAGGTCTGCACGATCCGCTTCTACCGGGTCCGCCGCGGCGGTGACCTCGAGCGTCTGGAGCCTGGGTCGACGTTCTCGTGGGCGGACGCCGAGCGGGCGGGGCTCGCGACGAAGCGGAACTGGAGGCAGTACCCGCGGGCGATGCTGTTCGCCCGCGCTATGTCCCAGGGGGCCCGGCTGCACTGCCCGGACGTCTTCGAGGGCGAAGTCTACGCCGAGGGCGAGATCGGGGACACCGTGGACTCTGACCTGGCCGAGGTCGAAGCGGCCGCGGTGGCGGAGGCCGACGGGCCGGCGGTGGACCTCTGGGAGCGGGACAACGACCGCTCGGTGGCCATGCGCCGGATCCACTATACGGCCGGACAGCTCGGCGTCACGCACGAGGAGCTGTCGGCATGGGCGTGCGGTGAGACGGGGGCCGAGTCGATGGCATCGATCTCGGCCGGCCTCCTGCGCGAACTCGACCAGGGTCTGCGCCGCGGCGAGGGTCCACGGCCGGAGTCGATCCCGGTGGCTCCGAACGGCCCCCACGTGCCCGCCGCGTCGAAGGGGGAGCGGGCCAGGCGGGAGGACTGGAACCCGGCCGTCAACGCGGCAGCCGCGCACCGTGTGCAGCCTGGCCTGTTGCGTGGCGCGTTCCTGGCCCGGTACGGCTTCGAGCCGGACGAGGCCACGATCGCTCAGGCTCGGGACTTCGGGACGTGGCTGGGTCTGTGGCTGGGCGCCGGCGGGGACATCGGCCCGGTCGCGCACGAGCCGGCCGAGGAGGCGTCGTGACGCATGGCGTGGCGTGCTCAGGCGGCTGCGGCCGCGAAGTGGACCCGCGGAGGGCCTGGCAGCGGTTCACGATGCTCCGTCACCTGGGGACCAAGGGTGGCGGCCGCCAGCGGACGAAGGCCGGCCGGGGGGTCCAGGAGTTCTACTGCACGCTGTGCGCCGACCGTCTTGACCACGAAGCCAAGGGCCAAGCGGTCGGCACTCCGCTGTTCGAGGCGTGGTGAGGCGGCCGTGAGCGTCCGGGTCATGGGCTGGGTCTGGGACCACTCCACGGCGGCGGGGAGCGACCTTCTCGTGCTCCTGGCCATCGCGGACAGCGCCGACCACGACGGCACCAACGCGTGGCCGTCTCTCGAATCGCTAGCGAGGAAGGCTCGCATCGACCGGCGGAACGTCCGGCGCTGCGTTCGACGGCTCGAGGAGCTGGGCGAACTCCGGGTGGAGCTGAAGTCCGGAGGCCCTCCGGATCGTCGCAGAGATCGACGAACGAACCGCTACACGGTTGTGATGTCGAACGAGGGGGCGCCGACGCCCTCTCGTGGAATCGACGAGGGGGCGCTGGTGGTCGGACGAGGGGGCGCTGGTGGTGATCACGAGGGGGCGCTGGCGCCCCCCGACCCGTCCTTTATCCGTCCAGAACCGTCCGGGGGCCGAGATGTCGAAGCTGTGGAAAACCCAAGCAACCCGGAAGCGGTCGCTGCCCTAATCCAGTCAATCAAGGACAAGCTCAGCCGCAACCGGGCCGAGGAGATCCTCGCTGAGAGCCGAGCGCGCGGAGGCCCCCGATGAGCGTGAAGCAGCTCTACCGCATGGCCGAGCAGGTGAAGGAAACGGAACCGCGGCTCGCTCGGGACCTGCGCCGGATTGCTGCCCTACTCGATCAGCTTCCGGGGAAGGTCGCCTACGCGGCTCGGCTCCGGGTCGATGGAGACCGGACGCCGCCCAGCATTTCGTACAGGCCGGTGCAGCACGGCGGGCGACCGAGTCGTTCTCTGGAGGCTGTCGAACTCCTCATCGATGCTCAGCGGGCCCTCGAGGAACTGTGCTCAAGAGATCTCGGATGACCCCCGGCTTCCTGTCCGCGGCCGCAGCTACGATTGGGGGTCGTCACGAATCGCCCGTATGGGAGCTGCGGTGCCAATGGACCTACCCGCTGAACTGCTCGCCCTGCTTCATCATGTCGAGCTCAACCAGGCCGGATGGCGTTCGCGTACCCTTCAGCGCCTCATCCTGGCTGCCATTTGGTCAGCGGAAGCTGCAGAGGTGGGCAACCTCCCGAGTCTCATTGCGGACCTCACCGACATGCCCGTAGAGCACGAGAGATTGCAGCAAGAGGCGGAGCGCCTGATGGATTCTGGCGAGATCGTCGAGCTACCTGACGGGCGACTGAAGCTCTCCGAGGAATGCCGGACATCGCTAAACGACGAGGTTCGCGTTGTTGAGGCGAATGAGGCCGATGTCCATCAAAGGTTCGTCACATGCCTTCGCAGCCATCAGCCCGACGCGGATGTTGATTCCACGTGGCGGGCATTCAATGACGAGTTCCTGGTGCCGCTCATAAAGGATCTTGGGGCGCGAACTTTTGAATTGCTCGCTCCGGGAGGGCCGCAGGCGGGAGAACTCAAAGGGTTTCAGTCACTGATGGAACCCCTTGCCAGGCGGTTCGGGGAGCCCTTCCGAGACGCAGCCCTGGCGTTCCTCGACCCAGCAAGTGCCGAGGTGCGTCAGTACCTCCTTCGGCGGCTCGATGCCTTCTTCGCGACCCAGGCGGAATCTCTCGACGATGCGACTCTCGGAGCTATCGGAGCGGCCAGAGGGGGCACCCCGGAGCTTCGAGTATTTCTCGATACGAACTTCGTGTTCTCGATGTTGAATCTACACGACAACCCCTCGAATGAGGTTGCCTCGCGCCTCACCGAACTCATCGGGCAGATTTCCAGCCACGTCCGAGTGAAGCTCTATGTGCTTCCCATCACCATTGAAGAAGCACGCCGCGTACTTAGCGCGCAAATCTACAACTTGGAAGGGATACGAGTCGGGGGTGCGTTGGCCAGAGCGGCAGTCAGTCTTCCGATGTCCGGCCTGGCAACGAGATACCTAGAGGAAGCATCCCGTTCAAAGTCATGGTTGAGTCCGCAGGACTTCTTCGGACCCTTCGAGCAGAATCTGGTGCCAATCCTCAAGGAACACGGGGTAGAGGTATTCAATGACCCTGCAATCGAAGGGCTGAGAACCGAACAAGCTGTGCTTGATGACCTTCTTACGGAGCAGGAGGCACAACAGGCGCGCCCTCAGGGGGCCAAGCCGTACGAAACGAATCTTCATGACATGGTGTTGTGGCACTTCGTACGGAGCAGGCGACCGCAAGTCCTTGAGTCACCCCTCGACGCAGGGTTGTGGATTCTGACTCTCGACTTCGGACTGATTCGGTTCGACCGTAGAAAGGCGCAGAGAGGCGACCTTCCGTCCTGTGTGGCACCCGCCATCTTGATGCAACTGTTGCAGTTCTGGGTTCCTCGGAACGCAAATCTCGAAGCAGCGATCGTGGCTTCGATGCGGCTGCCGCTGCTCTTCGCGCGGTTCGATCCGGAGGCCGAGCGGGTGTCAATCAGAATCCTCCGTCGCCTCTCTCGCTACGAAGACATCGGGGATCTGAGTAGCGAGACCATTTCCCACGTCTTGACGAACGAGGCGCTAAGGCAGCGCATTGGCCAAGGCGTCTCGGAGGCCGAAGAAGAGGCCCTGGTTGAGAAAGCGTTCATCGAGGAGACGCAACGTTTGGAGGACGATCTTCAACAGGAGCGTCGTGTCCTCCAGCAGGAGAGGGCAGCTGCCGGAGACCGCGAGAAGGAACTGGCGGATGCTGCAGATCAAGCGAGCCAGCAAGTCGCATCGTTACGCGAGGAACTCCAGCAAGCTACGACTCGAGCGGAAGCGCTGGATGAGACACTAGCTTCGACGCGCCAACAGGGGAGAGTGCTCGAATCGGAGTTGGGGAATGTGCAGAGAGAGGTGCGCGAGTTACAAATCGAACGTAACCGCAGACGTTACGCGACCCGCACTCTCCTCGCGCTTGGTGTAGCGGTCGTGGGCACCCTGGCAGTGGGAGAGCTTATGAGCGCCATCCAGCTTGAAGCCGCACTCTCTCGTGTTATCGCTGTCGCTAGCGGAGTGGTTCTGTGGATCATCTCGTCGTCCGTTGCAGTCAAAGGCGAATGGGTTTTGGGTGACTGGTGGTTCGCGCGGATGTTCGTTCAGGCCAAAGGGCTACTGGTAAGAGGCCTTGGAGGAATCGTGCTCGGAGTTGCCGCGACCGCGCTATACGAACTCTTGTGGGGTGGCTAGCGCGCCCGTCCCGGCAGCACCTCGTGGAGCTCAGCCACGACCCGAACATCGTCATCCGAAACTTCGCGTAGAACTATGGGCGGTTGATTCAGGGTCAAGGAGTCCGGTAACAAGCGGATCTCGCTATGTCTCCACGAGCCGTCATCTAGTTCTTCCTTGGCGCTCTCCCAGATCTTGACCGTGAAGCTGCCTCCAAGATCCGGATCCGCGATGTCGCGATGTTCAACGAGTAGGACTCGACCCTGACGCGTACCTTCTACCGGGTGACGGAACACACAGTAGGCGCCGTTCGGGATCCGTCGGTTCATCGACTCTCCGAGCACTTGGGCTACGAACAGCCCAGGCCCGGGTCTCGTTCGCCCGCTGGGGCGTACCCAAGCTTCTGCTTCGACCGCTCGGGCGTCGTCTCCGAAGGTCCCCGCGGCGGCTCGGAGCGTCATGAGTGGGATGCAGTTCTCGTAGGGTTTCGCTTCTGCCTCTGGGACGATCTCGAACGGCACAGTTGAAAGCACCGGAGCACCGGAGGCTTCCTCCGCGAACTCGAAGCCGAGCTGAACGGCCTGTTCCAGCACGGTCTGGGTCGCCTTCTCGGACTTGTCCGGCGGATAGCCGTGCTGGCGAAGGATCCGGCGGACCATGCGGCGGAGGTTCGCCCGAGCCGTCTCCTTGACCGTCCAGTCGATCGTGGCGTTGCGCCGGACCGTCTCGGTCAACTCTCGCGCAATCATGCGTAGGTTCTCGTCGCCCAGCACAGCTACGGCGCTGTCGTTGGTCTCCAGCGCGTCGTAGAAGGCGAGCTCCTCGTCGGTGAGGCCCAGGTCCTCTCCGCGGCGCTGTGCCTCGCGCATTTGGCGGGCCAGCTCGATGAGTTCCTCGATGACCTGAGCGGTCGTAATCGCACGGGCCTGGTACTTGCGAAGGGCCGACTCAAGCATCTCGGAGAAGGCGCGCGACTGGACGACGTTGCGCCGGGCCCGCGTCTTGATCTCGTTGTTGAGGAGCTTCTGGAGCAGCTCCACGGCCAGGTTGCGGTGGGGCATCTCGCGTACGTCCGCCAGGAACTCGTCGGACAGGATGCTGATATCGGGTTTCTTGAGCCCGGCTGCTTCGAATACGTCGATGACGCCTTCGGGGGCGATGGCGTCCGACACGATTTGCTTTATGGCGTGGTCGAGGTCTTCCTCGGGGGTGCGTTTGCCGCGCTCGGTCTTAACGAGGGCGGCCTTGACGGTTTGGAAGAACGCCACCTCGTCTCGGACGTCCAGAGCCTCGGGCCTCGGGACAGAGAGCGCGAAGGCCTTCGAGAGCTCGACGACGGCTTTGACGAACCGGTCCTTGCCGTCCGGTTGCTCGAGGACCTGTTCCTGCGCGGCGGGCAGGAGGCGCATCCGATCCGCGGGCGACCCGGTCAGGAAGGCGGAATAGTCGAAGCCGTGGAACAGGTCACGGCATACCTCGAAGCGGGCGAGCATCACTGCGACGGCCTCGTCCTGATTCACAGCTGCCTCGCCCTTGCCTCCGCTCTCGGTGTAAGTGACCAGCGCCTTGCGGAGGTCGTCGGCGAGGCCCAGGTAGTCGACGACGAGGCCGCCGGGCTTGTCTCGGAAGACGCGGTTCACTCGTGCGATGGCCTGCATGAGCGTGTGGCCGCGGAGGGGCTTGTCTACGTACATAGTGTGCAGGCTAGGCACGTCGAAGCCGGTCAGCCACATGTCTCGGACGAGGACGACGTTGAATGGGTCCTGGGGGTCCTTGAACCGCTGCGCGATGCCCTCGCGGCCGCGCTTAGGCCGGATGTGTCGTTGCCAATGCGCGGGGTCGGAGGCGGAGCCGGTCATGACGACCTTGATCTGCCCGTCGTCGTCGGAGTCTGAGTGCCAGGCGGGGCGAAGCTTGACGATCTCGTCGTAGAGGTCCACACAGATGCGCCGGGACATGCAGACGACCATGGCCTTGCCGTCCATCACCTCGAGCCGCTTCTCGAAGTGGTCCACGACGTCCTTGGCGACGAGCTCAAGGCGCTTGTCGCTCCCGACGATCGCTTCAAGCTGCGCCCACTTGCTCTTGAGTCGTTCCTTTCGGGTGACTTCCTCGCCTTCGGTGACATCCTCGAAGTCCTCGTCGATCTTTGGCTTCTCGCTGTCGGACAGATCGAGCTTGGCGAGCCGGCTCTCGTAGTAGATGGGGACGGTGGCGCCGTCCTCGACCGCTCGCCGGACGTCGTAGATGTCGATGTAGTCCCCGAAGACGGCTCGGGTGTCGCGGTCGTCGAGCTCGACAGGCGTGCCCGTGAAACCGACGAAGGTGGCATTGGGCAGGGCTGCTCGGACGTTGCGTGCGAACCCGGCGATGAACCCGTACTGGCTGCGATGGGCCTCGTCGGCGATGACCACGATGTTGCGGCGGTCTGACAGTTCAGGAAAGGTGTCGCCCTTCTCCTCAGGCAGGAACTTCTGAATGGTGGTGAAGATGACCCCGCCCGAAGCTCGCGAGAGCTCCCGCCGCAGGTCCGCCCGGTCCCCGACCTGCTTGGGCGCCTGCCGCAGCAGCTCCTCCGATGAGGCGAAGACACCGAAGAGCTGGTCGTCGAGGTCGTTGCGGTCGGTGATGACGACGATCGTGGGGTTCTCGAGCTCGGGGGCCAGGACGAGCTTGCCGGCGAAGAAGGCCATGGTGAGGCTCTTGCCCGAGCCCTGAGTGTGCCAGACGACGCCTCCCCGGCCGTCGCCCTCACCGTCCGCCGCTCGGAGCGTCGTGGCGAGCGCCTTCCGTGCCGCGTGGAACTGGTGGTAGCCCGCGATCACTTTCCGGACCTCGGCGTCGTCGTGGAACACGATGAAGTGGCGGATGAGGTCGAGGAACCGGGCCTTGTCGAAGACGCCCTTCGTGAGCACCTCGAGCGGGTTCGCAGTGACTAGCGCAAGCTCCGTCCCCTCGATCGTGCGCCAGGGCAGGAACCACTCGCGCGGAGCGGTTAGGGAACCGAGCCGGGCATCTACACCGTCGGAGACAACGACCGCTTCGTTGAAGCTTAGAAGGGAGGGGATCTCCTGCTTGTAGGTCTGGACCTGGCGGTAGGCGTCCCAGATGTCGGTGTCCTCGTCGGCCGGGTTCTTGAGCTCGATGAGCCCCAGCGGGAGACCGTTCACGAACACGACGACGTCGGGGCGACGATGGCTGTGCTCGTGGACGGTGTACTGGTTCACCGCTAGCCACTCGTTGTTGTCGGGGTTGTCGAAGTCGATGAGTCGGACGCGAACCCCCCGTACGCCACCGCCTTCACGAGGTACTTCGATCTGTGGCGGGTCGACGAGCATGCGGTGGAACGAGCGGTTGTTGACGTTGAGCGAAGGGGAGTCGGTCCGAAGGACCTTGCGTAGCGCCTCCTCCCGCGCTTGTGGAGGGGCATCGGCGTTCAAGCGGACGATCGCGTCTTGAAGCCGCTCTTCAAGGACGACCTGCCGGTAGGACCTACGCTCAGCGTTGGGCATCCCCGGAGCGATATGGCCGCCGGACCGGGTCTCGTAGCCGAGATCCCTGAGCCACTCCATGAGGGCGGCTTCGGCCACCGACTCATCGAACCCGGGGGTTGACTCTATCGTCATGTTGACCTACGCAGCTTCGGTCGCGACACGAATTTCGCCGGAGATGAGCTTCGGGAGCAACGTATCGCGCAAAGCCGCGAGCGTCCGCACTTCGCCGATGAGATGTTCACTCCTCTTGAACATGGGACCGACAAGGCCTTCGAACGCCGCCACAAGGTCGGCAGGCGGAACGGCGAACCGCGGGTGCTTAAGGCCGTCAACCGACAACATGTTGACGGTCGTGCCGTGTGTGTATCCGATGACCTCGTTTCGCATTCGGCGCTCGAGGAGAAGGTGGTAGATGAAGAGGCGCGTCAGGGGTGAACTCTCAAGAGCACGAACGCGGTAAAGGTGGTGGCTGAACAACGCGTCGTGGCCGAACGTGCCGGGCACGATCGCCGGGCAACCAATGAGTAGGTGGTTGTGGCCCTGCTCTGTGTTGGCGACGATTAAATCTCCAGGCTTAGCGAGATGACGTCCCTTGTACTCGCCGGCGTACCACTTGATGCCTTCGTACTTGTAGCCGCCGCCCTCAAGAACTGAGTTCAGGTTGTGGAGCGGCAGCCCCTCGCGCTCGCCGACCAAGCTCGCTCCCCGGTAGCTGAGACCTCGCACGACCTCGATGTGGTCACCGAGAGGTTCGGCCTGCCACCCTTCGGGAATCTGGCCGATGTCCGACTCCAGCAGGCCGTCGGGGAAGAGGTCCGTGATGGGGTTGGGGAGCCCGAGGTCGCGCCCTTCGGCCTTTGCGCGGATGGGATCGAAGTCAACGAACCAGGCCTTGAATATCGCCCGAGCAATCTCCGCGAGTGTCACGCTCATCCGTCGGTTCAGGTCAATCTTGTCGTCCAGAGCCCCGACCATGGTTGCGATGGCGAGTTGTTCGTCCTCGGGAATCGGCGGCCAAGTCAGGTCGGAGAGCTGTCTTGCGGATACATTCGGAAAGGTGGATCCGGTTGCTTGGGCCAGTAGCCCTCTGAGTTCGCCTTCAATCACCCCGCGGACAAGCGGCTGGAGGTGTGGCCGAGTCCTGTGACGGATTGCTGCCACCCCCCGGCCGATCGCGTACTCGCGATCTGCCCAGTTCATCCTTCCCGTGGTTGAGCCGCGAACGCAGAACAGGATGTCTCCGGTGCGGGCCAGCTTCCGGGCGTCGGTTGTGAACTGCACGGGAGACGGATGGTGAGGACCGAACTCAGTTGGGCCATTCAACAGGGGCACCCCCTCGCCTCGATCGTTGCAGGTCCCTCCCGGGGGGGACTGACCCATAACAATTTCGGCAACCTCACCGAGCGTTTTAGCCACTGCCAAGCCTTCCTAGATCCTCTGCGATTGTGGCGTCGAGCCTCGCGGCCTCAGCCTGCTGTTCAAAGAGGAGCGCGGTGAGACGTTTCATCTTCTCCTCGAATTGCTCTTCGTCTTCCTCCGCATCCTCGGCCCCCACGTAACGTCCGGGTGTGAGGACATGGCCGTGTTGACGGATCTCCTCCAACGTTGCCGACTTGCAGAAACCGGGGACGTCGTCATAGGCGGCAGCCGTAGCACGCCAAGCGTGGTAGGTCTCCGCGATCCGCGAGATGTCCTCGTCGGTGAGTTCCTTCTGGGTGCGGCTGACCATGGTCCCGAGCCTTCGGGCGTCGATGAACAATACGCTGCCCCGCCGGTTCCGCAGGGCCTTGCCGCCCTTGGTCGGCTTCCCGGTCTTGTCGCGTGCGACGAACCACAGGCATGCAGGAATCTGGGTTCCGTAGAAGAGCTGACCCGGCAGGGCGACCATGCAGTCGACGAGGTCGGCTTCAACGATGTTCTTGCGGATCTCGCCTTCACCGGAGCTGTTCGAGGACATGGAACCATTCGAGAGGACGAGGCCCAGCATGCCATTGGGTGAGAGGTGATGGATCATGTGCTGCATCCAAGCGAAGTTAGCGTTGCCCACCGGGGGGGTGCCGTAGCGCCATCGGACGTCATCCCGTAGTCGGTCGCCTCCCCAGTCGCTCATGTTGAAAGGTGGATTGGCGAGGATGAAGTCCGCCTTCAGGTCGGGGTGCAGGTCAGTGTGGAACGTGTCGGCCGCCCTCTCGCCGAGGTTGGCTTCGATGCCGCGGATGGCTAGGTTCATCTTGGCGAGCCGCCATGTGGTGGGGTTGGATTCCTGGCCAAAGATGGAGATGTCGCCGAGGCGTCCGCCGTGGGCGCGGATGAACTCCTCGGACTGCACGAACATGCCGCTGGATCCACAGCAGGGGTCGTAGACGCGGCCCTTGTATGGCTCAATCATCTCGACGAGGAGACGGACGATGTGACGCGGCGTGTAGAACTCGCCGGCCTTCTTGCCTTCCTTGCCGGCAAACTGGCCGAGGAAGTACTCGTAGACGCGGCCGAGCACGTCCTGGGACTGGTTGTCGCGTCCCCCGAGCCCGATCCCTGAGATGAGGTCGATGAGCTCGCCGAGGCGACGCTTGTCGAGCACGGGTCTCGCGTAGTCCTTCGGCAGCACGCCCTTGAGGGAGGGGTTTTCGCGTTCGATGGCGTCCATTGCGGAGTCGATGAGGGTGCCGATCTCGGGCTGCTTCGCGGCGGCCTGGAGCTTGTCCCATCGCGCGTCAGGGGGAACCCAGAAGACGTGCTCGGCCCGGTACTCGTCGGGGTCCTCGGGGTCTGCACCCTCGGTCTTCTCCAGCTCGAGGAGGTGTTGGTGTCGGGCCTCGAAGGCGTCGGAGATGTACTTGAGGAAGATGAGGCCGAGGACGACGTGTTTGTACTCAGCGGCGTCCATATGGCCGCGCATCTTGTCTGCGGCGGCCCAGAGCGTGGCCTCGAGGTTGAGCGGTTTGAACTTCTTGTTCTTCTTCTTCAGCCATGCTTCGACGGCGTCCTTCTCGAAGACGAGGGTCTCGTACCCGGACAGCGGCGCGGGGAAGTCGCTGCCCTGCTTCTTCCGCCACTGGGTGACCGCCGGTACCGAGACGCCCGCCATAGCCGCGATCTCGTCGATGCCGATGATCTGTGCCGCTCTCGTCGCCACGCGTGCTCCTTAATCGGGTTAAGGCAGCATTGCTTAACCCGGTTAAGCAGTCAAGACCCGAACTGTTGTTTGCACGCGTCCTCGCCTCGCGCTAGCATGGTCGCTATTGGGAGACGTTCACCCTTCGGCCGGGCCCCCAGCCCGGCTTCTTCCTTTCATGAAGACCCTCAACATCGACTCCTACCTGCACGAACAGGCGAAGGCCGACCCTGCCCCCGAACGCCGACGGCGACTCGAGGAGGCCCGCCGAGTGGGACACGACGTTCGCGGTGTCCGCGGCCTGCCTGGAGAACGGGAGAACGCGGTCCGGACGGCCCGGCTCTTGAAGGACAACGGCTGGAGCGTCCGTGACATCGCCGCCTTCTTCGACGGCTCCTACAGCCGGTCGCAGATCGGGCGCTGGGTCCGCGGGAGGTGAGCCGGTGCCGCGGAAGCCGCCGGGTCGCTGCTCGGCCCCCGGGTGTCCGCTGCCAGCCGGGGCCCGAGGCCGGTGCCGGACGCACGCCCTCGAGGCTGACCGCCAGCTGAAGCGACGTCAGCCCTACAGGGACTACGGCGCCGCCTGGCAACGTCGCCGGCGGCAGGTCCTGCGGGAGGAGCCGCTGTGCCGGGTGTGCGGTGCTCCGGCCGTGGACGTGGATCACGTCCGTCCCCTTCGGCTGGGTGGCGGACACGAGCTGTCGAACCTCCAGCCGCTCTGCCGGCGGCACCACGCGCAGAAGACGGCCCGCGGGCTGTAGGCGGCCCGGCCCCGGACCGGCGTACCACCGGTGGACGCCGGGGGCATGGACCGTCCGCCGAGGCCGGACGCGCGCCGGAAATACCTCCGGAAAAGTCGGGAGACCACGATGACTGGACCGAGGGGCGGACGCCCCCGTAAGCCGACGCGGCTGAAGCTTCTGCACGGCGACGAGCCGCGGCACGTCAACCACCGCGAGCCCCAGCCGGCCGTGGCGGACAAGCCCCCGGCGCCGTTCCGTGAGATGAGCGCCGAGGCGAAGAAGGTGTGGCGGTCGCTGGCGCGCGACCTGCACGCCGCCGGGTTGCTCACCCGCGTGGACCGCTGGTCGCTGCGTATCCAGTGCGAACGCCTGGCGCTGATCGAGCGGATCGAGGGCCTCGGCGTCCTGTCCCGGCTGCTGGTCCGGGACCGCGACGGCGACCTGCGCACGAACCCGCTGTGGCGGCAGTGGCGTGACGTCACCCGGGCCTCCGAGCTGTGGTTCCGCGAGTTCGGGATGACCCCGGCGAGCCGCAGCGGCATCGAGGTGCCCGACCAGCGCACCGAGGAAGAGCTCGCCCGGCTGCTCTTCGGCTGACCTGAGGCGGCTTTAGCCGCGTGGAGAGCGTGATGATCCGAGACCGCATCCTTGAGCTCCGCCGTGTGCCGGCGGGTCAGCTCGAGCCCAACCCGCGCAACTGGCGGCGCCATCCGGAAGCTCAGTCAAGGGCCGTCCGGGCCGTGCTGGAGGACGTCGGATACGCCGACGCGCTCCTGGCCCGCGAGGACGACGGCCGGCTCGTCCTGATCGACGGCCATCTCCGGGCCGAGACCACGCCCGACCAGGAGGTGCCCGTGCTTGTGCTTGATGTCACCGAGGCCGAGGCGGACAAGATCCTCGCCACGCTCGATCCGCTGGCCGCGATGGCCGAGCCTGACCCCGAGGCGCTGCGCGAGCTCCTCGAAGAGGTGGAGATACCCAGCGAAGAGTTGGCCCGCGAGCTTGATCGGATGGCCGAGGTCGAGCGGAGCGGCGGACGGACGCCAGCCGACGATCTCCCCGATGAGACACCCGCGGTCACGAAGCCGGGCGACCTGTGGGTGCTCGGCCCCCATCGGCTGCTCTGCGGCGACTCGACCAAGCCGGAGGACGTCGAACGGGTCATGGCCGGGAGGAAAGCAGCCCTGTTCGCTACCGACCCCCCCTTCGGTGTGCGGTACACAGGTGAGCGGCCGTCCCGCTCCAAGAAGGGCGGGGACTCGGGCAAGGACTGGACCGAGAAGGGTTGGCACGACATCCCCGAGGCCGAGTACGGAACGTTCCTGCGCGGATTCACGTCGGCCGCAGCGCCGCATCTCCAGGACGATGCGGCCTGGTACATCTGGCACGCCCACCGCCACGCGGGCCTGATCCAACAGGTGTGGCGCGTGTTGGACGTGCTGGACCACCAGCAGATCGTCTGGGTGAAGCCCGCGCCCATGTTCGCCACCGCGTACTTCAACTGGCGACATGAGCCCTGCCTGTTCGGATGGCGGCGGGGCCACCGTCCGGATTGGGTGGATGCCCATTACGCGGCCAAGGTAACGAGCGTTTGGGAGGTGTCCTACGACGAGGGGCGGCGCAAGCAGCAGGCCGAACATCCCACGCAGAAACCGGTCGAGCTGTTCGCGATCCCGATGCGCATCCACACGCATCCCGGCGATGTCTGCTTCGAGCCGTTCTCCGGATCGGGGTCGCAGCTCGTCGCCGCGGCGCAGGAGGGCCGGGTGTGCTGCGCGATCGAGCTCGAGCCGAGGTTCTGCGACCTGGCTGTGCGCCGGTGGGAGGAGTTCACCGGTGAGGAGGCTGTCCTCGAGGAACCCGCCGGCCGATGACGTGGCTCCACCCGAGATCCGGTTCGATGAAGAACGGGCCCTGTGGGCGGAGCGGTTCTTCGAGCGGCTTCTCCGCCACACGAAGGGCCGATGGGCCGGGCAGCTCTTCCGCCTGGCCGACTGGCAGCGCGACGAGATCATCCGGCCGTTGTTCGGCACCGTCCGACAGGGCGAGGACGGCGAGTGGACACGTCTGTTCCGGATGGCGTGGCTCGAGCTGGCCCGCAAGAACGGCAAGAGCGAGCTCCTCGCCGGGATCGGGCTGTACCTGCTCATCGCCGACGGCGAGGAGGGGGCCGAGATCTACGGCGCGGCCCGGGACCGCGACCAGGCGTCGATCGTGTGGGACGTGGCGCAGCGGATGGTCGAGCTATCCCCGTACCTGCAGGGGCGGCTTCGGATCTTCCGGCAGACGAAGCGGATCGTCGACGAACGGACGTCCAGCTTCTACCGGGTCATCGCGGCGGACGCGGCCGGGAACTTGGGCTGGAACCCACACGGTGTGTTGTTCGACGAGGTGCTCACCCAGCCCAGCCGCGACCTGTGGGATGCGCTGAGGACGGCGATGGGATCCAGGACTCAGCCGCTGATGGTGGCGGCGACGACGGCCGGCAACGACCCGTCGAGCTTCGCCGCCCACGAGCACGAGGAGATGGCCCGGGTTGCCGAGGACCCGGCCCGGGCGCCCCACGTTTTCGTCTACATGCGCAACACGCCGCGGGACGCCGACCCGTGGGACGAGTCGAAGTGGCCGCACGCCAACCCGGCCCTCGGGGACTTCCTCGACATCCGGGCGCTGCGCGAGGAAGCCGTGGAGGCCCACAACGACCCGGCCAAGGAGAACGCGTTCCGGCAGTACCGGCTGAACCAGTGGGTGCAGCAGACGACGCGCTGGATCCCGCTGCACCTGTGGGAGGCGTGCGCGGACGGCGAGCTGTTCCCGCGTCCGGACTGGCCGGACCGCGAGCTGGCCGGGCAGGCCGCCTTCGGAGGCCTCGACCTGTCCTCCAAGGAGGACCTGACGGCGCTGTGCTGGTTCTTCCCGGACGTGCGGAACACGGCTGTGTGGCGGTTCTTCCTCCCAGAGGAGCGGCTGGGTGACCTCGACCGGCTCACCGGGGGCCAGGCCGCGGTCTGGGCCCGGGAGGGCTGGCTGACGCTGACGGAGGGCAACGTCATCGACTACGAGGCGATCTACGCCCAGGTCGAGGAGGACGCCCGCCGCTACAAGGTGACGGGGATCTCGGCCGACCCGTGGCTGCTCGAGCCGGTGCGGCAGGAGATCGGGAAGCGGACCGGGATCGAGATCTCGCAGGTCCGGCAGACGTACGCGGGGATGTCCGAGCCGCTGAAACAGCTCATGGTCCTGGTCCGCAGCGGCGCCCTTCGCCATGGCGCCAATCCGGTGGCTCGCTTCTGCGCTGACTCGGTCGAAGTCCGGCAGGACGACGCCGAGAACATCAAGCCGGTCAAGCCGGACCGCGGCGCGTCCGGACGCCGCATCGACGGCATCGTTGCCCTGGCCATGGCCATCGACGCAGGGATCTTGCGGCGCCCGCGACGGAGGAGAGGAGCGGCGTTCTTCTGATGACCGAGATCTACGAGCCCGGGCACCCGCTGTGGTGGGTCCGCCGCCTCGAGGAGCGCCTCGCTTCCCGGCGCGGCCACCTCGAGAGGTACGCCCACTACTACGCCGGCGACCACGACCTGCAGTTCGCGACCGAGAAGTTCAGGGAGGCCTTCGGCGGGCTGTTCCGTCACTTCGCCGACAACTGGTGCGACCTGGTCGTGGATGCGGTGGAGGAGCGGCTCAACGTGGACGGTTTCCGCCTCGGTGACGACCCGGCCGGGGACAAGGGCGCGTGGGAGATCTGGCAGCGCAACCAGCTCGACGCCGACAGCCAGATCGCGCACACCGAGGCGCTTGTCCACGGCATCTCCTACGCGCTCGTGTGGTGGGGCGAGGACCGTCGGCCCGCCGTGAACGTGGAAAGTCCGTTCCAGACCGTGGTTGCCTTCGAGACCGGCAGTCGCCGGCGCCGGGCGGCCGCGCTGAAGAAGTGGCGGGACGACCAGGGCTACGAACTGGTCACCCTGTACCTGCCACAGGAGATCTACAAGTGGCGTGGCCGCCACCGCGTCTCCGACGGGCCGCAGGTCGGGAGCGTCGATCCGATGCGGCTGGTCGAGCGCGAGGTGGCGGACGAGCCGTGGCCGCTGCCCAACCCGCTCGGCGTCGTGCCGGTGGTCCCGCTGGTGAACAAGCCGACGCTGGGGGCCGAGGCCGGGCAGAGCGAGATCCACAAGGTCATCCCGATCCAGAACGCGGTGAACAAGCTGACCGCCGACCTCCTGGTGGCTTCGGAGTACGCGGCCTTCCGGCAGCGATGGGCGACCGGTCTGGAGATCCCGCGGGACCCGGAGACGAACCAGCAGATCGAGCCGTTCCGATCCGCGGTCTCCCGACTGTGGATCTCCGAGGACCCGGAGACCAGCTTCGGAGAGTTCGGGGAGACGAACCTCGAGAACTACGTGAAAGCCATCGAGATGCTCGTCCAGCACATCGCATCGCAGACACGCACGCCGCCGCACTACTTCTTCCTGCGCGGCCAGTTCCCGTCCGGGGAGAGCATCAAGGCGGCCGAGACCGGACTGGTCACCAAGGCGCGCCGCAAGATGCGCCACTTCGGTGAGGGCTGGGAAGAGGTCATGCGCCTGGCGCTTCGGGTGGCCGGCGACGAGCGCGGCGCGCAGGCGTGGGGGATGGAGACGATCTGGGCCGACCCCGAGTCCCGGACGGAGAGCCAGCACGTCGACGCCATCCTGAAGAAGCTCCAGCTCGGCGTCCCGCAGCAGCAGCTCTGGGAGGACGCCGGCTACACGCCCCAGCAGATCGAGCGCTTCCACGCCATGCGACGACGCGAGGCCCTGGAGGCATCGACGGCCGGCGGGGACCTGCGTCGCCTGTTCGACGCGGATTCCGAGCCTGCGCCCGTCTCTCCGGAGAGGCTTCGGTAGTGAACCGCAGTCGTCCTGGAGATACCCTGGCACGAGGACGTCCAGATCTGCGGAGGGCATATGCGCCGGGAGAGAAGGCTGTCGCGATGCCCATTGATGTATGTGACGTTTGTGCTCATAGCGTTTGTGTGGGCGGGCTGCGGCTCAGGCGAACCAGTGACGACGACGGGGTCAGAGATATCCACGGAGCTGAGGAAGCGACTTGGAGATACTCAGGGCGCTCCTGTCCGAGACGCATACTGCCCCAATGAGCGCCTAGTCGAGGGTGACACCGTCACGTGCCGAATCGTCTTCGGCGACGGGTCGTATCGAGACTTCGACGTGACGGTTGGTGAGCGGGATGGAGACGTCCACTTGGAGATTGACGTTGCACGCTGATGAGACTCCGCCGTCCGACGTAATGAGTGAGCAGCCCCGCCCGCCAGCCGTGCCGCGATGGGTTTCGCTGGTTCTCCTTGGGCTCCTGCCTTTGGCTTTGGCCTCGTGCGGTGGCTCTGATGTTGGTCGAGAGGTAGAAGAAGATAGCTCCACACGCGGCGACCTGGCCGCCCAAGACATGGAGGAAGCCGATCGAGCCTGCCGCGCTGTAAATCTCTATCTTGGAGAACTGCATCCTACGCGGCAGGCAATGGCCGAGCGCATCCTCTCGAGGAATCCTTCGTCGACCGCTCCGGGCCCTATTTCTCGCGAACTCTGGGGAAAGCTTGAAGACGTCGCTGCCCAAGAAGATCTCGACTCCGGTGGCAATGCTGGAACACTCTTGGTGGAGGCCTTCGAGCAGTGCATGTCCCTTGGCCTGTGGGCGGGGGGGCAGCCCACGGCGGAATCGCCCTCGGTGCCGCCGAGGACGGGCAACGATTACCTCACGCCGAGCGTCTTCAGCAGTTTCCTCGATCTGATTGCAGAGGAAGCGTCCCGACAGGTTGGCGACACTGTCACTCGCGATGGACTCACTTGCCATCCCCCAGAAGAAGGCGCTCGGGAAGGAGAACCCTTCTATTGCCAGTTCGCAGGGAGGAAGGGGAGTGGCGAACTCGAGGCAGTCATTCAAGACGCAGATGGAGGCCGGGTTTCCGTGAAGATTCTTCTCTACGAGAGTGTCTGAGGACTCCGTCGCTCAACTCGATGTAGCGAAGCGCGCGTTTCTGTCGCTGACGAACCGGGAATCGACCATCGAGCGAGCTGGCCGCGCAGCAATCGGAGCGGCTACTCAGCGCAACTACCTCTACCGACCGGGTCTCTCCCCCCACGAGAGGCAGGTTGTCCGCCGAGGGTGGGTAGCTGAACTCTTTGAGATGGGGAAGAGGTACCGCACCCCCCTCTCGCGTGCAGACTACGAGAGTGACGTGCTCTCGCTACAGGCGAGGATGAACGAATGGCATGCTCCAAGTTTCCGAGCTGACCCGCATCCTCGGTACGCCTATGCCCCTGGATTCCGGCTATCTCACTCTCAGAAGAGCATCGGCTTATACCTCAAACATCTTTGGTGCCTCGATCTTATCCCTGAGCCCCCGGCTTGCCCCGTAGACCGCATCGTTCTACTGGCCGCCGGTGTTAGGCCGGCCGACGCGCGGTGGGCCTACATGAATGACGTCGAGGACTTCCGCAAGAAGGTCGCAATCCTCGAGGGTTGCGCGGAAGTCGCACGCGTCACGCTGCCAGTGTGGGAGTTGACACAAGGGTGGCGCGTCGGACGTGGAGCGCCGTAGGGGGCGACCGCTCCTACTCACTGCTCCAGCGCCGCACACGAGGTCGCGCCTTGCCGCTGCCGTCGGCTTTGCGCGTTCGGGTTCACCTCAGGAGGATTCGCGATGGCGGCACGCCGCGAGAGCATGGCCCTCACCGACGCGTACCGGCGCGCCCTGGTCCGGGTGAGAGGCAGCGCGACGCGGATCCTGCTCGACCTGTTCGACGCTCGCGTGCGGGTCGACGACATCGACCGAACGGTCCGGCGCTGGACCCCCGCGGCCGCCGAGACCGTGGTGGCTGGCCAGAGAGAAGCCGTCCGGCTGACTTCCGCCTACCTGACCGCGTACATGGCAAGCGAGACCGGGGAGCCACAACCTCCGCAGGACCTGGACCTGGAGGCCTTCGAGGGTACGGCCGGCGGGCTCGAGCTCGCGGCTGTCCTCAGGCTCACCGGGGCGGCCATGAAGCACGCGTCTGCGGCCGGGCTCCCGCCGGCTGCGGTCCGGCTGGCCGGGGAGGCCCGGGCCGTGCGGACCGTGCGCGCTGAGGTGATGGGCGCGGCCCGCCGGGCGCTCGCCGATGCGATGCACGCGGATCCGCGGATCGTCGGCTGGACCCGTGTCACGTGGGGGACCTGCGGCGCTTGCCTCGGCCTGTCCGGGACGAGTTTCGCGAGCAACGTCCGGATGGATACCCACCCGAACTGCCGGTGCGTGGCCGAGCCCCGCGTCGCCGGCGTACGTGAGCGGTGGCGGCGTCCGACCGGTGAGGAGATCTTTGCCCGGATGTCCCGAGCCGAGCAGGACGCCCTGTTCGCCGGGCGCGGGGGAGCCGACAAGGCCGATCTCGTCCGGTCGGGCGCCGTCCCGCTCCACCGGCTCGTCCGCCGCTACGAGCACCCCGAGTGGGGGTCGGTGCTGTCCGAGGCGCCGCTGGCGGAGCTGCAGAAGACGTCCTGAAGGAGGCGAGATGCCGGAGAACGAGGGTCAGGAACCCCAGAACCAGCCCGACGGCGGGCAGGCCGGACAGGATGCCGGCCGCACCGGGACCGACGGCACGCCGTGGGACCCGGACCGCGCGAGAGCGCTCATCGAGAAGCTTCGCCCCTTCGAGAAGAAGGCCACCGAGCTCGAGCGTCGCAACGCCGAGCTCGAGGCGAAGCTCGCCGAACACGAGAACGCCAGGCTCTCCGACCAGGAGCGCATGTCGAAGCGGTTGAAGGAGCTGGAGACCGAACGGGAGACGTGGGAGCGCGAACGCCGGGAGATCCGGGTCGCCCAGGCCCTCACGTCCGCGGCCGCCGCAGCGGGGGCCCTCTACCCAGAGGATGTCGCCCGTCTCGCGGACCCGTCCACGCTCGAGTTCTCCGACGACGGACGGCCGTCCAACGCCGAAGCCGTGGTGGAGAAGTTCCGTGAGCGACGCCCTGAGCTGTTCCGGCCCCGCGGGCCAGGTTCAGCAGACGGCGGTCCTCGCGGGACACCCGCTCCGGCCAGCGACATGAACGCGCTCATCCGGAGAGCCGCCGGAAGGAGCTGATGAGAGATGCCCTACGACAACGTGATCAGCCGCACCGACGTCGCGGCGCTCATCCCCGAGGAGGTGTCCAACGCCATCCTCACGTCGCTGCGGGACCAGTCGGCGGCGCTCACTCTGTTCCGGCGCATCACCGTGCCCCGGAACCAGAGCCGGCTGCCCGTCCTGTCTGCCCTGCCCACGGCCTACTTCGTCAACGGCGACACCGGCCTGAAGCAGACGACCGAGATGGCGTGGGCGAACAAGTACATCAACGTCGAGGAGCTGGCGGCCATCGTGCCGATCCCCGAGACGGTGCTGGACGACGCGTCCTTCGACGTCTGGGGTGAGGTGCGGCCGTCACTCGAGTCGGCGATCGGACGCACCTTCGACGCCGCCGTCTTCTTCGGTGTGAACAAGCCGGCGAGCTGGCCGGACGACATCCTCACCGGCACGACCGCCACCGGGAACGTGTACGCCCGCGGAACGAACGCGGAGAACAAGGGTGGCATCGCCGAGGACCTGAACCAGCTCATGGCCTTGGTCGAGGAGGATGGGTTCGACGTCAACGGGTTCGTCACGGCGCGCACGTTCCGGGCCCGGCTGCGGGGCGCCCGCGCCACCGACGGACAGAAGCTGCTAGACGTCTCGACCAACGAGCTCGAGGGCGTACCGGTCCGGTACGCGATGCCGGGCCTGTGGCCGCAGGGACCGGGCGAGGTGGAGATGTTCGCCGGCGACTTCGCGCAGGGCGTGGTCGGGGTCCGTCAGGACTTCACCTACAAGGTCCTCGATCAGGCCGTGATCCAGGACAACACCGGCGCCATCGTCTACAACCTCGCCCAGCAGGACATGGTGGCGCTGCGGGTCACGTTCCGAGTGGGGTTCCAGGTGGCCAACACGATCACGTGGGAGAAGCAGGCGGAGGGTGACCGCTACCCGTTCGCGGTCCTGACCGCACCGACCGCATAAAGGAGGACGTGATGCCTGACAAGAAGATGAAGCAGGGGTCCACGTCGCCGGACGAGGCCAAGGCGGCCGAGGACGAGAAGGGTTACCTGGGTCAGACCCCCGACCCGACACCGAACGAGCACTACACGGTGCCCGGCGTTCTGGCCGGAAAGCCAACGCCGGAGACCGACGACGATCTCGCGGCGAAGGCCAAGGTGAACCTCAGGAGTTGAGGTTTCGGGCTTGCTCTGCGGCATGGAAGGCCTCGGCCATGCGGGCCCAGTCGTCGTCCACTCGGTTCACGCCGCCTGCGTTGCGATTGTTCGTGCCGATCGGGCCTGTGTGCGCTTGGCACCAGATCTCCGCGGTGCCGAATCGGAACGGCCTGGCGATCGCCTCATCGACAGATGGTGAGGGCGGGTTGCCAGCCGCGATCGCGACAGCATTGAAGGCGCTCTTTCCCAGACATACGGCAAGGACGGGACGGACGATCTCGATCTGAGGGATGGCGAATTCGCGGGCAGCACGGACGAGGTCTCGCGTGGGGATGGCGGCGCTCATCCCTCCCAGCTTCACGAATGGAAAGACGTTCGTCGCGAAGACGTTGGAGAGGTCCATGTCGAAGTGCCGCCGTAGCAGCGCCTTGAGTTGCTGGTTCGTCCGACGGTGTGGGTCGTGACCGAACTCGATCCGCTCCGGCAGGACCGGCCCCTGCAGCACGTCTTCGGACGCCCAGTCCTGAAGCAGGATCATCAGCGGCGAATCAACGTTGCCCGCCGACTTGGTGTAGGGCGAAACGAAGTCGCACTCGTAGATCCCGTCGTGGTAGTCGCCGATGCTCCCGTAGCCCGGCCATCTGGTGGCCTTCCGTCGGGCGGCGAGTTCGAGGAGCCGCGCGCTCTTGTCCATGTCGGCCAAGGCTACCCAGGCATCAGGTGCCACATTGACCGCATAGGAGAGCTATGGCCCTCGCCGGAGCTGAGGAACTCGTTCATCTGGTCGGCACGGAGGTTGATCAGCTCCGCGCCGAGCGCTGTCTCGAGCTGGTCTCGGCTGCCATCAAGGGTGAGGCGGGCAACGAGGTCGAGCGGCGCGACGGCCATGAGGTTCGGCTGCGCGGGACGTGGCGGACGGAGCTGTGGCTTCCCAACCCGCCGGTGCTCTCCGTCGATGTGGTCGAGGTGGACGGGCAAACGTTGCCGGAGGGCGGCTGGGAGTGGCGCCGGTCAGGCTTGCTGCTCCGGTCGGCGCCGCCGCTGTCCAACGCCCGGCCGGTGTGGGGGTGGGGCGGACCGCGAACCGAGATCCGGATCGTGTACAGCCACGGCTTCGATCCGGTGCCGGGTGACCTCCAGGCCGTCTGCCTCCAGGCGGCGGCACGGCTGTACGCCAACCCGGGCGGAGTACAGGCCGAGTCGATCGGGTCATACAGCGTCACGTATCCCCACAGCGGGGGTGAACTGCTCACAGCGGAAGAGCGGCGGGTCTGCCGGCGCTACAGGCAGACGGCATGACGTTCCGCGGCCTGCTTCGAGGCCAGAGCGTGGAGGTCGTTCATCGCTCGTTCGCGACGGACGACTACGGGCAGCGCATCGAGTCCGCCACGCAAGAGGTCACGTATCCGGCCTACCTGGAGCAGACCTCGGAGCAGGAGGTCACCGGGGGCGCCGAGGCGGCCATCAGCGACTGGCTGATCGTGCTGCCGCCCGAGGCAACCGGCATCCGGCCGCTCGACCGGATCCAGAGCGAGGGCCGGGTATTCGAGGTGGTCGGTTCTCCGCGGCTGGTCCGTCGGCCGGCGACCGGCGAGCTGCACCACGTTGAGGCACGACTGAGGTTCATCGAATGGCAGACCGGATCACCGTAACCGTGCATGGTGCCGACGAGCTGGGCCGGAAGCTGCGCCGGCTCGACCGGGAGCTAGCCGGGAAGGCCACCCTGCTCGCCCTGGCGGCCGCGGGCGAGGTGGTGCGAGGCACGGCCGCCACGAAGGCCCCCGGCGGCCCTGGGGGCGAACTGGGGCGGTCCATCCGCGTGGAGCCGCGCTGATGCCCCGCCGGATTACCGTCCACGTGGGCAGTGACCTCTTCTGGGCCCCCGTCCACGAGCGAGGCGCGGTCATCTCGGCGAAGCGAGCCCGGATGCTGCGCTTCCAGGCCGGCGGACGGACGGTGTTCGCGCGCCGGGTCCACATCCCGGCCCGGCCGTTCCTGCGGCCAGCGTTGGACGCAGGCAAGGGCCCGGCCGTGGCCGCCTTCGGGACGACGCTTCGAGTCCAGATCGAGCGGATCGCTCGTGGAGGCTGAACGGGCACTGCGTGATCTGCTGCTCGCCACCCAGGATGTGGCCGAGCTCGTGGGCGACGGTATCCACCCCGTCCACCTGCCGCAGGGCTTCCGGCTCCCGGCCGTCAGCTACCAGCGGATCTCCGGTCCCCGGATCAGGGCACACGAGGGTCCGTCGGGGCTGGCGAGGCCGCGGATCCAGGTCGATTGTTGGGCCGAGACGTACGCGGCGGCCAAGGAGCTGGCTCGCCGGGTCCGCCAGTCCGTGGACGGGTGGCGCGGCGAGTCCGCCGGGATCCGGATCAACGACGTCTCGGTGGTGACGGAGATGGACGGCTACGAGCCGGACACCGGCATCTGGCGCGTCCAGCTCGACCTGATCGTCTGGCATGAGGAGGCAACTTCGTGAACTACACAGAGCGCGACTACCGAGGGCGCACGCAGTACGACTGCCGGCGCTGCCCGTTCACAACGTCGCGGCGGGACGGTATCGAGCGCCACGCCCGGGAGCGCCATCCGGGCCCCGCATTCGAACCGGCGGCCGAGCCCGACGGCGAAACCAAGCGCAAGACGCGGAAGGAGGGATAGCAGATGGCGATCGGCGCACAGGGAACGCAGCTCCAGCGGGAAGACCCGGCGACCCCGGGAACGTACACGACGGTGGCCGAGGTGAGGAACATCGGGGGGCCAGGACTGTCCGTGGACACGTCCGACGTCACCTCGCACGACTCGGGTCCGTGGCGCGAGTTCATCTCGACGCTCATCGACCCCGGCGAGGTGTCGCTCGATCTGAACTTCCTGCCCGACGACCCCACGCAGACGGCCCTGCTCGACGATCTGCAGGCGCGGCGCGTGGGGACGTGGCGCCTGCTGTTCCCGAACGGGGCGACATGGGGGTTCCCGGCACTCGTGACCGGCTTCGAGCCGTCATCGCCCCACGACGGCGAACTGTCGGCCAGCGCCACGCTGAAGGTGACAGGACAGCCCGACTTCGCCGCCGCCTAAGGAGACGCGCATGTATCTCGACAAGGAGCAGATCCGACAGGCTCAGGACATCCCCTCAGAGGACTCGGACGTCCCCGAGTGGGGCGGCCGGGTCCGCGTGTGCGGCCTGACCGGCAAGCAGCGCGACGATTACGAGGCTTCCATCGTGAGGTTCCGCGGCGACCGGCGCGTCCTCGACCTGCGAAACGTCCGTGCTCGGCTCGTTGTCCTGTGCGTCGTTGACGCCGACGGGCGCCGGGTCTTCGCCGACACCGACGTGTCCTGGCTGACCGAGACGTTCTAAGGAAGCGGCCGGGTGCCTGGCCGATAACGAACAGTTGAGCGCGCCTACCGGTGTTGTCGAGGGCAAGCGCTACCAGGTCCTTGAATGTCTGCCGCTTTCGCATCGCGTTGCTCCCGGTATCCCATCGCGACAGTTTGAACTCCGCCACCCGTAGATTCGTTTCTAGGTCGAAGGGTCTCGTGGGGTCATTGCCGGCGGCCAGAGACGGACGTCCGCGAATCACTTCCCCGGGCTCAAGGAGACTAGGCAGGGCCAGTACGATCGCTGCCGCATGGATGAGGTCGTTGATTCGTCCGAAGCTGTTGCGGAAGCTCACAGCTGCGTCGAACAACTCCTGCGTGACCCTGGCTCGTGTGGCGATTCCCCTCGTTGCTTCGGCTTCCGTGCCTTCCAAGAGGTGCTCGAGGGATGCAATCGTGCTCGTCAGGTCGCCACTCTTCTGGTGTAGGAACCCTAAGAGGATCTCTGCCGCCCTCTCGAGGGGCAGTTCCTGCGTGTGGGCAGGACCGTTCAACTGGAGACACTTCCGTTCGAAGTCATGAGGGCGCTGTCCTTCGCCCCCTAGCACCAGAGGGTTTCCACCGGTAGCGCGTTACTTCAAGCTCTGAGGGATCGGGCGCCCAGGAACGCCATGCTCGTACGCGCCCCCCACTCGCTGCGGGCGCAGGGTCGTTCCGATTCAGGTTGATGCCCGTGACGACTATGAGGATCGTTCGGCCCGGATTCCGAAGAGCATGACGAACCTCAGCAGCCGTTAGCTCCACTGTTGGCTCCGGCCCGATTGTGCCCTTCACCTCGACGAAGTACGGGGCGGAGTTCCTTGTCTTGCGACCCTCAAGGTCCCACGACTTCTTGCGAGAGACATGCTCTACGAGCGGCCATCCATTCTTCAGGCACCAGGCCTTAGCGGCCTGCATCGCTCGATCCTCTACCGCCAGTCGCTCAGCTAGGGAGAGGCGTCCCTGTCCTCCACGCCTCTGTCTCGGCGGAGCAGCTGGCTTCCCTGTCAGCCCCCACCGAGAGAGCACGCTGGAGTCCTCGACGAGAAGCCAGCCATTCGGCCTGAAACGCATGCCGGCGGGTCTTGGCAGGTCAATCTTACGTACGGGCCGATACCGGAAGGCAAGGACGTACCCACTGTCCGGACCACGAACCGTGTAGTAGTGACGCCGGACGCGCTGGGCATCTAGACCGAGACCTGCGGCTATCAGGCGACTGGCCTCTGCCTTTGAGTTGTAGGGCTCCTTTACGACGTGCAGTGCCTCGACCTCCCAGCTCATCCTTCCGCCGCCGGGCCATGAGTCGACCAAGACAACCCGCGAGCCTTGGGTTAGAAGGGCGTACGGATGCTGGCGAACCTTCCACAGATTCCAGTGCGAACCGTTTGCATCGCTGCGTGAGGGGAAACCAGGATCCTCGTCGTTCGACCAGTTCAGGAAGAGCATCGTCAGCAGTCGAGCCTTTGGAGAGCAGCGTCATACGCGGCCGCCCGGTCATCGGATAGTTCGCCGTTGATCTGGACAAGCAGGTTGCCTTTGACGAAGGTGTGCGAGTAGAACATGGCGCTCTCGCGTCCCAAGCTGTCGTAGTACTCCTTCGTCTTGTCGCGATCCTCGGGAGTTTCGAACGAGAGGACTCGGCCGCCGCTGTCTTCCCCAAGGGATGGGATCAAGAACCTCGTTCCTTCATTCGCGACGAGCGGAGCAGCTCCGTAGTCGTCACGCGTCATCGGGCGGGGGCCCTCGACTTCCAGGCCTGCGTCTGCGAAGGCCTCGATGGCCGCGTTGCTTTGACACTTGGTGAATGGCGCTGGGGTTGGAGTGGGGGTGGGTGTAGTTCCCTGGCGTCCACGCTCCGTAGGCTCGCTTCCGTCCGCGCAACTGGCGCCGATCAAGATTGCGAGTGCCAGAACTAGAGCGGCGCGGGCTCCCATGCGTTTCCTCCAGTCAACTGACATCGGCTCTCCAACCTACCCGCTAGAAGAACCACGATGACCCTTCCGGGGGATGGTCGGTATGAGCGAAATCAAAGACTATGGAGGTGAGCTTACGATGGCTGGTCGATTGGGACTCCAGCGTGGTCGAGCCCGGCCCGTCGTGCAGCGTCGGCGAGGTCGCGGTCCCACGTGACCATCACGGTGTCCTCGAGGCCAAGCGTAAGCACCGATGCGAGGTGGACCGCGTCGTATCCCCGGAGGCCGCGCAACTCGGCGAGGTCGCCGGCGCTCCGCGTGACATCCTCACTGACTTCGATCAGTTCCATCTCCGCGAACCGCTCTTCCAGGGCCGACTTCGCGTCATCGAGTTGGCGTCGTGAGATGCGCCCGCTTCTTCGGGCGGCGGCGAGAGCGGCTCGCGCCTCGGGGTAGGAGAGCCGGCTGGTGACGAGGAGGTCGGCACCGTTCCAGATGTCGGAGGCTTCGGTGGATCCTTCCTCCGCTACGACGAGCTTGATGATCGCCGACGTCTCGAAGTAGACGTTCACCGCCGCTGTTCACGAACCAGGTCCGAAACGGTGCCCTTGGCTCGGATCCGGCGATGAGCGGAATCAGGTCTGCGCGGTCGCTTGGCCGGTGTGATGATTCCTGCGGCGACGAGGCGGTCGTAGGGGACCGGTGCCGAGGCGCCGATGAGGCGCGCGACTGGGCGGCCTCGCTCCGTGATGGTGACTTCTTCGCCGCGGCCGACTGCGTCGATCCAGCGGCGGAGGTGGTCTCGGAGTTCTCGGATGCCTACTTCCAAAACGGTACACCTCCTTTCCTGCCCACGGTACACCTTTGCCGACATTCTTGCCGACATTTGCCCCCGGACGTTTTCCCTGGTCATCGGCTGAAACCGGACTTGACCTGCGGAAACGGCGATTGCGCCTGATACCGCTTGTAACGCCCTGACCGGCCCCCGCCTCGTTCGCAACGCAGAGGTCGACGGTTCGAATCCGTTCGCCTCCACGGGAGTACACGCGTCAGGCGAGAGGCTCTGGCACCTCGACGTCCTGGACCCCACGTCGAAGAACTGATAGTTCGCGAAGGGACGGAGTACGCGGATCTGGCAGTCGCGGAACCGGCAATGGACGAAGCCGATCCCGCGCGCAGGGCATGCAATCTCCACGTCAAACCCATCGAACTCACACCGGCTGACGAAGGTCCAGGCGGAGATGCGCATCGGAGTGACGTGGCGGTCCCGCTTGAGCCATATGACTCATGTTCCTGGACCTCATGCAGCATACGTTCGCATCGACCGGGGCAGATGGAGGATCCCACGCCCAGGTTGTGGACATCGGGCTGGATGCAGACGGAAGCGACGCTGGAGGGGACAGATCATGAGGGGGCAGCGGATCCGACCTCTGTCGATATGGCTGACGGTCCTCGTCGCCGCGACCACCACGCCGCTCGCCCACGCCGAGCGCGTGGAGGACCGCGCCGGGTGCGTCGCCGCCACCGTGGACCCGTCGGGATCAGAGACGTGCACATTCACGGCCTCCGGGGCCGTTGTCTACGCCGCCGGCTACACGGGTTCGTGGGAGATCTCGCTGTTCAGCGGACCCGACGGGTGGCGGCGATTCGGCGGGGGATCCCCCGGCGAGTCACCTCGTCCAGCGGGGGTCATCCCAGCCGTGCGGGGGGAGCCTGTCCGCATCAGGATCTGGGCCGGCTCGGGCATGGTGCTGGCGGCGAACCAGATGGCCGCGGCGGACCGGCTCCCGCCGGTGGCTCTGCCACCGACGCCGCCGCTGCCTCCTCTGCCGGAGGCGCCGCCCGTACCGGAC